>Ga0070741_10018912_pt1 | contig 11075 bp, 6 predicted proteins | sample Coa_R1_4_FD_66440 | JGI IMG/M metagenome (GOLD analysis project Ga0070741, IMG submission 66440) | Surface soil microbial communities from Centralia Pennsylvania, which are recovering from an underground coalmine fire - Coalmine... | ecosystem: Environmental > Terrestrial > Soil > Unclassified ...
ATCGGCGCTGTCTATGAGCGCGACATTAAACCCGGTGAGATGGTCGTGGTTGGGCCAGAAGGAATCTCTTCGCGCTTCTACGCTCCCAAAGCTCCGCAATCGAGCTGTATCTTCGAGCATGTTTACTTCGCGCGGCCTGACAGCACAATTTTTGGACGTCCGGTAGTGGTGAGCCGCGAAGCCCTGGGCCGCCAGCTTGCCCGTGAAGCCCCGGTCGAGGCCGATATGATTGTGCCCGTTCCCGATTCGGGCGTGACCGCCGCCATGGGTTACTCGGCCGAGAGCGGCATCCCCTTCCGCTTTGGTCTGATCCGCAATCACTATGTGGGCCGCACGTTCATTGAGCCTGAACAGTCGGTGCGAGACTTCGGCGTGAAGCTTAAGCTTAATCCAGTGCGCAGCCTGCTCGAAGGCAAGCGCGTGATCGTGATTGATGATTCCATCGTCCGCGGCACCACCAGCAAGAAAATTGTTCGCATGTTGCGCAGCGCCGGCGCGCGCGAGGTGCACTTCCGCATCTCGTGTCCACCTACTGTTTCACCATGCTTTTACGGCGTGGATACGCCTTCCAAGAAGCAGCTCATCGGCGCAAATAAAACCGTGGAAGAAATCCGCGAGTTCATCGGGTCCGATTCCCTGGCCTATCTATCGCTCGAAGGCATGAAGCTGGCTTGCGGCGAGGGCGAAAATACCAACTACTGCACGGCGTGTTACACCGGAAAATATCCTACACAGTGGATTGACGTGGAAGAGATTCAGCCGGCCGCCAACGTTCGCTGATTCCCAAATTAATCGGATGTGATCCGCCCCACCGAGAATTGCCGTTCCGCAGTATCGGCAGCACACCCCAGCACTCAATTACTCTAAAAAAAACACCTCCGGCTCTGGGCGTGAAAGCAGGAATAGCCATCCAAATATGAAGATCAAGAACTATACAAAGAGGAGGATTCCCTATGAAAGTACGCGAAGTCATGACTCCTGATCCTGTATGTTGCACGCCGGAAGACAGCGCGCAAAAAGTCGCAAGAATGCTGTGCGAACAGAATGTCGGTTCCGTTCCGGTGGTGATGGACCAGGCTTCTCGCAAGCTGGTGGGCATGATTACAGATCGCGACCTGTGCTGCACGGTCGTTGCCCACGGCCTGGATCCTGTGAGTACGAAGATTGATCGCCTCTTTACTATCAATCCTGTCACCTGCAGGGATGGAGAGAATATCAACAGTTGTGAAGAATTAATGCAACAACACCAGGTCAGACGCATTCCCGTGGTTGATGGGGAAGGCCAATGCATCGGAGTTGTTTCACAAGCTGATTTGGCGCTGAAAGAAAAACCGGAGAAGGTTTCAAAAACAGTGGCCGAAATTTCGAAACCTGTTTCGGAAACACCGTCTATGGCAGCCTGAATGCGGGCCGGTTTATGAGCCATGGTTAACGAAAAGCGCTTTCATGCCTAATGGGCGGTCATGCCGCCCATTAGGTCCTGACATCTGCCGAAGAAAAATCGTTTACCACCAATAGTGTGCGGTATAGGTCACTACGCGCTCGCCATCGGGCGGAATCTGCACGCGGAACTCGATAGTTTGTGCGTCCAGCTTGTTGTAGTCCAATGATTGCTGCGTGATTTTCCAGTTGCTCCAGCGATAGAGTTTTTCCACCACCCGTACCTCGACGGCTTCTTTCTTGTGGTTGCGCAGCTTGATCTCGAAGGCCTCATCCATCCAATCGTGGCCGCTATCCAGCTTGTAGTCGGTGCGGCGGCGTTCGCCCACGATGTCAAAGGAGTTGCCGGTATAGACCCGCACGGTTTCGTCGGAAGGCGTGTGGTCAATCGTGTTCTCGCCGGTGAACTCAAGTTGGCCATCGTCATCACGGCGATAAAAGCGCAGCCGTCCCTTAGGTAAGGGCATGCCAAGATTATTCTCCTTGGAATTTTTAAACTCCTGCATGACCCAGACTTTAGGATTCGATTGTGTGCCGTAGCTGGCATCGTTGCGGATCTGTTCGGGACCCCAGCCATAATTGGGAATTGCAGCGCCGTTGTAAACATAAAGCCGCTGCGACTTCACGCTGGTTGCCGCCACAAACTGCACCTGCTTGGTCTCGCGGTCGCGCAAGGTGGTGGGATGCTCGAGAGTGTAGAGATGAAACTCATCGAAGGCTTTTTCCACCACGACGGGGGCAGCCGCGGTTTTGGCCATTTCGAGGGCATCATAAGCGTGCCGATAGTTCTGTTCTTCCGGCTGGATTTTGTTTACATCGCCGGCCATCAACTTGATGTGGGCATTGTCGAATTGCTTTCCGCTGTCATTGCTCATGGTGATCCAGCCGACCAGGTCAATGGTGTCGCCCTTGGGCGGAGCGACAATGTTGTAGTCGGCATGCCACGTTAATCCGCCAGTCACATAACTCAGCTCGGCGTTGGCCGTGCCTGGCTTATCGGTTTGCAGCAGCCAGTCGAGCGTTGGCTTGAGGATAGTATCGTTGCCCAAAGCGGGAAAGATAGGCTGGCCGGGGAGCGTGAACTGCAGCTTGCCGTTGACCTCAATGATCGGCTCGCTCGGGCCATTGGGAGCGTTGGGAGCATAGCCGCTGCGGATGATCTTGCCTTGAATGATTTCCGGATCGCTCTTGCCCTGGGCGTCAACCCGGGGCAATTGGAAGTCAATGGTCTTGCCTTCATAGAGCGAGAGCAGCAGCCCCTGCGAGAGCGGATCGTTTCTGTAGTTCTGCTCCAGAATCTGCAGAGTGCGGCGGCCGCCCGGATCGCGTAGCACAACCGAATCCGGCTCGATATGCGCCGTGGCATCGGCGAATGTAATGTGATTGATTCCGGAAGTAAGCTCAAGCGGCACATTTTGCCGCACCATAGCAAAATTGCCGTTGTAGATGGTGAGCGCCGTCTCGCCTGATATGCCTTTGCTGTTCGTGGCGTCACTTTGTTTGTCCGAGCCCTTTTCCGTGCTGCCTCGTTCGTTCTCCTGCGCAAAGCTTCTCTTCCCCGGGCCTAATGTGGAGATAAAGATGAGCAGCAGGGCCATGCTCTTGCGAACCATAATTTTGTCCTCTTGAGTTGTTCTGCGGTTTCCCGCTCTGATGAGAGAACGCAACGGCGGAAAAATCTTGCATATAAAATTGCGAAGAATGAACGGCTAACTCGCCATTTTGCGCAGCAAAATTTGTCGCCAGAGAAGCCATCCGGGCGCGCTTGGCCGCATACTTGGCCGGGTGAAGTTCATTGGCCACATGCAAGTCAAGAGCAAAGCAATGAAGACGGCTGTGGAGCTTGGAATTCTGAGCGAAAACCGAGACGCGCTTGTATGCGTCTTCGGCATCAGGAATTGCTTGCTGCTCCTCGCTGTGGCAATATGAAGCGTAATTTTGCTTTTCGCCGGGAAATTCATATGAGATTGAAAGCAATATTCATATTTTTCTCCTGCGTGCTGGCAGCGGGCGGCGTGCCGCAAACTCAACCGGCGTAACAAGTACACAATCTGAGAGCGCTGCGCAAGGGCGACAAAGTCACGCTTACCTGGAGCCAGCCGCGCGAGAAGGTTGGCAGCCCGAGCCCTTTCGCCACCATCAGGATATGCCGTAGCATCTCGTCCTCGCCTGTTCCCGTATCTTCCAACCCCGGCTGTACCCCGGTCGGGCACATTAACGCCAGCAAGTACACGGTAAAAGACGGGATGAACTCCGTCGCCTTGCACTTTACCGATATGCTCGATGACAAGCTTCAGCAAGCCGATCCGCCACGGTTCGCGCTCTATTGGATTGAACTTACTGGCGCCGATGGTTCGGTTGGCTCTTCCAACCACGCCTCCGCTTCGCTCGCACCCGCGGCCTCAGTCAAAGGATTGAATTTCTCGCTCGATCCTCGCGGTGTATATCTGATCTGGGAAGAGGCCGTGGAAGGTGATCCCACCGGTATTGAGTTCGACCATTGCCTTTGGCGTCAGGCGAAAGGAGCGGGGCAGAGGGTTGCCGTTCCGTTCCTGCGCTCGGTCCTCCACCAGGATGAAGGCGGACTTTGGACGGCTATTGATACCACTATCGAGTGGGAGAAGACCTACACCTACTGGATTACGCCTGTGACCAGAGTCTACTCAGTGAAACATGAACTTCTCGCGCAGTTCGAAGGTGAGGATTCCGCTTCACTCACGGTGACGGCGCACGACGCTTTTCCTCCCTCCACGCCCGAAGATTTCATGGCGGTCCCGAGCGAGATTCCGACGAAGAAATTCGTTGATTTGGCGTGGAAGCCTAATGTCGAGCGCGACCTGGCTGGTTATATCATCTACCGCCGCGAAGATGGCGGAGCTATGGCGCGCATCGCTACCCCTCCCGCCAACACGCTTTCCTACCAAGATACGGACGTCTCTGCCGGACACAAATATTTCTATGCCGTCTCCGCCATTGACCTGCGTGGCAACGAAAGCGGCAGAACCGCCGAGATAGCCGTAACGCAGTAACCGTACTCAGTTATCCGGCAGATGCCTTTGTAGCTGCTCTTCTAATAATGAAACCTGTAGCGCAACTCAACCGAATACTGGCGGGGCTCGTAGAAATGGGTCCCGCCAAATGTATTGCTGGTATCTAACAGGTAGCGGTTGTTGCTTACGTTGAGCGCGCTGAACTGCGCTGACCATCTCTCCCCCAACGACCTTCCCAGGGCAAAGTCAAAGGTGGCATGCGGATGTAGATGTCCGGGGCCGTTTCCATTCAGGAATCCTTTTCCGTAATTGAAATTGCCGGAAGAGTAGCTGCGCCAGGGCAATCTGACGTCATATCCCACGCTCAAGGTGTCGCGCTGGTCATGGTCGAGAAAGAACAGATCTTGCGGAGGCGAAAAATCGGTCAGGCCGCCTGTCCTGGCCCCTTTGCCTTCGGCGAATTGATGGGAGTAGGCCAGGTGCAATTGCGCCCGCTCAAACAGCCGGGGCGAGCGCACAGTGCTCTCCCAGCCGCGGATGCGCGCCCGGTCGAGTGTGAGCGGGAAAAAGATGCCGGAGTTGCCAATCACATCGTGGTCCAGGAAATTTTTGGCGTGGTTGCGAAAAGCGGTAAAGTCCAGCGCCCACTTTTGCACCGGGATGCTCAGGCCGGCTTCGTATTGCTCGTCACGCTCGCCGGGCAGGGGCAGAAATCCAAAGCCTGACTGGTTGGCCAGGTCCAGCAATGAAAGGCATTGCAAGTTGATGGATAAATTTACCGGGCACAATTGATTTCCCGAAAAAGTATTGAGCGGAGGCGCTTGATAATAACGTCCGTAGAAGCCGTGCAACACCCAATGAATGCGGGGAACCTGGATGGCCGCGCCGATACGCGGGTCAGTGGAGTGTTCACTCACGCCGCCAGAAAAACGCGACAGGCGGACGCCGCCGTTCAGCGTCAACCATGAGGCCGCCTTCCATTGGTCTTCCAGGAACACGGCCTCGGTGTCGGCGGAAGGTTGGGCGAGTTGACTGAGAAATTCTCCGCTGCCGTCATTGGCTACCACGCCGAAAAACTCCTTGTCGCGCTGCCCGAAGCCGATGAATCCGGCGCGCAGGTTGTTGTTGCCCCTGGCGACCTCCACTGTTACCTGGCCGCCGGCGTAAATCGAGTTGGTGCTCTGGTTGGGAGTCACGGGTTGATCGTTGACTCCGCCGATGTAAGCTGCGCGGTTGGCGTGAAAGAACGGCGAAAAGGTAAGCAGAATGCCGTTGGAGAAAGTATGCAGCCAGGAGGCGCTGCCGAACGCATCGTGCTCGTTTTGCACATCGCGGATTCCGGAGGCTTCCACATCGAAGTCATTGGGAATCTGGTAGTGGTCAACCCGTCCCGAAGTTACCAGCCGCAACTGGTCCGCAGGATCGGGATTAAAGATCAGCGAAACAAAAGCTCCACCGCCATCTTCCTTATCATGGATGATATGCGGAATAGGCGTATCGAGCCCCAGTTCGGAGCGGGTCCCGTTCAAGCTCGCGTAATACGCAAAACGCTGGGAGTGGCTGCCGAAGCTGATCTGGTCGTTGGTGGAGTTGAAGCTGCCGTAATTCAGCAACAGCTCGCCTTCATTGTTGCGCTCAAATCCGGAGCGCGGGACTACGTTGAAGATCCCATAGGTGCGGTCGCCCAATTCGGCGGAGTAGCCGCCGCGTTCGATCTCGAGCGTATCAATGTCTTTGGGGTCGAACTGTGGGGCAACATTGCTGGCGATGTTGGTATTGGGAACAGGCACGCCATCAATCAGCCAGCTCACCTGGTGTCCGCCGCGGATATGAAGCAGGTCATGCACCATGTAAGAGCCGGGAACAAAATTGGTGATCATCTGCAGGCTGTTGGTGCGGTCCGCGCCGGGATTGCTTGCGATCTCGTTGCGGCCAATGAGGGTTTCGCTCGAGGAAGATTGCGGATTCACCACGCCCGCGATGTCGGTAACATCTACCGTTTCGCTGGTGCTTGCCACGCTGAGTTGAAAATGAACGTCGGTCATCGTGCCCGAGTTGACGATGACACGCTGTTCCTGCGGGGCAAAGCCTTCGCCGGTAACTTTGACCGTGTACTCGCCCAGAGGCACCGCCTGCAGAAGAAAAGCGCCAGAGTTATCGGTATGAATGGTTTGCTGCCAGTCGGAACCGGCAGCTTTTATGGTCACCAGGGCATTGGCAATGGGGCGATGCTGGGGGTCGTGCACGATTCCGCGCACATCTCCAAAAATAGAGGCATGAGCTAGTGTGCTGAAAACAGAAACTCCGATAGCAAAAAGAACGAGCCTGGAAAAGACACTGTGCCTTCCGGTCATACTACCTCCTCATGAATTTGTAGTAGGGAATGGGGTCTACTGCACAGGTTCAGAGGAGGGTGGAGCGCGCCCGGGGTTCCGACGAAATTCCGAGCTTGAACTTTTCGCGGGATAAAACTCGCTCAGGAAAGGATGCGACTCGGCAGGCGCCGGCGCTACGAATGAGGCATTGGGACGAACTTTATTTGTAGCCGAAATTGTCGGCCCCAGACAGCAGCAGCAACCATGACAAGGACTTTGCGCTATCGCGTACATGCCCGCGGACGAGGCAGGCACGTACCCGGCGTCAACACTGTCTTGGCAATGAGAGTGCGGCATGCCGCTGGCGGCCATGGTCGCAATGTGCTGCACATTTTTCATGCAGCAGGCCGGGGTTGTAAAAAGCAGTGCACCGGCCACAGGCGTGAGCATGCTCACACACAGCAACAGCGCAACGAACATGCCTGAGATACGGCGCATAGCAGGACTCGGATATTGTACTAGGAACAAGCGGGATATGCCTTTTTTCCCCATTCAAATAAGCGGGTTGGGTTGGAATGAGCCTGGGGCGCCTTTATCCTCGGCATACTCCCTAGGCGCGTGGGCAAGATTCCCCGCACGATAGAGGGACCCCCGGCGCGGCAGGGGGAGGATGGTAAGGGCGGTCTGGCGTTATCCTAATCAGGTTGAGTGGCGATTCCCGGCTGTGCTAGCATCGTTGCCCTCAATTTGTGCGCAGGTTTTCCCGCTTGCCATCCAACGTCAGGGTTGGACATCTAAGCTGTTGTAAGGAGTTGTTCAGGTGAAGATCTACGAAGGCACGAACATCCGCAATATTGCAGTTATCGGTCATGCCCATACCGGTAAAACTTCCCTGGTTTCAGCCATGCTCTACACTGCAGGCGCTACTCCCAAACTGGGCCGCGTAGACCAGGGAGACACTATCACCGATCACGATGAAGAAGAGGTCGCGCGTGCCATGACCATCTCCACCGGTGTGGCCTACGCCGAGTGGGGGAAGACTAAAATTAATTTTCTCGATACGCCCGGCTTCAACATGTTTATTCATGATGCGCGCGCCGCGCTGGTTCCCGCGGAAGCGGCGCTGGTGGTGATTGATGGCGCGCATCCGGTTGGAATTGTGACCGAACGGGTGTGGAGTTTTGCCCAGGAGATGGACATGCCTCGCATCCTGGTGGCGACGCGCATGGACCGCGATCACGCCGATCCGGAGCGCGTCATCCAGGATTTGCAGAAAGCCTTTGGACGGCAGGTCATCCCGGTGCAGCTTCCCATCGGCAGCGAGAAGAACCTGAGCGGAGTCGTTGACCTGGTCACCATGAAAGCCTACAGCTACGAAATGGGCGGCAGCGGCAAAGGGAAAGAGGTCCCCATTCCGGCTGATATGGCTGAAGCCGCCAAGGCTGCCCACGAAACGCTGGTGGAACTTGTGGCCGAAGGCAAAGACGAGCTGATGGAAGAATTCTTCGAGAAAGGAACCATTGGCGAAGAGCATCTGATTCCGGCGATCCATGAGGCCATCCGTGACGATCGCCTCTTCCCGCTGCTGTTCGCCTCCGGGCTGGGCAACATTGGCACCGATCACCTGCTCGATTTTCTCGAGGTCTACGCCCCCACAGCGGCTGAACACCGCGAGATGAAATCCATTCCTACTCCCAATAATGGAAACCCGGCGGTGCGTCACGCGGTAGATACCGAGCCCAGTTCGTTGTTTGTTTTCAAGACCGCAAACGATCCCTTTGCCGGCAGGATCACATATTTCAAGGTCTTTTCCGGGGTGGTCAAGAATGAGGCCACAGTGCAAAATTACACCCACAATAACCCGGAAAAACTCTCACATCTTTCCATCATGCAAGGCAAGACGCCGGTGGCGATTACGGAACTGCACGCCGGAGACATTGGTGCGGTGGCCAAGCTGAAAGAAACTCTCACCGGCGATACGCTGGGCGAGAAGGCCAGCCCGATTTACTATCCAACCATTGCGCTGCCCGAGCCGGCCATCACCTTTGCCATCGAGCCCAAGACGCGCGCCGATGAAGACAAGCTCTCCAACGGCATTCATAAATTGATCGAAGAAGACCCTATGCTGCGTTTCTATCGCGATGCCCAGACTAAAGAATTCCTGATCGCGGGCACCGGGCAGCAGCATATTGAAATTGTGGTGGCAAAACTCAAGAAGCGTTACCACACCGAGGTAGTGCTCAAGGCGCCCAAAGTTCCATATCGGGAAACCATTCGCGGCAGGGCTGACGTGCAGGGCCGCCATAAGAAACAGACCGGAGGCCACGGCCAGTACGGCGATTGCAAAATCAAGATGGAGCCGTTGCCTCGCGGCAGCAACTTCGAGTTCGTCAACGATATTTTCGGCGGGGCAATCCCGAAAAACTATATCCCGGCGGTGGAGAAAGGGATTGTAGAAGCGGCGCAGCGCGGCTATCTGGCGGGATTTCCCGTGGTGGATTTTCGCGTCATTCTCTATGACGGCTCCTATCACGACGTGGATTCCAACGAATTGAGCTTCAAGATGGCGGGCCGCATCGCCTTCAAGAAGGCCATGGAGCAGGCCAAACCCACGCTGCTGGAGCCGATCATGCAGGTGGAGATTACCATTCCCGATGAATTCGCCGGCAGCATTATGGGCGACCTCAACTCCCGCCGCGGGCGCATTCAGGGCATGGACAACAAGGGCGGCAACACCATTGTGAAGGCCGAGGTCCCCATGGCCGAGATGCTCACCTATGGCGCCGACCTGACTTCCATGACCCAGGGCCGGGGCTCGTTTGTCATGGAGATGAAGCATTACGATGTTGTGCCTTCCGCCATCCAGGAAAAAATTGTCACAGCCGCCAAAGCCGCGCGCGGCGAAGAGGTGGAAGAAGAAGAGTAAGAACAGCTCCAAGCTCTCAGCTCCAAGCTGCAAGGAAAAACGGCCTGCCGTTACTGCACAAATGACGCCGTGCAGTCAGCACGAAGAAGAGGAACATGCACAATCGGCTACAATGAGGCGATGCAGCCTTCACAAGATGCTGGCGATATTGGCACGATGATGCAGAGCTATGCGGAAGAGGCGGTCCGCATGGCGCGCCAATTCAACGTCGAACTCGATTACACGGAACAGAGCCTGGAGCAGGTGGAGCAGCTGCTGGGGCAGTTGCATGACGAGTTGCAGAATGGGAATATGATTGATTCGGCCGCCCCTCCGCAACTGGACCAGCAAAATGTGGATGAGATGTCGCGCATATGGGGCGGGTACCTGGGCGAAGTGGTCCGCCGCCGCTTCGGAGGCGAGTGGACGATCGAGAAATATCCGGCTGGAGATTTTCTTATTGTGACCCTGAATGTGAATGGGGCCAAGGTTTTTCCCGCCATGAAGATTCACAAGCGCCTGACCAACGGCGCTGCAGATGACCTGCTTCTGTTTTATCGCAATGTTCGCGACAGACTGGAAGCAAAACCGGGCGGGAAGGTGCAATAGCATTTCTCAGGAGGAGACGGGTTCCGTTGGGTTCCAGTGCAACTCCGATGGTGCAAACCAACTTTGTTATAAAAAGTATTCCAGGGGGCTTGCGTAAACTTTGTTAACTTGGTATAAATGAACTCGACATTAGGAAGTGGCAGGGAAGAGCAGTCGGGCTGGAATTAGAAGTTTTGAATCTCTAACGGTTCCCCGATCATCTGGTATAGAAGCCACCAAAAATCGCTCCGCCGGTTGAATCCGGACTCCAGGAGCGTGAATTCAGAGACGGTCCTAATGGGACCAGGGTTCTCTGAAGGGTTAAGCGTAAAGCAAGTCTCCAACCAGAGGCTTCCATCTCGCAGGACCTCAATTTAGGTCTTTACAGATTTTATTTTCCGCGTAGTTGCGCGGAAGCAGACGTATTCGCTTGGAGCGCGGTTGACATTATCCAGCGGCTCGCGGTATGTTTGAAAGGTTCGTCTCTTGACGCCGATGAGGCTGTAGAGAGACAGCAAGTTTCGAGGACACAGGCTTCTTCTAGAGGCCTGAGGAATCGACTGAAACGCACCGCTCAGGCGGACTGCGGTTCGGTCTTTGACAAAAGGTTGAACGTGCCAGTCGTGAGATGAAACGCTCGGGTAAAGTCCGAGTGATCTCACAAGTATGAAAACCCGCCGGAATTCCGCGGAGCGCAAGCTTCGTTTTGTCCGGTTGGGTTCGTCTTCCCTGACCACCCGTCGGGGAGGCAAACAGGTTTCAAACACGAGAGTTTGATCCTGGCTCAGAATCAACGCTGGCGGCGTGCCTAACACATGCAAGTCGAACGAGAAAGTG
>Ga0070741_10018913_pt1 | contig 11075 bp, 3 predicted proteins | sample Coa_R1_4_FD_66440 | JGI IMG/M metagenome (GOLD analysis project Ga0070741, IMG submission 66440) | Surface soil microbial communities from Centralia Pennsylvania, which are recovering from an underground coalmine fire - Coalmine... | ecosystem: Environmental > Terrestrial > Soil > Unclassified ...
GCCGCCGCGCGCGAGATGGAACTCCTCACCAGCCCTTATGTCTTCAATACCGCGGAGGCCGAAATGATGGCGCGCGCGGGAGCCGACTTGATCGTCGCCCACATGGGTCTGACCGCGATGGGGGCCATTGGCGCGCGCACCACCAAGTCGCTGCAGGATTGTGTGCGGCAAGTCCAGTCCATCATCGACGTTTGCAAATCCATCCGGCCCGACGTTCTGATGCTGTGCCATGGAGGGCCGATTGCCACCCCCGTGGAGGCGCAGCGCCTCTTCGATGCCTGCCAGGGCCTGGACGGGTTCTACGGAGCCAGTTCAATGGAGCGACTGCCCACCGAACAAGCCATTACCGGGGAAATCAAGAAATTCGCGGCTCTGACACTGCGCAGCGCCCAACGGGACGGACAGGTGGAAGAAACCAGAGACGCCGGCGCGCGCGCGCCATTCCATGGCCAGCCCTAATAGTGTCAAGACGATTGCCTTGATCGGCGCATTGGACACCAAGGGCGTCGAGTATCAGTACGTCAAAGAGCGCCTCCGCGACCGCGGTTTCGACTCATTGGTGATCGATGTCGGCGTGCTCGGCTCGCCGCTGTTTGCCCCGGACATTGGCGCCGCCGAGGTTGCCAATGCCGGTGGCGGGGACCTCGAACAATTACGACGCCGCCGCGACCGCGGCGAAGCCCTTGCCGTGATGAGCCGCGGAGCGGCCGTGCTCGCGCCGCGACTTTTTGAGGCAGGTCGTTTTCATGGCATGCTGGCGCTTGGCGGCAGCGGCGGCGCGTCCGTCGCCTGCGCGGCGATGCGTGAATTGCCGATCGGGGTCCCCCGCGTCATGGTCACCACGGTGGCCGGCGGCGACGTTTCCGGCTATGTGGGAGTCAAAGACATTGTGATGGCGCCCAGTATTGTCGATGTGGCGGGTTTGAACCGCATCAGCCGGGCCGTCTTCGCGCGCGCCGTCGGTTGCATCTGCGGGATGGCGCAAACGGAGATGCCCGCATCGGAGAACAAGCCGCTGATCGTCGCCTCGATGTTTGGGAACACCACGCCGGCGGTCGATTGCGCCAAGGCCATTTTGGAAAAGGCGGGCTACGAGGTTCTGGTTTTTCATTGCACAGGCACAGGCGGACGCACCTTGGAAGCTCTGGTGGACGCCAAACAGGCGGCGGGTGTCCTGGACATGACCACCACCGAGTGGGCCGACGAATTGGTCGGCGGCGTGTTCACCGCAGGCCCCACGCGACTGGAGGCGGCGGCCCGGCGGGGCGTTCCGGCAGTGGTGGTTCCCGGCTGCCTGGACATGGTGAATTTCTGGGCGCCAGCCACAGTCCCGGCGAAGTTCAACGGGCGCAAGTTCTACCCGCACAATCCCAACGTCACGCTCATGCGCACCAACGTCGAGGAGAACGCGAAATTGGGCGAGATGCTCGCGAGCAAACTAAACGCCAGTTCTGGCCCCGTCACTGTCCTGCTCCCGTTGCGGGGGCTTAGTATGATTGACGCTCCCGGGGGCGCCTTCTGGTGGCCGGAGGCGGACGCGGCGCTCTTCCATGCTCTGAAGTCCTCTTTGCGCGCCGATATTCCAGTGATCGAAATCGACGCGAACATTAACGACCCGCTCTTCGCCGAACGATGCGCCAGCGAATTGATCGCCAGCCTCGCGCCGCACCGGCTTTGATTTTTTCCTATGCGCCGATTTTTTCTTATAGCGGCCTGCTGTGGCGTTCTCCTTGCGCTTCGCCTGTCAGCCATCGAGCCCTGGGCGGACGAGAAGTTGCCCGCGCGCGATGGCCTGCAGCTTTGGTATGATTGCTCACGGCAGAACGCCGGGCGCACGGCCCTGCAACTGCCGCCGCTTTCCTCCGGCAACGAAATCGATTATTTGCTCGATGCCTCCGGTAATCATCGCGACCTTTCCCAGCCATTCCACGACGCGCGCCCGGAGTTCCACCAGGAATTTTACGGAGCCCTTCTGTCTTTTCGAAAACCCGGCGCGGCCCTCGTCGCCACCGGCCTCGGGCAGCAGTTCTCCAACGTGACGATTTTTGTCGTGGGTGAGGCGCGGGCCAATGGCGGGAATTTTCCGGCCTTCTTCAGCTTCAATCAGGCGGGCGCCAATGATTACACCAGCGGCTTGTGCCTGGACCTCGGGGCCAACGCCTCCGCCAATCTCTCGTTTATCAACATGGAAGGCGATGGCATGAACGGAGCGCGCCAAATGCTTGCCGGGCCGGGCGCCACCTTCGGAACCTGGCACGTTTTGGAGATCGAATGCCATCCGGGCAAAGACGGCGCGCGGCTGTCTTTCGATGGCGCGCCCCAGAGCGCGCGGGACCGCGACCCGGGGATCTTGCGCATGGACGACTTCGCCTTGGGCGCGCGACATTATTCCAATGGCGGGGAGCCGCCTTATTTGCAGGGATTCCTCGCCGGCGGCATCGCCGAATTTTTACTTTACGATCGCGTCCTCGCGCCCGCCGAGCAGGAGGCCGTGCGCAAGTATTTGAACCGAAAATATGGAGCCATGATGGACCGCCAACCCGACCAAGTGGCGGGAGCCAAGCCGCTGGTGACGGTCAGCAACGGACCGCCCGTCCAGATGCTGCTTCCCGGCTTCGTCACGCGCGAATTGCCCGTCAACCTTCCCAATATTAACAACGTCAAATACCGGCCCGACGGCAAATTGGTCGCGCTGGGCTATAACGGCACAATCTACCTCCTCAGCGATCCCAATGGCGACGGCATCGAAAGCCAGGTCGAACGGTTCTGGACCAACAACACGTTGCGCGCCCCCATCGGCATGGCGCTGACGCCGCCGGGTTACGCGTTGGGCGAAGGCGTCTTCGTCGCTTCCAAAGGCAAGCTTTCTCTTATCGTTGACACCAACAATGACGGCGTCGCCGACCGCGAAATCATTGTCGCTTCGGGCTGGCAGGAGATTCACCACGGCGTTGATGCGTTAGGCGTCGCCATTGACCATGAAGGCAATGTCTATTTTGGCCTCGGGACGGCCGATTACACCAATCCCTATTTGGTGGACAAAGCCACCGGCCAGTCGCACTACGATCTGTCCAGTGAGCGGGGGACCATTCTGAAAGTTTCGCCCGATTTCAAGCAACGCGAGATTTTTTGCACCGGCATCCGTTTTTCCGTCGCCCTGGCCATCAATCCTGCCGGCGACTTGTTTTGCACCGACCAGGAAGGGGCCACCTGGCTGCCCAATGGCAACCCGTTGGACGAACTGCTCCACATCCAAAAGGGGCGCCATTACGGATTTCCGCCGCGTCACCCCAAGTTCCTGCCCGGCGTGATCGACGAGCCCAGCGTCTTTGACTATTTTCCGCAGCACCAATCCACCTGCGGCTTGAATTTCAATGTGCCGGTCCATGGCGGCCCCGTTTTCGGCCCAACTTGGTGGGCCAACGACGCCCTTATCTCCGGCTATTCGCGCGGCAAGCTTTGGCGCACCAAGCTCATCAAAACCGAACCCGGCTATGTCGCCCAACACCAGTTGATCGGCTGCCTCAATGCGCTGACGGTGGACGCCTGCGTTTCGCCCAAAGGCGACCTCGTGGTCGCCACCCACGGCGGCGAACCCGACTGGGGTTCCGGCCCTGACGGCTTCGGCAAACTCTATCAAATACACTATGCCGACACCAATGCCCCGCAGCCGTCTTTAATCTGGAGTCCCAGCCCAACGGAAATTCGAATCGCCTTCGACCGCCCCCTCTCCGAGGCTGCCCTTCGCGACCTGCGGCCGCGCGTGGACATCACACAGGGCCGGTACGTTTCGGCGGCCGACCGCTTCGAGATCAAGCGGCCGGGCTACGCCGCGGTTTTCAGCCAACTCTCCGAACCGCGCTACGACGTCCCAACGCTCGGTGTGGCCGTGACGGCCGACCAGCGCACCCTCATCTTGACAACGCCGCCGCGCGAAGGCGCCGTTCGTTACGCAGTTACACTTAAAGACTGGAACGCCGGCGCCTCCACTCCGACTGGCGCGATCATCCAATCCAATGACCTCGACGTCGCCACGGATCTCAGCGGCGTGGAAGCCTCCTGGCACGGCCAGGACGGCTCCGATTGGAATGGCTGGCTGCCGCACCTCAATCTCGAAGTCGATCGCTCGCTGACCGCCGAGAGCGCCGACCACCAGACCCTTTGGCCCAAGCTGAGCCAACCCGGCGCCTTGCGCCTCAGCGGACAGTTGGACCTCTGGCAAATGCTCCAACCCGCCATCCAACCCGGTTCCAAACTCGATTACGACAGGCCGCAGGAAGAAGTCACTGTGGTGTTTACCGCCTCGACGCCATTCACCGCCACTTTCGACGGCCGCGAGGAAACCTCCCGCTCCGCTTTGGGGGGCGGCCAGCAAATCGTCTTTCAGCATCGCGGGCAAACCGCCTGGGTTCCCTTCCAACTTACCCTTCCCACCGGAGCCCACCCCCTCCAACTGGATGCCACTTGGCTGACCGCCGATGACTCCCGCCCGCGCGCGTTTTTCTTGAAACGTTTCCTCATGCCCTGGGCCAAGGCCGAATCCGAACCCACCATCTCCACGGGCCAGGCTGCCATCCCGGAACTCGCCGGAGGAAACTGGCTCCATGGCCGGCAAATCTTCTTCGAGCAACCCGTCAACTGTCAGCGTTGCCACACCGTGCGCGGCGAAGGCCATCATGTCGGTCCGGACTTGTCGAATCTCGTCGAGCGCGATTATGCCAGCGTTCTCAAGGACATCGTGCGTCCCAGCGCCGCACTCAATCCTGACTTCCTGGCCTATAACATCGAATTGACCGACGACGATTCCATCACCGCCGTTCTCCAAACTGAAACCCTCGATCACATCACCGTCGTGGACGGCAACGACCACATCACCACCATTCCCAAGAGCCGCATTAAATCCATGAAGCCGTCCCCCATTTCGTTTATGCCCGAGGGCCTGGTCAAAGACCTCAGCGCGCAGGCCTTGAAAGACTTGATGACGTTTCTTTTGACAGCGCCCCTTCAGCCCGCCCCGCTCGCTGCGGCCAATCCGCCGCCGCCGCGCCGCCGCGCCGAAATCGAAGCTCTCCTTGGCACGGAAACCAACCGCCCCTCCGCCGCATCCTCTCCCCTCAACATTGTCCTCTGCGCTGGCCCGAAAGACCACGGTCCAGGCGAACACGACTATCCTCTCTGGCAGAAACGCTGGTCCGCCCTGTTCTCCCTGGCCGATCACGTCACCGCCGCCGCAGCCTGGAATTGGCCGACTACCGAGCAGTGGCAGAGCGCCAACGTTGTTGTCTTTTACAGCGACAATCCGGCTTGGGACAAAGCTCATGCGGAAGATTTGGACCGATTTCTGGCGCGCGGCGGCGGGGTGGTCTTCATCCATTTCGCCATTGACGGCCACGAGGATGCCGATGGCCTGGCGGCGCGCATCGGCCTCGCCTGGCGCGGCGGCGTCAGCAAATTCCGGCACGGAGATCTTGATTTAAAAATTGAGCCGGACGCCATCACCGCCGGGTTCGAAACGCTCCATCTCCATGACGAAAGCTATTGGAACCTCGTCGGCAACCCCGCCGACGTTCACGTCCTGGCCGCCAATGACGAAGACGGCCAACCGCGCCCACTCATTTGGACGCGCACCCAGGGCAACGGCCACGTCTTCGTGTGCATCCCCGGCCACTTTACGTGGACCTTTGACGATCCCGCCTATCGCCTACTGTTGCTTCGCGGCATCTCCTGGGCCGCTGGTCAACCGCTCGACCGCCTCAACTCCCTCGTTCTCCCCGGCGCCCGCATTGCCAACTGACGGACAACCGACGCGCTGAGTCACTGGGCTAGAAATGTCACGGCGTCCGATTGGACTCGAATGAAGTCCGGGAGTTTGTCCGCCTGCAAATGCAACTCGATGGAATGCTCGCCGCCGGGCAGTTCAGCCGTAGCGGAACTGGGATTTCCGTCAATCGTCATTTCTGGATTCTCTGTGCCGGCGCCCGTCACGTGAAAGCTGACGGAACCCGTCTTGCTCGCTCGAAATCGCGCGGCGATCAGGATGGGGCCGTTGGACACCCCCGCGGCGTTTTGCAAATCATCGCGCAGCAATCGGCCATCGACCAATGAATAAACCTTGTGCCAGTCGTTGGTGTCTGCGCGCGACACTTTCCAGAGGCGCGCCACGTCGTTGCGCGACGCATCAAACGGCCCTGGTTTGCCCAGTTGGGACAGAAATCGAAAAAGGTCCAACTGTTCCTGATGGCTCAGATTATCCGTGAGGCCCGACGGCATGATAGAACTGCCAGGCTTTCTGGAAAGTATCTGATTTTTCGGGATGGAAACATCTCGATCCTCTGCCGTGTGAATCACCAATTCGCGATCATTCTCCCGGAGCGGAATGCCCTCGGTCGATTCGCCGTCTTTGGTGACAATCAAGAATGCTTGAAAACCTTCCTTGATGTCCTTGTTTGGATATAAAACCGAGTTAATCAGATAATCGGGTTGCGCGCTGGCTCCTAGCGAAGTCAAATCCGGTCCCACGTGGCCTCCGACGCCGCCGATGGCGTGACACTTAAGGCAGCTTTGCTGTTGTCGCCGGAAGATACGCTCGCCACGCGCCGCGTCGCCATGGTTGGCGACAGCCTCAACCATGCGCATCATTTCCATTTTCGTCAGCTCGCCTTCGGCGTCTTGAACGCCAGCCACGCGCGACAGCGCCAGGACCAACTCCGGCTCTGTTCCCCCGCTTTCCCGTATGGCGCGCAGGCCCGCCTTGGCCACTGCGGCGGGAAAGCCGCTGCGCGGAATCGCCGCCGCAAGAACAGGCCCGATTCCGGCGGCGCCCAGCAGGTCGCGCCAGGCGGCGACGCCGGCATCCGCATTGCTGGAATCCGTCAGCCACGCGAGGGCTGGAGCCGCCGCCCGCGCACCATCGAGGGCAGCTAGTGTCAAGACCGCCGCCCGGCGAATTTCCATCGGTTCGCGGTTGGTTGTCAGCGGAATCAGCGCCGCCACTGTCTCAGCGCCGCCAATATGCCGCAACGAGTCAAAGACCGCCGATCGGACGCCCGGCGGGGTGTTGGTTTGAGACGCAAGCACAAATAGGTTTGAGAGACAGTCGCCGCGCAACTGCCATCGCCCCGCGAGTTGGATCGCCTTGAGCTGCGTTTCGCGGTCGGCATCTGCAAAATAGCGGGAAATCTCGTCCTTTCTGGAAGTGGGAAAAATGCCGCGCGCAGCGGCAGCATCCAGAGCGACCCATGCCCGGCTCGCGGCGCTCTTTTCAAACGCGCCGTCCAAGATTCTATTGTACAGCTCCTGCGTTTCATCCGCCTCGCCGGCGTTGCCGATCAGTGTAATCCACGGTCCTTTGCCATCTGAAGCGAGGGGGTGTTGCTTGAGAAGGTCGCGCAGGACGGGTTCGACGATGTCGGGTTTGAGGGCTTCCATGGCAAAAGTGAATTGGTCCTCGTGGCCGGCGATTTTCCATTCGCCGGATTGCACCGCCGCCAACCAAGGTTTCGCGAGATCACTGATGGTAAGCCAGAGCGCGTAATTCTCAAACGGATCCATGTCCGCTTTCCAGGCGCTCAAAGCGGCTTCCACGGAGCGGAGGGATTGAATTCGCGCGATGGCCCGCAAGGCCTCAACCCGCACGCGCGGGAACGGATCATGCACCAGGCGGAAATAAATCTCGGCCGGTTCATTCTGCGAAGCCCGCGGCCATGCGCCGAGCACACGGGCCGCAGCCGCCCGGATGTGGCCATCGCGGGCCTCCAGCGCCCGATCCAGCAGCGCATCATTGCGCAAATCGATGGATTGATACATCCAAAGCGCCTGCAAAAGGGCGTAGTCATCGGATTGCCGTTCCGTCCATTTTTTCAGCGCTGGAAGGATGGCCTTGCCGCGTTCGGTCAAGACACGCCGGCATTGTTGGACGTCATAGCTGTTTGAGGAAACCAGTTCGTCCAGCAGGCGCGCATTGGAGGCTGCGGTCCAGTCGTGCCGCGGGAGCAACGGACGGCCCAAGGCAGTGACGCGCCAAATTCTGCCATGATCGTGATCACGGCGCGGGTCGCGAAAGTCCACTTCGCCATGGTTGATGATGGGATTGCACCAGTCGGCGATGTAAAGCGCGCCATCGGGCCCAAATTTCACATCCACAGGGCGAAATGTCTCATTGGTCGTGCGCAACAAATCGGGCATTTCTTTGCTCACGTAACCGGCGCCTTCTTCGGACACGGCAAACCGCGCGATGCGATGCGCCCGAAAATCCTCCGTGATAAAATCGCCCTGCCAGTCCGGCGGAAATTGGGCGCTATTCACGATCTCCAATCCGCAAAATTTTGGGTATTCGCCCGGGCTGATGCTCGGCAATTCGCGCCGCATTTCCGCGTAGGTGAAATAAGTCGCGTCTGGAATTCCCCAACTGATTCCCTGGAAGCCCGCGCCGTCGGTTGTAAACGATTGCCCAAAGCTGTCAAATTGATGGCCCCAGGGATTGCAGAAGCCCCGCAAGAAAACATCCAGTTGCATGGTCGGCGGACGCAGATGAAAAATTCCGCCGCTGTTCAGGTGAACGACGCCGTTCGGCGTTTCGATGTGCGTGTGGATATAAATCGATTGATTGAAGTAAAGCATTCCATCCGGGCCCCATGTCAGCGTGTGCACCATGTGATGGGTGTCCTCCGTCCCAAAACCGGAAAGGACAACGCGGCGCCCCGTCTCAGAGACGTGCAGCAGTTCGGCGCCCTGCCCTACGTAACAACCGCCGTCCCCGGGTTCGACGCCCGTGGGAATGAAAAGGCCGCGGGCAAAGACAGTCGATTTGTCCGCATGGCCCGAATTGTGGCTGTCTTCCAGCACAATGATTTTGTCGTCGGCTTTTTGGCCCGGCGCAATCTGTGGATAAATCGAGGAAGTGGCGACCCAAAGGCGCCCTTTCGGGTCAAAATTTATCTGCGTCGGCTTGCCGATCATTGGGTCAGACGCCCACAACGAAACTTCAAACCCTGGCGCGACTTCAAAGTCCGGCAGAGCCAGGGGCGTGGGGATTTTTGCCGCCTGGATTTGGGCCTTCAGGCGCGGTCCATGATCCTGCAAATCTTGCAAACGGAGAATTTCGTTGTCGGCGGCGTCAATAAGAGGGTCAAACTCCGGGATTTCCCGGGCGTTTTTCCCCTGCTCATAATTGCGAAAGCCGCGGAGGTACGTCTCGTTTTCCGGCCGCCAGCGATCAAAAAACAACTGATTCTTGCGGACGATCGTCTCTCGCAAATCCTCCATCTCGCCTTTTCGCGGCTTCCAACCGAGTTGCCGGGCCACTTCGAGCGCCATCAGATGATACCCGTGGGGTTTCAAGTGAATTCCGTTGTCGCTGGCCTCCGTCAATTTGCCTCCTGGTTTCCAATCAAACAGATCGACAAAAGGGAATCTTCGCTCGCGCGCGAAATCCCGCAGCGCAGAGGTGTATTCCAAGAGCTTTCCATTATGGACGGTTGGGTCCGGCAAGGGAGGCGGCATCCTATAATGCCGCAGCGGGCTGAGTATCACGAAGCGGACCTGCTGCGTCGCATTTAGCTGAATCGCCTCAATCAACCGATTGAGATCGGCCTTGAATTTGGCGAGTCCGTCCGCGCCGTCGAATGAATTGGCCATGCCGTATCCCAGAAACACCACCGAAGGACGGACTTTCGCCACTTCGTTGGTCAACATGGCGAAACCCTTTTGCGGGTTGGCGAAATCGAAGGAGGCGCGGCTTTCACCAGCGGGAGTGTCGGCGCTCCAACCGAGGTTCCGCGCAATAAAGTGACGGCTGGGAAATGAACTGTGCATCACCGTTTCCAGCCAGCCTGATTCCTGTTCCCGCTCGATCAAAGTGTCGCCCAACAAAACAATTCGATCGCCGTCGCGCGGTTCGAACCTATCTTCGGCGCGCGCCAACGCCGCCGCGGCGAGAATCATTGTCAGAACCAGTTTTCTCATTTCGGAGATTAATTCCGGCGCCCAGCCTCAAGCGCAAGCCTTCAGTGACGATTGCCGCATTGGATCTCTCGCTGGAAGTCGCTGCGAACGGTGCGCCATACCATCAAGCCATTTGTCTGGACGGCATCTGCGCCCCTCGTCTCTTAAAAGCTGGGAAACAACCTTGCTTAAATGTGTTGGTCTCGCAGCCCACCAGCAACCTCTGGTGTCGGAAGACGTTTGGAACATTTGCCCCCTGTGAAAGGGCAGTTGGGCGAGACGGGCGGCCTTTGTTTTCAGTAATGCCCGGAGGGGACGCCAGGATTGCACCAGACGGCGTTCTTGCCGGCGTAGTTGGCCAGCTTGTTCCAGGCGTCGTAGCGTATGAATTGGACGTTGCCCGTGATGCCCAGGACGATGCCGCCTGTTTTCCCATGGCGTTTGCCCAGGCCCTGGCCGGAGCTGGGATCGCTCGATGCGTCGTTGTAGGCGCCAGAGCCTTCAGCATCGTCGGGCTCCCACATGATGTCCGCATCGGCCCTGAAATCAGTCATTTTGTAGCTGCCTCCCGGGGGCAGGTTCCCAAAGCCGCAAAGGGCGCCATTTTCAACATAGGTCGAGAGTTTGTTGGCGCGCTGGGAGAAACCCAGGGCGTTGGTGGGGTCCAACGGACAACGATAGGTCGCCATGTTCTTGATAAAAAACCAAAGTTCGCCGCCTTGGTAGGCCAAAATGGGATTCCTATTGTAGGGGGCGGCCCAAAGGTTCGGCGGGGCGGAGGCAGCGGTGGGATCATAAAGCCAGCCGACCTGCCACGGTGGATTCCAGTTCGGATAAGGCATGCGGTCCCGGTTGTCGTTGCAGTACATGTGGGTGGCAAGGCCGAGCTGTTTCTGATTGTTGACGCACTGGGTCCGTTGGGCTTGCTCCTTGGCATTGGCGAGGGCGGGAAGAAGCAAGGCGGCGAGGATGGCGATAATGGCAATGACCACTAGCAACTCAATCAGGGTGAACGCGCGGCAGAGCGCCTCACGAGAATGAAGAGCGCTCTGGGCGACGGCTTTATTGGGTGCGGCCATGGGCTTGCATCGTTGCAGGAAAACCCCGGGGCGCGCCATACCACATTTTGGTGA
>Ga0070741_10018914_pt1 | contig 11074 bp, 15 predicted proteins | sample Coa_R1_4_FD_66440 | JGI IMG/M metagenome (GOLD analysis project Ga0070741, IMG submission 66440) | Surface soil microbial communities from Centralia Pennsylvania, which are recovering from an underground coalmine fire - Coalmine... | ecosystem: Environmental > Terrestrial > Soil > Unclassified ...
CGGCGAGCTACTCAAGCGCGCCGCCGGGATCGAGATGACGCACATCGTCTATCGCGGCGCCGGGCCGGCGCTCGCCGACGTGCTCGGCGGCCAGGTCGACATGATGTTCGCAAGCATGGTGTCGTCGCTGCACCATGCGAAAAGCGGCAAGCTCAAGGCGCTCGCCGTCACCTCCGCCCGCCACTCGAGCGTGGTGCCGGAATATCCGACCGTGGCAGAAGCCGGCGTGCCCGGTTTCGAGATGACGGGCTATTTCGGGCTGCTCGCGCCCGCGCATACGCCGGCGGCGATCGTCAGCGCCGTGCACGACGCCGTGGAGCGGGTGATCAAGCGCCCGGACTTCATCGAGCGTGTCTCAGGCGACGGCGCGGAGCCCGACGGCTGTCCGCCCGCCGAGCTGCAGGCGATCCTCGAGCGCGACATGAAGAAGCTCGCGGAACTGATCCAGGGGGCGAAGATTCAGCGCTGAGCGCCGGTTAGCGCGAGCGCCTGCTGAAAAGCGAACGCAGCCAGGCGCGCAAGCCCGTCTCCGGCACGGTGACGTCGTAGGAAACGATGCGCTGCGGTGCGCCCTCGCCGCTCACCGGGCGATACTCCAGCCGCAGCTGCTCTTCGCCGCTGCGCACCGGGGTGAAGTTCAGCCCTTTTTCGTCGGCCGGGCCTTCGGCGAGCACGGCGCGCACCGGCGGCTCGGCAAGCCGCCATTCGTACTGGCCGCCGGGATCGGCAGCGAGCGGCAGGTGCAGCCGCTGGCCGTGCTTTACCGTGACCGGTCCGCCCTCGTCGCCGGCGCTGACCGTTTTCGGCTTATGCGGATCCCAGACCGTCGAGCAGCCGGCGAGCAGCAGCAAGACGACGGTCGCGCGCGTCATGCCGCGGCCGGCTGCAGCGCCTGGCGCTCGGCGTCGATCAGACGCCCAAGCGTGCGGCGGAAATGCGCGAGCGGCGCATCCGCGACGATCGCGTTCATCTTGAAGTTCGGGTCCGCGTCGAGCACTTCCTGCTGTCCCTCGATGATGAACTTGTCCTCCATGAAGCCCTCGATCATGCTTTTATTGAGCGAGAGCGCGATGTTCGGGTTGTCGAGCTCGTAGTCATGCAGGTAGTCCCAGAAGAAGTGTGTAGAGCGCTTCGTCTCGGGAGTGAAGAACTGGCAGTTGCGATATTGCTTCGCGCCAGTGACATTGCCCTTCTCCGCCCCGGAGCCCGCCGGCGATAAGAGCGTCTCCATGAAGAAGATGCCGGGTACGTACATGCGCGCGATGTTCCGGCGATCGACGCGCTCGGGCTTTGGCGACACCTTCTTGTGGTACGGCGGCGTCGGTGCGTCCATGTGCCAGCGCTCGACGCGGAAGCCATCGTCGAGCCGCTCGATGGCGGTAGGTTTCGACTTGTACGCGTATTCCTCCGAGCCGCCGAGCGTGCGCGTATGGACGAACGCCAGATGCGCGAAGTCGCTCAGGTTATCGACGATCAGCAGGTAGTTGGCGTCGTAGTGCATATAGTCGGGCTTGCCGCGCCACGCCGGGTCGCGAAGATAGGGGAAGTCGAGGATCTTCGCCGGATCGGCCTTCGCCGCGTCGCCCATCCAGATCCAGATGAGGTGGTCGCGCTCGACCACCGGATAGCTGCGCACGCCGAGCTTCGGCGGAATGTTGTCCTGCCCCGGAATCTGGATGCACTTGCCGGTCGGGTCGAACTTCAGGCCGTGGTACATGCAGCGCACGTCGTCGCCTTCACGGCGGCCGTTCGAGAGCTTGGCACCGCGGTGGCAGCAGCGGTTGTCGAGCGCGACCACGCGCCCGCTGTCGCCGCGATACAGCACCAGCGGCTTCTCGAGGATGGTACGCGGGAGCAATTTGCCGTCGAGCAGCTCGTAGTCCCAGGCCGCCACGTACCAGCAATTCATCAGAAACGCTTGGGTTTCAGGTCCCATGGTCACCTTTTCTCCGGAGGGATTTCCTTGATCGCCGCCGCGAAGCGCTGGTGCGCGGCGAGATCGACCGGCCGGTGCTTCACTGTCTTGCCGGGCGGGTAATCGCCGAGGTAGTTGCCGCCCTTCCAGTTGCGCTGCGGCCGGATCGGCCGCGACGTGAAGTTGCCGCCGCAGTTCGGACACACGTTGCCGAGCAGCTCGACGCAGGTCGCGCAGAAGGTGCACTCGAAGCTGCAGATGCGCGCATCGAGCGCGTCCGGCGCAAGCGGCATATTGCAGTGTTCGCAGTTCGGTCTCAGTTCCAGCATCTTCAGGTACGCCTCGATTCTACGAAGCGCTCGGTGCGCTCGCTTTCCAAAAATTTTACGACGTCTGCGGCCGGCAGTTCCGGCGCGACCAGGCGGCCTTCAGCATGGTACTGGCGGAATGCCGTGCCCCACGGGAATTCCTCCAGCGGCTTTTCGCGGGTCGCGCGCTGCATTTCCGTGTCGACCACCCCCGGCTCATAGCTGAAGACGCCGATGTCCTCCACCTCGGCGGCGACCACCATGCCCGCCATGCGCAGCGCAGCCTTGCTGCTGCAATAGGTGGCGAGCCCGGGAAACGGGCGTTGCGCCGCGCCGGACGAGATATTCACGATCCGCACCTGCGCGCCGTCCGGCCGCCGGCGCAGCACGAATCCCATCAGCCAGAGCGGCATCACCGCGTTAACCGCATAGGCGTGCGCGAGCTCAACGGCATCGTTCGTCAGCACCCGCCCCGCAGGCGCGAGCGCCGCGTTATTCACCAGGCCGACGCGCTGCCAGGCGCGCTCGGCAAGGCGCGCACCCGCCTCCCGCTCGATAACCGCGCTCGCGCGCTCCACATCGGCGAGGTCCAGCGCCAGGTGCTTGTAGCCGCTCGACTGGAATTTCGCCGTGCGCCGCGCGACGCCCACCACCTGCCAACCATGCTCGAGGAGCGCCTTTGCCACCGCGGCACCGATGCCGGAGCTCGTTCCCGTCACCAGCGCGATCCGTTCGCCGCTCATGCCAGCTCCTTGATGCGCGCACGCACCTTTGCGCCCGAAATCTTCAGCTCGCCGACCGCGATCGGCAGCGTAAAGCGCCGTGGTCCTGCGCTGCCTGGATTCACGTAGAGCACCCCATCGCGTTCCTTGATCAGCGGCTTGTGCGAATGCCCAGCTATGACCACGTTGTATCTGCCGGCCGGGTCGATATCGAGCTCGGCAAGATTGTGCAGCACATGGATGGCAACCCGTGCGATCGTAAGCTCGGCGCGCTCGGGTACGGCGCGCGCCCAGCGCGCGCGGTCGTTGTTGCCGCGCACGGCGGTGAGGGGCGCGAGGGCCCGCAGCGCGTCGAGGATTTCCGGCTTGCCGATGTCGCCCGCGTGGATGATGTGATCCATCCCGCGCAAAAAGCGCAGCGCTTCAGGCCGCAGCAGCCCGTGGGTGTCCGAGATAAGCCCGACCCGCGTCAGAGGATGAAGCTCACCGTGCCGAGCGAGGCGAGCTCCATCGAGTCCAAAATCGCCTCACGCGCCTGGATGCGCATGGCGCCGTCGCGCATCACCAGCGTGTGGCGATAACGCCCGACGTAGGTGCGGACGTCTTCATTGGCGCGGTAACGATAGATGACGAAGTTGGCTTCCACGACCAGCGGCGAGCGCTCCAGGATCCGCACATTCGAGACGAGGCGGCGGGTGCGCGAGCGCGGAAACTCGGCGTGCGCGTGCGGATCCTTAAGCCGCGCCACCCGGGCACGAATGCGGCGGATGTCGTCGGCGATGGTGAAGAGCGCGCTTTTCGGATCGGATTGCGGCTGATCGTTCGAAGGCACGCGATAGGTCGCGTCGTCGGTGAGAAGCGCGAGCCACTCGTCCAGCCGCCAGGCATCGAGGAGCGCCGCCTCCTGGTAGAGGAAGTCCTCGATGTCGGCGCGCCGAATCTCGCTCACGCGGCTTGCATCAGCTTTGCCCATTGCAACCAGAAGGCGCGCAGGTGCGCTTCATCCGTGTTGAGCTGCTCGCCCTCCTTCGCCATGCCGCGCGTGAGCGGCGACCACTGCACTTCCTTGTAGGCGCCGAGTCCGTCCTGCACCGACTCGAGCGCCGCGATGTCGTCGGGCGTGGCGAAGCCGCCCGGCCCGTAGAAGGTGAGGAAGCTGTCGAGGCGCACCTGGCGCGCGAGCGGCGACTCTTCCACCGGCCCGAGCGCCCAGGCTCGTACGCGCATCCGATCGGGCGCGAGCGGCTGGAAACTGCGCACCGACACGGATGAGCCGTCGAGCAGCACGAGATTGGGGAAGATGAGCAGGTTGCGATTGGTGTCGGCGACGCGTTTGGCGCGTTCGGCCCCCAAGCGCTGCACCAACTCGGCGCGGATGCGCTCGAGCTCCGGCTTCGCCGCCTCGCCGTAGATCGGGATCCAGGCGGCCACCGGCCGGCCGCGGAAGTTGACATTGTCGGTGGTGCCGTGGCCGTTGCCGAGATCCTTGCCGAGGCCGTGCGACGGCAGGACGTGGCCCTTCTCGGGCCGCTTTACCTCGACACCGGAGCTCTTCAGGTAATCGAGCCAGGTCGCGTGCGTAGTCAGCAGGTGGTAGTCGTCGAAGCTGTTCTCCACCAGGAGCTTCCAGTTCGCGCGGATGTCGTACTCCTGCGTGCCGAGGATCACCTCCATGCGACCGGACGGCGACTGATCCAGCACGAGATCGATGTACTCCGCGGCTCTGCCGAGGTACTCGCGCAAGCTCACCGCGTTCGCATCGAAGTTGAGGAAGACGAAGCCGCGATATGCCTCGACCCGCGACGGCTCCTTAAGGCCGAGCTGTGTGCGATCGAAGTTCGGCGGGTAGGCGCTCTGCCCCGGTACGGCGTAGAGCCGGCCGTCGCGGTCGTAGGTCCAGCCGTGATAGAAGCAGGTATAGCGCTCCGCATTCCCCTGCGCTTCGCGGCAGACGATAGTGCCGCGATGGCGGCACGTATTCAGGAACACGCGCAGCTCGTTCTTGCTGTCGCGGCACAAGAGCAGCGGCCGCCCGCACACCGTGCGCGTGCGGAAGTCGCCCGGGGCGCGAACTTCCGACTCGTGGCCGACGTAGAGCCAGCAGCGCTCGAAGATGCGCTCCTGCTCCTCGCGGAAAATCGCGGCATCGACCAGCGCCGCGCGATTGATTTCGAAACGATGCTGCTCAGGCTCGTGCAGCACCAACCGGGACGCGCTCATCCTTCCATAATAGGGGAATGAAGCACACGCTTGCCGCCCTGTTTTTTGTCGCGCTGAGCGGTGTCGCCGCGGCGCAGGAATCCTGGCCGAGCCGTCCGGTGCACATCGTCGTGCCATATACGCCCGGCACCGGCGCCGACATCCTCGCGCGCGTGCTCGGCCCGAAGCTCGCGGATCGCTGGAAAGCCGCAGTCGTCACGGATAACAAGCCCGGCGCTACCGGCAACATCGGCGCCGATTTCGCCGCCAAGGCGGCGCCCGACGGCTACACGCTGCTCCTCACGGCAACGTCCTTCACCACCAATCCGGCATTGAAGCCCGCGCCGTTCGACCCGGTGGCGGACTTTGCACCGATCGCGCTCGTCGCGACCGGCGCGCTCGGCGTCTACATCAACCCGCAGATGCCGGCGAAGAGCATGCGCGAGTTCGTGGCGCTCGTGAAATCGCAGCCCGGCAAGCTGTACTACTCGTCGCCTGGCAACGGCGGCCCGCAGCACCTTGCGATGGAGCTCCTCAAGCTCGAGACCGGCATGGACATCATCCACGTGCCCTACAAGGGCGCGGCCGGCGCCATCACCGATCTCGTGGGTGGCCAGGTGCAGGCGATGATCTCGGCGCTGCAGACGGTCGCGCCGCACGTGAAGAACGGCCGGTTGCGCATGCTGGCGGTGATGAGCTCGCATCGGGCGGAGGCATTTCCCGAGGTGCCGACGCTCAAGGAAGCGGGCCTGCCCGATCTTGAGGTGGAGACCTGGTACGCGATGTTCGCGCCCGCGGGTACGCCAGCGGCCATCGTGGGCCGCGCAAATCGCGATGTGAACGAGCTGCTGAAGGAAGCGGATGTGCGTGAGGTACTGGCAAAGCAAGGGCTCGAGCCAGCGGGCGGCACGCCGGATGCGCTCGGCGCGCGCGTCAAGCGCGAGCTCGCGAACTGGACGCGGGTCGTCAACGCAGCCGGCATAAAGGCGGACTGACATGGAACATCTCGAAGATCTGGTAGCGGCCTATCGCATCCTCGCCGAATACGGCGTCATCGATGCCTACGGCCACGTCAGCCTGCGCTCGCCAGCCAATCCGAAGCGCTACTTCCTCGCGCGCTCGCTCGCGCCGGAACGCGTGCAGCCCGATGACATCCTGGAATACGACCTCGATAGCAATCCACTCGACGCGCGCGGGCAGGAGTCGGTAACCGAGCGTTTCATCCACGGCGAGATCTTCAAGGCGCGGCCCGACGTGCTGGCCGTGGTGCACAACCACTCGCCCTCCGTCGTGCCGTTCAGCGTCACCGGCGTCCCGATGCGCGCGCTCTGGCACATGGCGGCGTTCGTCGGCGATGGGCTGCCGAACTGGGAAATCCGCAGTGTGCGTAAAGGGACCGATCTCCTGGTACGCGACTCCGCGCTCGGCGCGTCGCTTGCCAAGACGCTCGGCGCCAAACCCGCTGCGCTGATGCGCGGGCATGGCTCGGTCACCGCCGGCGAAAGCCTGCCGCGCGCGGTCGGCCGCAGCGTCTATCTCGAGCTCAGCGCGCGCATGCAGATGCAGGCGCTGCTGCTCTCCAAGGACATCACCTACCTGGACGCCGCAGAGGTGCAGGCTTCCACGCCGCACCAGGACTACAAGCGCGCCTGGCCGATGTGGCGGGAAAAGGCGCTCGCGCGCGCCAAAGCGGAAAGAAAATAGGGACTGTCCCTATTTTCTAGGCGGCGAGGTAGAGCCGCCAGTCGCCGGGCACGCCCTTCAGCGTGTGCGTGCCGCGGTCCTCGAAGCGCAGTCCGGAGCCGGCGACGAGATCCTTCACGGTGTTGGAGACGATCACTTCGCCCGGAGCCGCCTTGGCGGCGATGCGCGCGCCGATGTGCACGGCGATGCCGCTGACCTTCTCTCCCAGCACCTCGACCTCGCCCGTGTGCAGACCGGCGCGCACGTCCAGGCCGAACTGCTTCACCTCCCGCGCGATCGCTTGCGCGCAGCGCACGCCGCGCGCCGGGCCATCGAAGGTGGCGAAGTAGCCGTCGCCCGCAGTGTCGATCTCGCGCCCGCGATGGCGCCCGAGCTCACCGCGCACAACGCCGTAGAACTGCTCGAGGTGGCCCCGCCACGCGCGATCGCCGAGCGCCGCGGCGCGCTCGGTCGAGCCGGCGATATCGGCGAACATCACCGTGGCGAGCACGCGGTCGGGCTCTGCGACATGCTTCGCGCCGGTCAGAAACTCCTCGATCTCGTTCAGCACCGGCTCGACGTCGCTCGTCCAGGGTAGATGGTCCTCGCCCGGGAACTCGACCATGCGCGCGCCCCGAATGCGCGCGGCCATGTAGCGACTGCCGTCGAGCGGTAGTGCTCGATCACCGGTGCGATGCATGATGAGCGCGGGTGCGCTGATCGCGGGCAGCGCGGCGCTCACGTCGATCAGGGAATTCATGCGCGTCAGCGCGAGCGCGGTCTTCGGTGTCGCGCTGCGCACCAGGTACCGCGTCCACCACTGGCGAAACGGCCCGTCGTTCACCTTGCTGGGGATGCGTGCCTCGATGCCCACCGCGCCTTCGCCCCACTGCTTGGCGATGACGTCCATCCAGGCGGTCCACTCGTTGTCCGTGCGTCCCCACGGATAGTCCGCCGCCCAGCGCGACTTCACGTACGAGCCGAATGTGATGAGCGCGGCGGTGCGCTCCGGATAGGTGGCCGCAAAAAGCGCGCACATCGGTCCGCCTTCCGAGATGCCGAAGAGCGCTGCGCGCTGTGAGCCGCACGCATCCATCACGGCGCGCACGTCGTCCATGCGCACTTCGAGTGCGGCAGATTGTGCTTGTCGACGCGATCGGACAGTCCTGTACCGCGCTTGTCGAACACGATGAGCCGGGAGAACTGCGCGAGGCGCTCGAGAAAGTGGGCGAAGGACGGCTCGGTCCAGAACTCGTCGACATTCGACACCCAGCCCATGACGAATACGAGGTCGATCGGGCCGTTGCCGACCACCTGATACGCGATATTCACGTCGCCGCTCTGCGCGAAGCGCGTCTGGGGCTGCATGCGCATATCAGCTTATCAAAATAGAATCGGTCGCCATGACCGATGTCTGCAGACTCGGCGCCGCCGACCTACTCGAAGCCTATCGTAAGCACCAGCTCTCGCCGGTCGAAGTGACCCGCGCGGTGCTCGAGCGCATCGAGCGGCTGAACCCGCTGTTCAACGCTTACAACCTGGTCTCCGATCGGGCCGTGGACGACGCCAAAGCGTCGGAAGCCCGCTGGCTCGCCGGCCAACCGAAGGGCCTGCTCGACGGCGTGCCGGTATCGATCAAGGACATCATCCTGACGAAGGGCTGGCCGACGCTGCGCGGCTCGAAGACCGTCGATCCGAAGGGGCCGTGGAACGACGATGCGCCGGTGACCGCACGGCTGCGCGAGCATGGCGCCGTCCTGCTGGGCAAAACCACCACGCCGGAATTCGGCTGGAAAGGCGTCACCGACAGCCCGCTCACCGGCATCACCCGCAATCCGTGGAACCCGAAGAAGACGCCCGGCGGCTCCTCCGGCGGTGCGGCGGCCGCGCTCGCCGCCGGCATGGGCGCGCTTGCGATCGGCACCGATGGGGGCGGCTCGATCCGCATACCGTGCAGCTTCACCGGCCTCTTCGGGTTGAAGCCCTCGTTCGGCCGCGTGCCGGCGTGGCCGCTCTCGCCTTTCGGCACCGTCGCGCACGTCGGCCCGATGACGCGCAACGTGGCCGATGCCGCGCTGATGCTCAATGTGCTCGCCCTGCCCGATGCCCGCGACTGGCACGCGCTGCCCTATGAGCGGCGCGACTGGCGCATGGGTCTCGACGAAGGCATTACGGACCTGCGCATCGCGTACTCGCCCGATCTCGGCTACGCCGAGGTCGATCGCGAGGTGGCGGAGATCGTGCGCAACGCGGTGAACGTGTTCACCGATCTGGGCGCACGGGTGGAAGAGAAGAATCCGGGATTCGCGAACCCGGACGCGATCTTCCGCACGCATTGGTTCTCGGGTGCGGCGATGCTGCTGAACGCCATTCCAGCGGAGAAGCGCAAGCTCGTCGATCCGGGCCTGCGCGAAGTCGCCGAGCAGGGCGCGAAAATCACCGCCGCCGAGCTGCACGATGCGCAGATGAAGCGCGGCGCGCTCGGCACGCACATGAATCTCTTCCATCGAGAATATGACCTGCTGCTGACCCCGACGCTCGCCGTGGCGGCGTTCGATGCCGGCCTTGAATGTCCGCCGGGAAAGAGCCGCTGGATCGACTGGACGCCCTTCAGCTTCCCCTTCAATCTGACACAGCAACCCGCAGCGTCGATCCCCTGCGGACTCACCCGCGACGGCTTGCCCGTCGGCTTGCACCTCGTCGGGCCGCGCTACGGCGATGCGCTGGTGCTGCGCGCGGCACGCGCCTTCGAGAGCGCGCGCCCGATCAGGCTGCCCGAGCTTTAGCCGCTTACTTGCAGCGCAGGTTGCCGGCGCGCGGGTCGACCGGCTTGGTGCAGTCCTGCTCGTTCACCTTGCGGCCGCGCTCCATCGAGGGGATCAGGCCCTCGACGGCGTAGTCCCGCGAATCCATCCACGAATACGTCTGCGCCGGCGGTGTCGGCGCGGGCGCCGCCTGCGCGAGGCCGGGATCGCTCTTGGACGCGCAACCGCAAGCCAGTCCCACGAGCAGCGTAGCAATGAGCGAGCGATACATCATCAGCGTCTCCTTTTACCTTTCATTGTTGCCGCGCTGCATTCTATGCTTCTCGCCCATGCGGTTATTCGCGCTCTTCCTGTTGCAATTCACGGTCCTCACGGCGCAGGCGACCTGCATGTTCGCGCGCGATGCCAAGCCGCAGGACTGGTACGAGTGGGCAACGGTGCTGGTCGCCGGCGACGTCGCCGCGGTCGAGCACCGCGGCAGCATCGATATCGTGTCGCTGCGCGTCGTCGAGGCCTACAAGGCACCGGCGGGCGTGCCGACGGCGACGCTCGAGATTCCGCGGAAGCTCTGGTCGACCTGCCGCATCGCGCTGCCGGCGGTGGGTGAGCGCGTGCTGGGCGCGCTGAACGCCAACAGCGATGCGCTGCTCGTCCCGCTAAGCGCTGATTACGCCGACCGGCTCAGAAAAATAGGGACTGTCCCTATTTTTCCGCAGTGAGCTCGAGCGCCCAGCTCGAGATCAACTTGTCCTCCTCCATCATCGCGCCGCGCACGCTGTAGCAGCGCTCGTCGCGCTGCTGGATGCACTCGAAGCCGCGGTAGCGCCCCGTGCCGTTAGCGTAGAAGGAGAGGATCGCGTCGCCGGCGAGCACGAAGCGCCCGCGCAGCGTGCCGAGCGTCGGGCTGGTAGAGGTCCAGTGCGTCGCGCGTGCGCCCGGAGCGAGTGGCTCGATCTCGTAGCGGTTGTGCTGAAGGGCCGGGCGCTCGCCGTGCACGCGCAGCACGCCCTCGAAAGTCCACTGGCCGCTCTCGTGCCGGATGGTGGTCTCGCCGCTCACCGCGCCACGGCTGCCGGCGGCGTCGCGGTACTCGCCCTCGGCGCGCCAGCTGCCCGGCCGCAGGAGAAAAGTGTGCTCTATCCGTGCACCTGGACCGAGTCGGCCGGCGCCTGCGCGCGCTCGTCCATCGTGTAATCGCGCACCACCTGCGCAATGCGCAGTCGGTAGGACTTGAAGATGCCAGCGCGGCCTTTCTTTTGCGCGTCGCGATGCTTCTGCAGGGTGCGCCACTTGCGCACGCATTCCTCGTCGCGCCAGTACTGCAGCGAGACGAACTTGCCCTTGCTGGTGATGCTCTCGAAGCGCTCGAGCGAGATGAAGCCTTCGGCTTCGGCGAGGTCCTGGCGCAGGGTCTCGACCAGCGCCAGGTAATCCGGAAAGCGGCCCTCGGCCGGCGTGAACTCGAAGATGACGGCGATCATG
>Ga0070741_10018915_pt1 | contig 11073 bp, 9 predicted proteins | sample Coa_R1_4_FD_66440 | JGI IMG/M metagenome (GOLD analysis project Ga0070741, IMG submission 66440) | Surface soil microbial communities from Centralia Pennsylvania, which are recovering from an underground coalmine fire - Coalmine... | ecosystem: Environmental > Terrestrial > Soil > Unclassified ...
AGTACGAGAGGACCGGAGTGGACGAACCTCTGGTGTACCGGTTGTCACGCCAGTGGCATCGCCGGGTAGCTATGTTCGGAAGAGATAACCGCTGAAAGCATCTAAGCGGGAAACTCGCCTCAAGATGAGACGTCCCGGAGGGTTAACCTCCCTGAAGGGTCGCGGAAGACCACCGCGTTGATAGGCCGGGTGTGAAAGAGGAGTAATCCTTTCAGCTAACCGGTACTAATTGCCCGTGCGGCTTGATCCTATAACCTTGGGCTTCTTCGGAAGCCGGGATCCACGCAGCAATCCCAACCTCGTCGACTATCGTCGACCTTGTTTCTTTCGAATTGGCTCTCTTCGCGCGAGCGGGGAGAGATACAAGTTATGTCTGGTGCCAATAGCGCTCTGGAACCACGCCTTCCCATCCCGAACAGGACCGTGAAACGGGGCAGCGCCGATGATAGTGTGCATTCCGTACGCGAAAGTAGGTCAGCGCCAGACTCTCACAAAGAAAAACCCCGGGCTCGAAAGAGTGCCGGGGTTTTTTCTCGCCCGCTTGCAACGCGCCGAGCTCTAGCTCACTGCTCCAGGTTCCTCGACGGCGGAACGTCGCGCGAATAGACCGGACCCGCGAGGAAGGCCTTGGGGTCGTAGGTCCAGAACTGGCTCACGTTCGGATAGGTCTTCACCACGGCGTTCACGAGCTTCCCGCCCTTGCGCTCCACCTTGCGGATGTAGATGTTCATCACCGGGTTGCCGTACTGGTCCAGACGCCACTCGCCGCGCGGATCGCGCACGACGCCCGGGTTGCGCAGCGCCTTCATGAAGGCTTCCTTGTCCTCCACCTTGCCGTGCACCGCTTTCGCGGCGGCTTCGACCAGCGCGCCGGCGGAATAGGCGCCGAGCGTGTAGTAGCCCGGGTCCACGCCGTAGGCCTTGTTCACGGCCGCGACGAAGCGCGCGTTCTCGGGCGAATCGATGCCGGCCGCGTACCAGCCGCCCGTCACGACGCCGATGGCCTCGTCGCCCATCTGCTTGAGGATCCCTTCGTCGGCCGTGGTCATGCTGCCGAGCACGGGCATCTTCATGCCGTATTCCTTGTACTGTCTCAGGAAGCGGAATCCGTTCGCGCCCGCAAAGCCGGCGTAGACGGCGTCGACGTCCTTCTTGAGCTGCGCGATGTACGTCCCATAGTCTGGCACGGCGAGCGGCGACCACAGCTTTTGCACGACCTTGCCGCCCGCGTCTTCGAACGCGCGCTGGAAGCCGGCCGCGGTCTCGTGGCCGTAGGCGAAGTCGTCGGCGATGATCGCCACGCGCTTGTAGCCGAGGGTCTTCGCGGCATAGTCGCCGAGCGCGTGGTTGGGCTGGGCGGAGGTCCCCACGCTGCGCACGAACCACGGGTCGGCCTTGCGCTGCGTGAGGTCCTCGGCGGCGGCCGAGCAGGAGACGATCGGGGTGCGCGTCTGGCGGATGTAGTCGTCGATCGCGATCGCCTCGAACGCCGCGAGCGGCCCGATGATCACGTGTACCTTGTCGCGCTCGACCAGCTCCTGGGTCTTGGCCCTGGCTTGCGCCGGGTTTCCGCCCGTGTCGGCGATGACGAGCTCGACCTTGCGGCCGGCGATGGTGTGGTTGCGCTCCTTCAAGAAGAGCTGGATGCCTTCCTCCATCTGCTTTCCGCCCGCGGCGAGCGGGCCGGTGCGCACGGTCAGGAAGCCGATGCGGATCGGTCCGCTTTGCGCGGCCGCCGGCTGGGACGATACGAGCGCCGCGGCAGCGGCGAGCGCGGACAGGAACAACCGGCGGGATTTGTCGAGCATCGGGAGCGCCTCCGTTTCGTTGGATGCCTCGAAGCGTACACGTTTTGCCCTTCCCCGCTCAACTGGAGAGCGGTGGAGAACGCGGACGCGCTCCTCGCGCGGGTGACCGGGGCCGCCTAGATCTTCGGCGGCCCGTCGTGCTGGTGCGTCTTCTCCCACTGCTCCTGGCAGTCGCGGCAGCGCAGCGCCGTCGGCTGCGCGAGCAGCCGCTCGAAGCCGATGTCGCGGCCGCACTCGGCGCAGGTGCCGTAGCTGCCGTCGCCGATGCGCGCCTTTGCCGCCTCGATCTCGCGGATCTCGCGGATGTGGCGGTTCATCATCTCCATGTTGAGGTCGGCGAGCTCGATGCCGATCGCCTGGTCGCCCTCGTCGATCGGAGGACGATCGACCACCTCGGCGTACTGGCGCTGCTCGCTGTGCGCGAGCTCGTCGCGGGTCTCCAGGAGGAGCGACCGCTGGCGATCTTCCAGCCGGCGCCGCAGCGTCTCGAGCTGCTCGTGGGTCAATGCGCTCATCTGAATTCGAAACGGCGGTGACCCGGAAGTTCCGGACGCCGGAGAGGAATATGGTGGGCGGTACTGGGATCGAACCAGTGGCCCCTCCCGTGTGAGGGGAGTGCTCTACCGCTGAGCTAACCGCCCGAAGAGGGCCGATTTTACCAAAAGCGTCCGCCGGCCGGGCCGCCGGAAGGCTCTTGTAGAATCGACATTCCATGGTCCGCACCCGCTTCGCGCCGAGCCCCACCGGCTACCTGCACGTCGGCGGCGCCCGCACGGCGCTGTTCTCGTGGGCGTACGCGCGCCGGCACGGCGGGAAGTTCATCCTGCGCGTCGAGGACACCGATCTCGAGCGCTCCACCGAGGCGTCCACTCAGGCCATCCTCGACGGCATGAGATGGCTCGCGCTCGACTGGGACGAGGGCCCGTTCTTCCAGATGCAGCGGCTCGCGCGCTACCGCGAGGTCGCCGGGCAGCTGATCGCCTCGGGGCACGCCTACCACGACTACATGTCGCGCGAGGAGCTCGAGACGCTGCGCAAGGAGCAGACCGCGAAAGGCCTCAAGCCGAAGTACGACGGCCGCTGGCGTCCCGAGCGCGCGAAGGCGCTCGGGCTGAAGCCGCCCGAGGGCGTGAAGCCGGTCGTGCGCTTCCGAACGCCCGAGGAAGGGCAGGTGAGCTGGAACGATCTCGTCAAAGGCCCGATCACGTTCCCGAACGACGAGCTCGACGACCTGGTGCTCCTGCGCGCCGACGGCGTGCCGACCTACAACTTCGGCGTCGTCGTCGACGACCTCGACATGGCCATCACCCACGTGATTCGCGGCGACGACCACGTCAACAACACCCCGCGCCAGATCCACATCTTCAACGCGCTGAAGCAGCGGCTGCCCGAGTTCGCGCACGTCCCCATGATCCTCGGCCCCGACGGCGAGCGGCTGTCGAAGCGCCACGGCGCGGTGAGCGTGATGCAGTACGAGGAGGACGGCTTCCTGCCGCAGGCGCTCGTCAACTACCTCGCGCGCCTCGGCTGGTCGCACGGCGACGCCGAGATCTTCGACGCGCGGCGCTTCGTCGAGTGGTTCGACCTCGCGCACATCAGCCGCTCGCCCGCGCAGTTCGACCCGGGCAAGCTGCGCTGGCTCAACCACCAGTATCTGAAGCAGCGTCCCGACGCCGAGCTCGCGAAGCTCGTCGCGCCGCGGATCGAGCGCGAAGGCGGAAAGCTCGCGGACGGGCCGCCGCTCGAGCAGGCGGTGGCGCTGCTGAAGGAGCGCTCCGAGACGCTCGAGGCGCTCGCCGAGCAGGCGATGATGTTCTACGGCGAGCCCGACGCGAAGCACTCCGACGGCGAGGTGCCGCAGGAGATACGGGAGCCGCTGTCGGAGCTCGCGGAAAGCCTGGCGTCGATCGGCGACTGGGCCGAGGCGAGCATCAACGAGGCCCTGCAGCGGGTGCTGCAGAAGCACAAGCTGAAGATGCCGAAGCTCGCGATGCCGATCCGCAGGATCGTGTTCGGCCTGGAGCAGACGCCGAACCTGACGTCGGTCCTCGCGCTCGCCGGGAAGCAGCGCGTCGTGGCGCGGCTGCAGCGCCGGCTCGCGCGCTGATCCGAGACTTTTCCCCGCCCGGGCTTGTGCCGCACGCCACACCGCGGCGGTGCCGCATTCACATTCCGGTGCCGTCGACGCGGCCTAGAGTATGGGCGCGGAGGAAGCGCGCCATGCCGATTTTCGAGGTCACCTACAAAGCCGTCTGTCCGCGGTGCGGACACCACTGGAAGACGACCGTGCGTCGCGAAGCCGGGGACAAGATCGACGCCGGCAGCCACGCGCCGCCGGTGGAATGCGAGGCCTGCAAGGCGGTCACCGCGCCGTACCGGATCATCGTCGGCGCGGCGGGCGACGCGAGCGCGACGCGTTGCTGAGCGTGGCGTCCCCATGGGGATTCGAACCCCAGTTACCGCCGTGAAAGGGCGATGTCCTAGGCCTCTAGACGATGGGGACTCAAGGACTTTCGGTTGGTGGAGGTAAGCGGGATCGAACCGCTGACCTCTTGCATGCCATGCAAGCGCTCTCCCAGCTGAGCTATACCCCCAACAGAGCCGTGCATTCTACCGGCCCGGTGCGCGCCTTGTAAAGACGCCGGCGCGCTAACGCCTTGTTTCGCGCTTATTTCTTCTTCGACCGCGCCTCGGCCGAGCACGGCCGCTCGCTCGAGCACGCGTCGCCGATGACGCCGACCGACTGGATCTCGATCTCGATCCCGGGCCGCGCGAAGTTGGTGACGGTGATGAGCGCGCTCCCCGGGTAGTTGTCGTTGGGGAAGTACGCTTTGCGCATCTCGACGAAGCGGTCGCCGTAGCGCGATTCCTTGATGAACACGGTCATCTGCACCACGTTCGCGACACTGCCGCCGGCGCGCTTGAGCACCTGATCGATCTGCGAGAACACCTGGCGCACCTGCGCCTCGAAGTTGTTGGCGATGTCGCGGCCGTCGTTGTCGCGGGTGGCGGTCTGGCCCGCGACCCAGACGATGCGCCCGCCCTCGGTGATCACGCCCGGCGAGAACGCCCGCGATTTCTGGAAATCGGTCTTCTCCATGTACTCGGCGGCGTCGGCGGCGCCGGCGGCGAGCGCGAGCACGGCCGCGACTATCACGCTGGTCTTCATGGGTTTTCTCCTCGGTTGGCCCGGGCGAAGCCTAAACCATTTCGCCGGGCGGGGTATGACGATGTCGTTGAACGTCGACATGGCCAATGAACCATTCGGCTCACGAACCATCCCAGACATTGTGGTCATAAATGCATCGCTCGACCCCGAGAATTGCCGTTGACCCGGGCCTGGAAGGGGGCGCGGGTGGGGCTTCGCCGGGGCGTGGTATTCCGGACGATGAAAATGCATGTGACCAGACTCGAGAGAGGCCGTATGAAGTCCATCCTTGACCGTTCGTTCCGTTACACGCCCAGCGTCGAGACCGACCTGCGCAAGACCTTCGCGAGAATCCGCCGCAAGCAGCGCGACAAGGTGCGCGCGCTCGCCAACGCAGACGCCGAGGTGAAGACCAAGGTGCTGCTGATCGATCACCTCAAGAAAGCCTCGAGCGCCACCGCCTACGCCAAGCCGGTCGAGCAGCGCGGCATCCCGCTCGACGACGTCAGCGCCATCCCGAACCGGGGCAAGTAAGGCCATCTCCGTACTTTCCGCATCCGGCCGCCGCCGGCTCGCGCTGGCGGCGGCCTTCGCCGCATTGGCGCTGTGCTGCCGTGTCGCGCTCGCGTTCGGCTTCGACGACGTGGCGCAGCGCGCGAAGGCGCTCGCCGACGCGCCGTTCAAGAAGGGCGCCGGGCTCCCGAAGGAGCTGCAGGGCCTCGACTACGACCACTACCGCGACATCCGCTACCGGCCGGACCGCTTCCTGTGGCGCGGCACGGGCAGCCCGTTCGAGCTCGCGTTCTTCCACCTCGGGCTCTACTACGATCAGCCGGTCAGGATCAACGAGGTGACGGCCTCGGGCGTGCGCGAGATCCCGTTCGATCCCGACGACTTCGACTACGGCTCGAACAAGCTCGACATCGCGAAGCTCAAGGAGCAGAAGGGCCTCGGCTTCGCGGGCTTCCGCGCGCACTACGCGCTCAACACTTCGAAATACAAGGACGAGGTCGCGGTGTTCCTCGGCGCGAGCTATTTCCGCGCGCTCGGCAAGGGCCAGCTCTACGGGCTCTCCGCGCGCGGCCTCGCGATCGATACGGCGCTCCCCTCGGGCGAGGAGTTCCCGCGCTTCACCGAGTTCTGGATCGAGCGCCCCGCCGCGAGCGCCAAAGAGCTCGTCATCTACGCGCTCCTCGACTCGCGCCGCGCCGCGGGCGCGTACCGCTTCGTCGTGCGGCCCGGCGTGTCGACGGCGGTCGAGGTGAAGGCGCGCCTCTACCTGCGCGAGAGCGTCGGCAAGCTCGGGATCGCGCCGCTCACGAGCATGTTCTTCTTCGGCGAGAACCAGCGAGCGCCCTACGACGACTACCGGCCCGAGGTGCACGACTCCGACGGCCTGCAGGTCCGCACCGGCACGGGCGAATGGATCTGGCGGCCGCTCGTGAACCCGAAGCGGCTCCTCGTCACCTCGTTCGCGACCACCGATCCTGGCGGCTTCGGCCTGATGCAGCGCGACCGCGCCTTCGCGCACTACGAGGACACCGAGGTGCGCCACGAGCTGCGTCCCAGCGTCTGGATCGAGCCGAAGGGCAAGTGGGGCGCGGGCCGCGTCGAGCTGGTCGAGATCCCCGCGCCCGACGAGACCAACGACAACATCGTCGCCTACTGGGTGCCCGACGTCGCGCCCAAGCCCAGGGAGGCGCTCGACCTCGAGTACCGGCTCCAGTGGCAGAAGGACGCCGAGACGCGCCCGCCGCTCGCGTGGACCGCGCAGAGCCGGCGCGGCCGCGGCTATACGCGCAACCCCGACAACAGCATCAGCTTCGTCGTCGACTTCGCGGGCGCGCCGGTCGAGAAGCTCGCGGCCGACGCCAAGGTCGAGGCGGTCGTGACGGCCGACGCGAACGCCCGGATCCTGGAGCGCAACAGCTATCGCAACGACGTCACGGGCGGCTGGCGCATGACCGTGCGGCTGCGTCGCACCGACGACGCGAAGCCGGTCGAGCTGCGCGCCTTCCTGCGCTCGGCCGGCCAGGCGATCTCCGAGACATGGAGCTACATCATCCCGCCGGCCTGAGCGGACCGGACGCGGCGTACGCCTCGGTGCGCGAGCGCCTCGAGCGCGCCACCCTCGGCGCGCCCGTGACCGAGGACGCGCACGGCCGCGCGCGGCTCGTCACCACGCCGCCGCTCAACCGCGCGTCGATGGCGCCCGGGGCCTGGCCGCCGGTCGCGTTCCGGCGCCGCGCGCCCGAGGAGCGGCCCGACTCGCCCGATCCGCGCGGCCGCTGGCACGGAGCGGCGACGCTGCGCCGCGCGGTGCTGCTCGCGCTCGTCTTCGCGCAGACCGCGGTCGCGACCTGGGCCATGACCGCGGTGCTGCCGTACCACGGGCGCCACGGCCTCGAGATCGCGATCCTCGGGCTCTTCGCGGTGCTCTTCTGCTGGGTGTCGGCGGGCTTCTGGACCGCGATGATGGGCTGCATCGTGCTGCTCGCCCGCGGCGACCGCTACGCGATCTCGCGCACCCTGAACGAGCCGATGAACCCGGCCGAGAAGCGGGCTGCCGACGCGCCGATCGACGCCGCGGCGCGCACCGCGGTCGTCATGCCGATCGCGAACGAGAACGTGCAGCGCGTGTTCGCCGGGATGCGCGCGACGTACCGCTCGCTCGAGAAGACGGGGCTCCTCGGGCGCTTCGATTTCTTCGTGCTCTCGGACTCGAGCGACGCCGACATCCGAGTCGCCGAGATCGCCGCGTGGACCGAGGCCTGCCGCGAGCTCGGCGCCTTCGGGCGCCTCTTCTACCGCTGGCGCCAGCACCGCATCAAGCGGAAGAGCGGCAACGTCGCCGACTTCTGCCGGCGCTGGGGACGCAACTACCGCTACATGGTCGTGCTCGACGCCGACAGCGTGATGACGGGCGATTGCCTGACGCGCCTGGTGCGGCTGATGGAGGCGAACCCGAACGCAGGCATCATCCAGACCGCGCCGCGCGCGGCGGGCCGCGACACGCTGTACGCGCGCGTGCAGCAGTTCGCGACGCGCGTCTACGGGCCCCTGTTCACCGCGGGGCTGCACTTCTGGCAGCTCGGCGAGTCGCACTACTGGGGCCACAACGCGATCATCCGCGTCGCGCCCTTCATCCGGCATTGCGCGCTCGGGCGGCTGCCGGGCAGCGGGTCGCTCTCGGGGGAGATCCTGTCGCACGACTTCGTCGAGGCGGCGCTCATGCGCCGCGCCGGCTGGGCGGTGTGGATCGTCTACGACCTGCCCGGGAGCTACGAGGAGATGCCGCCCAACCTGATCGACGAGCTGAAGCGCGACCGCCGCTGGTGCCAGGGCAACCTGATCAACTCGCGGCTCTTCCTCGCGAGCGGCCTGCACCCGGCGCACCGCGCGGTGTTCATGACGGGCGTGATGGCGTACCTGTCGGCGCCGCTTTGGTTCCTGTTCCTCGTGCTCTCGACCGTGCTGCTCGCGGTGCACGTGCTGGTGCCGCCGACCTACTTCACGCGGCCGGGGCAGCTGTTTCCGCTTTGGCCCGAATGGCACCTCGCCTGGGCGATCGGCCTTTGCAGCGCGACCGCGCTGCTGCTCTTCCTGCCGAAGGTGCTGAGCGTGGTGCTGCTGATCGCGCGACAGCGGCGCGGCTTCGGCGGCGCGGCGCGGCTCGCCGCCGGCATGGCGGCCGAGCTCGTGTTCTCGGCGCTGCTCGCGCCGGTGCGCATGCTGTTCCACACGCGCTTCGTCCTGGGCGCGCTCACCGGCTGGTCGGTGCAGTGGAAGTCGCCGTCGCGCGAGGACGCCGAGACCACCTGGGGCGAGGCGCTGCGCCGGCACGGCCTGCACACGCTGCTCGGGCTCGCGTGGGCGGCGCTCGTCTACGGGCTCGATCCGAGCTTCCTGTGGTGGCTGCTGCCCGTGGTCGGCGCGCTGCTGCTCTCGATCCCGGTGTCGGTCTACACCAGCCGCGTTTCCCTCGGCAAGGCCGCGCGCCGCGCCGGGCTGTTCGTGATCCCCGAGGAGCTCGACCCGCCCGAGGAGCTGCGCGCCGCGCACGCGGCGAGGCCGGGCGCGGCGCCGCTCCCCGGGTTCGCCGAGGCGGTCGCCGACCCGGTCGTGAACGCGCTCGTCTGCGCGTCGGGCGTCGCGCGGCTGCAGCAGCCCGAGGCGGCGCGGCGCGAGCGCGACCGGCTGGTCGAGCACGCGCGCCGCCACGGGCCCGCGGCGCTGCCGCCGCGGCAGAAGCTGATGCTGCTGAACGACCCGATCGCCCTGTCGCGGCTGCATCTCGAGGCGGGCAAGGTCGTCCCGCTGCGGCCCGCGGACAAGGCGCTCCGCGCCGACCTGCGCTAAAGTCCGGGCGAACGAAGGAGAGAGGAGGGACACCGGTGAAAAAGCGCTCGACGCTCGCCGTCGCGGCGGCCGTTTTCGCGTGCGCCGCGCACGCGCAGAGCTTTCCGTCGCACCCGATCCGCTGGGTGGTGCCGTTCGCGCCCGGCGGGCCGACCGACATCAACTCGCGCATCCTCGCGCCCAAGCTCTCCGAGCGGCTCGGCCAGCCGGTGCTGGTCGAGAACCGCGTCGGCGCCGCGGGCAACATCGGCACCGAGGCGGTGGCGAAAGCGGTGCCCGACGGCCACACGGTGCTCTACGCGGTGCCCTCGGTGATCACGAATCCGTTCTTCTTCCGCGGCAGCCCCGACCCGAAGGAGCTCGCGCCCATCATCCAGGTGGCGAACGTGCCGATGGTGCTGCTCGCGAGCACGAAGTTCGGGCCGAAGAGCGTCGCCGACATCGTCGCCGCGATCAAGGCGAACCCGGGCACGGTGAGCTGCGGCTCCTCGGGCGCGCTGCCGACCGTGGGCTGCGAGCTGCTGCGCTCGAGGAGCGCCGACATGATCATGGTGCTCTACAAGGGCAACGGCCCGGCGCTGAACGCGCTCATGAGCGGCGAGATCAACCTGCTCTTCGACGTCGTGAACACCGCGGGGCCGCAGGTGCGCTCGGGGCGCGTGCGCGCGGTCGCGACGCTCTCGCCCCGGCGCGGCGCCGCGGGCTTCGAGCGCCTGCCGACCATGGCCGAGACGCTGCCCGGCTTCGAGTTCGTGACCTGGCACGGCGTGATGGCGCCCGCCGGCACGCCGCGCGAGATCATCGAGCGCTGGAACCGCGAGATCGGCGCCGCGCTCGCGCTCCCCGACGTGCGCGCGCGCCTCGTCGACACCGGCTTCGAGATCGTCGGCGGCGGACCCGAGGTCTTCGCCGAGCGCCTCGCGCGCGACCAGCGGCTCTTCGGCGACATCCTGAGCAAGGCCGGCGTCAAGCCGCAGTAGCGGGTGTCATTCTGAGGAGCGCAGCGACGAAGAATCTGCTTTTCGAAAAGCAGATCCTTCGCTACGCTCAGGATGACAGTAAAATAGCCGCTTCCTGGGGGTCGTTAGCTCAGCTGGTAGAGCAGCGGACTCTTAATCCGTTGGTCGAAGGTTCGATCCCTTCACGGCCCACCAATCCCCTCAACGGCTCGGACGCGCCCCGGCTCGTCGGCCTCGATCTCGAACCCGTACTCGGCGCAGCCCGACGTGGAGAAGCCGAAGCACAGGCTCCCGGCGCGCAGCAGGTAGGCGTCGCCGAAGATCCGGTAGCCCATTCGGGTCACCGAGCGCAGGGACGCGAAGTTGTTGGAGAGCACCCAGGAGACGAGGCCGCGCCGGCCCTCGTCCGTGACCGCCTTGAGCGCCCGGCACATCCCGACGGCGTGCAGGCGCTTGCCGCGGTAGGCGGGCGCGGTGTAGCCGTTGTACATGTAGGCGTACGCCGGGTCGAAGTGGAGCAGGAAGTGCTCGTCGATGGGGGTGGGGCGGTTCGAGTACCAGCCGTAGGACGCGAGCACCTTGCCGTCGAAGAGCGCGTAGCAGCGATCCCCGCGCGCGCTCGCCTCGCGCACGAACTCGGGCCGCATCGCGCAGGCGGGGTCCCGCGCGTACCGCGCGAGCTCGTCCTCGCTCGCGAAGCGCGCCTCGAATCCGGACGCGTCGAAGAGAGACGCGTCCTTCACGTCCTGCACCCGGACCGCCATGCCCTTCAGGATCTGGAACTGGACGACGGTGTTGA
>Ga0070741_10018916_pt1 | contig 11073 bp, 8 predicted proteins | sample Coa_R1_4_FD_66440 | JGI IMG/M metagenome (GOLD analysis project Ga0070741, IMG submission 66440) | Surface soil microbial communities from Centralia Pennsylvania, which are recovering from an underground coalmine fire - Coalmine... | ecosystem: Environmental > Terrestrial > Soil > Unclassified ...
TGCATCCAGGCATTCCCAATGCGTGCGGATGGGATCGCCTTCCACATCCACAGTGCGGTCACGCTACCCCGCTAGCCGACGAGAACGACAGGCGCGCTGACCAGGATGTTAAAGCGAAGCACAGCGACGATAAATTTTCTGAATTGACGGGCTCGGGGTTGGTGGGCACACCAGGATTGAACCTGCGACTTTATCGGACTCTAGATCCGTGTGAACCGTAGCGCGCGATATGGCTGGCCGCTTAGGGTGAGGCGGGTTTTGCCGGAGAACTCACCGGGCACCGGCGATACGGTCATCGCCCATGGATCGATCAGTTCCGCACGGTACTTCCCTGTGTCGGGCAACAGGAAATCATAGTACAAGGGCTGATGGAAATCGAAGTAGAACAGAAATGCCTCGTCCCGATTGCGCTTCGCGCTCGGATAGTACGGCACCTGGAGCTGCGTCAAACCGATCTGTCCACCGCCCACTGTCCCAGTCTCCTCAACAATTCTTCTCAAAAACGAGAGACGTTGCGGGCTCGATCCTTTCAACTTGCCACCGTGCGACCACCACAGCAAGGCCTTGTCGTTCTCGATATCTGCTGCGCTCACATATGTCTCGCCGTGACCGCCATACGCTCCCGCAGCGATGCACAGCCAGAAGCGGCGCGTCATCTCCGGCCCGGAAAGATTTCCCCAGCGAGAGTTGATGTTCCCCTCGTACATCATTTCGTCGAAGATGAGGGGTTTGCGCCAGGTCTCGCGCCATGATGCCGCCTGATCGAACGCATAGGACTGCACGCCGGCGTGCGTGCACCAAACACGGCTGTAGTCATATGGGGCCCTGCTGTAGTGAATGGACCGAAGGTGTCCGTATGGATCATTCTGCGTAACGATCTCCGCGAAACGGTCCCAGTCGGCCGGGTTCTTTTTTCTCATCAGGTCGTACTCATTGGCCAAAGACCACCACACGTTTCGATATGCGGCGAATCTTGCGATGACGTACTTGAGATAGCGATCATCTACTTCGGCCGGCATCTCCTGGAAACCCCAATGATCATAGGGGTGAAACAAAATCAGGTCGGCCTCAACACCTAAGGCTTGAAGGTCGAGAATTCGCTTTTCGATGTGCTGGAAATATTCGGGGTTCAAACGGGAGTAGTCGTTCGTATTGTTCTGGCGTGGAAATGGAAATCGCGGCGGATCGCTGTGGTTGTACTGGTACCACTTGGGGAAAATACACATCCGAAGCTTATTGAATGGGCTGGTCTTAAGTGTGCTGAGCGTCTCTTCCTGCAGTGCTTCGCTCTGATGCACCCATGCATAGCACGTTGTTCCGAAGGGAAAGTACGGAGATCCATCGGAGTAGCCGAAGTGATATACGTCGCGGACGCGAATCGGGCCGTGATTCCCTGCGCGCGGTGCGACTGTCTCGAACGCGCCGGTCTTTCCCTTCAGGGACGGGGCGCTGCTGTCCGTGATGTAGGTCCATTCACCGAGCGCATCGGGCATGAAGCGAACTCTGTAGACGCCCTCGCCATCGTAGAAACCATCGACCGCCATGTCCCGGGCACCTATCCGAAACGTCGCCTTCAACCAGGTGTCGAGAAACGGATTTCCTTCTTTGGGTCCATCGAGCACGAGTTCAAAGACGTCCCAGCGCTCAACCTTTCCGGCGGAGTGCGTCGTGGGGCCTGCCGGTGTTTTATCGCTGCTCGCAACGCCTGTTAGCAGGACCGCGCTACCAGCCTTCATCATCTCTCTTCGGTTCATTGCTATCGAAGGATCCTTTTCATTCGTGAGTTCGAGAGCTAGTCTTGAGGTCCGTTGTGGTGATAGACATCCCATCCAAGGTAATTCGATAAGGCTTCGTACACGGGAACGGAACAATGGCTGCCGTTCATCGCCGCGTGATGCTCAAAACCATTGCGGCAGATGCGGCGCATGAGCGACTGCAACCTGGGCACGCGTACAACCGCCCTAGTGCCGAAGGTGGCGAGCGGGTCGTCTGTGAACTCACCGTCGCCCACGTACGCCCGGATCACACCGGCAGTGTCATCCGTGCTTACTCGTCCGAAGGTGACGGGACCAGCGGGTGTGCGTCCCTCAAGCGCGCCGACGGTATTCTCCTCACCAAGCACGGTGCCGAGAATCGGCGCTGTCGCCATCCGGATGTCCGGCAGGAAGTCTTTGGCCCAGTTGCCGCAATGGAAGAAAACGCAACGATCGGGATCATCGCCATAGTTATTGTTCCAGTCGACCAGGGCGCTGGGTCGTCCGCTCGCGAGTTGGAGCATGTACATGCTCACCACGCCGGCGACATCCACCTCGCAGGCAGAAGGCATCATGTTCTCGCTCATCATGCTCATGATGGTGCAGACATTCGCGCCGAGATTCTGTTGCATGCTCGACCAGCACTGAACGGCCGTAGCGGTGATACCGAGTTCCTGCATCCACTCATCTACGACGATCGCAAAGCGCGCCATTTTTTGAAGCGATTCGATCGGGGCGCGTGAGCTGTCGGCATACAAGCGGATCTGCTCAATCCGCGAGATCACGTTCGCGTCGTTGTTCGCAATTTTGGCTGCGCGGCCAAAGACCTCAGAGAGGTCGATCGTGTTTACAGAGATTCCAGAGGCTTCGAGCAGCTTCTCGCTGAACCGGGTTGTATTGAAGGCGTTTGGCCGCGCACCGACCGCGCCGAGGCGGACACGGCGAAGACCTCGCGCGACACGGCAGATTGCGAGGAAGTTTGATAGATCCTCGCGAAAGCGCTGTGAAAGAATCGGAGTCGTGTGATCTCGAGTGAGCGAATAGCGCAAACCATATTGCCGAAGGTTGTTGCACGCCGAAATTTTGCCGCAGAAGGCATCACGCCTCCGCTGCAGGCCGAAGGCATCAAGATCGTCAGGTGATGCCTGTACCAGGATCGGCACGTTGAGTTCAGACAGGCGTATCGCGTCCGCAATTCCTTTCTCATCACCGAAATTCGGTAAACAAACGAGGATGCCCTGGATCTGATCGCGATTACGCCGAAAGAGCTCTCCGCAACGAACAGCGTCCGCCCATGTTTCGACTGATCCTAAGTCTGCGCTTTCCGGAGTAAGCCAGACGGGTTCGATTTCGAGTTCGGCGAACAGGCGCGTCAAATCGCGTCGCGCTTCGGTGATTAGCTGATCGGGAAAGAATGTGCGATTGCCGAGAATTACGCCGAGAGTCGTCGCCATACATGGCTCCTGAGTGGCCTACGGTTTCGTTGATGAATCAGTAGCTGTTGAAATGTGTTCGAAGTTGCGGAACTCTGCCGCGTTCGAGCGAGTCACGAGATCGCACGGAATAATCTGCCGCTCCGGTTTCCCGGTGCTTCCCGTGCGCCGAAATTGGTCCGCCTCATCTACAGCCAGGCGCGCAATCAGAACGGCGGGCTGTAGCGCAGTCGCGACCAATTCACCTCGTTGGATCGCCGCGATGGCGTCGGGTGAACCGTCGAACCCAACGATAATTAAGTCGCTTCGCCCGGCGCCCCTGGCCGCCGCAACAGCTCCGAGAGCCATCGTATCGTTGCCGGCGATGATTCCCTTAAGGTGCGCGTGGCTTTGCAGAATGATCTCCGTCTTCTGGAACGCTTCTGATTGCGACCAGTTGGCGGACTGCGCCTCCACCATTTTGAGCCCGGGTGCGGCGTCAAGAACTGCGTGGAACCCACGTGTACGAATCTGTGCATTGGTATCGGATTCGCGACCGAGCAGTTCTGCATATTCACCTTGATCGTCCATTGCGCGTAGGAAGACCTTTGCGACCTCCAGCGCTCCCTGCGCATTGTCGGCAATAATCTGGGCACGCGCGATGCCGTCGGCATCTATGGCACGATCGATCAGAAAGACGGGCAACCCCGCTTTGGCTGCGCGACGTACGGCCGAGATAGAGCTGTCCGCGCCGGCGTTATCGAGCAGAAGAATGGAAGCGTCCGATGCGATTGCTGCATCAACCAAGTTGTCTTGCCGATAGGCGTCATCATTGTGGGCCTCCACACGCGTGCGATACCCGAGCGCATGGGCTCGCTGCGCCGCTGCATCTGCCTCCGCTTTGAAAAAGGGGTTATCCTGCGAAGGAACGATGATGAACGCAAGCGGGCGCGAGTAGTTTTCACGATGACAACCGACACAGTGTAATGCGGCGAGACATGCCACGGAGATCGCCCAACGCCGCGCGATGCGCCTCACGCACCAGCCTCCATATCAGAGCGTAGAAGGTATGGCAGGAGTCTAGCCTGCAGACGTGCCTGAAACTGATCGATCGCTACCGCAAGCACAATCACGGCTCCCGTAATGACCATCTGCCAGAATTCCGAGATGCCCAGCATAACCAGGCCATCAGCGAGCACGCCGATCACAAACGCCCCGAGCAACGATCCTGTTATCGAACCACGGCCCCCTGCAAGAGATGTGCCGCCGAGAACTACCGCGGCAATCGCATTGAGCTCAAAGCTTTCGCCCGTCGCGGGATGTGACGCATCCAGCTGGGAGGCGATGATGAGTCCGACAAGCGCAGCGCCAAATGCAGAGGCGAGATACGTGAATAGCTTCACTCTGGATACTTCGATTCCTGCAAGACGCGCTGCCCGCTCATTGCCTCCGACAGCATATGTGTGTCGACCGAGCGGCATCCGTGATGCTATAAATGCTGCAATGCCGTAGAGCAACAGCATCAGCCACACCGGAATCGGAATGTGCAGCAAAGAACCCTGGCCAATATACGCAAACCCGGACGACTTGCTCGCAAGGTTGGGAAACGTCCTGCCTGATGAGAGAAGAAGCGCAGCGCCCCGCGCCATATAGAGCGTTCCGAGGGTCGCGATAAAGGGTGCAACACCCCAACTCACAATGAGAACTCCGTTAAGGAGGCCCACCAGAAGTGCCGCGCCGATTGCGGCTAGAACCGCAGCAAACGTGCTTCCGTGGCAACCAGTGATGACCAGCCCGGCGATCATACCGCTTAAACCCACGACAGACCCTAACGACAGGTCGATGCCACCGGTGAGAATTGCGAATGTCGTCCCAATCGCAAGGATCGCCGATAACGCAACATGTTTGGTGAGAATAGCCAAATTGTTGGCTGTAAAGAAGACGGGAGTAAGCGCTGAAAAGGTCATGACCAGCAGAATAAGCACAACGAGCGCTCGGCCTCGCAGAAGCAGAAGCACAGTTCGTGCAGAGGAACTGGCGAGACGATCACTGCGCGTCAGCACTTGCAGAGTAGCCATCAGGCTTGAACTCCCACGATTGATTTTGTGGAAACGACATCCGGGCTCGCAGCGGTGAATAGGGCCTCGTCCGTCAGTTCGCGTTTTTGCAACTCGACGCGTATCCGTCCCTGGCAGAACACGAGAACGCGATCGGCAAGAAGACGCGTCTCCTCAATCTCCGATGACGTGAAGAGCACGGTGAGCCCCTTCGACGCAAGCTCCTTCAGGATGCGGTAGATCTCAATTTTCGCCCCAACGTCGACACCACGCGTTGGTTCATCCATCATCAAAACTGCCGGCTCACGCATCAGACACCGTGCCAGGAGCACCTTCTGTTGATTTCCACCCGAGAGCGCGACCACCGGAAGCTCGAGGTCATGCGCCGCGATCCGCAAATCGCGAACAAGAGAGCATACGCGCTCACGCTCTTTTTGACGTGACACTACAGGACCGGAGCTCGCAGCCAACGCTATGTTCTCGCGAATACTAAGGTCGGGAATCAGGCCATCGCGCTGACGATCTTCAGGCACTAGAACGATTCCAGCGCGTACCGCGTCGCGCACGGAGTCAATACGTACAGCCTTCCCCCGAACAAGAATGTGCCCTCTGCTCAGTTTGCGATTGCCGGCCAGAGCCTCCACAAGTTCCGTGCGCCCAGCGCCCAGGAGGCCGTAGATACCGACGATCTCGCCCTTGCGGAGTGAGAAGCTGACGTCATGCACCGGCGCCTGCGCCGCTTCATCACCAACGGAAGGCGCGAGTGTCAGGCCACGAGCTTCCAGTACCATTTCAGCATCACGAGGCAGATTGGGGCTGCTGGAGATCAATTCTTCTGCACGGCCGCTCATCCGTTCCACAATCCACTCGCGCGTAACCTGGGCACGTGTCGATTCTCCAACCACCTGGCCCGAACGAAGGATCGTGAAGTGATCGCCAAGATACAGGAGCTCGTGCAGCCGATGAGAAATATAGACAATGCTGACGCCTGAGGCCTTCAATTCCTCCACCACGCGAAAGAGCGCTGCGGCCTCGGAGGTTGAAAGCGCCGATGTCGGCTCGTCCAGGATGAGAATGCGAGCGCCGTGCGCAAGCGTGCGCGCAAGCTCGACCATCTGACGGGCGCCCAGAGAGAGCTGCGATAGATGACGGTCGACATCGAGGCGCTGCTGCAGACGTGCAAGCGCCTTCTGCGCGAGGTTATCTTCGCTCGATTTGTCGACCACGGTACCACCCCACAGCAACTCTCTACCGGCAAAGATGTTTTCCGCTACATCCAGATTGGGCAGCACCGACAACTCCTGGTGCATGATCATGATGCCAAGCGCCATGGCCTCACGCGGAGAGCGGATCTTTACCGGTTCACCTTCGAGAACAATTTCACCTTGATCCGCCTGCTCGACCCCGGAAAGGATTCGCATCAAGGTACTCTTTCCGGCACCGTTCTCGCCGATCAGCACATTGACCTTATTGCGATGGATGCGAAAGTTCACGCCTTTGAGAGCGATATTGCCGGGGTACAGGCGGACAATGCCTCGCGCTTCAAGCAGCACGTCACTCATTGTGACACCTTGTCGAGCAACGCACGATCGAGTGCGAGCCGCCACGCGTCCCGCAATCGTTGCCGGTCAGCAGAGCTTAATAGAGGCGTGAAGGTTTCAGTGGATCGTTGTAGCACTTCGGCCGATGAAAGATCCTTCCACCGCCCGAGGACCAGCCCACCGAGCCTCGCTACTCCAAGCGCGGAGAGCTCTTCCTGGAAAGAACGATAAACCGGAACTCCAAGGACGTCGGCCTGAAGCTGCATCAGTGCGCTGTTTCGCGTAGCCCCGCCGTCCGCACGAAGCGACGGCAGATCCAAAGAACTCTCCACTCGCATCTGTTCAAATACGTCCGCCACCTGCATTGCGATCGCATCGAGCGCTGCACGCGCAAGGTGCTCCGCCCGGTGGTGAGGGCTCAACCCACAGACCAGCCCTTTGGCAGAGGAACTCCAATGTGGAGCGCCCAAGCCAGCCATCGCTGGAATAAATGTAACGCCATCAGCATCGGGAACCTGCGCCGCGAGCTTCGCCGACTGTGCCGCCGGATCTGCAAGCCCGAGGAACTGGCCGACCCATTGCAGAGCCGCGCCACTCATCGTGATATTTCCTTCAAGCGCATACTGCGTCGTGGATGAAAGATCGTCACCGGGCAGCGTCCACGCCACAGTTCGCGCTAACTTCGAGGTTTGCAATGGTGACGACGATACAAGCGCCATTAAGGAAGAACCTGTGCCGTAGGTCGCCTTGATAGCTCCCACAGCAAAGTCGCCGTGACCAATCAGTGCCGCATGAGAGTCTCCCGCGATCGCGACGATCGGCAGCGTGCCAATCCCGAGACCTTCATCACAAACACCGAAGCGTGCGGCCGAAGCCATTACTTTCGGTAGCCACGCCGCCTTTATACCGAAGAGCGAGAGCAGCGAGTCATCCCACTGCATCCGGTCAAGATCCAGCAACCCGGTGCGCGACGCGTTCGTTGTGTCGGTTGCGTGCACTTTGCCTTCCGTAAGGCGGAATAGCAACCATGAGTCAATGGTGCCTAGTGCAAGTTTGCCGGCTTGGGCTGCCTGCTGTACGCGCTCCTCATGGGAGAGCATCCATGCCCATTTTGTCGCCGAAAGCAACGGATCAAGAGGCAGGCCAGTCGTTTGCTGGATCTTCGCAGCAGCATCCACGACCCGGTCGCAGATTACAGACGAGCGGCGGCACTGCCAGCTAATCGCATGCGTGAGAGGTTTGCCCGATTCGCGGTCCCATGCCGCCGCCGTCTCACGCTGATTGGTGAGACAAAGACCCTCAATCGGGATTTGATTCTCTCCTGCCCATGCGGCGCACAGGCGCAACACTTCATGCGTACCGTGCCATATCGAATCCAGATCCTGACTGATATCGCCATTCGCAGCAATGTGAAGCGATGTCGGGACAGTTGCGTGGTGAACCGTCGCACCGTTTCGGTCGATCAGCAACGCCTTCGTGTTGGTCGTACCCTGATCAACCGCGAGGAGCATACGTACTATTCGCCTTTGACCGCTTAGTTGTCGCGCAGCAGTGCTCGGGCTGCTGAACAGATGCCCGAGGCTGTGAGCCCGAAGTGTTCGAGCAGGAACTCAGCCGACCCGGTTGGGGCAAACACATCCGGAAGCCCCAAAATCCGCATAGGCGCAGGGTGATTCAATACAACCGTCTCTGCCACCGCGCCTCCCAGTCCTCCTGCAGCGAACCCCTCTTCGGCGGTAACGATTCCCCTGGTTTCGCGGGCAGCCCTCACGACCGCGTCTGTATCCAGCGGCTTTACGCTGCTCATGTTCAAAACTCGAGCCTCTATACCTTGAGTCGCAAGCTGCTTGGCGGCGTCCAAAGCACGAGCTACCAGGACACCGTTCGCAATGAGCGTGACGTCCTTTCCTTCCCGCAGCTGGACTGCCTTGCCGAGTTCGAAGCGGTAATCTTCGGCAAGAATGTTGCAAACCGGCATGCGGCTGATGCGCAGGAACATAGGTCCCACGTGACGCTCTGAGTAGAGCATCGCAGCGCGTGTCTCGACCGGATCCACCGGCACGACCACCGCTATGTTCGGAATGACGCGTGTCCAGGCCACGTCCTCGACGGAGTGGTGCGTAGGGCCGAGTTCGCCATAAGCCATTCCCGAACTCATTCCACACACCTTTACGTTCGAGTTGGAGTAGCCAAGGTCAACCTTGATCTGCTCCAACGCGCGCGCAGCCAAAAAACAGCTGGCGCCAGCTACATACGGCTGCATACCACCGTTGGCCAGCCCGCAGCCTACGCCCACCATATTCTGTTCTGCGATCCCGACATTCACAAAACGCTCCGGAAAAAGCGTGCGGAAGTTCTTCAGCTTGGTTGAAGAGACGGAATCATTCACGACGGCACAGATCCTCGAGTTCTTTGCAGCCATCTCCTCCAGCGTTTTGGAGAACGCGTCCCGGCAATCGAAAAGTTCAGGCTCCGAACGGCCTTCTAATGGAGGGACCGTAGCCTGAGTCAGATTGCCCATGGCACCTCCACTCCGAGTTCCGCCGCTGCGGCGCGCAGTTGCTCCTTCGTCGGAACACCGTGATGCCATGCCGGTTTGTTCTCCGCAAAACTCACGCCCTTACCTTTAACCGTGTTCGCCACGATACACGTTGGTTTGCCGATAGTTGATGCGGCCTCTCCGAGGGCGGCCAGGAGAGCAGGATGATTGTGACCATCCACCTCCAGGGTGTGGAATCCAAACGCACGCCACTTCTCGGCCAGGGGATCCATGCGAATCGTTGATTCCGTGAAGTCGCCTTGTTGAATGCGATTCCGATCGATAATCACAACCAGATTGTCCAGCCCGTAGTGCTGGGCCGTCATCGCGGCCTCCCAATTTGATCCTTCCTGAAGCTCACCATCGCCAGTAAGAACATAGACTCGCCAGGACATATGCTGCATACGGCAAGCGAGCGCGGCGCCGACGGCAATGGGAAGTCCATGCCCCAGAGGTCCAGTATTTGCTTCTACGCCGGACGCCTTGTTGCGATCAGGGTGTCCGTTCAATTTTGATAACGGATCCATAAACGTCTTGAGAGTCTCAGCGCGGAAGAACCCACGGGCCGCAAGTGTGGAGTAGAACACTCCTGAACAATGTCCCTTGCTCATAATGAAGCGATCTCGCTCCGGCCAGTGTGGCTGGTCTGGCCGGACTCTTACCACTCCGCCGAGGAAAAGTGTGGCCAAAATATCGGCCGCGGAAAGATCTCCTCCCGTGTGTCCGATCCCCGCGTGATGGGTCATCGTCATCGCGCTGATTCGCAGCCATTGGGCCGCCTGAGCAAGTTGGGCGCCGTCCAGTGGCCTCCAATCAACACCCGGACCATGAGAGAAAGGATTCATCGGTGACGATAAGCTTCGCACATGTTACATAAAAATGCAATGACGCAATATGATGCATAACTTTTATCCACAGTATCTGACATGTTTCTGGACTCCTTACCCGTAACTACCTTCTTATAAAGAACGAAGATCCCATGACTGCCATTTCACGTCGCGCGATGCTTTACCTGACGTCAGCCTCGACACTGCGCTTTCCGGCACCGCTCCAGAACACACGCGGCGAAAACCCGATTTTCCCGAGAGATCAAATCCAGCGTCTGTACGACTACTTGAAAGAGACAGCCCCCAAGCTGTTGCGAGATCCCGCAGGCCAGTTTGCCTATCCAAGCGTTTCGCCGAGCCTTCCCGGACGCGAATACTCGGCGAGCTTGTGGGATTGGGATACGCTTTGGAGCTGTCGCGGCCTACTCGCCTATTCTGAAGCGCGGTCGGACGCAGACTTTCACGCCAAGCTGTTGGAACACTGTAAAGGCAGCCTCAGAAACTTTTTTGAGCATCAGGACGCGAACGGCCGCATCCCCATCCTGATGACGGATGCGAACGCGGATCTTCTCCATTCGACCGGGTCGAACATTCCCACGCACGCAAACCAGGCAAAGCCGGTTTTTGCGCAACTTGCATTGCTCATCGCCCGCAAAGGCGGCGGCATCGATTGGATGCGACCAGTCTGGGCTCAACTGTTACGTTTTTACGAGGCCTGGGAGCGCAATAACCTCGCCCACTGCGGCCTGTTCGTCTGGGGCGACGATGTTGCGATTGGAAACGACAACGACCCGGCCACCTTTGGCCGGCCGTTCTTTTCGTCCGCCAACTTGCTGCTTAATTGTCTCTTCTGTGCCGAGTTAGCGGAGGCGGCTGAGATTGCGCGCATGATGAATCAGCCGGATGACGCACGTCGCCTCTCTGCCAAGTCAACGACCCTGGC
>Ga0070741_10018917_pt1 | contig 11073 bp, 10 predicted proteins | sample Coa_R1_4_FD_66440 | JGI IMG/M metagenome (GOLD analysis project Ga0070741, IMG submission 66440) | Surface soil microbial communities from Centralia Pennsylvania, which are recovering from an underground coalmine fire - Coalmine... | ecosystem: Environmental > Terrestrial > Soil > Unclassified ...
GCGACGGAGGTCGACGAAGCCTCGACGTCGCGAGGTGTCGAGGCCCGTGGGTCCGATCGGACCCACAGGCGTCCCGCGCGCCCTCGGTACTTTTCAAGGGCGATGCGGATGGGTTGGGACGACGGCCTCCCCGGGGCCGCACAAAGAATACGGGCGATGACGCATGTCAAAAATTCCCCGTCATTCCGGGGCGCGAACGTGAGCGAGCGAACCCGGAATCCAGAGCGACACGGCGCAGTTTATTTTGTGGCCCAGGATTCCGGGCCCGGCGCTTACGCGCCGTCCCGGAATGGCTCAATTCTTCCGCCGCAACACGTCGCTTTTCGGCGGCTGCCAGTTCTGCGCTTGCTCGTAGCGCTTGGCGTAGCGGTAGAAGGTGCCCTCGAAATTGCCGAAGGCGATGACAAAGCCGGCCCAGCCGTCGATGAAGCCGAGCTTGAAGATGTAGTGCTTGAGGAACGACCACAGGCCGTGGCCGAGCGCGCTCGCCATGGTGACGCGCTTGCCCGCGAGCTTGGGCACGCCGAGCGAGGAATAGCGGTTCATCTTCTTGATGACCTCTTCCAGATTGCGGAAGGGAAATTGCCAGACCGCGCTCTTGATTTCGCCGACCGGCTTGCCGCTCACGTTCTCCCAGCCCTCGTGCACCGGTTCGAGCGTGTAGCGCATCGCGCCCTTGCGGAAGAGCTGCGGCTGGCGGAAATTCGGATACCAGCCCGAGCCCTTGATCCAGCGCCCCATCATGTAGCTCTTGCGCGGCACGCGATAGATGTCGTGCGCAGGCTGGCCGGCGATCAGCGCCAGGATCTCGTCGCGCACCTCGGCGGTGCAGCGCTCGTCGGCGTCGAGGCTGAAGATCCAGTCGTATTTGCAGGCCTCGATGGCGCGATTGCGCAATTCGCCGAAGCCGTTGAACGGCACCTCGACCACGCGCGCGCCCAGCGAGGTGGCCAGCGCGGCGGTGCGGTCGGCGGAAAACGAATCGACCACCACGACCTCGTCGGCCCACAGGACGCTCGCCACGGCCGCCTCGATCTTTTCCGCCTCGTTATAGGTCAAAATATAGGCTGATATCTTCTGCATGGTCGGCCCTGTCCGTTGCACCAAGTTATCATCGGCGCGGGGGCGCGCCCTAGGGGTTTGTCGCGGCCGGGGAGTTCGGCTAAAGCCTGCGCCTTGAGGGGCGCGCGAAAAGGCCGCAATCGCATCGATGGATCAAGCCGTGACCAGCGCGCAGGACAAGGCGAAGGAAATCGAATTCTTCGACCGCTTCGCCGAGGCCGACGACTACGATGTTTTCCAGCCGTCGGCCAAGGAGCGCATCATCGACGCCTTCGTGCGGCTCTCGGGCCTTGGCCCCGGCGCGCGCGTGATCGACGTCGGCTGCGGCTCCGGCGCCTTCACCGAGGTGCTCAGCCGGCGCGGCTTTCAGGCTTCCGGCCTCGACATTTCCTCGAAGCTGATCGCGCTGGCGAAGCGGAAATTTCCGGCCATCGATTTTTACGAGGGCGACGCCGAGCGCCTGCCGTTCGATGCCGGGCGTTTCGACGGCGTCCTGCTGAGCGGCCTGATCCACCATTTCCCCGATCAGCGCGCGCTCGCCGCGGAGGTGTTCCGGGTGCTCAAGCCGGGCGGCCGCTTCGTCGCCTTCGATCCGAACCGCATGAACCCGTTCATGTGGCTCTACCGCGATCCGTCCTCGCCGTTCTACAGCCGCATCGGCGTCACCGAGAACGAGCGCCCGATCCTGGCGCGGCGCGCCGCCGATGTGTTCCGCGACGCCGGTTTTCGCGTCGGCACCGACTATCTGGCCGGGCTTGCCTACCGCTACGTCGCTTCGCCGCGCACCCGGCTGGTGCTGCCGGTCTACAACGTCATCGACAATGTCCTGTTCACCTTGCCGGTCATGAAGCCGCTGCGCCCATTCGTGCTCACCAGCGGCGAGAAGCCGCGATGACGGGAGCGCCGACGCCGTGACCGGGCTCATCTCCGTCATCGTCACGACCTACAATCGCGAAGACGCGCTCGACGCCGTGCTGCGCTCGCTGGCGACGCAGACCGACCGCGATTTCGAGGTGATCGTCGCCGACGACGGCTCGCGGCCGCCGACCAGGTCGGTGGTCGAGGCGTGGAAGCCCAAGCTTGGCCGCCGCCTCGAGCACGTCTGGCACGAGGATGACGGCTTCCGCGCCGCCGAGATCCGCAATCGCGCCATCCTCGCCTCGCGCGGCGACTACGTGATCTTCCTCGACGGCGACTGTATCGCGCGTGCCGATTTCGTGGCGACGCATCGCCGCCTCGCCGAGCCCGGTTGGTTCGTCACCGGCAATCGCGTGCTGCTGTCGCGCGAGCTGACGGCCAAAGTGCTGCGCGAGCACCTGACGCCGGAGACATGGGGCGTCGCCGCGTGGCTCGCCGAGCGCCGGCGCGGCGGCGTCAACCGCCTGACGGCGCTGATGCGGCTGCCGCTCGGCCCGCTGCGCCGGCTGCGGCGGAACGCCTGGCGCGGCGCGCGCTCCTGCAATCTCGCCATCTGGCGCGCCGATCTGACCCGGGTCGACGGCTTCGACGCCGACTACCGCGGCTGGGGCAAGGAGGATTCCGACATCATCGTGCGGCTGCGGCACGCGGGCGTGCGCCGCAAGGACGGCGTGTTCGCGACCGGCGTGCTGCATTTGTGGCACGCCGAGGCCGATCGCGGGGCGCTCGCCGCGAACGAGCGCAAGCTCGCCGGCATCATCGCCGGCGACGACATTCGCGCGCGCCGCGGCCTGTCGGCGATGCAGGCGGCGCCGGCGCAGGCGGCATCGCCATGATCGCCGTCGACCGCGACAAGCTCATGCGCCTCGCCGACGGCCTGATGGTCGCGGTGGCGGTGTCGCTGCCGTGGTCGACCTCGGCGACCGGCATCCTCCTGGTGCTGTGGCTGCTCGCGCTGATCCCGGCGCTGGCATGGCCCGCGGTGCGCAGCGAGTTCACCACGGCGGCCGGCGGCCTGCCGGCGCTGCTGACGCTGCTCGGCCTGCTCGGCATGGCCTGGGCGGTGGATGTCAGCTGGGCCGAGCGCTGGGATGGATTGGATTCGTTTCTCAAGCTCGCGGTGATCCCGCTGCTGTTCGTGCAGTTCCGCCGCTCGGCCTGCGGGCTGTGGGTGTTCGGCGGCTACCTTGCGTCCTGCCTCGCGCTGCTGGTGGCCTCGACGCTGGTCGAGTTCGTGCCGCCGTTCACGGCGATCCCGATGCACGGCGACTGGGTGCTGGTGAAGAATCCGGCGACGCAGAGCGGCGAGTTCATCACCTGCGTGTTCGGCCTTCTGTATCTCGCGGTCGAATTCATCGAGCGCCGGCAGTGGCTGTGGCTCTGCGCCGCGCTTGCCGCCGTCGTCGGCCTGCTGGCCAACGTGTTTTTCATCGCCACCGGGCGCACCGCGCTGATCGTGGCGCTGGTTCTGGTGATCGCCTTCGCCATGACCCGGCTCGGCACCAAGGGCAGGGCGGTTCTGTTTGCGGCCACCGTGCTTGCGGTGACGGTGGCCTGGGTGTCGTCGCCCTACCTGCGCCTGCGCACCATCTCGGCCTGGGGGGATCTGATGCGCTACGAGCGGACCGACGCCCGCACCTCCTCCGGCGAGCGCGTTGAGTTCGCCAGGATGTCGATCGCGTTCATCCGTTCGGCGCCGCTGATCGGCCATGGCACGGGCTCGATCCAGTCGATGTTCCGGCAGGCCAACCTCGGCAGAACCGGGCCGATCCGTTTTGCCTCCACCAATCCCCACAACCAGACCTTCGCGGTGGCGATCCAGCTCGGCCTGCTCGGCGCGGTGGTGCTGTGGGCGATGTGGATCGCCCATCTGCTGTTGTTTCGCGGCACGGGGCTTGCCGCCTGGGTCGGGCTCATCGTGGTGGTGCAGAATGTCGTCGGCTCGCTGTTCAACTCGCATCTGTTCGATTTCGTGCAGGGCTGGGTCTACGTGGTCGGCGTCGGCGTCGCCGGCGGCATGATGCTCAGGCAGCGAGCCGCGCAACGCCCGGCCGCCAGGCCATGACCGCGCCGCGCTTGGCGTTGCGCGAGGATGCGCGCATTCTGGTGATCGCGCTGCGCCGGCTCGGCGATGTGCTGTTGACCACGCCGCTGATCGGCAGCCTGCGCCGCGCCTGGCCGCGGGCGCGGATCGAGGCGCTGGTATTTGCCGACACTGCCGGCATCCTCGAGGGAAACCCCGATCTCGACGGCATCGTCACCATGCCGGCGCGGCCGAGCGCGCTGCAAAGCGCGGCCCTGGCGGCGCGGCTCTGCAAACGCTACGACCTTGCCGTCTCGACGCAGTCCGGCGACCGCCCGATTTTTTTCGCCGTTGCCGCCGGCCGCCGCGCGGTGGCGCCCGTCGAGGCGAGCTTGAACGGGCGTTTGAAGCGGGCGCTGCTCCATCGCAGCGTTGCCTATGTCGGCGGCGTGCACCGCGTCGAGGAGATGCTGCGGCTTGCCGACGCGCTCGGCATCGCGCGCCTGCCCGGGGTCGTCGCGCCGCGGCCGCGCGCGATCGCATCGCCGCCCGACGGCGGTTATGCCGTCATCCACGCCGCGCCGATGTTCCGCTACAAGCAGTGGACGCAGGACGGCTGGCGCGCGCTGGCGGCCTCGCTCGCCGGGCGCGGCCTTGCGGTGATTGCGACCGGCGGCCCGGCCGCGGCGGAGCGGCGCTATCTCGACGGCGTCTGGCACGGCGTCGCGGTGCGCCGGCTCGACGCGCAACTCGACTGGCCGCAGCTTGCCGGGCTCCTGGCGAAAGCGCGCGTCTATGTCGGCCCCGACACCTCGGTGACGCATCTCGCCGCCGCTGCCGGCTGTCCGACGGTCGCGATCTACGGCCCGACCGATCCGCGGCTCTGGGGACCGTGGCCGGCCGGCGGGCTCGATGCGCCGTGGCACGCAAGCGGATCCGTTCAGCGCCGCGGCAATGTCTGGCTGGTGCAAAATCCGCTGCCCTGCACGCCATGCCAGCTCGAAGGCTGCGAGCGCAATTTGGAAAGTCACAGCGCGTGCCTCGACGAGCTGACGGTCGAGACCGTGATCGACGCTGTCGGGCGCGCGCTCGAGCCGCAGGCGCGTTGAGATTTTCGTCCGGCGTGATTCGCGATGCGGCGCAGTGAAGCAGGCGCTCATGGCGCCGGCGCGAAGGCTCCGTAAATTCCACAGTGCGCCGCATAAAATTCACGTAGAAGCGCCGTTTCGCCGAAATCAATTTTTACAATTCGGCCAAATTTTCGATTTAGCCGAACGCTCGACTCTTGCCGCGGCATTGCCGCGGTGGAAATGTCGCATCAAGGAGAAACTGCAATGACCGATTCGTGGCTCGCCATTTTAGTCTTCGGCCTCGCCTGCGTGCTGTGGTGGCGCATGGACCGCCTCGGCCGCCAGCTCGAGGCGGAGACTGCGAGCATCCGGGCCGAGCTCGCACCGAATGACGATCGCAAGCGCGAGATTCTCGCCGAGTGGATCGAATCGCAAAAAGGCGCGGCAAAAGAGCGGCTCTATTTCTGGCTGGCGTGCGCGCTGGTCGGCACCGCGGCGATCGCCGGCTGGCACCTGTTGTCGCGCACCTAGTCGGCAACGCCCAGGCAGCGCAAGACAGCGGGCTCAGCGCGCGCTCTCGCTGGCGCGTCGGCGCAGCGCCGCATGAACCGCCTCGGCTCGCTTGAGGACGTCATCCGCAAAGATGGTCGCATCGTAGGTTCTAGCCGGGCGGATGCCGGCGGCGAGTTGCCTCATCGCGACGGGAACGTCGAGCCGCTGCGCCAGCCCCGACAGAGTTCCGGACGGCGTCTCGCAAAAAGCATCGTAATCGAAAAGAATCGTCGCCGGCTCGGGCTCCGCCAGGATCGCCTGATAGACCGCGATCCAATACTCCAGCCAGTATTCCGGCTCGGACGGATTGGCGGTCGGCATCGCAGCGCCGAAGGCGAACGGGCGATGGTCGAGGCCGAACTCATAGTGCCCCAGCCAGCCCATGTACTGGCGGACAAATGGATCGTCGGTCTGCTGCTTGCGAAAGCCCTGATGCTGGCGCCACAACGATTGCGCGTGATCGGCCGGCCGGCGAAACGGCACCACGATCGCGGCGTCGTGAAAGGCCGCGCGCAGCGCGGCGAGGCGCAGCACGTTGTTGTTGTTCTTCGACAGATAGCGCGTCTTGCCGCCGCCGGATGCCAGGATCGCGGCGATGTATTTGCGAAACCGCGCAATCGTTTCATCGTCGGCCGAATGGTGCAGCAGCCGGTCGGGCCGCAGGTAGTCGTCACGGGCAAACGTCAGCCAGAACACCTCGTCAAAGGCTTCCGGGCTGTCGAAGCTGACCGAAAGGCCGTCCTGGTGCGCGCGCTCCTGCTCGACCGCGACGGCGCCGTGCCGCCGCGTCAGCCTGCGCCAAAGCCGCGGGGCGAGAACGAACGGCATGTCGCGATAGGTCAAGGCCTCAAACGCGCCGCTCGCATAGAGCGTGCGAAAGAGGATGCTGGTGCCGGCGCGCGCCAGCCCGCAGACGAAGACGTGGTTTCCGCCGCCCGCGGCGACGCTGTTGTCGAGCGGCTGTGTGGCCTGCCCGGCCGACTGGTCGAGATCGAACGACACGTCGCGAATGGCTGCCGATCCGAGCGCGAAGCGATGCAGCAGGCGCGCGCCGGCGCCGTAGTTGCCTGACGCTGCGGCGTGGTTTGGTCGCCAGTAGGCATAGAGCGACCCGCCGATCAGCGCCGCGACATTGAGCGGCCAATTCAGGAACAGCGTGGAATCGAGCGAAACCCGCATGGGGGCGAGGGCCGCGGCAATCAAGGCAAAAGCGGCCAGAGCGGCAACCAGCTGCACCGCCGCGATTGCCGTCGCGCGCAGGATCGCCAGCGAGTAGGCCGGGATCGCGCGCTCCTTCCAGTGGTCGGAGATGCGCGACGACCTCAGGACCGCGGACGCCTGCCGGCTCAGCCGCAGCAGCTCGTGCAGCCGACGCGGCGTTCCGGCACGAATGAAAATCTCGACAAAGCCGATCGCGCCCGCAAATCCGGCGACCGCGTAGGCCAGCTCAACCATTGGCCTGGGGCGAGCCGGCGTTCGGTTTGGCCGGCGCGTCGGCCGATTTCTTCTTCTTGAAGCTGCGGATCAAACGCTTGAACGGATACCAGATGAGGCCGACGACGGCGAGAAAGCCGGAAAATATGACGGCGAGGATCATGCCGACGGCGCCGAGGCCGAGACCGGGCCCGACATAGGCCTGTGCCGCGGTCGGCAGCGCCAGGAGGGCGAGCAGGAATGCATAAGCGATCAGTTGCATGATGGCAGTCCGTCCTTGCCGAAATAATCGGGCGGCAGATAGCCCGCGTCCAGCACGATCAGGGCCTCGGTCGGACTGTAGCGGTTTACGAAATCGAAGAGAATACGGCCGTCCTTGTCGACCCAGAGCGCACGGCCTTGATCGTAGGACGACAGCAGCAGCGAGCCGTCATCCATGATCGTGTGCTTGCCGCCGATCGAACCGTAGAAACTGTATTTCTTGCCGTCGAAAATCGTCTGCGGCTTGGCCGACGTCAGATCGTAGCGCACGATCGTCGAATAGTGCTGCTTCTTGTAGAGCCGATTGTTGTAGACCGTGATGGTTCCGTCCGGCTGCCAATCCGGGTCGTGCTGGCCGGAAGTGTAGGCCTGCGTCCACCATTTCAGCTGCAGCGTGTTCGGATCGATCACGTAGACGAGGTCGCTGTGACGGTAGCTGATCAGGAGGTCGCCCGGCTTGAAGCGATCGCTCTTGGCGGTCGCCGGGAACGGCTCGACGTCGTTGATGTGCCAGGTATCTTCGGTGTCCTCCTGGCGCGTGATCCAGAGGCCGAAAATGCCGAGTTCCGGGTCCGCCGCGTTGTGCACCTGGGCGAGCGGAACGGTCCGCTCAATGGTCATGGTCTTGACGTTGACGAGCGAGAAGGCGTCTTTGTTGCCGGCCGATCCGGCGACGTAATAGCGATCCTCGTCAAGCGGCTCGATGGCATGGTGGAATTCGCCGTGGATGGAGCCGAGCCACTGTCCGCAGGCGTCGATGTGGTAGATCGGGCCGTAGTCGGCCGCCGAGAAAAAGCTGCCATCGTGCCGGAACGCGAACAGATGGTGATGGCCGTCCTTGAGTTCGCGATCGGGAATTTTCCAGTACCTGACCAGTCGGCCTTCGGTCGTCATCAAGAGGACGCCATTCATGGCATCGGCGAAATCGAATTTGCCGACGATGTAGATGTAGCCCGGCCGGTTGTTCGGCGCCGCGGTGATGACCGGCGCGATGCGCCGGTTGGCAAGCGGCAGACCGTCGACCGGGTGGAAGTTTTCCGAGCTGTCGGGCGTGTAGCGGTGCAGGAACCGGTCCGGGCGCACGCCGGTGTCGCTCATCAGCTTCTGGAAGATGCTGGTGTGCTCGTCCCGGTAACCCTGGACGAAACGATAGATGTCCCGGATGTACAGGAACGGCCAGACGCGGGTTTGCACCACGAAGGCGCCGGCGACAAAGCCGACCAGGAGCAACAGGTAGGCCGCCGCGACCGCTTGCACGAAACGCATTAACCTACTCCCGCTCCCCGGCGCGGCGCTCTGGATGCCATTATGTCGGCTGCAAGGCAAATTAAACTTCAGGCCGGAAAATCCGCCGGCGCCGTTGCCGTCTTTGCGGCGATTGTCTAGACATTGGCGCCCCCGGCCTGACGGGATAAACCGTTGAAACAACCGCGGTTGACGCTGGCGCAAGGACCGCTTGCCGGATTGTTCGGGCATGGGACGCTGGTCGCGCTTGCGATTTTCATTGCCGTCAATGCGGCCATTGCGGTTTTCACCGTCCAAGGCGCCGTGCTTGAGCACGGCTCCGACGTCGGCACGTGGTATCGGCCGGCGCTCGGATTGCTGAAATACGGCGGCTTTGTCGACCCGGACGATCCCTCGAAGTATCTCACGATCAGGCCGCCGTTCTATCCGATGTTGATCGCGCTGTTGCTGCGCGTCACCGGGACGCTGTGGAGCCTCGTCGTCACGCAGCTCGCGCTGCTTTTCGCGACGGGACTCGTGGCGCGGGCAATCACCGAACGGCTGCTGCCAGGCTATGGCTGTCTCGTGATGCTGCTTGTTGTCTTCAACCCAAGCGCCATCGGCGTCGCCCATGTGCTCGGCAGCGATACGCTCTACGCATTTGTTTTCGCGTTGCTGTTCTGGGCCGTGGTCGAATTTGCCTACCGGCCCGCGTGGCGTCCGGCGCTCGCAACAGGCGCGCTGCTCGGAGCTTCGCTGCTGGTGCGAAATCCGCTCGAAGCCCTGCTGCCGCTGTGGCCGGTCGTCATGACGGTGCTTGCCGTGATCGCGGGCGGCCGGAACCTCTGGACGCGCGCTCTGCTGCTGGGTATCGCCGCGACCGTGCTTGCTTACGCGATCACAGTTCCCTGGATTGCCTATAAATACCGCGCCAATGAGGGCTTCGACCTGACCTCGCAGGAACAGAAAGCCTGGTTCCTGCGCAAACAGGTCGTCTACCTCGAGCACTGCCGCAGCGGCCTGCCCAACAACCTCGCCCGCGACAACCGGACCGAGGAGCGCAAGGCGCATCTGGCGGAAATCCCCGGCTTCGAGCGGATGACTGAACGCCAGCAGGCGAACTATGTCATCAACGACTCGATTGCCCGGATGCGAACCTACTCGGTCCGCAATTACGTCTGCGCGCTCACCTCGGGCTGGGCGCTGATGTATGGCTCGCCAGGGGTGAGCAACTTGTCGCTGCTGTTCGGCGAGGTGAGCCAGGGCACCATCGCCTATCTCCGCTGGAACAGGTTCGCCGAGTATTTCCGCAAAGTGCCGCCGGCGACCATCGTCATCACCGTCATCGGCCTCGCTTATGTGATCCTGGTAAGGCTTCTCAATCTGTTCGGCGCCATCGCGATGGTGCGTCGCCGCGCCTGGGTTCCGCTGCTGACGATGTTCGGCGCGATGACATACTTGACGCTGATCATGCTTTTCAACGGCGCCGCACGCTTCCGCCTGCCGCTCGACCCGTTGCTGTTCATCATCGCCGCATATGGCGTGGCCGAGTTGCGCGAGCGCTGGTTCAAGCCCGCTTCCGGCTGAGGTCGCGCAGCAAAAGCCAGACGACGGCGCAGCCGGCCGCCAGCGCGGCGGCTTGGCGCCAATGCGAGGCTCCGAGGCTCAGGGCGGCAAGGAGTGCCAGCGCGATGTTGGCGCCGAAGACGCGGCCGACGATCTGAGTGACGCTGAGGCCGAGATCGCAGGCGCGCTGGTAGAAGTGGCTGCGGTGCGCCTGCGTCACCGGCTCGCCCGCCGCCAGGCGGCGCACCAGCGTGAGCCCGGTGTCGGCGAGATAATAGAGCGGCAGCAGCAGCGCCGCGGCCAAATGGCCGCGTCCCGCCAGCAAGATCAGCAGCCACGTCAGCAGCAGGCCGATCGGCAGGCTGCCGACATCGCCGAGGAACAGCCGCGCCACCGGCTTGTTGAACGGCGCGAAGCCGAGCATCGCGCCGCACAGCACGATCGCCGTCAGCGCCGCCTGCGGCGGCAGTTCGCCGGCGATGCCGAAGACGGCGAGCGCGGCGGTGACGGGGACGACTTCGGCCACCGTGATCCAGTCGATGCCGTCCATGAAGTTGACGAGGTTGACGAACCAGACGCCGCCGATCAGCAGCAGGACGCGCTCCAGCCACCACGGCATGATCGGAACGATGCGCAGCGTGGCCGGCAGCACCGCAATCACGACGGCCACGGCGGCCGCCTGCAGGATGAGGCGCGGCGCAGCTTCCAGCGGGCGGACGTCGTCGGTGACACCGACGATCGCCAGTCCGAGCGTCGCGGCGAAGGTCAGCGTCAGCTGGCGCGGATCGTCAAACAGCGACGGCAGGAACACCAGCAGACAAGCGACGACGAGCGTGCTCGCCCCGATGACGGCGATGCCGCCGCCCTGCGGCGTCGGCGTGGCATGGGAGGAGCGTGCATTCGGCCGCGCCAGGGCGTAGCGCGCCAGAAACGGCCGCAGCAGAAGGATCAAGACGGCGCTGA
>Ga0070741_10018918_pt1 | contig 11072 bp, 6 predicted proteins | sample Coa_R1_4_FD_66440 | JGI IMG/M metagenome (GOLD analysis project Ga0070741, IMG submission 66440) | Surface soil microbial communities from Centralia Pennsylvania, which are recovering from an underground coalmine fire - Coalmine... | ecosystem: Environmental > Terrestrial > Soil > Unclassified ...
TCGGTAGGCTGCAGTCGTTGAAGCCCCGAGAAGGGGACTGAAACAACTCCAGCCTTTTAGGATTTATGCCCCACTCCTGTTCAGCTGCAGTCGTTGAAGCCCCGAGAAGGGGACTGAAACTCACCGAGCTCATCGAGGAAGGCTGGGTCGGCCTCCGTGATGGCGGCTGCAGTCGTTGAAGCCCCGAGAAGGGGACTGAAACGGTGACCGACACCATCACACCCACCATGCCAGCCGCTGCTGCAGTCGTTGAAGCCCCGAGAAGGGGACTGAAACAGATACCTGGCGAACTCGATCCTTCTGGGGCTAAGCCCCCACTCCGCTGCAGTCGTTGAAGCCCCGAGAAGGGGACTGAAACGTCGCAAAATCAACGAAGGGGTCGGCATAAGCAGACTCACGCTGCAGTCGTTGAAGCCCCGAGCAGGGGACTGAAACTGGGGGCGATATCCGCTGCAGCTGGTGTCACCGATCTTGGCTGCAGTCGTTGAAGCCCCGAGAAGGGGACTGAAACGTCGTGACAGACGATCTGCATCAGTTTCCTCCTCGTCCTGCTGCAGTCATTGAAGCCCCGAGAAGGGGACTGAAACACCTTCCCCTGTGGCTACTGGATCACGCAGGTGGCCGCTGCAGCCCTTGAAGCCCCGAGCAGGGGACTGAAACGCGGAAGGGGGGCGAGGCGATGACAACCGCGGGGCGCGCCGGGGAGCGGGAGGACAATCGGGAGTGGGACGGCGAGATCGTGCCGGCCAACACCGGCAGCTTCGCCAGGCGGGCCGAGGACTGGCGGCAGAGCCCGGAGTGGGACGGCGAGATCGTGCCGGCCAACACCGGCAGCTTCCGGCCCGGGGATCGACCAGGTAGCCGGGGGCAGCCCTCACCCCACCAGCCGGCAGAGCGGGCGCGCCCGGCCGAGGAGGGCGGCTCGGGCTTGTGGCCGGCACGCTCGTGGCTCCCCATCCCGGCACCGTCGGCTCGCCCGACCGGGGAGGGAAGTCCCGAGCCCGAGCCCGCCACTGTGCCGGCAGAGCGGGCGCGCCCGGCCGAGGAGGGGAGTGGGGTACTCCCGGAGCGTCTGCGGCCGGGGGAGTCGGTCGGCGCAGCCGAGGAGCCGGCCGGGCCATGCGCCAGTGCGGCCCACCGCGCCGCGGAGGCCGGCAGCGTTACCGGCGCGTACGAGCGGCCCGCTTTGTCCTGGCTGGGCTCGCCGCCGCTCTCGGTGGGGGATGAGCCGCCCTCCTCCAGCCGCCAGACGGAGCGGCTGGCAGCCATCCCCACCGGCGCTCTCCCGCCGGTCCACCGCCGGCCGCATCCCAGGCTCCACCGGGCGGAGCCGCCGGCAGCCATCCCCGCGAAGAGCGAGGTGTCGATTTCGCCATACCGCTGGCTGGGAGTGGCCGGCGTACCAGTGATGATCGGCCTCGTGGCGATCATCGGTCTCGCGGTGTGGCAGATGCGACTGTCGCAAGCCTATGCCGCAACGGTGGCGCAGGTGGCGCATGACGTCGCGGCGGTCGAGCAGCAGCATCAAGCCGCCCGAAGCCGGCTCACGACTGCCTTCACCAGCGTCGTTGCCGGCTATGCCGATGAGCTGGCGACGTTGCAGCACCTGCAGGCACAGCTCCAGCAGACTCAGGAGCAGTACCATTCCTGCCTCTGGTGTAGCCCTCCTTACGCGCTGATCTCGCGCATCGACGAGGACGTGCGGCGCGTCGGCGCGGACGTGGATGCCTCCAAGACGATCCGCTCGTTCGTGCAGCGGTGGGAGGCCCTGGATGACAGCCTGTGGTCGGTGCTTGCGGCGAGCCAGAATACGCTCGGTACCGATGCGCAGCTACTCTCCCAGCTGCGCAGCTGGCAGGCGCAGGATAGCCAGCTGAGAAGCGAGTTCACCAAGGTCGCCGTCACCGCTGATCTCGATTTCGCGCGTCGAACGCTCCTCCAGGCATCGGATGAGCGCCAGAAGGGCATGCTGACGCTACAGACGGCGGTAGCCACTCTGGAGCAGGCTGAGGCCGATCGGCAGCAGGCCCTCGCCCTCGCCAGCCCACTGGCGATCTGGCTCTACGGTAGGGGGCCGGCCGAGTCGTACGCCGCACGGTTCCAGCAGGAGCAGGCCCTGGGTATGCAGCAGGCCGCCAGTGGCATCCTGAATCTCGCGAACGCGGTCAAGCTCCTGCGCACCCTGGGCGCACGGCCGCCGGGGGGCTTCTCCGACCCGGCCAGTGAGAGCGGCGCTCAAGACCCGCCGGGAAGGACGCAGCTCTACTGAGCCGCCGCGGGCCTTCTCGGTCCCGGCCGGTGGCAGCCGCCCGCTCGGGCAGCCGGCTACCGGTGGCGGATGACCCTCGGGCGTCGCCGGCGCACCTCATCGAGTGGCAGCCGCCCGCTCGGGCAGCCGGCTACCGGTGGCCAGGCTTCCGTCGGCACTGGCCCGTTCGCCCGATCGGCCCTCCAGGGCTTGACGGCGCGGCTCGGCACAAGCATACTGGCGGATACTGTGCCTGGCCCTGGCCGGGGGTGCCAGGAGCGCCAGGAGCGCCAGGAGCGCCAGGAGCGCCAGAAAGTCCGGAAGGCCATGCTGCTCCGGGTGAGGCATCGCGCTTCCACGCCCATCGGCCGGCGCCGGGCCGCAGCCCCCGCGCGCCGGCTGCTGCTGCTGCCGGCGGTGCTGGCGCTGGTGCCCGGCTGCAGCGCTCCCGCAGCCACTCCCACCACTCCTACCACTTCCACCGCCGCACCGGTGCGCTCCGACTCGCCGCCGGCACCCGCCACGCCGGCCACTGGCGCGCCGGCGCTCCTCGCCTTCGCCGGTGCCGAAGGGTTCGGCGCCTACGCCCGCGGCGGACGCGGCGGCGATGTCTATCACGTCACCTCGCTGGCCGATTCCGGCCCCGGCAGCCTGCGCTATGGCATCGCCACCGCCACCGGTCCGCGCACCATCGTCTTCGACGTGAGCGGGACGATCGACCTCCAATCGAAGCTGGTCATCAATAAGCCTTACCTCACCCTGGCCGGCCAGACCGCTCCCGGCGGCGGGATCACCCTGCGCGGCTGGACCACCACCATCTCCGGCACGCACGACGTGATTGTGCGCTACCTGCGCTTCCGGCCGGGCGACATCGCCTGCCCCAGGATGCAGGACGATGCCCTCAGCGTCGACCGGTCGCAGAACATCATCATCGACCACGTCTCTGCCTCGTGGAGCGTCGATGAGACGCTGTCGGTCACCAGCTCCGACCGCGTGACCGTGCAGTGGTCGATCATCAGCGAGAGCCTGCGCGCCTCGTGCCACGAGAAGGGGGCGCACGGCTATGGCTCGCTGCTGCGCTACGGCAACGGCGGCCTCACCTTCCACCATAACCTGTACGCGCATCACGATAGCCGCAGCCCGCGCATCGGCGATGACCTGGGCGTCGATTTCGTCAATAACGTGGTCTACGACTGGGGGAACATGCCCGGCTATAGCGGTGAAGCGAGCGAGGGAACCACCCGCATCAGCTACGTCGGCAACTACCTCATCGCCGGGCCGAGCACGCGCGAGTCGCGCCGCGCCACGGCCTTCATCGGCGGCAGCGCGAGCACCCACCTGTATCAGGCCGGCAATCTGATCGATGCCAATCGCAATGGGATCCGCGACGGCGTCGATACCGGGTGGGCGATGTTTACCGGCGCCTTTACCAGGCGCGAGGTGCGGTTCGATTTCCCCACCGTGCGCACCGACGCCGCCACCACGGCGTATGCGCGCGTGCTTGCCGGCGCCGGCGCCTCGCGCGTGCGCGATGCGGTGGATCGGCGCATCGTGGCCGAGGTGGCCGGTGAGACCGGCCGGATCATCGACTCTCAGCAGCAGGTCGGTGGCTGGCCCGCCCTGGAGCCCGGCACCGCGCCGCCGGACACGGACCAGGATGGCCTGCCCGACGACTGGGAGCGGCAGCATGGCCTCGATCCCCACGATCCGTCGGACCGCAACCGCGCTGCCGGCGGCGGCTCTACCTTCCTGGAGCAGTACCTCGATTGGCTGGCCGGCGAGGACGCGCTGCCGCCGGCTCGCTGAGGCTCGCTGAGGCGCACAGAGGCGCACAGAGGCGCACAGAGGCGCACAGAGGCGCACAGAGGCGCACAGAGACGCACAGAGGCACGCGCAAACGCCGTGGTCCGGCTGGGCGGGCACCCCGCTCGCTCGGACCATCTCAGGCCCCCGACCCCGCGCTCCAGCCGCACGTCCCACCGACCGGCTGGAAACGGCCACGGCTCGCGGCCGGTGGCTCCCCAGTGGCGCGGCGGCCGGGGTATACTGTGAGCAAAGGGCGATGAGGCTCGCCCGGCTTCCGGCCGGCCGGCCGGAGGCGAAGCGCCCGCTTGGCCGGTGCTTGGAGCCGAGCCGGGCCGATGGCTTCTACTGCGTGGGACGGGAAGTCGCGATGCAGTGGAAGCCTTTTTTCATTACTGCTTTGAACGCGGGCGGGCGAGATTCTGCTCGCTGCCGCTGGCTGGCTGGCGTGGCGCGCGGCGCGGATCATGAAGAGCTATGTCGTGCCTGGTATCCCGCCGCTGGCGTGGGGCCAATGGCTGCTCCTGCTTGCCGGCGGTGTGCTCGTCTTCCTTATCCTAATCCTACTGGGCGGCGCGGCCTTCCTTGCGCCGGCCGGAGGCGCGCCGCGATGACGCCTTCGATCTCCTCCTCGGTAAAGCCCCCGCTGGCGCCGGCTCCAGCCACCAGCGATGAGACCGACGCGGCGCTGCGCACCTACGCGCGTGCCAAGCTGGTGGTGGCGCGCGCGCTCCAGGAGGCGCAGGCGATCCTCGAGCGCCTCGATGCTGGCGGCGGGGCACGGCTGCACGACCTGCTGTCGCGGCTGGCCGAGGATCACTTCAACCTGGTGGTGCTGGGGCAGTTCAAGCGCGGCAAGAGCTCGCTGATCAACGCCATCGTCGGCCGAGAGCTGCTGCCGACGGCAACGGTGCCCTTGACCTCGGCCATCACCGCCCTGCGCTATGGCCCCGTCGAGCGGGCGGTGATTCGCCGCCAGGGGTTCGTGCTCCCGGAGGAGGTGCCGCTGGCGCGGCTGGCCGACTACATCACCGAGCGGGGCAATCCGCGCAACGAGAAGCGCGTGCTCTCGGCCGAGATCGAGGTGCCGGCGCCGTTCCTACGCCGCGGGCTCCGCTTCGTCGATACCCCCGGCGTTGGCTCCATCCATGAGCACAATACGGCCACGACCTATAGCTTCCTGCCGGAATGCGACGCGGCGATCTTCGTCACCAGCGCCGAGTCGCCCCTGACCGATGCCGAGCTGGCCTTTCTGGATGCCATCCGGCAGCATGTCCGCAAGGTCTTTTTCGTGCTCAATAAGGTCGATCAGCTCGATGAGCCGGAGCGCGCGGAGGCCCTGGCTTTTGCCGAGCAGACTCTGGCAGCACGGCTGGGCGTCCCCAGCGTGCGCGTCTGGCCGCTGTCGGCGCGCGAGGCGCTGCTGGCCAGAGCCAGTGGTGACGATGCGCGGCTGGCCGCCAGCGGCCTGCCCGCGCTCGAGGCGGCGCTGGCGGAGTTTCTCAATCGCGAGCGCGGCACCGTCTTTCTGCTGGCCATGCTCGATCGGGCGCTGGCCATTCTCGAGCAGCTACGCCGGCAGCTGGAGCTGGGCCGCCGGGCCCGGCGCCGCCCGGCGCACGAGGTGCAGGCGGCACTGGCCGAGCTGGCGCGCCAGCGGCAGGCGCTCCAGGAACGGCAGCGGGCCATCATCGAGCGCGCGCGGGCCCAGGGAGAGCAGTGGGTCGCCGGTGTGCTGGAGCCGGCGCTGCGCTCGTTCGTGGAGCAGACCGGCGCTGCGCTCGAGCCGGAGCTACGCCGGCAGGAGGAGGCCTTTCGGCCACTCCCGCCGGATGAAGGCTATCTGCGCCTGCGGCACGAGATGCGGGCATGGCTGCTCGAACGGGCGGCGAGCTGGCAGGCGGCGCACGCGGCGGAGGTGGAAGCCGCTGCCCAGGCGGTGGCGGCGGCCGCGCAGCCGGCGCTGGCCGCGCTCGTCGCCGCGGCCGGGCGGGCCGGCAGGGGGCTCTTCGATGCCGGCGGTGAGGCGGCCACGGCTGGTACGGACGGTGAGGAGTGGCGATGGACGCCGTATCCGTTCGAGACGGGAACGTCGGGCCACCTGGCCGAAGGGCTGGCTGGCGCGAGCGAGGCGGTGGACCTGCCACCCTATGTGCCGCTGCCGGCGCCGCTGGCGCGGCGCCTGGTCTTCCGCACGCTGCGCCGGCAGCTGGCTGCAGAGGTGGAACGCGTGGCCAGCGTCCTGCGTCGGCAGGCGGTCGATTATCTCTCCGGCTGCGTGCGGACGATGGACGTGGCGGCCGCTCGGGCGGTGAGCCAGGCGTTCGATGCGCTGGAGTTGGCTCTCAGAGGGCCGGCGGCTGCGCCGGAGACGCACGCAGCGGAGGCGGATCGAGCGGCGGTGGATCGGCTGGTGGCCCGGCTGGAGCACCTGCGCGCTGCGCTGATGGAGGCCGGCACGATGGGCGCGCTGGCAGTGGCTGCCGGGGAGGAGGAGGCTGGCCGGGCAGATGGCGCGGTGGAGGTTCTGGGAGCCGGCCGCTTATTCGAAGGCACAGGAGGCGGAAAGGAGGCCGGTAGCGCCGGTGGCGTCGGTAGCGTCGATAGCGCCGGTGGCGCCGGTGGCGCCGGTAGCGTCGGTAGCGTCGGTAGCGCTGGTGGCGCGGTGGACGGAGCGGCTGGAGGGCCGGCCACCGCACCGCGCGGCGCCGTGGAGCGGAGCGCTTTGGCAGCCGGGACCTGCCCGCTCTGCGCCGTGGCGTTCGACGCCGTCTACGACGTTCTGTGCCACTGGCAATACGCGCTGGCCACCGACGCGGCGGCGCAGCGGGCTTTTCGGGCGGCCGGCGGGTTCTGCGCGCGGCACACCTGGCTGCTCGAGCGCGTCTCGTCCCCGCACGGGCTCTCCATTGGCTATCCGCCATTGCTCGACCATCTGGCGGAGCAGCTGCAGCGCCTGGCGGGACTTCCGGCGGAGGCAATGGGCGAGCGCGTGGCGGCGCTGCTGCCGCGGGCCGATACCTGCGCAGCGTGCCGCCTGCAGGCACGGGCCGAGCAGGCCGCCGCCGAGCGACTGGCCGCCGAGCTGGCCACGCCGGCCGGCCGGGCCGCGCTCGAGCAGGCGCACGGGCTGTGTTTGGCGCACCTGGCCTTGGTGCTCACGGCGCTGGATCGGGCACAGGCGGCGGCGCTGGTACGCCGCGAGGCGCGCCGCCTTGCCGACGTGGCCGAAGCACTGCGTAGCTACGCGCTGAAGTTCGAGGCCCGGCGGCGCGAGCTGATGACGCGTGAGGAGGAAGAAGCACCGCGGCAGGCGCTCACCCTGGTGGCCGGCGCGGAGCGAGTCTTCTGACCGGCCGGGGTGCCATGCGGGCCTCGGCAGGTCTCCAGCGCTCTCCATGACCCATACGAGGCGGCAGCCGCGAAGGCCAGAGGCAGGCAAGCAAGCGAGGACGATCCGGTGCGCGACCGGTTTGCCTCCGACCCAAAGCACTGGCGAGGGCCAAAAGCGGGCAAGCAAGCAAGCGAAAAAGGGAGTGATGGCGATGGCTGGAGCTGAACGGATCGCCGGGCTGGGATCCCAGGTGGCCAGGCGGGCGGCCGTGGCCCCGGAGAACCACCGCATGGCGCCGGACGCGGGCGAGCCGTCGGGCGCTTCCGGCCAGCCGGGGCCGGTGGGGCCGGTGGGGCTCGATGGAGCGACGCCATCATGGGAGGAGCAGCTGGTCGGCCTGCGGCGGCGCATGGAGGCGCTGCGCGACGCGGGCCCCATGCCCGATCCGCTCCGGCGCGAGCAGGGCGACGTGCTCTACGGGCGCCTGCGCGAGCGAGCGCGCCGCCTCTTTGAAGCGACCGTCGAGGCCTATTCCGGGCTCTGCCCCGAAGGCTACCCGCTGATCGACGACAACGGAATCACCGGCACTGGCGGCGCGATCGGCATTCGCTTCGACGTGCACCACGCCTTCTTCTTCACCTATGAGCGGGTGAAGATCAAGCACAAGAAGAGCAAGGAGGAGCTGCAGGGGCTGGCCGGGGCGCTGGGGCTGGTGCCCAAGAAGCGCATGCCGGGCGAGCCGATGCCACAGCCGAAGCCGGGCGACCCGGTGCGGCTGGCGATGATCGCCCTGCGCTGGGATGAGCACAGCGGCTGGCAGGAGATGCACCGCCCGCTCGATCCGCGCTGGGATGAGACGCTGCTGCGCGAGCATCTCGCGGCCTTCCTGGTGGGAATTGGCTACGACCTCACCGTGGCGGCCCGGGTCAGGTATCAGCTCGAGGAGGGTGAGTGGGCTACCGACGAGCGTGACGAGCCGGCCGAGGCGCCGGCGAAGCCGCGCCAGGGCTGGCGGATGCAGGTGTTCGACGAGTGAGTGCCTCTTGGGCTTCGACTTACTGCTCGTCAATGCACCCTGGATCTGGCGGATGCAGGTGTTCGACGAGTGATCGATCGGTCGATTGGCCGGCTGGCTGAGTGGCCACGAGAGGAGATGGCGCATGGGCAGCATGGGCAGCATGGGCAGCATGGGCACGGAGCGTCCGTACTCGCGCGGCAGCCCTGATGCCGGCGGCTCCAGCCGTTCCGGCAAGCACAGCCTGTACTTCAACCTCGTCGATGCCTTCGAGCAGCGCGGCTGCCCCATCTGCCGGCTGGCGCTCTCCGCGGTCTACCGCTGGCTCGACGCCTTCGCCTACGAGAACGTCAACGACTACGACGTTCGTGCGGCGCTGCGCCGGTCGAGGGGCTTCTGTACCACGCACGCCTGGCAGCTGATCGACGAGATCCATGATCTGGCCGGCGCGGCCATCGTCTACCGTGACGTGATCCACTCGCTGCTGCCCTCGGTGCGGGCCGCGGTGCACCAGCCGGCCGCGCTGGCACCGGAGGATGTGTGCCGCGCGTGCGTGGCGCTCGAGGAAGCGAGCGATCACTACCTGGACGTGTTCCATGAGTCGTTCCCCGAGCGTGCCTTTCGCCAGGCGTACGAAGCCGGGCCGGCGGCGCTCTGCCGCGCACACGCGCAGGACCTGCTGGAGCGGATTGCCAACCGCCGCCTGGCAGAGGAGGCCGCCGCGCTGGTGGCGCGGCACTGGCAGCGCATCGTGGCAGACGGCGCCACGCCGGCGGGGGAGGCGGCGCCGGCGCCACCGCCGCGGCGGCGCTACCGCGGCATTGCCGGCGCGACGATGACCTTCAGCGCCGCGAGCTTTAGCGTGCCTGAGCCGGCGCTGCTCAAAGACCCGCTCACCGTGCCGCTGGAGCTGCTGGCCGGCCGGCCGCGTACCGGTACGGTCCGCCGCGGGCTGCGCACGGCCACCGACTGGGAGGTACCGCCGGCGCCGGACCTCCCCGACCTGCCGTGGGAGGAGGCGTGCGAGCCCGGTGCGTGCCCCATCTGCCGCCTGGCGCTGGCCGAAGAGGAACGTCGCCTGGAGGCTCGCGACGCCGTCGAAGCCATGGCCGCCGACGAGGTGCTCGCGCTGTGCAACGCCCATGCTTGGCGGCTGGCCGAGCGCGGCCACGTGGCGGCGCTGGCCCAGGCGAGTACGGCGAGCGTGAAGGACCTGGCGCAGGCGCTGGCGACGCCGGCACGGAGCGTGGCAAGCCGGCCCAACGGCACGCTCTTCGATCTGGGCACGCTCTTCGACCGCGGCGGCACGGCCGGGGCGCGCCTGGCGGTGGCGCTGGACGTCGCGGACGATTGCGTGTGGTGCCTCGACCGCGCCGCGCTGGAGGCTGCGGCGATCGACCGCCTGCTGGCGAGCGTGCGGCCGGGCCAGGCCGTGCTGGAAGCGCTGGCAGCCAGTGGCGGGCTGTGCCGGATGCATTTTGCCTGGGCCATGGCGCGCGGCCAGGGATCGGCCGCGGCGGCGCTGCTGGCGCGGCTGCAGGTCGAGCGCTGGAGCACGCTGCTTGCCGATCTGGAAGAGTACCTGCGCAAGCAGGATTACCGCTTCCGCCACGAGCCACGCGGCGAGGAGCAGTCGTCACCCTGGCGCGCCACGGAGCAGGTGGCTGGCGCGCGGGAGATCCGGCCATGAAGGGGATGAGCCAGGGCGCTGCCGGCTCAGGCCGCCGCGAGCCGGCCCCCGAGCCGGCCCCGGTGTGGAAGCTGGCGCCGGAGGTGGGGCCGGAGGGACCTTCCTCGCACCTGCTCAATGCCTACCAGCGCGCCGCCCTGGGCAGCATCCTGCCCATCGCCGAGCGCGCGGTGCGGATCGCGGCGGCGGAGCTGGCCTCCGTCGACGCGCGGACGCCGGCGAGCGATCCAGAAGAGGCCGAGGCGCGTCGCCGGCTGCAGGAGGCGATGGCTGCCTTCTCGCGGCGCATCGACGAGCTGGCGGTGGAGTACGGGCTGCGCTACGACGAGCGCGACTGGCGCCTGCTGCTCGCCGCCCAGCTCGACCGGGCGCATCAGGTGCTGGAGGATGCGACGCCGGAGCGGCTGGTGGGGTACGGCCGCGTGCCGCCAGAGCTGCAGCAGCGGCTCGGGCCCGACATCGCCGACCTCCAGCTGGCCTTGCACACGATGCACGGGCTCCTCCGCCGCCTGCGCCCCGCCGCGGGCTAGTGCTCCGCCAGCTCGCCTGGACCGGTGGCCGGGCGGGTACCCCGGCCCCGCGCTCCAGCCGCTGGACTGGCCCGCTGTCGGCCGGCGAGGCGCTCCTGCGCCGGCTAGCGGCGAAACGGATCGGCCAGCCCGCGCCCTTCCTCCTCCAGTGCAGCGGCCTCCTCGGCCAGCCCGGCCGCTTCGAGCACCCAGCCATAGCCACGCGATTCGGTCTCCTGCGCCAGCTCGGGCCCACCGCTCTGGATAAGGCGGCCGGCGGCCATCACATGCACCACCTGCGGGCGCAGGTATTCGAGCAGCCGCGGGTAGTGGGTGATCACCAGCACACCCATCTGCGGCCGCCGCTGCCATTGGGCCTTCACGCCTTCGCCGACCGTGCGCAGGGCATCGACGTCGAGCCCCGAATCGGTCTCATCGAGCACCGCCAGGTCGGGCTGCAGCAGGGCCAGCTG
>Ga0070741_10018919_pt1 | contig 11072 bp, 10 predicted proteins | sample Coa_R1_4_FD_66440 | JGI IMG/M metagenome (GOLD analysis project Ga0070741, IMG submission 66440) | Surface soil microbial communities from Centralia Pennsylvania, which are recovering from an underground coalmine fire - Coalmine... | ecosystem: Environmental > Terrestrial > Soil > Unclassified ...
GGTGTGCCGATCAGCGCGACCAGGAGCGCGACCCCGCCGGAGATGAGCAGGCTCACCATCGGGCCGGTGCTCCCTGCAGGACCTCGCGCACGACGGCGCGGTCGTCGAAGGGCACGACCCGGTCGCCGATCACCTGGCCCGTCTCGTGGCCCTTGCCCGCGACTACGACGAGGTCCCCCGGCGCGGCGCGCCCGATGGCGAGGGCGATTGCCTCGCGGCGATCGGCCTCGACGACGAGCGCCGCGCCCGGCGCGGCGCCGGCGGCGGCCTCGCCGATGATGGCGAGGGGGTCCTCGCTGCGGGGATTGTCGGACGTCAGTACGACGAGGTCTGCCAGCGCCGTCGCCGTCGCCGCCATCTGCGGCCGCTTGGCGCGGTCGCGGTCGCCCCCGCACCCGAACACGACGAGGACGCGGTGGCCACCCGCCGCGGCGCGAGCGGCGCCGAGCACCTGGGCGAGGCCGTCGGGGGTGTGCGCGTAGTCGACGACGACCGTGAACGGCTGCCCTTCGTCGACCGCCTCCCAGCGCCCGGGGACCGTCGTCGCCGACGCCAGTCCCTCCGCCACCGCGGCAGGGGGTACGCCGAGCGCGGCGGCCGTGGTGGCCGCGGCCAGGGCGTTCGCCACGTTGTGGCGCCCGCCCATCGGCAGCTCGACGTCGGTGCCGCGCCAGCGGAACGTGCTGCGTCGAGGGAACAGGCGAAGGCCCTCGGCATCGCCGAGGGCGTAGGTCACCGTGGGGAGGGCGCGCCCGTCGATGGCGGCGAGCAGGCGGCGGCCCCACGCGTCGTCGGCGTTGAGGACCGCCAGCCGGCAGCGGTCCGGGTCGAACAGCGACGCCTTGGCGGCGAAGTAGGCCTCCATGTCGCCGTGGTAGTCGAGGTGGTCCTGCGTCAGGTTCGTCCAGACGGCCGCCGCGAACGTGATGGCGTCGGCGCGGTGCTCGTCGAGGGCGATGGAGGACACTTCCATGGCCACGGCGTCGAAGCCGTCGGCGACGAACCCCGCCAGCCGGCGCTGGAGGGCGGGCGCTTCCGGGGTCGTGAGGGCGCCGTCGAGCGTCCCGATGACGCCCGTGCGCCTGCCGGCGGCGGCCAAGACGGCGGCGAGGAGGTGGACGGTCGTGGTCTTGCCATTGGTCCCGGTCACGCCGACGACGGGCAGGCGCGCCGACGGGTGGCCGAAGAAGGCGGCGGCAATGGGGGCCATGGCGCGGCGGGCCGACCGGACGCGCACCTGAGGCACCGCAACGTCGAGCGTGCGTTCGACCAGCAACGAGGACGCGCCGGCGCCCACGGCGGCGCCGGCGAAGTCGTGCCCGTCGGCACGGCGGCCGACGATGCAGCAGTAGAGCGCGCCCGGGACGACGGCGCGGCTGTCGTTGGTGACCTCCGTGACCGGGACGGCGGGGTCGCCGATCACCTCCTCGACGGCGATGTCGACGAGGAGCGTGGAAAGCGGAGCGGTCATGGCGGGGCGGCCCGAGCCGGGGCGGCGCGGCCGACACTACCGGGGGCCGCGTCGGCGCCCATGGTGAGCGCCCCGGCCGAGGCGACGGCACCCGTCACGGGCAGCGCAGCGGCCGCGGCCGTCGTCGCCGTCGTCGTCGCGGCAGTCGCCGGTGCGGCGGTCGCCGGTGCGGTCGTCGCTGGTGCGGTCGTCGTCGCGGTCGTCGCCGGTGCGGTCGTCGTCGCCGTCGTCGTTGGCGCAGACAGGGGCGTGAGGAGGGAGGTCGTCGGCGGGGAATGGCGGGGGGCGGCCGTGGTGGTGGTCGTGCGTGGTGCCGTCGTGGTGGTCGTGGGGTGCGGGGCGGCCGACGCGGGGGCCGTCGTTGTCGCCGGCCCGGCGGCTTGGCCGCCCTGCCCGTCGGGTGCGGGCGCGACCGTGGTGGGGACGACGGGCAGCGTCGTCGTCGTCGCCACCGCCGGCGGGGGCGGGGCAAGCAGGCCGCCCGACTGGCCGGCCGTCGCCGCGAACCCGTGCGACTTCCCGGGCTCGTCAGCCGCGGTGGCCGCGGACGGCTGCGCGTGGGGCACGCCGTCGAACAGCGCCGGGTCCGGCGGCGGCGGCGGGACCTGGAGCTGGCGCAACGCGTAGGTCGAGATGTCGTGGAACACGGGAGCGGCGACCAGCCCGCCGAAGATGGGCGTCGGCTGGTCGAGGACCACCATGGCCGTGAAGGAGGGGTCGCTCGCGGGCACGAAGCCAGCGAAGCTCGACACGTAGGTCGAGGCGTAGCCCTGCTGTCCCTGCAGGGCCTTTCGTGCCGTGCCCGTCTTCCCGGCGACCTGGTAGCCCCCGATGGCGGCCTCGGTACCGGTACCGCCGCGCACCACCTCGGTGAGCATGGCGGTGACCTCGCGGGCCACGTCACTGGACACCACGCGGTGGGTCGCCGACGGCGGCGTCGGGATGACCTTGCCGGTGCCGTCCACCGTGGCCTTCACGAGCTTGGGGGCGACGTACACGCCGCCGTTGGCGATGGCGTTGTACGCGGCGACGAGCTGCATGGCGGTGACGGCCATGCCCTGGCCGAACGCCACCGTCGCCAGCGTCGTACCGGACCACTTCGACGGGTCGAGCAGGATGCCCGGGGACTCGTACGGGAACTGCAGCGCCGTCTCGGAGCCGAGGCCGAAGCGGTGGAGGTAGTTCACGAGCGGCCGCTTGCCCACCTTCTGGGCGAGCGTGATGGCGCCGATGTTCGACGACGCCGTCAGGATGTCCGTCGGCGTCCAACGCTCGACCGGGTGCGGGGTGTCGTCGGTGAACGTGCGGTCGTAGATGCGGAGGTGGTCGGGCAGGGAGAACACATCGTTGGGGTGGACGGCGCCGCGGTCGAGCGCCGCCGAGACGGTGATGAGCTTCTCGACCGACCCGGGCTCGTACACGGTCGTGACCGCCGAGTTCGATGACGCCGGTGCGACCGTGCTGCCGTCGGCGCCGAGGGCCAGGTTGACGAGCGCCAGCACCTCGCCCGTGCGGCGGTCCATCACGATCGCCATCCCGCCCTGCGCGTGCGAGGTCGTGATCTCGGCGGCGAGGTCCTGCTCGACCTCGTACTGCATCGAGCGGTCGAGGGTCAGGACGAGGTCCGACCCCTTCGTCGCCGGCGTCAGGCGCGACACCCCGCCGGGGATGGGGCGCCCGGACGCGTCGTCCTCGGTCGCCAGCTTCCCGGGCTTGCCGGCGAGGCTGGCGTTGTACTCCTGTTCGAGCCCCGACAGGCCCTGGCCGTCCACCCCGACGAGCCCGATCACCGGCGCCGCCAGGGGCCCGTTCGGGTCGAAGCGCTTGGGCTCGTCCACCAGGAACACGCCCGGCAGCTGGAGGTCCTGCACCTCCTTGGCCGTGCCCTCGTCGATCTCGCGGGCCAGGTAGGAGAACCGGCCCGGCCGGCTCAACTTCGCGGTCAGTGTCGCCACGTCGTCACCGAGGACCGGGGCCAGTGCGGCCGCTTCTCGCGCCGGTGCGGTCACCAGCGTCGGGTCGGCCCACACCGTCGGCTGGGGCGCGCTCATCGCCAGGGTGTTGCCGGTGCGGTCGAGGATCGAGCCGCGGTCGGCGGGCAGCAGCTGCGTGTGCACGCGTTGCGCCAGGCCGAGCGCGGCGTACGGGCCGGCCGAGAACCCCTGCACGTCGATCAGCCTCCCGGCGACCAGGGCGAACGCCGACACGAGGGCGACCAACAGGGCGATGAGGCGCCGGGACGACCGGTCGCCTCGGACGCGGCCGCGACCCGTTCGTCCCACCGCGCCGCCCGCCGCCGCGCCAGCGGCGACCGCGACCGGCTGGGGCCCGGGCGGCGGCCAGAGGCCGGGCGCGCCGCGACGACGGCTACGACCGGTGGGGCCCGGACGGGGGTGCCCGCCCGTGGTCACGGAGTGCGATCAGCCCGCTTGGTCGCCGCCCACCCGTCGATGGACGCAGCCGGCGTCGTCACGGGCGTCGACGGCGAGGGGGACGCCGTGGCCTGCCCGTCGGCGACACCGGTCACGTACAGGACCGACGGTGGCGGCACCATGCCGAGCGCCTGGGCCCGGCTGATCACCCGGTTCGGCGACGCCAGCTCCGCGACCTGGAGCCGAAGGCGCACGTTGGCCTGCTGGGCCGCGCCAATGCGCCGCTGCAGCGCGCTCAGCCGGTGTTCGTTGGTCGTCAGGTGGACGTGCACGAGGACCAGCCCGAACACGGGGACGAGCGCCAGGACCAGGCCGGTCGCCGTGACCAGCCGCCGGCGCAGCCGGCGCCGCCGTTGCCGCCACGCACCGTCGGGCACGGCCCGGAGGGGCGGGCGCTGCCTGGGCGCGGGTCCGCGCGCCGGCCACTGCGCGTCCGGCGACGGGTCGCGGGGCTGGCGGCGCTGGGGCTCGGCGTTCACGCGTCCGCACCCAGGCGCTCGATGACGCGCAGCCGGGCGCTCTCGGCGCGGTGGTTGGCGGCGACTTCGTCCCCGCTTGGGCCCCGGGAGCCGCGGAATACCAGGCGGTGCGTGGCCACGGCCCCGCACACGCACGGCATGCCCGGCGGGCAGGTGCACCCGCCCGACGCGGCGGTGGCCAGCGCGGCCTTGGCGATCCGGTCCTCGCCGCTGTGGTAGCTGATGACCGCCAGGCGGCCCCCGGGGACGAGGAGGTCGAGCGCGGCGGGCAGCGCCGAGGCCAGCGCGCCCAGCTCGTCGTTGACCTCGATGCGGATGGCCTGGAAGACGCGCCGCGCCGGGTGGCCGCCGTGGCGGCGGGCGGGGGCGGGGATGGCCGCCCGCACGACCTCAGCGAGCTCGGCCGTGTCGCCGATCGGGCGGGCGGCGACGATCGCCCGGGCGATGCGCATGCCGAAGCGCTGCTCCCCATTGGCTCGGAACAGGGCGGCCAGCCGGTCGGCCGGGTAGGTGTTGACGACCGTGGCCGCCGTGAGCTCGCCGTCGGGGCCCATGCGCATGTCGAGCGGCCCTGCGCCCCGGTAGCTGAAGCCGCGGCCCGGTTGGTCGAGCTGCGGGGAGCTCACGCCCAGGTCGAACAGGACGGCGACGACGCGGTCCTCGGGGGCCACGAGCCCGGCAATGGCGTCGAAGCGGGCGCGGACCAGCCGGGCGCGGTCGCGGACGCGAGCCAGCGCGTGCCCGGCGGCCTCGAGTGCGGCCGGGTCCCGGTCGATCCCGAGGGCGCGCCAGCCGGGGTGGGCGTCGAGCAGGGCCGCGGTATGCCCACCGCCCCCGACCGTTGCGTCCACGAACAGGCCGTCGGGCACGGGGGCGAACGCGGCGACGACCTCGTCGAGCATCACCGGCCGGTGCGAGTAATCCTGGGTCATCCGCAGCCCCTCGACCTGACGGTTGCCGTCGGGTTGTCTCTCCCGAGCGGCGATGGCGAGAACAGCGGAGAGGGATGCTCCCACCATGCCGGTCGAGGGGCTGCGCATGGCCCGGGCAGCGGGCGCTACCGGGCTAGAAACCGATGTCATCAAGGGCGTCCGTGCCGGAAAGGAGGAACTGGGATCCCTCCGCGTCGATATCGCGCCACTTCCGCGCGTCCCAGATCTCGAGGTGGTTGATGGCGCCGTTGACGACGACGTCGCCGTCGAGCCCGGCGTACAGCCGCAACTGTGTCGGGATCGCCAAGCGCCCCTGGGTGTCCGGGGCAACCTCGAATGCGCCCGCGGCCCACACTCGTGCGACGTTGCGCTCGGCTTGGCCCTGGCGGCCCTTCTCCAGCATCGACGCGGTCCTCCGGTCGAACTCCTGCGGGGTCCACACGCCAAGGCACCCCTCGGGCAGCTTGGTCAGGAAGGCTGCGGCCCGGAACGGGTCCCGGAACCGTGCGGGCAGGATGACGCGGCCTTTGGCGTCGAGCGAGTGGGCGTGGGACCCCCAAAAGCGCGGCTCACCATGGCGCTCGACCTCTGCGTCACTCGCTCCCTCCGTCATCCACCGTGGCTCCCGGGTGCCTAGGGCCCCTCCCCTTCACACCACTTCCCGCCACCTTACGCCCCAAGCCCCCATCCGTCAACGCTCCGCGCCCCCTCAGGTTCTCGGCGCCGCGTGCCGATCCTCCTTGAGCGTGACCGTTGGTCTCCCGCCAGGTCCCGGGACGCCCGGGACCAGTTGCACCGCCCTCCGTCCATGGCCGCCGCCCCTGTCTCGCCGGTAGAGCACGTCGCCGCCCTCCCGGGCGTGACGTCGGCGGTCGTCGCCGACGGGCGCGTGCTCGTCGCCGTCCAGCCCGGGGTGGACGCCACGACCGTCGCGCTGCGCGCCTCGATCGTGTTGAACGCGCTCGGCGCCGGCCTCACCGTCGAGGTCACGGGCGGGGCCCGCACGCCGCCGCCCGTCCCCGCGGCGACCGCCCGCTTGGCGGGGATCTCGATGACCACCGCGGCACGCGTGGCCTGCGCGGCGGTGATGGCGAGCACGGCCGGGATGGCGGCGATCAACAGCATCGTCTCGGGCACGGGTTCGCCGGTCGCGCCGCTCATCGCCGTCGGGCGCCTGCCCCACCGCGCCGCCGCGCCCGCCCCGGCCGCCGCCGCACCGGAGGGCCCCGTCTCGGAGCCGCTCGGCCCGACCGCGCCACCGGCCGACACCGGGCCGGCGTCGCCGCCGCCCGCGCCGGCCCCCGCCACCCCGGCGCCCGAGCCGCCGGTCGCGCAGCTCGTCGCGTTCCACCGGCCGGCCACGACCGCCCCCCGCGCCGTCGTGGTCGCCCCGCCGACGACCGTGGCCACCGCGCCGCCGGCCGGTACCCCGCCGACCGTCGTGATCGCCGTCGCCAAGCCGCCCGTCGTCGTCGAGCCCACCGGGAACGATGGGGGCGGGACGGGCTCGGGCCGAGGGACGGGGTCCGGGGGTTCTGCGTCCGGGGGTTCGGGGTCCGGCGGCAGCGGGTCGTCGGGTGGCAGCGGGTCGTCGGGTGGCAGCGGGTCGTCGAGCGGCAGCGGCTCGTCAGGCGGCAGCGGCTCGTCAGGCGGCAGCGGCTCGTCAGGCGGTGGCACCACCCAGTTCGGCGGGGACGCAGGCGGGCCGGGCACCTCCGGGCACGGCACGGGTCACGAACGCGGCGACGGCGACAAGGGGCGCGGCGACGAGGACCACGGGGGGCGTGGGCGGCGCGGCGATGACGACTCGAGCAAGGCTGGAGCGGGCGCCGTGCACACCACGGCGCACAAGGGCGGGGGCGGCACGTGCGGCCACCCGCGCGGCCGCTGACTCAGGCCGAGCCCTCCCGGTAGCGGGCGAGCTCCCGGCGCCCGACCTGGCGCCGGTGTACCTCGTCGGGGCCGTCGGCGAGCCGCAAGGTCCGCAGGCCGGCCCACATGGCGGCGAGGGGGACGTCGTCGCTCACCCCCGCTCCCCCGTGGGCCTGGATGGCCCGGTCGACGACGCGCAGCGCCATGTTGGGCGCGACCACCTTGATGGCGGACACCTCGACGGCGGCCCCCTTGTTGCCGACCGTGTCCATGAGCCACGCCGCCTTCAACGTGAGGAGCCGCGCCTGCTCGATCTCGATGCGGCTGTCGGCGATCCACTCCCTGACCACTCCCTGCTCTGACAACGGCCCGCCGAAGGCGACACGCGACGAGACGCGCCGGCACATCAGCTCGAGCGCCCGTTCCGCGATCCCGATGCAGCGCATGCAGTGGTGGATCCGCCCCGGGCCGAGCCGCGCCTGCGCCATGGCGAAGCCGGCACCTTCCTGGCCGAGGAGGTTCGTGACGGGCACGCGCACGTCCTCGAAGGTGATCTCTGCGTGGCCCTCGCGGTCCTGGTACCCGAAGACCGGGAGTGAGCGCAGCACGGTCACGCCCGGCGTGTCGAGGGGGACGAGCACCATCGACTGCTGCAGGTGCCGCGGCGCGGCGGGGTCGGTCTTCCCCATCAGGATGAGGACCTTGCAGCGGGGCGAGGCCGCGCCGGACGTCCACCATTTCCGCCCGTTGATGACGTACTCGTCGCCGCGCCGCTCGATCCGGCACGCGATGTTGGTCGCATCGCTCGACGCGACCGCGGGCTCCGTCATCGCGAATGCGGACCGGATCTCGCCTTCGAGCAGTGGGTGCAGCCAGCGTTCCTTCTGCTCTGGCGTGCCGAAGAGGGCGAGCAGCTCCATGTTGCCGGTGTCGGGGGCCGAGCAGTTCATCGCCTCCGGCGCCAGCTCGATCGAGCGGCCCGAGATCTCGGCGAGGGGCGCGTAGTCGAGGTTCGCCACCCCCTCCGTCCACTCCGTGCGGTGCGGGAGGAAGAGGTTCCAAAGGCCGCGGCGCCGCGCCTCGGCCTTGAGGTCCTCGACGACGGGGGGGTGGAAGTGCGGGTCGCCCGATGCCTCCATCTGCTCGCGGTACACGGCCTCGGCCGGGTACACGTGGCCGTCCATGAAGTCGAGGAGTTCCTGCTGGAGCTCGACGGACCGGGAGCTGAAGGCGAAGTCCACGGCGCCGGTCTACACCGCGGCTTGCGCGACGCGGCGTTCCACCGCGCTCCGGACCTGGTGGCGGTCCAGCGGGCCGAGCAGGTCGACCAGCCCTATCCCGGCATAGGCGAGGGCCTCGGTCGCCGCGCCCCGGTCGATCGCCAGCGCGGCCACGGCCTCGTCGGCGCGCCAGCGTACGAGCGCCGCGCACTGGAACAGCGCGCCGGCGCGCGACCGCCGCTGACTGATGCCGACAACCTTGCCCCCCGGGACGCGCACCTCTCCCGGCGCGGTCCCCGCGAAGCACACGGCAGCGGACCACTCGCTGTGCTCCATCGGCCCGGTGTGCACGGTGGCGCCCTCGACGCCGAGGTCGCCAAGTGCGGCCGCCCACGCCCGGCCGAGCCACAGCGGCGCCACGCCGACGTCGTCGTCCCACAACGGGTCGCCCGCCGGGACGACGACATCGAGCCAGAGGACGCGCCCGGGCCCGACGAGGACGCTCGACCCGCCGCTACGACGGCGTACGACCGCGGTCCCCGCGACGGCCGCGGCGACGCGGTCGACGTGGGCGTCCGGCTCCGCGGACCCCAGCACGAGCGCGGGCGCGGCGGCCTCGCACCACCGCAGCAGGCGCCGTGGACGCGCCGGCAGGCCCAGGCCGTGCAGCAGGTGCGCCGGGCCGGCGAGCCGCTGCACCGCCCATCGCTCTAGGTCGGCGCGGGCGGCCCCCCAACCGCCCTCGCCAGACCGTTGCGCGGATTCTTCCACATCGTCCCCCGTTGCCGTCAACGGGCGACCAGGTCAGGCAGACAGCGACGGGGCCGGGACCGGCTGCAGGTAGGGCTCCCATTCGGCCCGCACCGACCCGACGGACGCGAGGATCCAGATCCGCTCGCGAGGTGCACGCGGCGCCCTGCGCAAGTGCATGTTCGTCTCGTGGAGGAGCCGGTCCATCTTCCGCGCGTTGCACGGCCGGCACGCCGCCACCACGTTGTCCCAGGTGTGCGTGCCCCCGCGCGACCGCGGGATGACGTGGTCGATGTTCTCAGCCGGGGCGTTGCAGTACTGGCACCGGTGGCCGTCCCGCACGAACACCGCCCGCCGGTTGAGGGCGACGCGCGCCTGGTACGGCACTCGGACGTAATAGCAGAGGCGCACGATCGACGGCTCCGGAAACGTCTGGCGCTCGGAGTGGAACGCCCGGTCGGTCGAGCTCACCTGTTCGGCCTTGCCCTCGATGACGAGCATCAGCGCGCGTCGCGTCGACACGACACAGAGCGGCTCGAAGCTGGCGTTGAGGACGAGCGCTCTGGTCACGACCGGGTCCTGTCAGCCCCGTGGCCCGCCCCAGGCGGCGCACCGCCCGCACGCCCCTGCGGGGACGATGCCCCCGTCGGGGACCGCGGGCCGTGGTGGCACCTGCATCGGGGCGAAGGCTACCCGCTCGCGCCGCCCGAGGTCGCCGTCTTCGCCGCCACCGCGGCCGTCGCGGCCATCGCGGTCAGCGGAGGGCGGCGCGGTAGGTGCGGCACCAGTGGAGGTAGGCGACGACGTCAGCCGGCTCGGGTGCGTGGTCGGGATCGCCGTACTGGGTGACCAACCGGAACCGCATGTAGTCGGCGTCCGGGACCGGCAGCCAGGGGCGGCGCCGCCACCACCCGCGCGGCGCGAGCACGCGCACCTGGTGGGCCGCGGTCAGCCAGAGGGCCGGCCGGCGCACGACGGCCCAGAACGCGGGACCGAACCAGCCGCGCGACCGCACGCCGCCCACGGTAGCGACCCGCGCGCGAGCGATGGCCGCACGCACCCGCCCGGACCGGGCGATCGGAGCCCGCTTCCAAGGTGGTGACGGCAGAGTGCGCCCACGTGCACTCTGTCGCGACCACCCTCGGCTCGGCCCCGCACGCAGAGCCCACGCGCGGGCCGGTGCCCACAGTGGGTCGTGGTCGCGATGGAGTGCGCCTACGTGCACTCTGTCGCGACCACCTTGCCGCGGGCCACGCAGCGCGGGCGGGCGCGAACGGGCCGCCGAGCGGGCGGGCGCGCGGACCGGGAGCGAACGGGAAGGAGCGCGAGCAGGAAGCGCGCGAAACGCCCGCACGGCGCCCCGCTTACGGCGCGACCCCGAGGCGCCGGAAGGCGACCGCGGCGGCGCCGATGAGCGGCCCGCCGGCACCCAGGCCGGCCGGCACGATGCGCGCTCCCTTCGAGAACTCGAGCTGCGCGCACGCGTCGAGCTCCTCCTGCGCGGCCGTGAAGAACTCGGCGCCGAACCCCAACGCCACCGACCCCCCAACGACCGCCAGCCGGAGGTCGAGCAGGTTGACCACGTCCGCCACGGCGCGCCCCACGTACCGCCCCGTCTCGGCGCGCACCTCCGCCCTCGCGGCCGCCGCCGGCCGGCCGGTGCGCCGTTCGATCGACGGCCCCGACGCCATCGCCTCGAGGCACCCCCGGGCCCCGCACGCGCAGCGGTCGCCGCGGGGCTCGACGATGACGTGGCCGATGTGGCCCGCATTGCCGGCGGCGCCGTCGAGCAGCCGGCCGTCGAGGACGATCCCGCCCCCCACCCCCGTGGACACGACCATGGCGATGTAGTCGCGCTCCCCCCTCGCCGCCCCCAGCCACCCCTCACCGAGGGCGAGCGCCTTGGCGTCGTTGTC
>Ga0070741_10018920_pt1 | contig 11071 bp, 12 predicted proteins | sample Coa_R1_4_FD_66440 | JGI IMG/M metagenome (GOLD analysis project Ga0070741, IMG submission 66440) | Surface soil microbial communities from Centralia Pennsylvania, which are recovering from an underground coalmine fire - Coalmine... | ecosystem: Environmental > Terrestrial > Soil > Unclassified ...
TAAGAACACCGCTCAGGTGCTCACGCTGTTCGCGCTGTCGAATTTGTGGATGGCGCGCAAACAGTTGATGGGTTTGAGGGGCAAGCTGCGTCCGAAGTACGCCTGAGAGAGAACAAGCATTGCGATCATGGCCCTCCGAGGGGTGAGTTGCATAAGTCAAAACATCATCTGACATTAGTTCTCCGCAAATCAGACGATCTTGAACTCGAAATTTGCTGTCCAATGATTCCGTCGGTACTCAATCACCTCGGCTCGCCTCAAATGATGACTTGTTCAGACCTTCCCTAAGGCCTCCATGAGCCTGGTACCCAGATGCCGCGCCTTTTGTGCGCGATACAGGGCCAGGGACTTCTCCGCCAGAGCGATTTCTTTCGCTAAACCGTCGCGAGCAGCGCTTTTTTCGCACACCGGTTTTGCGACGACGCAGCGAATCGCACCACCCCAAAAAAAACAATCCCACCACGATACCACCGGCTCCGGCCCAATACCTCAACGAGTCGATGTTGAAAAATATTACGCAAGCAACGGCGATCTCGAGGCCGGTAACGATCAGCGCGGACGCGCCCAAGCGCTTTCTCACCGACCGATCGACCCGCTCACTGCCCGGAAAAACCAGCTCCAGGTCGGAGAACATCCAGATAACCAGAAGACAAAGAGTCAGTAGAAGAACAAGCGTGATGACGAGCCAGATGCGAGGTGAAAACATACAGCAGTCAACAATACCCGGGCATTCGAGCAGAATTGGACGTGCGGGAAATCCCTCCGTTCTTCTGTGTGACCTTGAGCTGGCCCAAAAACCGCAACACTATAAATTCGCCGCCTTCAGATCCGCCGCCAGCGCGGCGATGATTTCCTGCAGCGCCCGGTCCCAGCCTTTGACCAGGGCCTCCGCTGATTTTTGGCCGAGCGGCACGGATTTGACATAGCGCTTTTGCAAGACCACGCCCTGGTTATTCGAATTTTCCCGGTACAGAAAAAAATCCATTTCCAGCACCGCCGCGGGCTGCGCGGCGTTGCGAAAGTCGCCGTAGAGCGAAGTGATCGAACCCTCGAGGGCATAATTCGGCTGCAGCGGATTGGCCGGGCCGACGACGAACTTGAACTGCGCCGCGCGCGCCAGCCCCTTGCGCAATTCTTCGCTGATCATCACGTCGGGCGCGGCGAGAAACTGATTGTAGTAATCCGACTCGTAGCCGGCGTCCGAAGTGCGATAAACAAAGCTCCGGTCGGCGTAGCGCGGCGAGATGCGCAGGTTGGCGACCATCAGCACCTCTTCGCCGGAAGGCGCGCTCCGATTCGCGCTGTTCGGAAGCTCGATCACGAAATAATGCCGCTCCGGCGCGCTGCGCTCGAGATTCACGCAACCGGAGAAAAAAAGATAAAACCCGAGAATGCCGGAGCCGAGTTGTGTGGGGATGGGTTTCATCGCTGCATCGCTTTGGCCGGCGGCGGCGGGCCGCCGAAGAGCGTCTGGGAGGGATATTTTTTCGAGTTCTCCGTGATCTCTTTCATGTTCTCCGAGACCGCGCGCAGATTGCTCATGGTCTGCTCGATGTCGCGCTGCTGGGTGGCCAGCAGGCGGTTCATGCGCACGATGGTCTGGCGCAATTCGGCGCTGGTCTGCGGCAGATCGTTGGCGACCGCGTCCAGTCGTTTGACCAGATGGCTCAAACTTTCGGTCGCCTGCGGCAGGTCGGCGAGCAACTGGCCCACCGGCTTTTCGGCGCGCTCGACGATCTGGCGCGCGTGGCCGGCGGTCGCCGACGCGTCGGCCAGCGCCTTTTTCAAGTCGGCATTGGTAACCAGCGCGCTCACCTGGCGGTTGGTCTCGCGCAATTCGCTCAAGAGCGAGTTGGTCTGGCCGCCGATTTTTTCCAGGTTGGCGCTCTCGGCGAGCTTGGTCATGGCGGCAAGCGATTTTTCCATGCTCTGCGTGAGCTGGGAAATATCGACGTCGCCGATGTTGCGCAGAATGCGCTCCACCGCCTCGCTCAACTGGGTGATGCGGCTGGTCGCGGAAGGAATGTAGGGATAGTCGGGCTGCCAGTCGATCTTCAGCGGCGGATTGCGCTCCGGGTCGAGATAATCCGTCTCCAGGTACGAGACCCCGGTCAAGCCCTGGGGCGCGATGCGCACACGAAAGCCGCGGTTGAGCTCGCTTTTGAGCTCGGCGCTGTTCGGATCGTTGATCGGAAACTGAAAAACGTTGGAGGTGATCGCGATCCGCACCAGCACGTACTGAAGCCGCGTGCTGTACTCGACGCTGGTGAGCGTGATTCGCTCGACGCGGCCGACCGGCACGCCGCGGAATTTGACCGGCGAGCCCACGTCGAGACCCTGCACGGACTCGTCGATGTAGGTTTCCACCAGGCTCTTTTTCTGAAATACCGCGCCGAGACCGAGCACGAGCACGCCGGCGACGCCGATCACCACGGCGACAATCACGAACACGCCGACTTTGAAGTAGCTCAATCGATTCATGAATCACTTCGCGGCCAAAGCGAAGAGGCCTCGATCAGGCGCTGGGCGACGCATGACGGGAAAAAAATTGCCGCACCCACGGGTTGTCGCTGTGGTCGCGCAGCTCCTCGGGCCTGCCGCAGGCGGCAATTCCCCTAGTCTGGTTATCCAACATAATCACCCGATCCGCAATCGCGAAGATGCTCGCCAGCTCGTGGCTGACGATCACGAAGGTCATCTTGAGCGTCTTCGCCAGGTTCAGAATCAGCTCGTCGAGCTCGGCCGAAGTGATCGGGTCGAGCCCCGCCGACGGCTCGTCGAGAAACAGAATGCGCGGATCGAGCGCCATAGCGCGCGCGATCGCCGCGCGCTTCTGCATGCCGCCGCTCAGCTCCGACGGCATGTGCCGGTCGAAGCCGCTCAAGCCGACCTGCTTGAGCTTCATGAGCGCGATCAGGCGGATCGCATCCGCCGGCAGGTCGGTGAATTCTTCCAGCGGCAGCGCGACGTTCTCCAGCAAGGTCATCGAGCCGAACAGCGCGCCGCTCTGATACATCACGCCGAATTTGCGCAGCACCTCCAGCCGCTGCTCGCGGTCGGCGCCGGCGATGTCGATGCCGTCGATGACGACTTTGCCGCGCGCCGGCGGGTAGAGGCCGATCATGTGCTTCAGCAAGGTGCTCTTGCCGGAGCCCGAGCCGCCGAGAATCACGAACACCTCGCCGGCGTAGACCTCGAAGGAAATATCCTTGAGGATCACGCGATCGTCGTAGGCCGCGGTCAGGTCTTCGACCCGGATGAGAGCTTCGCCGGTCACGCGCGCGCCGCCTTCACACCCATAAGTAGTAATAGATCACGGAAAAAATGCCGTCCGTGATCACAATCAGAATGATGCCGCTCACCACCGCGTTGGTGGTCGACTCGCCCACCGCGCTGGCGCCGGTCCGCGTCTGGAGCCCGCGCAAACAGCCGATGGCGGCGACCAGAATGCCGAAGAAAAAAGATTTCACCAGGCCGCCCACCGGCGAGCCGTAGGAAACCGCGTACTGGATCTGATGGAAAAAAGTGATCAGCGGATAGCCGAGCGAGAGCAGCACCACCGAGCCGCCCATCACGCCCACGAGATCGGCGAAAACGGTGAGCAGCGGCGTCATCACCAGGGCCGCGATCACCCGCGGCACGACCAGAAACCGCACCGGCTCCAGGCCCATGGTTTTGAGCGCGTCGATCTCCTCGCGCACTTTCATCGTGCCGAGCTCGGCGGCGAAGGCGGAGCCGGAGCGCCCGGCGAGAACGATGGCGGTCATCAGCGGGCCGAGCTCGCGCAGGATTGCGAGCCCGATCAGGTTGGCGACGAAGAGCTGCGCGCCGAACTGGCCGAGCGGCACCGCCGCCTGGAACGCCATGATCAGGCCCATGAGAAAGCCGATCAGCACCACGATCGGCAGCGCGTCGACGCCCACCGCTTCGGCGATTTTCAGCGTGTCGCCCCAGCGCACCCGCCGGGGCCGGCGCGCCGCCGCCAGCAGCGCCAGCGAAAGCTCGCCGACAAAGCTGATCAGCGCCAGCGAGTCGTAAAAAACCTCGACGACTTTCCTGCCCACCTGCTCGACGAAACCGGCATCGTCCTTGGCGCCGGCCCCCGGCCAGATCAGCGGGCCGGCGGTCGCATCCTCGAGCATTTCCTGAAACTCGCGGCGCAGCCCGGCGATCTCGATCGCGGCGCCGCGCGCCTGCTGGCGCTCGCGCAAATGCAGCAGCAGAGCGATGCCCGAGCCGTCGCAATATTCGACTCCGGCGGCGTCGATAATCAGGCGATTCGGTTTGGCGCGCACGACCGATTCGGTGGTCCGCCGCCACAGGTATCCGGTGGTGGTCGAGTCGAGCCGGCCGGCGAGGATGAATTTGAGCGCGCCGTCGCGATCGGTTTCGGCGCGCATCTCGACGGCGCTGGGTTGGGTCGAAGCCATGGCAGAGCTGCTCGCGGCGTCAGCATTCATTATGCTGGCTCGGCGCGCCGGGTCAACTGCCGCTTTTGCGGCGCCCGCACCAGCGCGCTCAACAGCGCGGAGAGCAGGAGCGCGGCGGCGAAGGCGATGAACGAGAGATGATAGCTGCCGGTGGCGTCGTGGACGAAACCGAAAAACGGCGCGCCGGCGGCGCCGAAAGTGTAAGTCACGAAAATGCCCAGGCCGCGCACGGTGCCGAGCGACATCCGGCCGAAGTAGGTCGCCCAGATCAATTCCTGGAGCACGAAGCTGCCGCCGAGACCGATGCCGTAAAGAAAAAATCCGGCGTAGATCGGCGCCAGCTTCTCGGTTGCGATCGCCAGGCTCAGGCCGAGGGCCTGGATGATGAACATCATCGTGCTCGCATGGCGGATTTCGATGCGCTCGCCGAGAAAGCCCCAGATCAAAGTGGAGCCGAGCTGGGTGGATGCGATGAGCGTCAGCGATGTCGCCGCCGCCAGGGCGCTGAAGCCCACGTCCGTGACGTAGGCAAACACGTGCAGGTTGAGCCCGGCGATGCCGACGTTGGCCATGCCGTACATGAAACAGATCATCCAGAAAGCGCGGGTGGCGAGAATTTCGCGGCGCGACCAGATCGCATCTTCCTGGGCGCCGCTTGGTGCCGCCGCGCCGGCGCGCTTCGTTTCGCCGCCCGACGCCGGCGCTTGCGCATCGCCGTCCGGCAGCAGCCCCATCTCCTCCGGGCTTCGGCGCATGAAGATCGCGGCCGGGATCACCACCAGCGCGAGGGTGAGCAAACCGAAGATCGCCCACGTCGAGCGCCAGCCCACCCACACGAACAGCGCCGCGGTGACGATCGGGATAAAGACCTTGGCCAGACCCTGACCGAGGCTCGCGATGGCGATCGCGCGCCCGCGCCGGCGCACGAACCAGCGCGAGATCGTCACGCTCACGACCATCTGGCACATGAGCACGCCGCCGATGGCAACGAAGGCCCAGCGCACGAGGAGAAATTGCCAGAAGGCGCCGACCCGGCCGAGCAGCAAAAAGCCGATGCCCGCCGAGAGCGCGCCGCCCGCCATCAGCCAGCGCCCGCCGAACCGGTCCACCGCAGGCCCGGCCAGCGGCGCCAGAGCGCCGGCGAGCAGGATCTCGCCCGAGCGCAGCATGGAAAACACTCCGCGCGAAACCGCCAGGTCCTCGGTGAGCGGCTTCAAGAACACGCTGAGCGTGCTCGACATATGAAAAGCGCAGTTCACCTGGGCGAGAAACCCGACGGCGACGATGTACCAGCCGTAGAAAATTTTCGCTTTGCGGGGCGTGTGCGGGGAGTAGGAAAAATCCAAAGGAGCAACCATCCGGCCGCGAGAGCTTCAACCTAGCAAGCTTCGCCCGGGTTTGAAAGAAGATTTCAGTTGAAGCCGCCGCGACCGGCGCGTTAGATTGAACGCCGACAGACTTCGCACAGAGGGAGAGAAGCCCATGGCGCGCAAAGGATTGAGCCACATCGCTCTGAAGAGCCGCGATCTCAAAAAAACCGAGGAGTTCTACGTCGGCGTGCTCGGCTGTAAAGTCGCCTTTCGCCATCCGCCGAGCATGATTTTTCTCACCACGCCCGGCAGCGGCGATCTGCTGAATTTCGTCAAAAGCGCCGCGCGCATCGCCGGCGCCCAGGGCCTGGAGCACCTGGGCTTCAGGATGACCGCGACCCAGCTGAAAAAAATGGAGAAGAGGTTGAAGGAACGCGGCGTAAAAATCGACGGGCGGCGCGGCAAGGAGGCTTTTTATTTCACCGACCCCAACGGTTATCAGATCGAATACTACTGCGACTGAATCGATTGGGTTCTCTATTTCCGTCATTCCGGCGCACGCCGGAATTCAGTTGATAAAACCTGGATGCCGGCTTTCGCCGGCACGACGAACTATCCTCAGAACAGGCTCATCTGATCTTTTTCCGGCCGGCGGAAGTGCTCGGTGGTGAGCTTGGGCCAGCGTTCGGCGATGCCCGACTTTTTGCGCGCGAGCTGAAACAGCCTGGCCATTTCCTCGGCGTAGATTCCCGCGCCGCGCATGCGCGTTGTGAAATTCGGATCGTTGAGCTTGCCGCCGCGGATCTCGCGCAGGCGATTCAAAATTTTCTGTTTTTTCTCCGGGTAGTGCTGCTCGAGCCACTGCTCGAAGAGATTTTTCACCGCGAAGGGCAGGCGCAGCGCGACATAGCCCGAGAAACTCGCGCCGGCTTTGGCCGCCGCGGCGGCGATGGCCGGAGCTTCGGCGTCGGTCAGGCCGGGAATCATCGGCGCCTGCAGATAGCCCACGGGCACGCCGGCATCGGCAAGCATTTTAATCGCCGCCAGCCGGCGCGCCGGCCGCGACGCGCGCGGCTCGAGCCGGGACGACAGCCGGGGATCGAGGGTGGTCACCGAGATCGTCACGCCGACGCAGTCCAAGCGCGCCAGTTGAGCGAGAATATCGATATCGCGCGTCACCAGATGATTTTTGGTGATGATCACCACCGGGTTGCGAAAATCGAGCAGCACCTCGAGGCAGCGGCGCGTGAGCTGCTTTTTCTTCTCCACCGGCTGGTAGCAGTCGGTGTTGCCGCTGAGCGCGATCAGCTGCGGCTTCCAGGCGCGGCTCGACAGCTCCTTGCGCAAAAGCTCCGGCGCCGCCTCCTTGACCATGATCTTGGTCTCGAAATCGAGGCCCGCCGAAAATCCCAGATACTCGTGCGAAGGACGCGCATAGCAATAAACGCAGCCGTGCTCGCAGCCGCGATAGGGATTGATGCTCGCGTCGAAGCCCACGTCGGGGCTGTCGTTGTAAGCAATCAGCGATTGGGAATGATCGGGAAAAAACTGGGTCGCGGGCGCGGAAACCTCATCGCCGTCCTGCGGCGGCTCGGGCACCCGCTCGATCGCTTCGAAGCGATTTTTCGGATTGGCGGCCGAACCGCGGCCGCGAAGAGGCGGCGGCGAAGCCATGGGCCAGGATCAGGAAGCGGGCGCGGCCGGGGCCGGCTTGGCCGCCGCGAGCTTGGCGTCGCGCGCGAGGTGGCGGGTGACGCGCTTGGCCAGTTTCACCTTGCGCCGCAGCCGCCTGATCTCGTTGCGTTTGCCGTTGGCCGCCTGCAGCTCGGCTTTGCGCTTCTGCAGCTCGCGGATGTCCTGCTTCACCGCGTGGATCGCGTTCAGATCCTTGTGCGTCTCGTCGTAGGGAATGTTTTTCGCGGCGGCGATCGCCTTGATCAGCTCTTCTTTTTCCAGCGCGCCGACGTTTTTGAGATCGGTTTCCTGCTTCGCCACGTCGCGCAGCTTGGGCATGGGCAATTTTCTGAGGTCTTTCAAATCCATGGGCGGCTCCCTCTCCTTTGACAACTGCAATCCTGCTAGCATATTTAACCGGTAAAACCAAAATGGCAACCGCATCCAAACCGGGAGCGCGCGCCGCGAGCCAGCGCGCGCGCGTGAAGCGGATCCTCGCGCGCCTGGAAAAAATTCATCCCGACGCCAGGCTCGCGCTCGATTTCAAAAATCCGCTCGAGCTTCTGATCGCCTTGATCCTCGCCGCCCAGGCGCGCGACGATCTGGTGAACAAAATCACCGCCGATCTGTTCCGCACCCATCAGACCGCCGCCGACTATGCCGGCGAGCCGCTCGAATCGCTCCAGCAGCAGATCGGCAGGATTAATTTTTATCGCAACAAAGCACGCTCGATTCACAACTGCTGCAAAGAGCTGGTCGAGCGTTTCGGCGGGCAGGTGCCGGACAATCTGGAAGATCTCGTCTCGCTCCCCGGGGTGGGACGCAAGACCGCGAACATCGTCCTCGGCAACGCCTTCGGCCGCCAGACCATCGGCGTCGACACCCACGTCATGCGGCTTTCGCAACGCCTCGGCTTTAGCAAAAAAACCGACCCGGACAAGATCGAGGCCGACCTGACGGCGATCGTGCCGGAAAAACAGCGGGTGCGCTTTTGCCACCTGCTTCAATATCACGGCCGGCGCGTCTGCGTGGCGCAAAGGCCCAGGTGCCCCGAGTGCGCCATCAACGCGCTCTGCCCTTTTCCAAAAAAATCCCAGTGACGAGCGCTCGGTGAAAGCTCAAGGCGATCCCTTGCCCCCGATTCGCCCTGCGCGCCGTCTCAAGCGCTGTTTGTTTATCTTCCGCGAGCGCTGTAGACTTGCCTCGTCCGGCTGACAATACATGAGCGAACCGATCGATCCACCCGATCCCGCCCGCCTGATCCGTGAAGCGCGCGGCTTGATCGAGCTGCCGCGCCTGCTGCTGCGCTTCCCCGAGCTGGCCCTGCAGCCGCGCGGTCACGGCGAGCCGATCCTGATCCTGCCCGGCTACGGCGCCGGCGACGGCTCCACGACCTTGTTGAAAGGCTACCTGCGCCTGCTCGGCTATCGCGCGCGCGGCTGGGGCCTCGGACGCAACGGCGGCAACGCCGCGGAGCTGCTGCCGCGCATTCTGAAGCGCATGGCGTCCTTTGCGCGCCGCGCCGACCACAAAGTTCATCTGATCGGCTGGAGCTTCGGCGGCTATCTGGCGCGCGAGCTGGCGCGCGAGCGCGGCGACCTGGTCGCTCAGGTGATCACGCTCGGCACGCCGGTCATCGGCGGCCCGAAATACACCGTGGTCGCCAACACCTTTCGCCGCCGCGGCATCGACGTCGATGCGATCGCCGCCGAAGTCGAGGCGCGCAACCAGATTTCTTTCACCGCGCCGGTGATCGCGATCTATTCGCGGCGCGACTGCGTGGTGGCGTGGCAGGCTTGCATCGATGCCGGGGCGGCCAACGTCGAGCACGTCGAAGTTCGCACCACCCACCTGGGCCTGGGCTTTTCCCCCGAAGTCTACAAGATCATCGCGCGGCGGCTCGCCGGCGAACGAGTAGCCGGCGCCTGCCCGATCGAGCGCGCGCCGCGCGCCTGGCGCATCTTCGGCCTCGGCCGCCCGTCGAAACGCTGATCCCGGCCAGCGCGATCCCGCCGCGGGCGGAATTCATGGAATCGGCTCTGTTCTTTTGGCTGCTCGCATTTGTTTTGGTCGCCGGCGGCTTGCTCGGCCTCTTCGTGCCCGCGCTGCCCGGCGCGCCGCTGATCTTTGCCGGGCTGGTGCTCGCCGCGTGGGCGGAAGACTTTCGCTACGCCGGCTTGTGGACAATCGTCGCGCTCGCGCTGCTCGCCGTGCTGAGCTTTGCCGCGGATTTCTGGGCGGCGCTGTTCGGCGCGAAAAAATTCGGCGCGTCCCGACGCGCCGGCGCGGGCGCGCTCATCGGTCTTGCGGCCGGCATGTTCATCGGATTTCCCGGCCTGGTCTTCGGCCCTTTCATCGGCGCGGTGGCGGGCGAGCTCACAGTGCGCAAGGATCTGCGCCAGGCGGCCCGCGCCGGCATCGGCGCCACCCTCGGCCTGGCGCTCGGCGCCGCGCTCAAGCTCGCGCTGGCATTTACCATGATCGGTATTTTTCTCGCCGTGCGCTTTGTGACCTGAAGCGCCCATGCTAAGATCGCCGCGCTGCGAAACTCGCTGCGGGCGCGCGGCCGACCCGCGCTCGATTGGAGACCGCCGATGAAAACCTGGCTCGTGCTCTTTCTCGTGCTTCTGCTCGGCGCCCCGGCCCGGGCGCTGACCATCGCCACCGGATCGGCCGAGGGAACTTATTTTCGCATCGCTCAGGACATCCAGCGGATCAGCGCTCCGGCGGGTCCGCCGATCGAAATCGTGCAGACCAACGGCTCCTTCGAGAACATCAATCTGCTCGGCTCGGGCAAGGTCGATCTGGCGATCATGCAGCTCGACGTGCTCCGCTTCGTCACCGAGATCTTGCTCAAGCAAACCGGCGTGAACGTGCTGCAGGAAGCGCGCGTGGTGCTCAATCTCTATCCCGAAGAAATTCACATCATCAGCCGGAACGACAAGATCAGAACGATCAAAGATCTTCAGGGCAAGAAGGTCGCCGTCGGGCCGGAAAAAAGCGGCTCGGCATTAACTGCGGAGGTGTTGCTTGCCGGCTTTGAATTGACCGTAGACCGCGTCTTCGACGCGCCCGAGTCCGCAGTCAAGAAACTCGCCGGCGGCGAACTCGATGCGTTGATTTTCATCGCCGGCGCGCCGGTCCCGGTGTTTCGCAATCTCGACTCGAGCTATCACTTCGTGAGCTTTCCCGCCGACAGCGGTTTGGAGCAGATTTATATCAAGAAGAGGATTGAAGCCTCGGTGTATCCCTGGGCCGGCGCGGTGGACACCTATGCGGTGCCGTCGGTGATCATGACCCGCAACCGCGACGATCGCGAGTACGTGGCCGATCTCCAGAAGCTCGTGCTTGCGATCCTGGCGAACAAAGACAGGCTCGATGCTTCGGGCCACCCCAAGTGGAAGGACTCTTATATCCGCTCCACCCTCGGCGACGTCGGCTATCAGCCGACCACCAGCGTGATCCAGCTCTACAACGCGCTCGACAGCGCCGGCTACCGGATCATCAAGAAATAATTTCGGCGCAGCGCGGCGCTAGGGAAACTCTGAACAAGTCAGTCGAAGTGTGGTAGATGGAGAGGAGATGGCGAGGTGGGAAGAAGATGAGACAAATCAGCTTCGGCGACAGCGAGTATTTAGCCAAGAAGAAAAAAACCCG
>Ga0070741_10018921_pt1 | contig 11070 bp, 11 predicted proteins | sample Coa_R1_4_FD_66440 | JGI IMG/M metagenome (GOLD analysis project Ga0070741, IMG submission 66440) | Surface soil microbial communities from Centralia Pennsylvania, which are recovering from an underground coalmine fire - Coalmine... | ecosystem: Environmental > Terrestrial > Soil > Unclassified ...
AGTGGAGGCGGCGGGAATCGAACCCGCGTCCGCGGACGCACCGGTCAGAGCGTCTACAAGCGTAGGCCGCGATTTGCGTCTCGCCCGGACGGCCGGTTCGCGACCGACCTGCCGCCGGGCCAGCCATCCTCTGGTCTCGCACCTTCGGCGATTGGCGCTCCGTCGGTGCCAGCCCGTTCGTTGATGCCGCTTTCCCGGGTCACGGGCCGAACCCGGAGCGACACGCTATCTCGTCAGTTCAGTGACTAGACAGCGAGTGCGAGATCGTTCTCCGCACTTACCTTTGGTTTCCGGTTGTTTTACGAGGCCGACCGGAGACCTCGGCTTGCAGCTCTGCCGGAGAACCGACCACGTCGAAACCATGGCGCCCCCGTATGTGTACGCACAGTGTAACCGGCGTCAGGCGGCGCCGAAGGCCTCGCGGACGAGCTTCGGCGGCGCGACCTCTCCGTATGCGTCCTGGACGATCCCCGCGAGCTCGTCCCAGTCGAGCCCGCGGTCGAGCCGGACGCCGAGCCAGCCGCGATGACCGACGTGCGGCGGGACGAAGAACCGCTCCGGCTCGGCGTCGACAAGCATCGCCTGCATCCCCTCCCCCGCGGCGCACCAGATCGCGAACCGGCCGTCGCCGTGGTGGTTGTCGAGCACCATGAGGAACGCGCGCTTGCCGCGGACGAAGAACGTCGGCGCGCCGTGGCTGAGCCGCTCCGTCGTCTCCGGCAGCCCGAGGCAGATCCCGCGGAGCCGCTCGAGCACCTGCTCGTGCGTCATGCGCCCGACGCTACCGGCAGACGCTCGTACCTGCGGAACGCGGGCAAGAGCGCCGTGACGACCGCGACGCCTGCCACGCAGACGACGCCGCCCGAGACGATCGACGCCCGCACGCCGGCGAGCGACGCGACGACGCCGGCCTCCACGTCCCCGAGGAGCGGCCCCGCCGAGTAGCTCACCTGCTCGATCCCGGCGAGGCGGCCGCGCAGACGGTCGGGGATCGTCTGGTTCCAGATCGTGCCGCGGAAGATGCCGCTGACCATGTCGGCGAACCCCGCGAGCGCGAGGCCGGCGAGCGCGACCGCGGCCCCCGGCGCCACGCCGAGCACGATGATCCCCACGCCCCACCCCGCGGCGGCAACACACACCGCCGCCCCCTGCCGGCGCACCCGCCCGACCCACCCGCTCGTCGCGGTCGCGAGCATCGCGCCGGCGGCAGGCGCGGCGTAGAGGAGCCCGAGCAGCGTCGCGCCACCCCCGAGCTCGACCGCGAACGCCGGGAAGAGCGCCTCCGGCATCCCGAAGAACATCGCCACGATGTCGACGCTGTACGTCCCGAGCAGCTCCGGCCGCCCGCGCGCGTAGCGAAACCCGTCGAAGATCGAGCCCAGCGTCGGCCGGTCGGCGCCGGCGGGCGGAGGGACTGCCCGCATGCGGCCGAGCGCGAGGAGCGAGACGCCGAACGTGGCGATGTCGAACCCGTAGGTCGCCGGAAGACCGACGGTCGCGATCAACCCGCCGCCGAGCGCCGGCCCGCCGACCATCCCGGCGGTGACGACGAGCGACGAGATCGCGGCTGCCGCAGGAAGCTCGTCTCGGTCGACGAGGCGCGGCTCGAGCGCCTCGAGCGACGGGCGTTGCAGCCCGTCGAGGGCTGCCATCGCGGCCGCGACGACGAACAACACCCAGAGCTGCGGGCTCCACAGCGCCGAGTTCGCGAGCAGCACACCGGAGGCGCCGGCGAGCGCGGCCTCCGTCAGCCGGACCATCTTGCGGCGGTCGACGGCGTCGGCGAGCGCGCCGCCGAGGAATGCGGTGGCGAGCAGGGGCACGAGCTCCGCGAGCCCGAGCAGCCCGACCACGAGAGACGACCCCGACAGGCGGTACACCTGGTACGGGATCGCGACGTACGTGACCATCGAGCCGAGGAACGACACCGCGCGGCAGGCGACGAGCAGCCGAAACTCGCGGTGGCGCCTGAGCGGGCCGAGGTCGACGAGCGCGAGCTGGAGGAGGCGCCGAGCGCCCGACGCGGGCACCGGCGGTGCGGGCGCGAGCCGCGCGCTTTCGTGCGGCGGCTCGACCTCCAACTACCGTCGCGCCTTGAGCGCGCGCTCGATCTGTCGTTGCGCGTCGCGGTCAGCGATCGCGCGGCGCTTGTCGCGCACGTCCTTGCCGCGCGCGAGCGCGAGCTCGACCTTGACGCGTCCGTCCTTGAAGTACAGCTTCGTCGGGACGAGCGTCAGGCCCTTCTCGCGCACCTGCCCGTAGAGGCGGTCGATCTCGCGCCGGTGGAGCAGGAGCTTCCGCGGTCGTGACGGCTCGTGGTTCGCGCGGTTTCCCTGGTCGTAGATCGCGATCTCCGCCCCCTGCAGCCACGCTTCCCCGTCGCGGATGTCCGCCCACGCCTGCCCGAGCGTCGCCCGGCCGGCGCGCAGCGACTTCACCTCGGTCCCCGTCAAGACGACCCCCGCCTCGAACCGGTCGAGGAGCTGGTAGTCGTGCCGAGCCCGGCGGTTCTCTGCGATCAGCTTCTCCGCCACCTCGGGGCGATTGTAGGGTCGAACCAGGGGCTCTCCGGATCGACGCCGGGCGACGGGATCGGCACGGTGTCCACATGACAGAACACGCGACATACAAGGAACTGCGGCGGAGCAGATCCGACCGCATGATCGCCGGCGTGTCCGGCGGCCTCGGCAGCTACTTCGACGTCAACCCGGTCTTCTACCGCGTCGGCTTCGTCGTGTTGACCTTCCTCGGCGGCGCCGGGATCCTCATCTACGCCGCCTGCGCGCTCGTGATCCCGAACGAGGGCGAGCGGGAGTCGATCGTCTCCGACATCCTCCACAACCACCGCCAGCGGCCGGTCGCCCTGGTCGGGCTCGTGCTCGCCGCGATCGCCGGCATCGCCCTGCTCAGCCACATCTCGATCAGGTTCCACAGCGACACCTTCTGGGTGGTCGTGCTCGTCCTCGGCGGCATCCTGCTCTGGTCACAGCGTCGGAGCAGCCCCGCCTCGGCCGCACCGCCGGCGGCGCCGGGCGATCCGACCGCCGCCGCCGCCCCCGCACCGGCCCCACGCTCCCGCGGCGTGCTGAAGATCGTCGCCGTCGTCGCCGGGATCGTGATCCTCGCCGCGGCGATCTTCTGCATCGTCGTCGCCACCCTCTTCGCGCGGCTCGCGCACGGCGTCGGCGACCGCCATTACGCCCCCGTCAGCGCAGGCGCACTGAGGAGCGACTACCAGGTCGGCGTCGGCTCGCTCGACCTCGACCTGTCCCGGCTCAGCCTGCCGTCCGGCACCACCCGGATCCACGTCGAGGCGGGGATCGGACACGTGAAGATCACCGTCCCCCGCGACGTCACCGTCCGCGCGAAGACCCACGTCGGCTGGGGCGACGCGAACCTCCTGGGCCACGACGAGAGCGGCCACAACGTCCGCGCCGACGTCGGAGCGGAAGACGGCACGCTCGAGCTCGACACGCGGGTCGGAATCGGACAGGTCGAGGTGGACCGCGCCGTACGATGATCGCGATGCCGCTCACAGGTGTGCGCCGAAGCGACGACGACCGCGTCGTCGCCGGCGTCTGTGCGGGCATCGCGCGAGCGATCGGCGTCGACCCGACCCTCGTCCGGCTCGTGTTCACGCTCCTCGCGCTCGCGGGCGGCGCGGGCCTCGTCCTCTACTGCGCCGCCTGGCTGTACATGAGTGGGAAGGGGTGGCTCGCACTCGTGGGGGTCGCGTTCGCATTCGGGCTCGCGCTGCGCGCGGTGGGGCTGTCGTCCGACGCGGCACTCGCGCTCGTTCTGATCGCGGTCGGCCTGGCGCTGATCTGGCGGCGAGGCGGGTCTCTGCGGCGCGACGGCGCGCCGCTCTCCCTCGCCGGCGTCGTCCTGCTCGTCGCCGGTGTCGTCGTGCTGCTCTTCCAGGGCGGCACGTCCGGGTTCCTCGCTCCGGGTGCGATCGCCGGTGCGCTGCTGCTCGTCACCGGCCCGTGGGTCTGGCAGCTCGCCGTCGAGCGCGATGCGGAGCGCACGGCGCGAATCCGGACGGAGGAGCGCGCCGAGGTCGCTGCGCGCGTGCACGACTCCGTGCTGCAGACGCTCGCGTTGATCCAGCGGCACGCGGCGGAGCCGAAGCGCATCGCCGCGCTCGCGCGGCGGCAGGAGCGCGAGCTTCGCGGCTGGCTCTACGGCGACGGCGCCGCGCCGGGCGACACGCTCGTCGCCGCCCTCACGGACGCGGCGGCCGAGATCGAGGAGACGTACGGCATCCGCGTCGAGCTCGCGAGCGGCGGTGACGTGCCGCTCGACGACAACGGACGCGCGGTCGTGCTCGCAGCGCGCGAGGCGATGCAGAACGCGGCGAAGTTCTCCGGGGTCGACGAGATCTCGCTCTACGCGGAGGCGGGCCCCGGCGGGATCGGCGTCTTCGTGCGCGACCGCGGCGCCGGCTTCGACCGCTCAGCCGTCCCGGGCGACCGGCGAGGGCTCGCGGAGTCGATCGAGGGCCGCCTCACGCGGGCCGGCGGCCGGGCGACGATCACCTCCGCGCCGGGCGAGGGAACCGAAGTGGAGCTGAGGCTGCCGTGAAGCCGCGGGTCGTGCTCGTCGACGATCACGCCCTCTTCCGAGCCGGTGTCCGCGGCGAGCTGGGAGAGCGCGTCGAGATCGTCGGCGAGGCCGAGAGCGTGGCGGAGGCGGTGCCGCTGATCAGGGAGCTCGACCCCGACGTCGTCCTCCTCGACGTGCACCTGCCGGACGGCGGCGGCGAAGGCGTGATCGCCGGCGTCGCGCCGGAGCGGCCGGCGGTGAAGTTCCTGGCGCTCTCGGTCTCGGACGCGGCGGAGGACGTGATCGGCGTCATCCGCGCAGGCGCGCGCGGGTACGTGACGAAGACGATCTCGGCAGCCGAGCTCGCCGATGCCGTGCTCCGCGTGGCCGAGGGCGACGCCGTGTTCTCGCCGCGGCTTGCCGGCTTCGTGCTCGACGCGTTCCGGGCGGGCGAGCGGGTGCACAGCGACTCGGAGCTGAACGAGCTCACGCCGCGCGAGCGCGAGGTCCTCCAGCTGATCGCGCGCGGCTACCGCTACAAGGAGATCGCCGCGCGCCTGCACCTGTCGGTGAAGACGATCGAGAGCCACGTCTCGAGCGTCCTTCGCAAGCTGCAGCTCAGCTCCCGGGCCGAGCTCACCCGCTGGGCGGCCGAGCGCCGCCTGATCTGATCCGACCGACGCCGCGGCTACGTTGGCCCCGTGTGGCGCCACTGGTACAAGGCCGAGTACTGGCGCTGGTGGTGGCGCTCGCGCGAGCGGCCCTGGCTGCGGGCCGTGTTGATCGTGGGCGGCGCCGGCCTCGCGCTCGTCGGCGGCTACGCGGCCGCGTCGATGTCGTTCGACGGCGGCGGTCCCGGCACGGTGACGACGCTGCGCGCGGTGGAGCTCCGAACCGCATCCGTCACCCTCGAGCGGACGGTCACGGTGCGGCAACGACGGCCCGAGGCACGGATCGTGACCGTCACCGTCGAGCGACGGCCGCGAACGCTCGTCGTGACGGAGACGACGGTGCAGCCGCGCACCGAGCTGCGCACGGTGACGGAGCCGGCGGCGTTTCGCCCGCCGCCTCTGCCGTCGACGACCGCGGTCACCGTCTCCACACCCGCGCGGACGGTCACGGTGCCCCGGACGAAGACCGAAACCGAGACGAGAGTCGTCGCCCACCAGACGACGGTGACGACGCGCCAGGTCGTGACGGCGCCGGCGCCCTCGCAGACCGTCGTGGTCGAACGGACGGTGACACAGGCCGCGGATCCCGTCACGGTCACGCGAACCGCCACGCAGACGGCGACGCAGACCGCGACGCAGACAGCGACGCAGACGGTCACGGTCACGACCGGCGCGGCTTCCCCGGCGACGACGGTCGTCACCGTCCCCGTGCCGACCGTGATCACCGTCACGGTGCCCGCGCGCGGCTGACGTCGTTACGCCACGAGGTTCACCGGGTTCGCCGTCTTGAGACCCGCGACGACGTGCGCGCCGCGTCGGGCGGCCACGTTCCACGGCGCGCCGAGCCGCATCCAAACGCGTGCCGCAAACCGCAGCGACTGTCCGGGCTGGAGCGTCCCCTCGTAGAGAACGCGGCCGTCCGCGCCTCCGCGGCGCACGAGCAGCCAGCACGGCCCTGCCGTCGCCCTGATCACGAGCGGGACGTGACGCGGCGCGACCTTTGCGCGCCGGGGCGTGAGCGCACGCGTCGCCGGTGGCGTGGGCGAGGCGGCGCGCACCGGTCGCGGCGGCGGCGCCGTCGTCACCTTCGGCTGCGTGGACACGCTGCTCCACGCCACGAACCCGATCGTCGCCGCGACGAGGAGAAGCGCGACGAGGACGCCCGGGCGCAGCCGCGGCGGGCCGTGCGGCCGGATCACCGGCGGCGGCGCGGCTTCTTCCGCCTCCGGATAGCGCTCGTCGAACTCCTCGACGAACCGGTCGGCATCGAGGCCGAGCGCGTCCGCGTACGTCCGCAAGAACGCGCGTGCGTACACGCGTCCGGGCAGCGCGTCGAAGTTGTTGCTCTCGAGGGCGGCGAGGTACTTCCCGCGGAGGCACGTCAGCCGCTCGGCGTCGGCAGGCGTCAGCCGGTGACCCTTGCGCGCCGCAGCAAGGTTCCCCCCGATGTCGAACAAGCTGCGCCCACTGTAGCTTCCTCGGGGCGGAGGTCAAGGAAGCGCGAGCTCGACCTTCCCCTCATGCCGGGCGATCGCCTCGACGCGGACCTCGACCGAGTCGCCGAGGCGGTAGCTGCGCCCGGACCGGCGGCCGACGAGCGCGGTGCCCATGGGGTTCAGCTCGAAGAACTCCCCCGGCAGCCGCCGCGCCGGAAGGAATCCCTCGAACACCTCGCCGAACCGCACGAACATCCCGGAGCCGATCAGGCCGTTGATCTCACCCGTGAAGGGGTCGCCCCACCCGCGCTCGCGCAGGCGGTCCTCGAGCAGCCACGCGAGGCAGAGCTCGTCCGCTTCGTACTCGACCGACGACGCTTCGCGCTCGCGCGCCGACGTGTGCTCGGCGAGCTCGCCGAGGTCATCCGGGGGCGCGTCGCCCCCCTGGCCCAGCTCACGGAGGAGCGCGCGGTGGACGACGAGGTCCGGATACCGGCGGATCGGCGAGGTGAAGTGACAGTAGGCGGCACTGGCGAGGCCGGAGTGCCCGAGGTTGCGCGGGTCGTAGCGGGCCTGCTTGAGCGCGCGCAGAACGAGCGCCGGAAACGACTCGCGGCCTCGCCCCGACTGGGCGGCGTAGTCGGCGACGCGCCGCGAGATCTCACCGGCGAGCTCGGCGGCCGCCTGCGGCGAGAGCACCGCCGGCGCCGGCGGCGTCGGCACGCCGAGGTCGGCGAGTTTCGCGAGCAGGAGCTCGACCGCCTGCGGGTCCGGCCGCTCGTGCACGCGGTAGAGCGCGGGCCTGTTGCGGCCGGCGAGGAAGGCGGCGACCTGCTCGTTGGCGACGATCATGAGCTCCTCGACGAGCATGTGCGCGTGCGGCTCTGCCTGAAGGTACGCGTCGGCGACGCGGCCCTCGTGGAAGCGGAACTCGATCTCGGGTGTCTGAACCGCGAGCGCGCCACGCGCGTAGCGACGGCGGCGTAGGTCGGTCGCGAGCTCCTCGTTGAGGGCGAGCTGCTCCACGACCGCAGGCGCCGTCTCGCCGCGCTCGGCCTGCCCGTACGTGAGCCGGGCGTTCGAGTTGATCACCGAGCGGTAGAAGAGCGGTTCGCCGCCGCCCGGGGGCAGCTCGACCGTGACGCACAGGCGGTCCTGGAACGGCCGGAGCGAGCACGCGTCGTCGGCGAGCTCCGGGGGGAGCATCGGCGCGACGAGCCCCGGGACGTACGTCGAGAACGCGCGCTCGGCCGCGCCGTGGTCGAGCGGCGCGCCCGCAGGCACGAAGTGGGACACGTCGGCGATGTGCACCCAGGCACGGATCCCGTCCGCCTCGCGGCGGAACGAGAGCGCGTCGTCGAAGTCCTTCGCCGTCTCCGGGTCGATCGTGTACGTGGGGAGCGCGCGCAGGTCGACGCGCCCCTCCAGCCGGGTCGGCGGCAGCGTGTAGGGCTCGAGCGCGACGCGCGCGCCGCGCTCGACGAGGAGCGCCTCGAGCACGTTCTCGATTCGCCTTGCGCTGCCGAGCCCGCGCTCCACCTTCGCGCGCCCGCGCCCCGGCCGCACCACCGCGAGATCGCCCGGCTCGACGTCGCCGAGGCCCTTCTGGTCGAGCAGGATCGGGACCCCGGGCGTGAAGTACGGCTCGCCGAAGACCAGCTTGCCGCGCCGGCCGACCTCGACGACGAGGTGGTCGGTCAGACTTTCAGGAAGCGGCGCAGGGTGAGCCCCGAGCCGAGCGCGCCGAGCCCGAGGCCCATCGCGAGCAGGATCAGCGCCGTCAGCGGAAACGCGAGCGCATGGACGTCGGGGTCGCTCGACAGCGCGTTGTGGAGGATCGCCGGAAGCGCGAGCTCCTTCCCGAGGATGAGGAAGAAGATCGCGAGCACGGCACCGGCGAGGCCGCACAGCAGCCCCTCGACCATGAACGGACCGCGGACGAACCAGTTCGTCGCGCCGACGAGCTTCATCACCTCGATCTCACGGCGCCGCGAGAAGATCGAGAGGCGGATCGTGTTCGCGATCAGCAGCGTCGCCGCGATCAGCAGCACCCCCGTCGCGACGGTGAAGATCGCTTCGATCACGTGGGCGACCTGGAGCACGCGGCTCGAAAGGCGCTTCCCCTCGATCACCCGGTCGACGCCCGCCGGCGCCGGGCGCAGGCTCTGGGCGATGTCGGGGATGTACTCGGCCTTCACCGGCACGATCTCGAACGAGTCGGGAAGCGGATTCCACGGCAGGTCGCGCGTCAGCTCCGGATGGAGCTTCTCCATGCGCTTGAACGCCTCCGCCTTCGAGATGAACGTGAATGTCTTGATCTTGGGGTTCGACTGAAGCGTCCGCGCGACGGCGTTCTCCTGCTGCCGGGTCGCCTGGCCGCCCTGTTGTCCGCTCGTCTTGAAGTCGACCTTCACGACGAGCTCGCGCTTGACGTGGTTCGACCACGAGAGCGTCCACGTTCCGAGCGCGATGAACAGCCCGAGGATGAACATCCCAACGAGCACCGTCATCGTCGCTGCGAAGGTGGTCGAGACGTTGGCGGCGAGACTGCGCCACGCTTCGGCCACGAGCAGGCGAGCCCTCATTCGCCGGCGTAGCCTCCGCGGCGCTCGTCGCGCGCGAGCCGCCCGTCCTCGAGCTGGATCACGCGCTTGCGCATCTTGTCGACCATCTCGCGGTCGTGCGTCACCATCAGCACCGTCGTGCCGCTCATGTTGATCCGGTAGAGGAGCTGCATGATCCCGATCGACGTGTCCGGATCAAGGTTCCCGGTCGGCTCGTCGCAGACGAGGAGCGGCGGGTGGTTGACGAAGGCGCGCGCGATCGAGACGCGCTGCTGCTCGCCGCCCGAGAGCTCCTCGGGAAGCGAGTTCATCTTGTGCGAGAGGCCGACCATCGACAGCACCTCGGGCACCTTCTTGCGGATGCTCGCGCGGCTCTCGCCCTGCACCTTGAGCGCGTAGGCGACGTTCTCCGCCGCGCTGCGCCTCGGGAGCAGCTTGAAGTCCTGGAAGACGCAGCCGACGTTTCGCCGCAGCATCGGCACCTTCGACCGCTTGAGCCGCGTGAGGTCGCGCCCGCCGACGACGATCTTCCCGACGGTCGGCTCCAGCTCCTTGAGGAGGAGCCGCACGAGCGTCGACTTGCCGGAGCCGGAGGCGCCGACGATGAACACGAACTCGCCCTTGTCGATGTGGAAGCTGACGTCGTTCAACGCGACGACGTCCGGCTCGTAGACCTTCGTCACCGACTCGAACACGATCATCGACCCGGCGCTCGTGATCGCCCGCTCGCGAATCGGGAGCGGCTCGACGACGGCCGTCGCCGTGGCTGTCTGGGGGATGTAGTCGGTCTCCTGCACGGTCTTCGGGTGAGCAGGCACTGAGGCGCCGCGCTCGCTGGCAAGGGTTAGGGAAGTGTAACGCACCCGCTAGACGACCTTTCCAGCAGCTTTTGCAAGCAGGTATTCGTGGATGAAAGGGTCGAGATTCCCGTCCAGGACGCCCTGGGCATTTCCGGTCTCGTGGCCGGTTCTTGCGTCCTTCACGAGCTGGTAGGGATGGAGGAAGTAGCTGCGAACCGACTCCCCGCCGAAGCCCGTGTCGGCGGTCCCGCCCCGCTCCTTGGCGAGCTTCGCCTCCCGCTCCTCCTCCGCCCGCTCGACGAGCCTGGCCTTCAGCACGCGCATCGCCGTCTGCTTGTTCGCCGACTGCGAACGTTCGTTCTGGATCGCGACCACGATCCCCGTCGGCAGGTGGGTGATCCGGACGGCGCTGTCTGTCTTGTTCACGTGCTGCCCGCCGGCTCCCTGCGCGCGATAGGTGTCGATCTTCAGGTCGGCCTCGTCGATCTCGACGTCGGTGTCGTCCGGGAGAAGCGGGGCGACGATCACCGTCGCGAACGCGGTGTGCCGGCGGTGCGCCTGGTCGAAGGGGCTCTGGCGGATCAGACGATGCTTGCCGCGCTCGGCGCGCAGGATCCCGTACGCGTTCTCGCCGCCGACAGTGAACGTGGCGCTCTTCAGCCCCGCCTCCTCGCCGGGGCTCGCTTCGAGGAGCTCGACGCTGAAGCCGCGCTCGGCCGCCCAGCGCTCGTACATCCGCAGCATCATCTCCGTCCAGTCCTGCGCGTCGGTGCCGCCGGTGCCAGACTGGAGCGTCACCACCGCGTCCCCGGCGTCGTACTCGCCGTCGAAGAGGGCTGCCTCCTCGAGCCGTTCGAGCTCGCGGCGAAGGGGCGTTACCGACGAGGCGATCTCGGACTCGAGGTCCGGCTCGAGCTCGAGCAGCCCCTTTGCGTCCTCGTACTCGCGGCGGAGCCGCTGATAGAGCTCGACGCGCCTCGCCACACGCGAGTGCTCGGTCGAGATCGCCTGCGCGTGTTCCTGATCGTTCCAGAAGCCGGGCGCGCTCATCTCG
>Ga0070741_10018922_pt1 | contig 11070 bp, 8 predicted proteins | sample Coa_R1_4_FD_66440 | JGI IMG/M metagenome (GOLD analysis project Ga0070741, IMG submission 66440) | Surface soil microbial communities from Centralia Pennsylvania, which are recovering from an underground coalmine fire - Coalmine... | ecosystem: Environmental > Terrestrial > Soil > Unclassified ...
TATGTCTCCCAGTCGTCCTATGTGAACTCCAACGGCGCGCAGCCGCTCAAGGATCTCATCGGGCCGCGGGCCGTGCTGTTGATCGGGAGCGCGGATTCGGGCGGCGCCTGGTCGGACCTGGCGCGGCCGCAACCGGCGCCACCGGCGTTCAAGATCGGGGTCACGGCATCGTACGATTCGCCGGTGTGGGGCGGCGGGCTGGGGGTGGCGCTGCCCATCCAGGGCACACCCTGGATTCTCTGGGTGGCCGAACCGCGAGCGGCGCTGTTCGCTCCGGTGCAGCGGTTGCTAACCGACATGGGCGGACTGGCGATCCTCTTCATCCTGATCGGGATCGCGGGTGGCCTGCTCGTGAGCCGCCGGATCACCAGGCCGGTGGCGGCACTCACGGCGGCCGCGGAGCGCGTGGCGTCCAGCGACGATGCGACCATGCCGCCGCTGGCCATCGAACGGGCGCCGGGCAATGAAGTTGGGCGACTCGTCGATGCGTTCACGCGAATGTCGTCGCGCGTGAACGAGTCCAGGCGCGCGTGGGAAGAACAGGTGGAGGAGGCCCAGGCGCTGGCCGAAGAGCTCGAGGTCACGAATGATGAGTTGGCGGAGAGCAATAGAGCGCTCGCCGCTTCGGAGCGGAGTCTTTCGACGACGCTCGACAGCATTGCCGACGCGGTCATCGCGGCGGACATGGACGGGCACGTGATCCGCATGAACCCGGTGGCGGAGCGCCTCACGGGTTGGTCCAAGGCCGAGGCGATCGGATGCCCGTTGGAGACCGTGTTTCCGGTGGTCGAGGAGAGCTTGGTCTCGCGCGACGGAAAGCGCGTGCCCATCGCGACGAGCCGTGCCCCGATTCGCGATGGGGCGGGAAGAGCCACTGGCGTGGTGCTCGTCTTCCGCGATCTGACCGAAGAGCGCCGCACCGCCGAGGTGCGGATGCAGGCCTTGCGGGCGGACGTCGAGTCGCGGCGGGCGCAGGAGGCGAGTCGCCTCAAAAGCGAGTTTCTCGCCAACATGTCACACGAGCTGCGGACGCCGCTCAACGCGATCATCGGCTTTACGGAAATTCTCCACGCCAAGAAAGTGGCGCCGACGAGTCCCGAGCACGACGAATACCTGGGTGATGTGCTCACCAGTGGCCGGCATCTGTTGCAGTTGATCAACGACATCCTCGATCTCTCGAAGATCGAGGCGGGCAAGCTGCAATTCTTCCCGGAGGGAGTCGATCTCACGCACCTGGTGGGTGAGGTGGTCGCCGGGCTCCATCCGACGATCGCGGAGAAGCGCATTCAGGTCGCATCGCACGTTGCCGACGGCCTGACCGACGTCATCGTGGATGCCGCGCGGTTCAAGCAAGTGCTGTACAACTACGTGTCCAATGCGCTCAAATTCACGCCGGCCGGTGGACGCGTGACGATCCACCTCGAGGCGACCGGATCGCAGATACGACTGGAGGTAGCCGACACGGGCATCGGCATCGCGGCCCAGGACATGCCACGCCTCTTCACGGCGTTCGAGCAATTGGATTCCGGCATTCGCAAGCGTCACGCGGGCACCGGACTCGGGCTCGCGCTGGTCAAGCGGCTGATCGAAGCACAGGGCGGAAGCGTCGGTGTGACGAGCGCGGAAGGCGAGGGCGCGACGTTTTTCGCCACGCTGCCGCGCCGGCCCTCCTAGATCTCCTCCACGGCCCGTCACCTCCGTTCGGTCGGCGAAGGCAATATTTTGCTGACCTATGGCGCCGTACTATCTCCCGATCGGACGGGAAGTCGAACTGTTCGAGATGTGCCACGCGCGTGGACTGCCGGTGATGCTCAAAGGGCCGACCGGCTGCGGTAAGACGCGATTCGTCGAGTACATGGCGTGGCGGCTCAAACGCCCGTTGGTCACCGTCGCCTGCCACGATGATCTCTCGGCCAGCGACCTCACTGGCCGGTATCTCATTCGTGGGGGCGAGACAGTCTGGATGGACGGGCCGCTGACGGTGGCGGCGCGCACTGGCGCCATCTGCTACCTCGATGAAGTGGTCGAGGCACGACAGGATACCATTGTCGTCGTCCACCCGCTCACCGACGACCGTCGGCTGTTGCCGATCGAGCGCACCGGCGAGCTGATCGATGCCGCGCCCGGGTTTCAGCTGGTGGTCTCGTACAATCCGGGGTATCAGCACGCGATCAAAGACTTGAAGCCGAGCACGCGCCAGCGGTTCGTGACGCTGGAGTTCGATTATCCGGCGCCGGAGCGCGAGGCGGAGATCGTGGCCCATGAGAGCGGCGTGGCGCTCGCGACCGCCGTGCTGTTGGTCGACCTGGCGCGCCGGATTCGGCGGCTCCGCGACCAGGGATTGGCGGAAGGTCCGGGGACGCGGCTCATCGTCTCGGCCGCGCGGCTCATGGCCGGCGGTATTCCGGCGGCTGATGCTTGTCGCGCGGCCATGGCCGGACCCTTGACCGACGATCCAGATCTCGCCGGCGCGATCGCCGATCTCGTCGCGGCGACCATGTAACGTGGTGCGGAAATTCTGGCGACGTTGGCGGGCGCGGTGGGCGCCGCCCGTGGTCGAGCTCGAGCGCGTACGCCGCCGCCTCGGGTTCTTGCTGCAGGCTATCTACGATCGCCCCTTCGTCGTCATCGAGATCCCAGGCAAGCCCTCCAAGCGATCGCTCGCGTCGGCGCTCGGCGATAGCGTATATCTGCCAGCGACATTGGGCGCTCATGAGGGCCCAGAACGGTATCGCCTTCTGGCACTCGAACAGGCGGAGCGTGTCGTTCGTGGCACCGTAGCGCACGCATCCGCCGATCCGCTCGAGCGGGACCTGTACTGGCTGAAGGAAGGCGCGGCGGTCGACGCAGCGCTTGCGCATGCGATGCCGGGTATCCGTCAGATGCTCGCTGAACACCGGGCCGCGGCACTCGCCACGCGGCCGAAGCTCCGACGCCCGACGCCTCTCGAGCACGACGTCGAGATGATGGTGCGCCAAGTCCTCGGCGCCGATCCGGCGGCCCCGATATCCTCGTCAGCCGCGTCGGATTCGGCGGAATGGGCACGGACGACGGCGCGGCGTCTTCGCGAACAGCATGGCGCACGCGGTCGATACCGCGCGCTCCAAGCGGTCGAGCTCTGGGGTGTGAAACCGGCCCCAGTTGAGCGGGTGGTCACCGAGCCATCGGCGGCCGCGCAGCAGGAACGTGTGCCCTTGCCGATCCGCTCCACGCGTCGTGAGGCGGGCGGAGAAGGGCGTGAGTCCGACGACGCCGTCGGATTCGCGAAGATGCCGAACCCGCCAGCTGGCGCGACGGAAGAGCACCCGGACGGTGCGCCCGTGCAACAGGCGGGGGTAGGAGAAGAAATTGGCGCACCACTGATGCTCGACGACGCCGGCATCTCGTATCCGGAATGGGACGTCAGATCCGAGCAGTACCGACCGAACGCGGTGCTCGTGCGGCAACGTCGCGCGGAGGAAGGGGATGGCGCATGGAGCGCTGGCGTGCGCGCGCAGCACGCGCCGTTGGTGCGGCGCGTCCGTCAGCGCTTCGAGCTCCTGCGCGCGCGGCGCACGCGGTTCCGACAGCAGAAAGATGGGGACGAGCTCGATCTGGCCGCATGCGTTCGGGCGCTCATCGATCTGCGCACCGGCGGGCCAGTCGATGACCGACTGTACGTCGCGGTGCGCCCGGCGCGGCGACCCATTGCCATCGCGCTCTTGGCCGACGTCAGCGGGTCAACCGAGTCGCAGGTCACGCCGAGCCAGCAGGTCATCGACGTCGAACGTGTCGCGCTGCTGCTCGCCGGCGAGGCATTGGACGCGCTCGGCGATCCCTATGCGATGCTGACCTTCGCCAGCCGCGGCATGCACAACGTTCGCGTCACGACGATCAAGGATTTTGGCGAAGCGACCGGCGAGATCGTGCGACGGCGTATCGCGGCCATGCGGCCGGATGGCAATACGCGCTTTGGCGCGGCCGTGCGGCACGCTACGGCGCTGCTCCTTCGGCAGAACGCGGGACATCGGTTGCTGCTCATTCTGTCCGATGGTCGGCCGAGTGATCAAGACGGATATCACGAGGAGTACGGTATCGAGGATACGCGGCAGGCGATCCTCGAGGCGCGCGCCCGCGACGTGTTTCCGTTTTGCCTGACGGTCGATCGCGAGGGCGCCGACTACCTCCCGCATATCTTCGGCGTCAGCGGCCACACGATTTTGCGGCACGCGGATCAGCTGCCGTTGGCGTTGCTGGCCGTGGTGCGTCAGCTGCTGGCGTCGTAGGGTTAGGGAGCCGCCGCCGCGGCGGGATGGGACCCCATGAACTTGTCGAACCACGCGACGATACGACGCAGGCGATCGGTCAGGTGCTTCTCTTCGCGGAAACCGTGTCCTTCGCGCGGGTACACGACGAGCTCCGTCGTGACGCCGTAGCGTTTGAGGCCACGATAGAGTTCCTGGCTTTGGCCCAGCGGGTCGATGACGTCGTTCTCGCCTTGCAGGATGAGCGTCGGGGTGCGGGCGTTCTTGATGTAGGTGATCGGTGAGCTCCGCCGGAAGCCTTCTGGTTTTTCGTAGGGGAGGCCGTAGAACCATTCGTCGTATGCTGGATGGTCTTCCGTGCCGTACTCGGCGGCGAGGTCGGAGAGGCCGGCGCCCGATACGGCGGCCTTGAAGCGTGTCGTTTGCGTGATCGCCCACTCGGCCATGTAGCCGCCGTACGACCATCCGGCGATGCCGAGTCGCGTCGAATCCGCGATGCCGCGTTGGATCAGATAGTTGACGCCGGCCATGATATCCTTGAAGTCGCCGCCGCCCCAGTCGGCGCGATTGCGGACGGAGAAGTCGTAGCCATAGCCCGTCGAGCCCCGAATGTTCGGGTAGAACACGGCGTAGCCGGCGGCGACCAGCAGTTGGCCCCAGGAGTCGAGCTGGTCGCTCCAGTTGCCGGTCGGGCCGCCGTGCACGAGGACGATCGTGGGCAGGTGCGTGCCGCCCGCGGGCGTGAGGAGCGCGGCGTCGATGTCGCGACCGTCGAAGCTGCGATATGTGACCGGCGTGGGTTTGATCAACGCGAGGTGCTCGAATGCAGCATTCAAGTGCGACACGCTTCGCGGTGTCGCCGTGCCATCCCAGGTCCAGAGCTCTGGCGGTCGCGTCGCATTCTCGCCGACGAAGGCGATCGTGCCGGTGCTCGCGAGCGCCATATCGCCCAGCTTCATCTTGGTGAGCTGGACTCGCGCACTCTTGCCGAGCGTGTCCACGGTCCACACGCCGGTGTCGAACCCCTCGCTCGCGCTGACGAGCAGCGTTCCGTCGCGGCGCCACGCGTAGGTGGCGATCGGACGGTCGATGCTCGCGTCCGTGAGATTGCGAGGTGTACCGCCGTCGGTTGGTATGATAAAGAGATCGTGCGCCTGCGGACCATCGCCGCGTGCGCCGACGAACGCGAGATGCTTTCCGTCTGGCGAGACTTGCAGGCGATTGAACGGACCCGCGGGTGCCGAGAGCAGGCGCATGGTCCCGTCAAATGCCTTGACGACGAAAATGCGATCGGTGTTTCGATCGGATTCGGGGTGGTCGGTGGCGACGACCACTAGCGCATCGCCACCGGGAAGCCATTGGATCTCGCTCACCGCCCAAGGCGCGCCGAGGACCGATCGCAACGCGCCGGTCGCCACGTCGGCCATCCACAGGTGCGATCGATCTTGATCGCGATCAACGGGATGGCCGTCATCCTTGTCGTCCTCGCGTTTTTGCTCGGCGTCGCTCTTTGGATCGGCGCCGAGGAACGCGATCTGCTTGCCGTCGGGGGACCATTCGAAGCTCTGGACCGCGCGCTTGCCCTTGGTCAGCGCGATGGCCTCGCCGCCGGTCACGGGCATGATGTAGATCTGGGACGCCTGATCGCGATCGGAGAGGAACGCGAGGCGGGTTCCGTCGGGGGACCACCGCGCGTGATCCTCGGATTTCGCCGAGTAGGTGTATTGGCGCGCGGAATCCGTCATCAGCCACACATGCCGCGTCGGCGTCGTGCCGCTCGGCGGCTCCGTCACCGTGAACGACACGGCGTGACCGTCCGGCGACCACCGCAGGTCCGCCACGCGTCGCACGGCGATGAGCTGCTCCGGGGTGAGCTGCGCTTGCGCCGCGACCGCGGCGAGTAGGATCAACGAGCCTGTAAGTGACAGCGACCTCATCCGGCCTTTCCTCGAACGAGTAATAGTCGGGCACCGTCTCCGATGGTATCTCTCGTAGCATCTATGTCAACTGCGAGCGCGCCGACGCAATTCATAGGGGTCGGGAACGAGCGGTATGCGTTCCGGCGCTTTGGAGCAGGTCCCGCGTTGCCGCTCCTCTGCCTACAGCATTTCACGGGGACGCTCGATAACTGGGACCCCGCGCTCATCGATCGGCTGGCCGCCGGACGAGAGGTCATTCTGTTCGACAATGCGGGCGTGGGGCGTTCGAGCGGGTCGGTCCCGGCGACGATCGCGGGTATGACGACACACGCGCTGGCGTTCGTGAGCGCGCTCGGTCTCGAGCAGTGCGATATTCTCGGGTTCTCGCTGGGCGGCATGATCGCGCAGCAGATGGTACTCGATCAGCCGTCAATCGGCCGACGCTTGATCCTCGTCGGCACGGCGCCTCGTGGTGGCGAAGACATCATGCATCTCGAGAAACCCAGTCTCGCGAAGTATTTGCAGGATCCCTCGTACAAGGGCTACCCGGTCCTGCAGAAGATCTTCTTCGCGCCGACCGACACGAGTCAGGCCGCCGGGGCGGCGTTCATCACACGACTGGCGCGTCGCATCGAGGATCGGGACACGCCGTCGGGGCCCCAGGTGGCTCAAGCGCAGATGGCGGCGTTTCGGGAGTGGGAGCGCTACAATGGTGAGCGGTTCGCTGACTTGCGGAAGATTCAGCATCCTACGCTCGTCGTGAATGGCGTGCACGACGAAATGATCCCGGTTCGGAATTCGTATTGGCTCGAGGACAACCTTCCGAACGCTACCCTGATTGTTTATCCGAACGCCGGGCACGGCTCGCTCTTCCAATATCACGAAGCATTCGCGGGCCAAGCCGCGGAGTTTCTCGCATGAATTACGACGTGTTCGTGACACCCGGGTGGCGTCAAAGCGCAAGAACCTGACGACCATTTACGCCGTCGCGACGCCCGGCACAGTGAACGTGATGCGAGCGAATGCATCGCCTGAGACGGTGGCCAGGGTGTGGAAGCCGGGATTCGGGGATGAGATCCCGGCCAAGATCGTGAGGTCTGCACGTGCCGTCGATCGGATTATCGAAAAGACGCGGCAATACGTCGGCGGCGCTCTGGAGCTCCGTGCGCGCGTTCAAACCCCTGACCGTCGCCGCCTCCGCCAGCTAAGCGACCATCGACTCGTGCGCCGCATTCGCCGCGGCGCGAATCGCGGTCAGCACGACGTCGGGATGCGAGAGCATCGGGACGTGGCTGCTCGCCACCTCGTGCACGGTCGCGTTCATGCGCTTGACTTCCCAGCGTTGCAAATCCGGATGCACGGTGTGGTCATTCGTCCCAAGCACGAAGTGGCTCGGCTTTGTCCGCCATGCGCCACCGGGCACTTTCAGATTGAACAGATTGACATCGGGGACGCCTTGGACGGCATAGACGAGCTTCTGATCCCCTGGCGACAGATCGCCACAGAACTCGGCCGTGCCGCTCGGCTTGAGCCAAATGCGTCCTTCGGCGACTTCGATGTTATTGAACACCGGCGTCACCGGAAAGCGCTCGATCAGACTCTGCGACGTCTCGCCGTCATCTGGCGCGAGCGCACAGATGTATACGAGGCCCACCACGCGCTCATCGACGCCGGCGCCACTGATCACGCTTCCGCCATATGAGTGTCCGACCAGGATCGCGGGGCTGCTCACGCGGCCCAAGGCGCGTCTGACAGAGGCGATATCTCCCTCGACCGTGTCGAGGCTATTCTGCGCGGAGATGACTTCGTGCCCCTCCGCCTGCAGTGCGGGAATGACTTTGCTGTAGCACGAACCGTCGGCCCACAGGCCATGCGCGAATACGATGCTCGGTTTTGTCATAAACCGAGAGATAGCGAGACGCCCGTCCCTCGACCACTGTACGAGACGGTAAAGATTTCGTACGTTGGGCCCCCATGACTCGATACCACCGCATCGCCGTCGCGTTGGTGGCCGTGACCCTCGGCTGCCGCCTGCAATCCCCGGCTGGATCCGCGCTGCAATTCGCGGTCACGTTCCCGTCATCCCTGCACGCCGATCCCATCACCGGACGGATGTTCGTGCTCATCACGGCTGATTCCGGCGAGCCACGGGAGATGGCCAATGGGTTTTCGACCAACGTGGCGATGTATGCCGTCGACGTCAGCGCGCTGCGGCCCGGCGAAGCGGCGGTGATCTCCGACTCGACGTTCGGATATCCGCTCGCGTCGCTGCGCGACATCCCGCCCGGCGACTACTGGGTGCAGGCCGTGCTCAACGTGTACACACAGTTCAAGCGCTCGGACGGACACACGATCTGGGCCCACATGGATCAGTGGGAAGGCCAGAATTTCACGAGATCGCCGGGCAATCTGGTCAGCGAGCCGCGCAAGATCCATCTCGATGGCACGTCGGGCTATCACCAGTCGATCGCGCTCGCCCGCGAGCTGCCGGCGGTGAAAGTGCCCGAGGACACGAAATGGGTGAAGTACATCAAGATCCAGAGCAAGCTGCTGACGGCGTTCTGGGGTCACCCGATGTACATCGGCGCGACGGTGCTGCTCCCAAAGGGGTATGACGAGCATCCGAACGCGCACTATCCCACCGTGTACGAACAGGGACACTTCGGCCTCCGTCCACCATTCGGGTTCTCGACCGACAGCCAGCCAACGCCGCCGCCGCTGGCGGCGATGTTCAAGAGCTACAATCTCGAGCCGGGTTTCGCGTTCTATCGACAGTGGGACGGGGCCGGATTCCCGCGAATGATCGCGGTGACGTTCCAGCATCCGACGCCGTACTTCGATGACTCGTACGCCGTGAACTCGGCGAATAACGGACCGTATGGCGACGCGATCTTCCAGGAGCTGATTCCGTATCTCGAGTCGCATTTCCGGATGATTCCCAAGGGCTACGCCCGTACGTTGACCGGGGGATCGACCGGTGGGTGGGAATCGATCGCGCTCCAGATTTACCATCCGGACTTCTTCGTCGGCACATGGACGCTGTATCCGGATCCCGTCGACTTCCGGCACTACGATATGGTCGACGCGTACGCGGATACGAACGCGTTCTCAGTCGGCGAGCCGGGCGGAGCCATCTTCAGTCCGGTGAGTGCGTTTTATCATCCGGAGCGGGAGCTCGTGCGTGGCAACGACGGCCAGCCGTTCATCTCCGAGCGGCAGTTCAGCGCGATGGAAGATGTGCTCGGAAGCCACGGCCGCTCCGCGCAGCAGCTCGAGGCCTGGGAAGCCGTGTATGGGCCGGTCGGCGATGACGGGTATCCGAAGCCGCTCTGGGACAAGCGCACGGGGCACATCGATCACACGGTCGCGACGTACATGCGCGACCATGGCTACGATCTCCGCGCGTACCTGGCGTCGCATTGGGCTACCGTCGGCCCTCAGCTCGTCGACAAGATCCATGTCGATGTCGGTGACATGGACAACTTTTATCTCAATCTCGCGGTGTACGATCTCGACGCCTTTCTCGATTCGAGCAAGAGTCCGCACGTCGCCGGCACGATTCGGTATGGGCGTCCGGAGAAGGGGCATGGTTGGCAGCATGCGCCGAATGCCGCGCTCCTCCGCGAGATGGCGGCGTCCATCATGAAGCACGCGCCCGCCGGAGAGAATCGGGCGCAGTGGTCGTATTGAGCTAGAGGCTACAGGCGGCCTTTCCCCATCGCATCACGGCCTGTTCCAGGGCGCCACCCTCCTGGGTGTCGCCCGCGTCCGTTTTCGCCGTATGCACCATGTTGCGGAGGACGGTGAGGGTCTCCGTGCCGGAAAGGCCGCAGGATCGCGCGAGGTCGACGAACGACCGGACGGCCGCCCTCGCCGCATCGTGCTCGCCAATGAGCTCCCTCATCCACACGACCTGCTCGAGCGACTGAGGAAGGGTGCGCCGTGACCGTTCCTTTAGATCTCGCGCCCGGCCGACTGCCGCGTGGCCGCGGTCAATGAGCTGATGTGACCTCTCCACGAGGGCCCGGCTGTTACTGGCCACGAGGTTCCGCATACCACCATTCTCGGTAGGAGTGCCGTCGGCCGCTGCGAAAACCGTGCTAGAACCTTCGGCGGCCCGGGAGACTCAGGCGGCGTAGTAGGCATCGATCCCCCAGCGCACAACATCCTCGACGAGCATCCGACCATCCGGCGGTTCCAGTTGCTCCCCACCAGCCTGGACCGTCAGCTGCTTGAGCAGCAAGATCACCCTTTCGGGTGGCTCACCTTTCATGCGCTCAGACCGGGCGAGTGCCCCGACGGCGTCTCGCAGGCTGTCGATAATCGCTGCCTCGCCGAGCAACCGCTCGGCCCAGTTCAGCCGATCTTGCGCCTGCGAAAGGAGCCGAGCGCTGCGGATGTTTTGTTCCTGCGCCTTCGCGATCGCCGCCACCGCGCGACTCAGTAACGTATGCGCCGCCTCAGCAGGCGCTGCGTCGTCGCTAAGGAACCGTCTGTGAGGGTCCGGCTGATTGGCGTGGTCGTCGATATGGCCTCCAGTTTCAACCAGCCCCTACGATGAATGACGCCACCAAACAACGTCAAGGTGGAGGCCACCGTGCGTTCTACTGGCGCCGCGGCTAGCTTGGACGCATGCGGTTGGTCGGCGGGGTCTTGGCCAGCGTGATGCTCATGTTTGCGTTTGCCGTGCAGAGCAACCTGATCTGTCCGGTCGAGGCGCCAGCGCATCATCATGCGCCCTGCGATAAGGCGCCAGCCAAGACGCAGGCTCCCGTCTGCTGCTGGACCGTGGCAACATGCACCGCGCCGGGGATACCGGCGACCCACACGGCCGAAATTGCTCGGGCACCCCTGGATCGAACTGCCTCCGTCGCGAGCGTACAACCGCCGCGGTCGATCGTCTTCGC
>Ga0070741_10018923_pt1 | contig 11069 bp, 9 predicted proteins | sample Coa_R1_4_FD_66440 | JGI IMG/M metagenome (GOLD analysis project Ga0070741, IMG submission 66440) | Surface soil microbial communities from Centralia Pennsylvania, which are recovering from an underground coalmine fire - Coalmine... | ecosystem: Environmental > Terrestrial > Soil > Unclassified ...
GGGCATGACGGTGACGCTGGAATTCGGCAGCAAACCGTTGAGGATTCTTGCGCCCGTCACGGACAGCGCGCGATCGCGATCGCCCCATAGGATCCGGGTCGGAACCGGATTGCCTTTCAGGCTGGCTTCGAGCGCGTCCTCCGGCTTGGCTCCCAGCAGTTCCTGGAAGATCTGCGCGTGCAGCGGGTAATTCGCCGCCGCGCGCTGCGCCAGCACTTTCTTGATCGATCCCGGGATGTACGGCGGATCGGTCATCACGAAATGCACGATGTGATCGAAGTCGTCCGGAGTGCGCGCGAGCAGGGGGTTGGGCTGGCCCGACTTGATCAGCGCGCCGAGCTCGCTCAACTCCGCCGTCGACACGCCTGCCGGCGCCACCAGCCAGAGTGTCTTCACCTCGCCCGGGAACGTCGCGGCGTAGAGACCAACGATGTGTCCGCCCATCGAGTTGCCGCCCAGGCTCACATTCTCCAGCTTGAGCGCCTGAGTGAAGGCGCGCAGGTACTGAACCTGGTCCCTCACCGCGTAGTGCGCGTTCTCCGGCTTGCTACTCTCGCCAAAGCCGGGGAGATCGGGCGCGATGACCCGATAGTGCGGCGTCAGATACTTCGCGACGCGAGTCCAATTGTCCTTGTCCGCACCGAACCCGTGTACCAGGACGAGCGGATCGCCCTGACCTCCGTCGAGGTATGCGACGTGAAAGCCCGGGATGTCGACTTCCTTGCGCTCGAGTCCCGCGGCGCCACGCTCGGCCGCCGCCGCGAACTGCGCCATGTGCTCTGGATAGAACACGTTGCCGACGACGATCAGGGCGACGACGGTCACGACGATGCCGAGAATGACCTTGAGCAAGGCGCGCAACATTTGGAACCCCCGGGGAAGTTGGCGCGCGGACCTTATCACAGGTAGATTCACCGCCCCATGAGCGGCCATCTCTGGATCGTCTCCGCGCCGAGCGGGGCCGGCAAGACGAGTCTCACGCGCGCGCTGGTGCCGTACCTCGCGCAGCGCGGGCTGACTGCGACCATCTCGATCTCGTACACGACGCGCCCGCCGCGCCCCGGCGAGCAGAACGGCGTGCACTACCACTTCGTGGACGAGCCGACCTTCCAGCGCATGGTCACGCGCGGCGAGTTCCTCGAGCACGCCGAAGTGTTCGGCCGACGTTATGGCACCGGCCGCGACGCCACCGACAAGCTCCTCGGCGCCGGCCACGAAGTGCTGCTCGACATCGATTGGCAGGGCGGTCGTCAGGTGCGCTCGCAATGCCCCGATGCCTTCGGCATCTTCGTGCTGCCGCCGTCAGCCGAAGAGCTCGAGCGCCGTCTTCGCTCGCGTGGCCAGGACAGCGATGCCGTGATCATCGATCGCATGCAGAAAGCGCGGGCAGAGATGTCGCATTGGGCCGAGTACGACTACCTGGTCGTGAACCAGGCGTTCGATCGTGCGGTCGATGAAATGGCGACGATCATCAGCTCGCGACAGCTGCATCGGGAGGCCCAGCAGGTCCGCCATGCGGCCCTGCTCGAAAGCCTCGGCGCCCTGGAATCCACCCCCCGGATTCGGTAGAATTGGCACCAATTCCCGAGTCGAATCCCAGGTGTAGGCATGGCCCGCGTCACCGTTGAAGATTGCCTTTCCCGAATCCCGAACCAGTTCGAGCTGACGCTCGTTGCGGCCAAGCGCGCGCGCATGCTCGCCCGCGGCGCCGAGGCGAAGATCCCCTGGGGCACGCACAAGTCCACGGTCGTCGCGCTGCGCGAGATCTCCGAGGGTTTGACCGACAAGACGGTGCTCGACGAGGCCGATCTGCCCGCTGTGCAGCAGCCGAAGATGGAGCTCGAGGCACTCGACCCGTCGTTCGACCTGTAAGCGCGTAGATTTCCGATCAGCGGTCCCGACGCCCGGCCAGAACGCCGGGCGTCGTGCTTTTAGGGTCCGCAGGCCGCCCATATACTCGATCCATGGCCAACGAAGTCGGCGTGCTCCAACGCATCGGCAACGCACTGCGCACGCAGCGCGTCGCGCGCGAGTACGGCATCGAGCCGTTGACCAAGGTCCTGCAGAGCTATCTGCCGGAGGACCAGATCTCCGAAGTGCGTCGCGCCTATGAGTTCGGCGCCGGCAGGCACGAAGGCCAATCGCGCACGTCAGGCGAGCCGTACATCTTCCATCCGCTCGCGGTCGCGCGGATCCTCGCCGAGATGCGGCTCGACGCGACGACGCTGATCGCCGCGATCCTGCACGACGTCATCGAAGACACGGGAATCTCGAAAGAGGACCTGGCGAAGCAGTTCGGCCAGGACGTCGCCGATCTCGTCGACGGCGTCTCGAAGTTCCACCGCATCGAGGGCATGTCGCGCGCCGAGATGCAGGCCGAATCGTTCCGCAAGCTCCTGCTCGCGATGACCCACGACCTGCGCGTGATCCTGGTCAAGCTCGCCGATCGCCTGCACAACCTGCGCACGCTCGGCGCGGTCGAGCCCGCGAAGCGCCGCCGCACCGCGCGGGAGACGCTCGACATCTACGCGCCGATCGCGCATCGGCTCGGCATCCACTCGATGCGCACCGAGCTCGAGGATCTCGCCTTCGCGCATCTGTATCCGCGCCGCTACATGGTGTTCGCCGACGCGGTGAAGGATCGCCTCGGCGACTCGAAGTCGCTGATCCGCGAGATCGAGGAGAAGCTGTCCGACGCGCTCAAGGAGGAGGGCATCGGCGCGACGGTGATCGGGCGCCAGAAGAACCTGTACAGCGTCTATCAGAAAATGCAGCGCAAGCGCCTGAAGCTGCCCGATGTGATGGACCTGCTCGGCTTCCGCGTGATCGTCAACAAGGTCGACGACTGCTATCGCGCGCTCGGCGTGATCCACCACGTCTACAAGCCGATCTCGGAGCTGTTCAACGACTTCATCGCCAACCCGAAGGTCAACGGCTACCAGTCGCTGCACACGACCTGCGTTGCGCCGCAGGGCAAGAAGGTCGAAGTGCAGATCCGCACGCGCGACATGCATCACATCGCCGAAGGCGGCATCGCGGCGCACTGGCAGTACAAGCTCGGCGACAAGAATGCGCAGGCGACGCCGCAGCTCCGCGCGCGCGAGTGGCTGGGCCAGCTGTTCGAGACCCAGGACGGCACCGCGCTCGACTTCATCGAAAGCGCGAAGATGGACCTGTTCCCCGACGAGGTCTACGTGTTCACGCCGAAAGGGCAGATCCGCCGCCTGCCGCGCGGCGCTTCGCCCGTCGACTTCGCATATTCCGTCCACACCGAGCTCGGCAATCACTGCGTCGCCGCGCGCATCGACGGTCATCTGCAGGCGCTGAACACCCCGTTGCAGAACGGTCAGACCATCGAGATCATCACCGCGAACCATGCGCGGCCGAACGCGGCGTGGCTCAACTTCGTGAAGACCGCGAAGGCACGCACCTGCATCCGCGGCGTCTTGAAGAACCAGCGCGAGGACGAGGCGATCCGGCTGGGCCGGCGCCTGCTCGAGAAGTCGATGCGCGAGCTCGGCATCCCGCGCTCGAAGCTCAAGGAAGATGCCGTCGAGATGCTGCTCAAGATCTACAACGTGCAGGACATGGAGGATCTCTACGCGTCGATCGGGCTCGGCTCGCGCCTCGCGCCGCTCGTCGCGCGACACTTCCTGCCCGAGCAGCCGCAGGAAGTCGGCCACAGCGAGAGCCTGCCGCTCGCCGTCGAAGGCACCGAAGGTCTCGTCCTCGATTACGCGAAGTGTTGCCGCCCGGTGCCCGGCGACGACATCCGCGGATTGGTCAGCGTCGGTCGCGGCATCGTCATCCACCGGCTCGATTGCACGCACGCGCAGCACACGCGCAAAGGCGCCGTGCAGGATTGGGTCGAGCTCGTCTGGAGCGAGAAAGTCTCCGGCGATTACTTCGCCGAGCTGCGCGTGCAGGGGGAGAACCGGCGCGGCGTGCTCGCGCGTATCGCCGGCGAGATCGCCGCGAGCGAGTCGTCGATCGAGAACGTGCAGATGGCCGAGCGCGTCGACCAGCAGGCCTCCGACATGCGCTTCCTCATCACCGTGAAGGACCGTGTGCACCTCGCGCGCGTGATGCGGCGCATCCGCCGCCTCGAGTTCATCGAGAAGGTCGTCCGCGTCTAGAATCCACGCATGAAACGCGAAAACATCCACACCAGCGACGCGCCCGCCGCGATCGGCACCTACACGCAGGCGGTGAAGGTCGGCGACACCGTCTATCTTTCCGGGCAGATCCCGCTCGATCCGAAGTCGATGACGCTCACCAACGCCACCATCGAGGACGAGATCCATCAGGTGTTCAAGAATCTGCGCGCGGTCGCGACCGCGGCCGGCGGCACGTTGAACGACGTCGTCAAGCTCAACGTGTTCCTGACCGACCTCGGCAACTTCGCCAAGGTCAACGAGATCATGGGCCAGTATTTCCAGCAGCCGTACCCGGCGCGCGCGGCGATCGGCGTCGCGGCGCTGCCGCGCGGCGCGCGCATCGAGGCCGACGCGGTCATGGTGCTTGGCTAACATCCTCGAACCCGGACGCGTCGCGCGTCCGGCGCTCCCGCTGTCCGCGTCGGTCGCTTATCTCAAAGGCGCGGGGCCGCAGCTCGCGAAGGTCGTCGCTGCGCTCGGCGTCGCGACGGTGCGTGATCTGCTGTTCCATCTTCCGTCGCGCTACGAGGATCGTCGCAGCTTCGTCCCGCTCAACGCGCTGGTCCCGGAGCATGAAGCGCTGATCCGCGCGCGCGTCGTGCGCGCTGCGATCGCGTTCGCAGGACGCCGCATGCTGCGCGTGTGGCTCGAAGGCGACGGCGGTCATCTGCAATTGCGCTTCTTCCATTTCAACGAGCAGCAGCGCGCGAGCTTCGAGCCGGGCAAGTGGGTGCGCGCATTCGGACACACCCGCGCCGCGACCGGCGGGCTCGAGATGATCCATCCCGAATATCGGCTCGCTTCGCGCGCCGAGGATCTCGCCCCCGACGCGAGCTTCACGCCGATCTATCCGCTGACGACTGGCGTCACGCAGGCGCGCCTGCGCTTGCTGATCGGGCAGGCGCTGGAGCTCGCCGCGCGCGACGTCGAGCTCAGCGCAGAGCTTCCGGGTTTGCACGGACCGTCGACGCTCGAGAGCCTGCGCACGATCCATCAGCCGTCGACGATCGCCGATCTCGACGCGCTGCGGAGCTTCACGCATCCGGCGCAGCTGCGGCTGATCGACGAGGAATTGCTCGCGCATCAGGTGTGCATGCGCTTGCTGCGCCAGCAGGCGCGCACGCAGGCGGCGCCGAAGCTCGAGCCGATCGGCAAGCATCTGCCGACGCTTCAGGCGAAGCTCGGATTCAAGCTGACCGGTGCGCAGCAGCGCGTGGTTGCGGAGATCGGAAAGGATCTGTGCACCGATCGGCCCATGCTTCGACTCGTTCAGGGCGACGTCGGCAGCGGCAAGACCGTCGTCGCCGCGGCAGCGATGCTCGCCGCGGTGCGCAGCGGCTGGCAAGCCGCGCTGATGGCGCCGACCGAGCTGCTCGCCGAGCAGCACGCAACCAATCTGTCGCAGTGGCTCGCGCCGCTCGACGTGACCGTGGCGCTGCTCAAGGGCGGGCTGAAGAAAAAGCAGCGTGACGCAGTGCAAGCCGCCATCGTCAGCGGTGATGCGGACGTGGTGATCGGCACGCACGCGATGTTCCAGGAGAGCGCGCGCTTCAAGCGGCTCGCGCTCGTGGTGATCGACGAGCAGCATCGCTTCGGCGTTCAGCAGCGCGTCGCGCTGCGCGACAAGGCGCCGCAGCACCTGGCGCCGCATCAGCTGGTGATGACGGCGACGCCGATCCCGCGCACGCTCGCGCAGACGCTCTACGCCGATCTCGACGTGTCGGTGATCGACGAGCTGCCGCCGGGCCGCCAGCCGATCACCACGGTCGTCGTCAGCAGCGAGCGTCGTGGTGAGGTTCTCGCTCGCATCGGCGCGGCGTGTCGCGCGGGTCGCCAGGCGTACTGGGTCTGCACGCTGATCGAGGAGTCCGAGGAGGTCGAAGCGCAGGCGGCCGAGGCAGTTGCCAAACAGTTGACGGAAGAATTGCCCGACGTGCGCGTCGCGCTCGTGCACGGCCGGATGAAGCCTGCGGAGAAGGATGCTGCGATGCAGGCTTTCAAGCGCGGCGACACGCAGCTCCTCGTCGCGACGACGGTGATCGAAGTCGGCGTCGACGTGCCGAACGCGTCAATCATGATCGTCGAGAACGCGGAGCGTCTCGGGCTCGCGCAGCTGCACCAGCTGCGCGGCCGCGTCGGACGCGGCAGCGAAGCGAGCCAGTGCGTGCTCATGTATCGCCAGCCGTTGTCGCTGATGGCGCGCGAGCGGCTCGACGTGATGCGCGCGACGCAGGACGGCTTCAAGATCGCCCAGCGTGATCTCGAACTGCGCGGGCCCGGCGAGATCCTCGGCAGCCGGCAGACCGGGCTGGTCGGCCTGAAGCTCGCCGATCCGGTGCGAGATGCTGCGCGTGCTGCACCGATGCAGAAGCTCGCCGACGATTGGCTCGCGCATCATCCGCGCGCGGCGCGCATGCTGGTCGGCCGCTGGGTCGGCGATCTGCAGCGCTACGGACAGGCTTGATGTACGAGAAATTCGTCGATTACCTGAAGCTGATGCGGCTCAACCGGCCGATCGGCATCTTCCTTTTGCTGTGGCCGACGATGTGGGCGCTCTGGTTCGCAGCGGGCGGCATGCCCGATCCGCACGTGCTCTTCGTGTTCGTCGCCGGAACGGTGCTCATGCGATCCGCCGGCTGCGCGATCAACGACTACGCCGATCGCGGCATCGATCCGCACGTCGCACGCACGAAGGATCGGCCGATCGCGTCCGGGCGCATCAAGCCCGAAGAAGCCGTGCGTCTGTTCGTCGCGATCTCGCTGATCGCGTTCGGCTTGCTCACGTCGCTGAAGAACGTGCATGTGATCCTGCTCTCGATCCCCGGCGCGGCACTCGCTGCGAGCTATCCATTCATGAAACGCTGGATTGCGTTGCCGCAGGCGTATCTCGGTCTCGCATTCTCATGGGGCATCCCGATGGCATTCGCGACGATCCAGCGCGACGTCGACTGGAACGCCGGCGTCGAGCTCCTCGTCGCCAACCTGTTCTGGGTGATGGCCTACGACACCTACTACGCGATGGTCGATCGCGCCGACGATCTGAAGATCGGCGTGAAGTCTTCGGCGATCCTGTTCGGCCGGCACGACCGACTCGCCATCGCGCTGATGCAAGGCGCATCGCTCCTGCTGCTCATCCAGCTCGGTCTCAACCATCAGCGCGGCAACTGGTACTACGCCGGCATCGCGATGGCTGCGTGGCTCGCGGTCTATCAGCAATGGATCACGCGCAACCGCGAGCCGGCCGCGTGCTTCCGCGCGTTCCTGAACAACAACTGGTTCGGCGCCGCGATCTTCGCGGGCCTCGTGATCGACCTTCTATAGAGCCCGGGCGATCGCCCACGCTTCGATCCGCGTCGCGCCGGCCGCTCGACATGCTGCCGCGAGCTCCGCGAGCGTCGCGCCGGTGGTCATCACGTCGTCGACGAGCGCGATGTGCTTTCCTTGCAATGAGGCTGCGATCGCGAATGCGCCTTTGAGATTCTTGCGGCGCTCGGCGGCCGACTGTCCGATCTGATCCGAAGTCGCCCGCACGCGTGACGCGATCGTCGACGACGTCGGGATCGCGAGCAGCCCCTTCATTGCGCGCACCAGCTCGATCGCCTGGTTGTAGCCGCGGCTGCGCAGACGTCGATGGTGGAGCGGCACCGCGATGATCAGCTCCGGCAGGGGCTTCGAGCGGCGTGCGAGCTGCTGTGCGGCGAGCGTCCCGAGTGCGTGCGCAGCCGCAAGGTCGGCGGAATACTTCAGCCGATGGATCAAGTGCTGCACGGGCGAGAGCAATCGGAACGCGGCCCACGCGTGCTCGAAGCGCGGCCCGTTCTTCAAGCAATCCGCGCAAAGCTCGGGCGCGCCACGCGGCAGCGGCATCGCGCAGCCGCGGCAGGGACGCTCCATCCACGGCAACGATTGCGTGCAGCCTTCGCAGAACGGCCCGCCGCTCGACGGACCGCGGCACAGCCCGCAGCGCGCGGGGACGAAGGCGTCCAGCCATCGGCTCGGGTAGCCGTCAACCTGTGCGCTGGTCATGAGTTGACACGATGGTAAACTGTCCCGTCCCGCATTCCCGGAAGAGCCCATGGTAGTCGCCGAGTTTCCGCGCCAGCAAAGATCCGACATCCGCCATGACTGGAGCGCCGCCGAAGTCCAGGCGCTGTTCGCCGCACCGCTGAACGATCTGCTCTTCCAGGCGCACGCTCTGCACCGCAAGCATTTCGATCCCAATCGCGTGCAACTGTCGACGCTGCTGTCCATCAAGACAGGTGCGTGTCCCGAGGATTGCGCGTATTGCCCGCAGTCGGCACGCTTCGACACCGGGCTCAAGAACGAGCCGCTGATGGCCGTCGACGACGTGCTGTGCGCTGCGAAGGCAGCGAAGGAGAACGGCGCGACGCGCTTCTGCATGGGCGCGGCGTGGCGCTCGCCGAAGGACCGCGATCTGCCCAAGCTCGAAGCGATGATCTCCGGCGTGAAGGCGCTCGGCCTCGAGACCTGCATGACGCTCGGCATGCTGAAGCCGCAGCAGGCGGAGCGCCTCGCCGGCGCGGGGCTCGACTACTACAACCACAACATCGACACCTCCGCCGAGTTCTACGGCGAGATCATCAGCACGCGCAAGTTCGAGGATCGCCTCGACACGCTGGAGAACGTGCGCAACGCGGGCATGAAAGTCTGCTGCGGCGGCATCGTCGGCATGGGCGAAGGGCAGGGCGATCGCGCCGAGATGCTGCGCACGCTCGCGAACCTGCCGGAGCATCCGCAGAGCGTGCCGATCAACAATCTCGTGGCTGTGAAAGGCACGCCGCTCGACGGCGCCGAAGCGCTCGATCCGATCGAGTTCGTGCGCACCATCGCGGTCGCGCGCATCCTGATGCCCGCGTCGTACGTGCGCTTGTCCGCGGGCCGCAGCGAGATGAGCGACGAGATGCAGGCGCTCTGCTTCTTCGCCGGCGCGAACTCGATCTTCTACGGCGAGAAGCTCCTGACGACCGGCAATCCGCAGAACGAGAAGGATCGGGCGCTGCTCGATCGACTCGGAATCCGTCCCGCCGCCTGACATGGACGGCAGCCGCGCGACGCGCTCGCCGCTCGACGCTCGACTCGCGGTCGAGCTCGAGCGACTGCGTGAGACGAATCTCTATCGCACGCGGCGAGCAGTATCGGGCCCGCACGGCGTCGAGCTCGTCGTCGACGGCAAGCGCTGCGTCAACTTCTGCAGCAACGACTACCTCGGACTCGCCGCGGATGCACGCGTCGCCGAGGCCGCGCGGGATGCGCTCCGGCGCGCCGGCACCGGCAGCGGCGCTGCGGCGCTGGTCAGCGGCTTCAACGAAGAACACGCGCGACTCGAGCAAGCGCTGGCGCAGGCGGTCGGTCGTCAGCGCGCGCTGCTGTTCGGCAGCGGCTGGGCCGCGAATCTCGGCGTGCTGCGCGCGCTGCTCGGCCGCGACGATCTGCTCGTTGCCGACGAGCTCAATCACGCGTCGTTGATCGACGGCGGTCGCCTCTCCGGCGCGCGCTACGTGCGCGTGCCGCATCGCGACGTCGCTGCGTTCGCCGACGCGTTGACGTTATCGCGCGACGCGAAGCAGACGATCGTCGCGACGGACGGCGTCTTCAGCATGGATGGAGATCTCGCGCCGATCGCCGAGCTCTCGGCGTTGTGCGTGCGATCCGGTGCGACGCTGCTGGTCGACGACGCGCACGGCTTCATGTTGCGCGACGCGCCGGCCGCGGAGATCTATGTCGCGACGCTCGGCAAGGCACTCGGCTGCGCCGGCGCATTCGTCGCGGGCAGCGAGATGCTGATCGAGTATCTGATCCAGCGCGCACGCAGCTGGGTGTTTTCGACCGCGCCGCCTCCCGCAATCGCGGCGGCCGCCCGGCAAGCGCTCAGCATCGCGCGCTCGGAGCCGGAACGTCGCGCGAAGTTGTTGGCGAACATCGCGCGATTCCGCACCGGCGCTGCGCAATTCGGCATTGCGCTTCCGGCACAGCAAGAGCCGACGCCCATTCAGCCGCTGATTCTCGGCGACCAAGCCCGCGCGCTGACCGCGAGCCGCAAGCTGTTCGAGCGCGGATTCTGGGTCGCTGCGATCCGGCCGCCGACGGTTCCGCGCGGCACTGCGCGGCTGCGGATCACTTTGTCCGCCGCGCACACGGCGTCGCAGATCGACGAGCTGCTGCAGGCGCTCTCCGACAGCTTGTCGTGACCGCGCAAACCATTTTCGTCACCGGCACCGACACCGGCGTCGGCAAGACGCACGTCGCCTGCGCGATGCTGCGCAAGCTCGTCGCGAGCAAGCGCAAGGTGTGCGGCTTCAAGCCGGTCGCTTCAGGGTGCGATCGCACGAAGCAAGGGCTTCGCAACGCCGACGCGCTCGCGCTGCAATCCGCCGCGCAGACTGATGAGCCCTACGAGCTGATCAATCCGTATGCGCTCGAGCAGCCCATCGCGCCGCATCTTGCGGCCGCAGCGATGGGCGAGCGCATCAGCGTGCTGAAGCTGCGCGAAGCGCACGCGCAGCTTGCGACGCGCTACGGCGTCATCGTTGCCGAAGGCGCCGGCGGCTGGCGCGTGCCGCTCGACGAATCGTGGACGATGGCGGAGTTCGTCGGCGAGCAGGAATGGCCCGTGGTGCTCGTCGTCGGCATGCGGCTCGGCTGCATCAATCATGCGCTGCTCAGCGCCGATGCCGTCATGCGCAGCACGCGTCTGATCGGCTGGGTCGCGAATGTCTTGCCGCCGATGATGGACGCGCTCCTCGAGAACATCGAGACGCTCGAGGCGCATCTGTCGGCGCCGTTGCTCGGGATCGTGCCCGGGAACGGCGACGTCAAAGCCGCCGCGAAGGCGCTGGACCTCGCGCCGCTGCTTCAGTCCTTCGGCGCGTCGGCGCCCCAGACTTCCTTGAC
>Ga0070741_10018924_pt1 | contig 11068 bp, 10 predicted proteins | sample Coa_R1_4_FD_66440 | JGI IMG/M metagenome (GOLD analysis project Ga0070741, IMG submission 66440) | Surface soil microbial communities from Centralia Pennsylvania, which are recovering from an underground coalmine fire - Coalmine... | ecosystem: Environmental > Terrestrial > Soil > Unclassified ...
TCTCGCACACGAACGACTGGCTCGTGCTCGTGCCGATCTTCTTCGAGGACGAGCTCGTCGGCTGGTCGAGCCAGTTCGGCCACCAGATGGACTGCGGCGGCCCGCTCCCGGGCTCGCTGCCCACCGGTGCGCGGACGATCTTCGAGGAAGGGCTGATCATCCCGCCGCTCAAGATCATCGAGCGGGGCGAGGAGCGCGAGGACGTCCTCAAGCTGATCTTCAACAACATGCGGCTGCCGGAGATGAACCGCGCCGACCTGTTCGCGATCGTCGCCGGGTGCCGTGCCGGCGAGAAGCGCGTGCAGCAGCTCTGCGAGCGCTTCGGCAAGCAGACCTATCTCGCGGCGTGCCAGGCGCTTCTCGACCGCACCTACGAGGCGATGAAGACGCTGATCCAGCTCGCGATCCCGGAGGAGCCGCAGTCCTTCGAGGACTACGTGGACGACGACGGGCTCGGCAACGGGCCGTTCAAGATGAGGCTGACGATCTGGCGAGAGGGCGACCACGCCTTCTTCGACTGGACGGGCACCGATCCTCAGGCTCTCGGTCCGGTCAACTTCTACCTCTCCGAGGGCATGTTCAAGATGTTCATCGGGGTCTACCTGATCATGGTCAACGACCCCCAGATCCTCTTCAACGACGGCTTCTACCCGCTGCTGCACATCGTCCTGCCGGAGGGCTGCCTGCTCCGGCCGCGGTATCCATCGGCTCTCGGCTGCCGCACGCACGCGCTGGCGCGGCTGTTCGACGTGCTGGGCGGCGCGCTCTGCAAGAACGCGCCCGAGCTGAACACGGCCTCCGGGTACGGGACGAGCCCGTACATGCTCTATTCGGGCTGGGACTCGAAGGGCGACTTCTTCTACTCGATGGAGATCCTCTACGGGGGGATCCCCGGCCGGCCGATCGGGGACGGGATGGACGGCCACTCGTGGTGGCCGCTGTTCGAGAACATCCCGACCGAGTACCTCGAGGCGTACTACCCGATGCGGATCGACGGCTACACGACCGTCACCGACTCGGGCGGCCCCGGCTTCCACCGCGGAGGCAACGGCGTCGAGAAGCGCTACGTCTACCTCGAGCCGGGAGAGGTCTCGATCCACGACGACCGCTGGCTGACGCGGCCGTGGGGCGTCCTCGGCGGCTGGCCCGGCGCGCGGTCCTCGAAGCTGCTCAAGCGGGCGGACGGGACCGAGGAAGTGCTGCCGTCCAAGTGCGACCGCGTCGAGGTGCAGCCGGGCGACATGCTCGTCTACAAGACCGCGGGCGGCGGCGGCTGGAAGGACCGGCTCGACCGGCCGGTCGAGGCCGTGGAGCGAGACGTCGCGTTCGGGCTCGTCTCGCCGGAGTTCGCGAAGGAGGGCTACGGCGTCGTCGTCGGCGACGCGGCCGCCACCGAGGCGGAGCGCGCCCGCCAGCGGGAAGCGCGCGGCGACGCCCTGGCGTTCGACTTCGGCCCGCCGCTCGAGCAGCTGATCGACCGCTGCGAGGCCGAGACGGGCCTGGCGCCCCCGAAGCCGGCGACACCGCTCCGCTGGTCGCCGCTCGAGCCGGGCGAGGAAGCGCTCGCGAAGGTGCGCGCGAACGACGACCTGCCGGAGCCGGTCAAGGCGTGAAGTTCGAAGGCTTCCACGGACGCGCGGGGTTCGGCGAGAAGCCCGCGCTCGTGGTCGTCGACGTCAACCGCGGCTTCACCGATCCCGCGTCGCCGCTCGTCTGCGACCTCGACGACTGCGTCGCCGAGATCGCGCGGCTGCTGGAGGCGTTCCGGCGCACCGAGCTGCCCGTCGTGTTCACGACGGTCTGCTACAACGACTTCGGCAAGCAGGCGGCGGCCGTGTTCATCGAGAAGGTGCCCGCGCTGCTCGTGCTCGAGCCCGGCTCGCCGTGGGTCGAGATCGACCGGCGGATCGCACCCGTCGAGGGCGAGCCGATCCTGTCCAAGCACTTCGCTTCTGCGTTCTTCGGCACCACGCTGGCGTCGGTGCTCGCCTCCGCGGGCGCGGACACCGTGGTCGTCACCGGCGCCTCCACGTCAGGTTGCGTCCGCGCGACCGCCCTCGACGCGATGCAGCACGGCTACCGGGTCGTCGTCCCGCGCGAGGCGGTCGGCGACCGGAACGCGGCCGCGCACGAGGCGAACCTCTACGACCTGGACACGAAGTACGCCGACGTCGTCTCGGTCGAGGACGTCCTGGCCGAGTTGGCGGTTCGGGCGTGATCGTCCGCGATCGCGGAGATTCCTGGCAGGTCGTCCTCCAGACCGACCACGCCGACCTCTCGGCAGCCGCGGCACGAGCGTGGGCGGAGAAGGGCCCGCGCCACGACTCGCTGGCCGTCGCAGCCGAGCGGCACGACGACGGCTGGGCGGTCTGGGAGCAGGCGCCCCTCGTGGACGGCGACGGCAAGCCGGTGAACTTCCTCGACGTCGACGTCCGCTCCCACCTCGCGTTCTACCGCGCCGGGATCGCGGCGATCGCCGAGCAGGACGAGTACGCCGGGCTCCTCGTCTCGATGCACGGCGCGGGCATCTACCGGCAGCGCTACGGCCTCGACACCGCGCTCGGCCTGACCCGCGCACCGGAGTTGCAGCACGAGATCGACGCGTTCGTCGCCGAGCAGGAGGCCAACTTCGACCTCGACGAGCACCGCGCCGAGTACGACCTGCTGCAGTTCTACGACCGCTTCTCGCTCTACTTCTGCATGCGCGACGCGGAAAACGGCGAAGAGGCCGAGGTGCAGGGCTACCGCTTCGAGCCGGTCTCGCGTTGGCACGTGACGCTCGACCCGTACCCGTTCGTCGAGCGGCCGGCGCGCTTCTCTCTCCTGCGCCGCGTCGTGCCGAAGGGCGGCGCGACGGAGCTGCTCGCGATCGAGCCCGAGCGCGTCGAGATCACGATCGAGTGAAGGTCATCGGCGCCGGCCGCGCGTCCGAGATCCTCGACGTCGGCGACGGGCGGGTCCTGCGCCGCGGCGGGCGACCGGCCCGCGAGGCGCTCGCGATGCGTCACGCGGCCGCTCACGGCTATCCCGTCCCGGCTGTTCTCGAAGTGCGGGACGAAGGCCTCGTGCTCGAGTACCTCGACGGTCCGACGATGCTCGCAGACGTCCTCGCCGAGCGGGGCCGTCTCGAGGAGCACGCGGCGCTCTTCGCCAGGCTGCACGCGGAGCTCCTCACGATCGCGGCGCCGCCGGAGCTGGGGAGCGGGCGCTTGCTCCACATGGACTTCCATCCCGGCAACGTCATGCTCTCGTCGCGGGGTCCGGTCGTGATCGACTGGTCGAACGTCCGGGCGGGCGACCCCGCGCTTGACGTGGCGATGACGTGGATCCTCTGCGCGACGAGCGGCGGCGAGCTCGGCGAGCGGTTCGTGCGCGCCTATCTCACGCATTTCAACGAGTCTGCGGCGCGCCGCGCCCTCCCCGAAGCTGCGGCGACCCGGGTCGCCGACCCGAACGTCACGGACGAGGAGCGCGAAGCGGTGCGCAGCCTCAGTCGTCGAGAATCGCTGCGGCCCTGACCGGCGAGCCGTACGCCGGGACGAGCCGGAGCGGTAGCCCGACGAACATGAACCGCTGGCCGACCACGTCCTTGAGGTTGTTCAGGTTCTCGTAATGCGTCACGCGCCGCTCGGCGCACGCGCGGTGGGTCGGATACTCGTCCGTGAGGTAGACGAGGTCGGGCGAGATCGTCTCGACGCCGAAGATCTTCACCTTGCGGTCCGCCATCCAGTGCACGGCCTCGGCCGAGATACCGCAAAAGCCGTCCAGGAACGCGGGCGTGCCGGCCGTGCGGTTGTAGTGGTCGGAGCAGAAGAGCAGGATGTCGCCCTCCCGGAGCTCCTGGCCCGACTCCTCCACGGCGCGTTCCACCTCCGCCGCCGACACGTCGTAACCGCGCTCGTACTGCCGGATGTCGACGCAGATCGCCGTGCCGCAGAACGTGTCGAGCGGAATGTCCGAGATCGTCTCGCCGGTCTTGTCGTAGTGCCCGTACGCGTCGACGTGCGTGGCCGCGTGGTTCGACGTGATGATCACCTCGGCGTTGAACGACGGCCGGCCCTCGGGCGCGTCCGCGTGGACGATGTGCCGCATGATCTGCGTCGGCGCGAAGAACGGGTGGAGCTGCGACTCTCGGGACAGGGGCTGGGACAGGTCGACCACTCGCACGGCTAGGACTCCTTTCGGGCCATCTCTTTGCAGACCTGGACGATTCGGGGGACGAGGACGGAGACGATCTTCTCGCCGGTTTCGGCGCTGGCGCGGGTGGCGTCGCCGACGACGCCGGACTCCGTGATGTCGCGGAGCATGTCCATCGGGACGACGACCTTCGGGCCGGCGTGGCGCATCCCGTACTGGCCGAAAGACGTCCACTGGAAGCCGGCGTCCTTCACGGCGGCGCCGCGGTCCCAGGCGTCGCGGGTGGCGCGATCCATCTCGACGCGCTGGCCGAGCGCGATCGCGAGCGAGGTCTCGGCCTCCTCGGCGTGGATCATCGGGCCCTCGATCTCCGCCAGCGCGTCGGCGGCGAGATCCCACCACTGCACGAGGAAGACGCGGTTGCCGCTCGTCTCGAAGTAATGGTTCACCGCGACGGTCAGCGCGGCCGCGTTCCCGCCGTGACCGTTGACCGCGACGAGGTTCTCGAACCCGTGCCGCACGAGCGAGTCGCAGACCTCGCGGAAGACCTGGAAGAACGTCGGCGTCTCGAGCCTTATCGCGCCCGGGAACTGCATGTGGTACCAGGACAGGGTCATGTTCAGCGTGGGCGCGACGAGGATCGACACGCCCTCGCCCTCGCCGAGCTCCGCCGCGCGCACGGACAGCGAGCGCGCGATGAAGCAGTCCGTGTCGAGCGGCATGTGCGGGCCGTGCTGCTCGGTCGTCCCGATCGGGATCAGCACGGCGTCCACGCCGGCCGAGCGCCGCTCGTCCACCTCGGGCCAGGTCATCCGCTCGATCAGGTGCTCGGTCATGCCGCGCAAGTTTGACGTGCCGAATGTCAGACTTCAAACTCGAACCAGTCGACCGAGGAGGCTTCCGTGGAAGGAATGATCGAGGTCAACGGCGTCAACCTGTGGCACCGGCTCACGGGAGAGGGGGAGCCGGTGATCCAGATCCACGGCGCCGGCTTCGGGCACTTCAACCTCGACCCGGCGACACCAGTGCTCTCGCAGCACTTCCAGGTCGTCGACTTCGACATGCGCGGCTACGGGGCGTCCGACAAGCCGCTGCAGCACTACGACATGGAGGTCTGGGCGGACGACATCGCCGCGCTCCAGGACGCGCTCGGCCTCTCCGAGTCGCACATCCACGGCACGTCGATGGGGGGGATGATCGCGATCACGTTCGCGGGCAAGTACCCGGAGCGGACGACCTCCGTCGTCATCAACTGCGCCGCGGCCAAGCTCGGTCGCGCCGGCCGGCTGATCTTCAAGAACTGGATCGACATCGCCGAGATGGATCCGGACGGCCCGGGGAGCCGGATCCTCGCCGAGCTGATCTCGTGGCAGGCGGTCTCGAAGGCGTGGCTCGAGTCCGAGGCCGGTCAGGGGATCGTCGACCACTGCCAGCAGATCCTTCGCGACTCGAACCGCGTCGAGGTCTTCTGCGCGGCCTGCCAGGCCATGTGCGACATGGACATCACGCCGTGGCTCGGGAAGATCACCTCTCCCGCACTGGTCCTCGGCGGCGACGAAGACATCATGACTCCGTGGGACCAGGGCCCCGAAGGCGTCGGCCAGGAAGGCATCTACCAGGGGATCGCGGGCGCCGAGAAGCACGTGATCAAGGGCGCCGGGCACTCGACGATCTTCGACTCGACCGACGAGCACAACCGCGTCGTCCTCGACTTCTTCCAGCGAAACTCGCGGGCTGCGCGGGGCGCGGAAGCGACGGCGACGACCGCGTAAGTGCCGGCCGTCGAGGGCTTCGGGGTCGAGCCGATCCCGGCCGAGCTGCGGACGGCCGGCTGGCGCGACCTGTTCGCGATCAACTTCACGTTCTTCCTCAACCCGGTCATGTACCTGCTCGGCGCCTTCGCGGTCGTCGACGGCGGGCTGCCGCTCTGGTGGGCCGTGGCCGCCGTGGTCGTCGGGCAGGCGCTCGCCTATGCGGCGCTGATCGTGATCGCGCAGCCGGGCGTGGACTACGGGCTGCCCGGCCAGGTCGCCATGCGCGCGACGCTCGGCTACTGGGGAGCACGGCTGCTCTCGTCGCCGTACCGTGTCGTCGCCGCCACCTACTGGTTCGCCGCCCAGGCGCTGACCGGCGGGCTCGGGATCCAGGCGCTCGTCAAGGCGATGCCCGGTCGCCACCACCTGCCGCTCGTCCCGACGGCGCTCTGCCTGGCGGCCTTCCACGCCGTGCTCGCGGTGCTCGGCTTCGACGTCATGCGCTGGCTCCTGCGCGTCGTGCTGCCGGTCTCACTCGGCTTCACGGCGATCCTGATCGGGCTCTACCTCTCGTCCGGCGAGCACGCGTTCGACGTCGGGCGGGTGTTCGCGTCGCCGCACCAGCACCTGACCTGGGTGGGGTTCGCGAAGTACGTGACCGTGATGGGCGGCGCGTCGCTGACGCTCGTCGGCAACATCGCCGACTTCTGCCGCTACACGCCGACCCGCCGCGACATGCGGATCGGCCTCTTCTCGTCGGCGATCGTCGCGTCGGTCGTGACGACCTTCGTCGGCGGCTACGCAGCGGCTGCGACCGGGGAGACGAACCCCTTCATCGCGGTCTCTCTGCTGACCTCGAGCACGGCGCTGCTCGTCGTCCTGGCGATCGCGATCGTCGTCCAGGGCATCGCCGCCAACATCACCAACGTCTACACCGCCGGGCTCTCGCTCGTGAACACGCTTCCGCCGCTCGGACGGATCCGGGCCACGATCCTGGTCGCGATCGGCGCCGTCACCCTCTCGGGCTTCCAGGACTTCGTGAACCACGCCCAGAAATGGATCACGCACCTTGGCAACGTGGCCGGCCCGCTGACCGGGGTCGTGCTCGCCGACTACCTGATCCTGAAGCGGCAGCGGATCGAGGTCGACGAGCTGTTCGACCCGAACGGCCGGTACCGCTACCTGAACGGCGTCAACGTCGAGGCGATCCTCGGGGTCGGCGGAGGGGTCGCGGTCTACTACGCGCTGCCCGACTCGTGGCTGAAGCTCGCGTGGGGAATCGGCGCCGGAGCCGCGATCTACCTCGCGCTCGTCGCGCTGGCGCGGCTGCGCGCGCCGCGGGCGGCGCCGGCCGTCCAGTGAGCGTAGGCTCGACGGAGTTCGCCAACGAGCGGAGGCGCAGGCTTACCGGCGCCGGGACCGGGGCGTGAGCTCCGGGCGCGCGCTCGAGCGCTGCGACGAGCTCGCGGCGCTCACCGAGGAGCCGGGGATGATCACCCGCTGGTACGGCTCGCGCTCGCTCGCGGAAGCCGCGGACAGGGTGGCGGGCTGGATGGAGGACGCCGGCCTGTCCGTCCGCCGCGACGCCGTCGGCAACGTGATCGGCCGCCGAGGCGCCGGCGAGGGCACCTTCGTCCTCGGCTCGCACATCGACACCGTCCGCGACGCCGGTCGCTACGACGGACCGCTCGGCGTGCTGCTCGCCATCGAGGCCGCCGACGCGGCCGGCGAGCTGCCGTACGCGCTCGAGGTCGTCGCCTTTGCCGACGAGGAGGGCGGCCGCTTCCCGCTGACCTTCCTCGGCAGCCGCGGCTGGTCCGGCGACCTCGGCCCGGAGAATGCGCGGCTCACGAACGGGCTCGGCGAGGTCTTGGGCGACGCAGCGCGGACGCTCGGCGGCGACCCGGACGCGATCGGGACGCGCTCGGCTCCGGACGACATCCTCGGCTACCTCGAGGTGCACATCGAGCAGGGCCCGGTGCTCCAGGACCAGGGCCTGCCGGTCGGGATCGTCACCGCGATCGCGGCGCAGAGCCGCGGCATCGCGACGTTCCAGGGCATGGCGGGCCACGCCGGCAACACGCCGATGCGCCTCCGCCGCGACGCGCTCGCCGGAGCGGCCGAGTTCGTCCTCGAGGTCGAACGGCTCGCCCAGCGAACAGACGGCCTGACGGCGACGGTCGGCTGGATCGAGAACGAGCCCAACGTCGGCAACGTCATCGCCGGCCGCACGCGATGCACCTACGACGTCCGCCACCAGGACGCGTCCGTTCGCGACCGTGCGCGGGACGGGCTCGAAGCGGCGGCCCGCGCGATCGCCGAGCGGCGGCGCCTCGATCTCGACTGGCTACGGCGAGACGACCTCCCGGCAGTGCCGATGTCGCCGAGGCTCCGCGCGCTGCTCGCCGAGGCGGCGCCGGGCGCGATCGAGCTCGGCAGCGGCGCCGGGCACGACGCCGTCACGGTCTCGCGCTTGACTTCCGAGGTGGCGATGCTCTTCGTGCGCTGCAGGGACGGAATCAGTCACCATCCCGACGAATCCGTGCGCGCCGACGACGTCGCCGTCGCGCTCGACGTGGTCGTCCGATTCCTGCGCCTGCTCGGGGATCCGTTTTCGCCTTCAGACCGAACTGGCGGGTAGATGGGCCTGTCACGCCGCTGGTATGCCGTCCTCGGCGCCGCCTGCGCGCTGATCGCGGGCGGGATCGCTGCGGCCGCCGTTCTGACCTTCAGCGGCACCTCGGCGGCCGCGCCCACGAAGGCGGAGTACTTCGCGGAGGTGGCGGCGATCTGCCGGGTCTACGGCCCGAAGCTGGACAAGATCCCGCCACCGGCCGACCTCGGCATCCCCTCGGAACTGGCGGCGGCCGCCCGGAAGGTGCTGCCGGTGCTGCAGGCGGAGTCGAAGGCCGTCCGCCGCCTCGTGCCGCCGCGCGAGCTCCGGGCGAAGCTGGCGCGGTGGAGCAAGCTCAACGACGAGTCGGTTTCCAAGCTCGCCGCCGTGCTGCCGGCGGCCAGGGAGACGAATCTCCGGGCCGTGCAGATCTCGTACGTCTCGTTCCTCGTGACGGGGGCGAGGGCCCAGCGCCTGGGCAAGAGCATCGGCTTTCCGAGTCCGCCCTGCTGAGCCGCCGAGCCGTCCCCCTCCCGGTTGATGTCTGACATTTGACTCCGGGCCGTAAGCGCTGTATACAACTCCCATTCCACGGCTCGGCGCCACCTCTCTTTGCTGCGGTTGCGGCATTCCTGATGCCGCTCACGTCGGTCGTGACGCGCGCGCGTGGGTAGTCGAGATCCTCGAGAGGGCGGCGAGGAGAAAGGAGTTCGTCCATGGCTGAGGAGTACGAGTTCGACACTGGTGAGCTCGCCGCCGAAATCGGTGAGCACCAGCGTCTGACTGGCACGGAGCCCCGGGACGAGGCGTCGAACGGCATGAACCGCCGTGACCTCCTCGTCAAGGGAGGCGCAGCAGCGGCCGCCATCGGTGCGGCCGGCGCTCTCGGGGGATCCGCTGCGGCCGCCACGCGGCACATGAGCAAGGCGGGCAAGTTCACGGGCACACTGAACGTGATCACGCTCGGCGTCGAGTTCCCGACTCCCGAGGTCGCGAAGCGGATCAAGAACGAGCTCGGGTTCTCGGTCAACCTAACGGTGACCGACCCGGTGACGATGGTCCAGAAGGCGATCACCGCCCCGGGGACCTTCGACATCTTCGGCGGTTACAACTACCAGTACATCCAGGCCTACTCTTCGAAGAACCTGGCGCCGATCGACACGTCGAAGATCAAGGCCTGGAGCCAGCTGTACAAGCTGTTCGCCTGGGGCAAGGTGCACCCGGGGTCCGGCTCCGAGACGTACGGCGACGGCGACGCTCCGTTCCGGGCGCTCTTCCTCAAGCAGGGCACGAACGGCCTGCCGCTGTCGAAGGAAGGCCCGAAGGCGAACAAGGACATCGTCCAGTGGGTCACCAACGAGAAGACGGGCGCGACCCACGGCCCGATGCCGCGGTACATCGTCGGGACGCCGGCGCACTTCAATGCCGACTCGATCGGCTACAACGCCGACGTCATCAAGAAGCAGCCGAACCAGGTTGGCTGGGAGTACCTGCTGAACAAGACGTACAAGGGCCGGGTCGCCCTGCTGAAGGACCCGGGCATCGTCATGCAGGACATCGGCAACGCCCTCAAGGCCCTCGGCATCTTCAAGCCGAAGGACATGGGCAACATGACCCAGGCGGAGATCGACAGGGTCGTGAAGATCGCCACGACGTACAAGAAGGCCGGCCAGTTCCGGGCCTACTGGGCGAACTTCAACGAGTCGGTCAACCTCATGGCCTCGAAGGAAGTCGTCGTCGAGTCCATGTGGTCTCCGGCAGTCGCACTGCTCGTCGCGCAGGGGATCAACGTGAAGTACGCGGCTCCCCCGACGGGCTTCCGCGGCTGGTGCAGCGCCAACGGCATCGCGTCTCACGTCACGAGCGACGCCGCCAAGCTGCAGGCCTGCTACGACTACCTGAACTGGATGTTCGACGGGTGGCTCGGCGCGACGATCATGCGCCAGGGCTACTACATCGGCAACGGCGCGTCGCTTCGCAGCTGGATCGCGAACAACCCGCACGAGACCGCCGGCGGCATCCCGTTCAAGGTCGACGAGTACGACTTCTGGTACAACGGCGCGACCGCGAAGCGCAACCTTCCGGGCATCACGGGCAAGGTCGGCGACATCAAGAAGGGCGCCGTCCGCGACGGCGGCTCCTTCTCGAAGCGCATCGGCCACTACTCGTCCTGGAACTCGTACTTCACGAACAGCGCGTACCAGATCAAGCGGTGGAACGACTTCCTCAGCGCCTAGGACTGGATGGCTGAGAACGTCGCAGATACCAACACGGAGGGGGCGGCACCGACCGCCCCCTCCGCGCCTACGGGGTCGGGGCTAGACCTCATCGGCCTGACGAAGGTGTTCCCCGGCGGCACGGTTGCCGTCGACGACGTCAACCTGCACGTGGACCACGGCGAGTACGTCGTGCTGCTCGGCCCGTCCGGCTGCGGCAAGACGACGACGCTGCGGATGATCGGCGGGCACGAGTTCCCGACGGAGGGCGACATCGTGCTCGACGGCCAGTCGCTCGTCGACCTGCCGCCGCACAAGCGGCCGACGACGACGGTGTTCCAGCACTT
>Ga0070741_10018925_pt1 | contig 11067 bp, 9 predicted proteins | sample Coa_R1_4_FD_66440 | JGI IMG/M metagenome (GOLD analysis project Ga0070741, IMG submission 66440) | Surface soil microbial communities from Centralia Pennsylvania, which are recovering from an underground coalmine fire - Coalmine... | ecosystem: Environmental > Terrestrial > Soil > Unclassified ...
AGACGAGCCGCACGCAGGTCGACCGGCTGCTCAATCCGAAGGACCACAACGTCACGCTGGCGACGCTGGAGAAGGCGGCTGCCATCGTGGGGCGGCAGCTGCGGCTGGAGCTGGTGTAGCATTGCATGCGCCTAAGTTCGCGGCGACGGGACGGTGTCCAACCCGGACTGGACTAAATAACTGTACGCGGCCTCCGGCGGCGTGGTTAGAGCGCCAGCGGCGCTATCTCATCGCGCGTCATTACCGGCATGTGCAGGCTAGATGCCAACGAACTCAGTATCATGCGCGCGCTCGACCTCGTTGTTTCGCACCTGGAGCGCAGTTGTCGCCTCGATCTCCGCAAGGCCGGCGGGTAAATGCGCGGCTCACCCGGCGATGGGCCGCTGCTGGCTGCCTTGCGCCGCTCAATTTCTACCTGCCGTCGTCCGACCCTGCCCTGCGGGGCTTTTCACCTGCTGATGTTCGGTGATGCGGGGCCGTGAAAGGCCCCGATGACCGATGCCTCTGAAACCAAGGAGGAGACCATGAGCACCTTCACCACGATCGCCGATCCGCGACGCCTTACCGACCGGGAGCTGGACATCCTGCTCCTATCTGTGACGGAGCAGATCGCCGGCTACCGCGAAGGCACGCCCGAGCGCCGCGAAGCGCTTGCAACGCTCGCTCTGATCCGACGCGTGGTCGCGCAGCGGCAGGTCAGCAGGCCGAAGCCGGGGTTCTAGCTCCGGCTTCTCGCGCGCATCACAGCTTGCTGGCTGAAGGGCGGCGGCGGCCATCGATAAGCACAATCGCGGAAGTCGGCCGGCCGGCCTTGGCTTCCGTGTTCTTTAGCAAAAGTAGCTCCTGCGCCTTCTTGCCCATCTGACCGACATCGATGACGAGGTAGAATCCGCGCGTCGTTTCCTCGGCATCCTTGTAGGTCTGAAGCTGCTTGCTGTAGCCGGCAACGATTTTCGGGTTCGTCGAGAGCTTGATCTCGACGAGCACGCGGCCGATGAAGCCTGAAGACATCTTGAAATCGACCGGCCCGTTGCTGGTATCGGCTTCAGGGGTCAGATCAAGATTGTTGGCTTTGCAGTAGGCGTGCGCCACGGCGAAGAAAATCCGCTGCGCCGCCTTCTCCGGCCGGGGGTCGCCCTGATGGTAGAGCTCTTCGGACAGGCGCCGCTTCTCGATCAGGAACTGGAACTGGTCGATGATCTTCTGGACGACGGCGGCGACAGCGTCGGCGTCAGGCTTCTTCGGGTCAGAGATCTTGAACGGCTGCTCGGCGGCAATGGTCTCGGCCACGCGTCGCCACACAAGCTCGCCGATCGGATCGCCAGCCATATCATACGGCTTGGCGCCGGCGCCGCGCAGCAGCTTGAGATAAAGCTGAAAGCTCGCCTCGCTCTCCATCGCCCACCGGCGGAGCGCGGCCTTGTCCTTGAGAGTCTTGCGCTGCCAGATTTCAGCGATCCGTTTGTTGACCTGATGGCGCAGCGCCGTGTTTTTCGCGGCGGCGTCGGCAACGTCGGACCAGTCTGATGCAATCGGCAGATCGCGTAGAACATCTGCGGGCACGAGAATGATTGGCGGCTCCCCCTTCTCAAACGGGTTAACGGGCAGCTCGGCCTTGTAGCTGTGGCCGTTCTTGAGAGTGAGGCTCACGCTCTTGGTCGGAACCTTCAATCCCTTCAGCACCCGTGCGTTGAAGGCGAGCAGGTCGGGCAGGATGACGTTCGTGGCCATGTCACTGATGCGGTCCGGCCCGATGCCTTCCTCGAACAGCCCCATGGCGACAAACAGGTCGGGGTCGTCAACGCCGAGCTCGACGATCTCCTTGGCCGTTTGCATGACTGCATCGGTGGTGAACGCGCCCGACCCGCTACCCGACACCGAACCCGCGCCGTAGCCAAGGCAGGTCCACTTGACCTCGGGGAACTCCATGAGGCGCCTTGCGCTGCGCCACGCCACATCGCCCCGCGCCTTGGACCCCCTAAGCAGCTTGATCACCTGCTCAAAGTGCTTCTCGTAGGTCTTGCGCGCGCCCCCCGCGATCTCCTGATGACTACTGGCCGGGATCAGGAAAGGGTCGATGAATAGCTTGGTGTCGGCATTGAGTGTCGGATCAAGAACGCCGAGCTTGGCCAGCGTCTTCTCATCGATGCCGAAGTGCTTGGAGAACCGGACGGGATTCCTGATCTTGGCCATCGTCGCCGCGCCTACGGCGTCCAGCCGGTGGCGCCGACCTCGCCGGGATGCGCGGCACCTTCCTTATCGCGCCATTCGAAGATGACCTCGATGGGAACCGAGAGCTTGCGCGCGAGCCCATAGGCGATGCGCCATGCATCGTGTGCGTCGACGCCCTGCACAGAGATGCCGCGGCCCGGAAGCGGGCTGTAGCCTTCATCGGTCTTGGTGCCCTTGACGATTCGCGCGTCGGTCACGCGCATCAGCTCGTCAGCACTCTTCAATCGCTCCAAGCCGGCTTCGACCGCTGTACGGACGAGCTCGTTCCAATTGGGGCGGGGCAAATCCCGCCCGCCGAAGCTTGCCTTGCGAAGCTTCGCGTGGGTGAGCGAGGGCAATTGGCCAGGATCGAAGCGGATCAAGGCGACGGAATCCTTCCCGCCGTTGGCGCCCGCCGCATTCCGCTCCTCACCGGCATCCTCGTAGTGATCGAGTAGTCGGTCGATCACCGAGTCGGGGGTGTCGATCAGCGGCTTCGCCAGCGCCTGCAGGCGTTTGAAGGTGGTTTCTGAGATGTCAATGCTCGGCATGGCCGTTCCTTCCGCGACTGAATTGCTGGCTAGATATGATAAATTCGTATTTCCGTCAATCTTAGGAAAGGCGGCACGCGAATATGGCCAAAGAATCGGCCATGTTGACGGTCTAAGTGACGCTGGAGGAAGATGTAATAGCGTGATATCATTCCATTATGGCGCATGCGAAGGCGGACAATAAAGCGGCCATAGGAGCGGCTGACCGGGGCGAGGAGGTCGCCCTGATGGAGCCGTTGCTGATTTCGGAAGGATCACGGCACCGGGCCCGGCTCACGGACCTTGCGCTCGAGCTTGCCCAGCGGGCGGCCGGCTTCCGCAAGAGCCTGCCGGACGGCGTCATGGCGGCGGTGGCTGACCTGGTCCGGGCAATGAACTGCTACTACAGCAACCTCATTGAGGGCCACGACACGCACCCGGTCGACATCGAGCGGGCAATGAAGAACGACTACAGCGGCGACCCCGTGAAGCGCAATCTCCAGCTCGAGGCCAAGGCTCATGTAGCAGTCCAGAAGTGGATCGACGAAGGAGGCCTTGACGGCCGCGCCTTCACGGCCGCCGGCATCTGTGAGGTTCACAAGCGCTTCTGCGAGCTGGTGCCGGAAGAGCTGCTGTGGGCCGCGAACCCGGAGACCGGCGAGAAACTTCGCGTCGTGCCAGGCGCGTACCGCGAGCGCGACGTCAAGGTCGGGCGGCATGTGCCGGTGAGCCCGGGAGCTGTGCCGCGCTTCATGCAGCGCTTCGAGGAGGTCTACACGAAGCTCGGTAAGACCGACACGATTCTGGCATCCGCGACCGGCCATCACCGCCTTGGGTGGATTCACCCGTTTCTCGACGGCAATGGGCGCGTCATGCGCCTGATGTCCTACGCGGTGCTGCGCGAATCCCTCGATACGGGTGGCGTGTGGTCGGTCGCGCGGGGCTTGGCGCGCAACGTCGATGCCTACAAGGCGCATCTTGCCGCCTGCGATCTTCCGCGCCGCAACGACCTCGACGGAAGGGGGAACTTGAGCGAGGAAACGCTAGCGGAGTTCACGGCCTTCTTCCTTGCGACGTGCATTGATCAGGTGAAGTTCATGGAAGGCCTGATGCAACCGAGCGAGCTGCGAAACCGAATCATGTTGTGGGCCGAGGAGGAGATCAGGGCCGACAGGCTGCCGCCCCGTTCGGGCGCCGTGCTTGAAGCGGTCCTCTACCGCGGGGCGCTGCCGCGCGCGGACGTTCCTAGCCTTCTCGGCACGAGCGCACGCAATGCGAGACGAGCCGTTTCCGCGCTCGCCGACCGCGGCGTGATCAAATCGGAGAGCACGCGCGCCCCACTATACCTCGCACTGCCGGCAACCCTCGCCGGGCGCTGGATGCCGGGGCTGTTCCCGGATCAGCGGCGCGAAGAGTATTGATTGTGATCAGGGCTGTTGGCGGCGCTTCAATCTGGCTTTCTTCACGTCATAGATATAGTCACCGACCGTCCCGTCCTTGATCCTGGTCACGAGCTCATCAACGGCGAAGATTGGAACAAGGAACCACTCGCGCGGCACGATCGGTTGACCAAAACGGTCCTTTATCTCGATCTTAAGCTTGGCTGGATCAAAGAACCGGTGAATGATGTTCTCCAACTTGGTGCGGTTGATGTTGTAGAGTTCGTAGGTGGCCACGACTTCCACATCGGCCATGAGGAAGGTCGGGTCGAGCTTCGCATTGACAATCCGCCGCCCGACGTCGCCGCCCGTGACGCCGATCTTGTGCAGCACGTCGCGGTGCTTGGCGACGACGGGATGATCAGATTTGCTGCGCAGGACATAAATCGTGCCGCTTGCCAGATCGTCGTCGTCGGCTTCGTCGGCGAATAGCGGGCCGGCGGAGGGATCGGTGATGCGGCGGCCCGCGTCGTCGCGGTGAAGTGCGCGCTGCAGAGAGCGGAGCAGCACGTCGCTCTCGGTCCCGTTGTCATAGATAACGCGCAGCCGGCTGTCGCGCCGCTCATATTGTGTCATGAACTCCTCGCCAACCTCGGCGATGTAGGCGATCTGGCCGCCGACGATGAAGAACTCGCCCTGCTTGATCTCGGCCATCGTCTGGAAGCGACGCGTCCTGCGGATGCCGGAATCGAGCTCCCGCTTCACCTGTTCAAATAGCGGTTTGAACTTCTCGAACTCCTTGCAAGGCGTACGGTTGGCGATTTCCTCGGCGGCACGCTTGTCGGCGGTGGTGCGGACATGGCGAAGCTGTGTGATCTCGGCAGCGCCCGCCGCGCCCTCGAGCTCGGCAAGCAGCTCGTCGTCGTCCATCGCTTCCGCCGGCGCGGCGGGGACGGCCTGCGGGTCACCAAGCAGCCCTTGATGGTCCAGCGGCGCAAGAAGCGAGCGGCACTCCTCAAGCGCGCGCAGGCGATCAAGCCGCACGGCATAAAGCCGCTCGAAGATGTCGCGGTCCTCGCCATGCTCCGGGGCGCGGCCATTCTTCTCTACGAAACGCTGAATCTCCTCGAATCCCGCGATGATGCGTTCCTCGCGCGGGGAGCGGCCGCCTTTCCTTTCAGGTGGGGCGAACTCATCAAGTTCTTCGCGCAGTTCATCAAGGTCTAGGTCACTCATAGCGGCCCTCATCCTTGAACTTTACGAACGCGGCTGCGCCCTCGGCCATCCGTTTCTCCCAGGGATCGGTGGAGCTGATTGATGGGAGCCGGCCGCGCTCCTTCTTGAACTTTACGGCGCGCACGGCAAGCTCCTTGGCATCCTCCGGCGTCAGGCTGGTACGCTTGGCGGCAATCGCCGCCGCGACCTGCTTCAGGCTTTCCTCGCTCATCGTCTTGGCAAGGATGGCGTAGGCCTCACCGAACGGGTTGATACGGTCGATCAGGTCGATGTCGAGTTCGCGCACGTCCATGGCAAACCTGCGCACACCGTCGATCAGGGCGGTGTTGGCGCTGGGCTCGTTGCCGTCACTGCCCCCGGTGGCAAGCTGTTTGGCCTGTTGCGTAATGTTGAGCGCGGCGATGGCGTGCTGCCGCACCGCCTCCTGATCTTCTTCATCGAGGTCAGGATACTTGTCCTTGATGATCTTGCCCATGCGGACCTGCGTCAGCTCCTCGGGCACGAGCTCCTCGTCGAACAGGCCGCGTTCGATTGCGGTCTTGTCCTGAACGAAGGCCGCGATCACCTCGTTAAGGTCCTCCTGGCAGATGCGCGCCGCTTCTTGGCTCTTGGGTTCGGCAAGGCCCTTGATCTCGATCTGGAACTGGCCCGTCTGCTCGTTGAAGCCGACGTTGCACTTGTTCGGGTCGTAGCCGCCCTCCCCGTAGTTGAAGCCTTCCACGGGCCCGCTCTGCGGGTTCTTGGGCTTGAACTCGAAGCGCGGCGCGAGGACCTGCTCCATGAGAAGGCTGGCGGCGATAGCTTTCAGCGTGTCGTTCACCGCTTCAGTGACGGCCTCCTCGGAGGCGTCGGGTTCGGCGATCAGATTGGTGAAGCGCGCGCGGGTCTTGCCTGGTGCGTCCCGGGTTGCGCGCCCAACGATCTGGACGATCTCGGTGAGGCTGGAGCGATAGCCGACGGTCAGCGCGTGCTCGCACCAGATCCAGTCGAAGCCCTCCTTGGCCATGCCGAGGGCGATGATGATGTCCACATGGTCGCGGTTGTTCTTCTGCGCGGGGTCTTTGAGCGCGGCGGAAACGCGGTCGCGCTTCGACGGGTCGTCGTCGACCAGATCGGCGATGCGCAAGGTCCGGCCTTCCGGTGTCTTCACAAGCTGGAAGCCGGTCTTGGGGTCAATGCCTTGCCACTCGCCCAGCTCGTGAATGATGTGTTCGACTTCCTTGATCTTGTCGCCCAAGGATTCGCGCGCATTGACGTTCGGAATATGGATGATGGTTCTCTCTGCCGGGTTCAGCACCTTGAGGATGTCGTCGGTATAGGGACCGGAATAGAAGAAGTAGCCCATGTCGAGCTGCTTCAGGTATTCGTAGCCGTTGAGCTGCTCGTAGTAGGTGTAGGTGACGGTATCGAACTTCGCCTCGTCCTGCGGGGCCAGCACAGGCACGGCATCGCCGCGGAAGTAAGAGCCGGTCATCGCCACGATATGCGCCTTGTCGCGGGCGATGAATGCCCCGAGATGCTGGCCGAGCTTGCTCTCGGGGTCGGCGGAGACGTGGTGGAACTCGTCCACGGCGATCAGGCGGCCGTCGAAGGCCTCCACACCGAACTTGTCGACGGCGAAGCGGAAGGTCGCGTGGGTGCAGACCAGCACCTTGTCGCCGCTCTCCAGAAACGCCTTGACGGAGTTGACCTTGCCGCCGTTGTCCGCTCCGGGCGCGTTGCAGAGATTCCATTTGGGCTCTACGCGCCAGTCGGCCCAGAAGCCGTATTTGGTCAGCGGCTCGTCGTTGAAGCTCGCACCGATCGCCTTCTCCGGCACGACGATGATCGCCTGCTTCAGGCCCTGGTTGGCGAGCTTGTCGAGGGCGATGAACATGAGCGCGCGGCTCTTGCCCGATGCCGGCGGCGACTTGATGAGAAGGTACTGCTCGCCGCGCTTCTCGTAGGCGCGCTCCTGCATCGGCCGCATGCCGAGCGCGTTGGCCTTTGTCGACGCGCCGTTGCGGGCATAGGAGACCGAGATGGAGGGTATGGATTTCCTTTCGGCGGTCATGCGCTCGCCCCCGCGTTGCGTCTCTTGGCCGAGCCGTTCTTCGCCGCGCCTTGCCCGGCGGTCATCTTGGTGTAGAGGTCGAACAGCTTTTCCAGCCGCTCGGTGTCGTTCTTGAAGCGGCGGCCGATATAGATGCGCTCCAGCACCTCGTCGTTGCGCTCGTGCGCGTCGCGCAGGTCGGCGGGCATGTTGTCGGGGTCGTAGAGGTCGGCGATGGTGGCAGGGAAATGCGCCTCGCGCGCGAGCAAGATCTCCTCCGCACAGCGCGTCAGGTCGGCCTTGTTCTTATCGGTCAAGGTCGGAACGGGAAATGTGTTCCAGCCAAGCGTGTTGGAATAGCGGAAATCGGTCTTCAGCTTACCGCAGACGGTGGCGATCCAGACAAGATGTAAGCGCGACACTATCAGCGCCATGTTCCAGAGCGGGGCATCGCTGATCATAAACGCGAGATTCGATATGACAGTGCCGGCCGGGAGGAGGCCCGCCGGAAACCACTCGCGACGCTCAGAACTCACTGAAGGTATGATGATCGCTTGTTGGCTCGGAATCTCGCCTCGATGCTGAAACCGATGGGGTACTTTCGCAAGCTGTTCCCTCGTCTCCCTTTTCTTGCTTGCTGCTCTGAGCGCCGCAACCCGCTCGAGTCGCTCAGGAGGGGCGCCATCTGACGGGCAACCGAGGACTGCTGATCTGATATAACGAGGCACGATCGTGTCATGCCCTGCAAATAGTCTTGCGATCCAAAAAACGGGTGGACAAACTGCGAGGCAGCCGGCAGCGCTGCGGTTAGCGAACGAACTTCTTCCATGTCGAGTATCAGGTTTCCCCCATCGTTAGGGACGCTCCCTGTTTGCATTGGCGGAAGAGATTGAGACTGGGGCGCTGGATGACTTTCGACAAATAAGTCTGCACCATCAACCAAGTATGCGTTGATGTTAGAGGCCGTGAGTGAAAAATCCTCGCCATAAATGACCTTCTTCCGTTGTTTGCGTCTTTGGGCGATTCCAATGATGACGCAGGTGACGCCAGCATTTCGAGCTGCGCTATTGGACCACTTGAATGACAGATGGGCGAAAGCGATCTCTATATCTTCGCCCAAAACCTGCGGCCAAAGCTGGGGCAACTGCCTGCCTTGACAAACAGAGTTTGTCGCAACTAGAGCGGCCATCGCGTCCGTTTTCCGGCAGTATTCGGCCGCCAATACAAACCAGCAGCCCACATAATCAACGTATCCGAACTTGTCAGTACGGTTGGAAAAAATGTGGCTCATATCATCGAGATGCTGATCCTCCTTTTTACCTTTACCGGAGTATGGGGGGTTTCCGCAGATGTAGGTTTCGCCACCCTCGTTATCAAAATCGATTTGCGTCTGGTCCAATGGGGTATTCAGCAGATCGTCGGTGTGCACTTTCACAGCTGTTCCTGTCGGCGGGCAGATGCTCAACCAGTCCAGCCGCAGTGCGTTTCCGCAAGTGATCCAGTTCTCCGCGTCGAGCGGCAAGAACTCAGCCAGGGCCTCCTTCTGCCCGCGATAGAGCACGTCGCATTGGAACTCGGCGATGATGAGCGCGAGGCGCGCGATCTCGGCGGCGAAGTCGCGCAGCTCGATACCGCGAAAATTGGTGAGCGGTATTGCCGAGCGCCGGTCGGACTCGCCGCGACGCTTGTTGATCTTGGCCTCGATCTCCCGCATCTGCTTGTAGGCGATGACGAGGAAGTTGCCGCTGCCGCAGGCGGGGTCGAACACCCTGATCCTCGACATGCGGTTGCGCAGGTTGAGGAGCTTGCGCGAGTTGTCGCCCGCTTCGTCGAGCTGCGCGCGCAGGTCATCGAGGAACAACGGGTTGAGCACCTTCAGAATGTTCGGAACACTGGTGTAGTGCAGGCCGAGCGCGCCGCGCTCCTCGTCGTCGGCGACGGCCTGGATCATCGAGCCGAAGATGTCGGGGTTGATCTTCGTCCAGTCGAGATTGCCGATGTGGAGAAGGTACGAGCGCGCGATTCTGCTGAAGCGCGGCACGTCCATCTTCCCCGAGAACAGGCCGCCGTTGACATAGGGGAAGGCGTCGGCCCAGGGCCGGAAGTTGGCCGCCTTGCGGTCTTCGATCTTGGTGTTCATGGCGCGGAAGATCTCGCCGATCACCTCATGCGTGTTGGACGAATCGCGCGCGCTCATCTGCTCGATCGTGGCCGTGAAGAGACCCTTGCCATTGAAGATGTCGGTATCTTCGGCGAAGAAGCAGAAGATGAGCCGGGCCATGAAGTGGTTCATGTCGGGGCGGCGCTCGGCCGTGCCCCAATCGGGGTTGTCCTTCAGGAGCTCGATATAGAGCCGGTTGAGGCGGCTGGTCGCCCTGATGTCGAAGGAGCTTTCGCGAATTTGCTTGACGGTGGTGATGCCGGCCAGCGGCAGGAAGAAACCGAAGTGGTCCGGGAAATCGCGATAGGCCGAGGCGACGGTCTCGCCGGTCCCCAAATCCTCGGCTTCCAAGGCTTCTCCATCGGTAGCGAGGATGAAGCGCGCCTTGGCCCTGGCCGTGGCCGGGCTTTCCTTCAGCGCGGCCAGCGTCTTCGTGACCTCGCCGGGCGGACTGACGGCGATGTGGATGTTGTTGGTTTGCAGGACGCCGCCAAGGTCGGACTTGTTGGACGCGCCGCTGCGAAGGCGCTTGATGGTCGTTTCCTTGTTGCCGAAGGCTTCGAGGAAGGCGAAGGGGAATTCGGCCGGATCGAACGGCTCTTCGGCCAGCTTGGAGACGGCTTGTTCAATTTCAACGGGGTTCATGCGATCCCCACATGACGGTGTTGGTCCTGCGGGTGCTACGTGCCCGCATTTGCGGCTGGCCGCCGCACCGGCAGTTTCTTGACCTCGCGTCCAACCTGCTGCTCGGCAACTCCAATATCATAGGTGCTCTGCAGATTGAGCCAGAACTGCGCGCCGTTTCCGAACCAGTGGCCGAGCCGCAATGCCGTGTCACCGGTGATGCCGCGCCGGCCGTGAATGATCTGCGTGACCCGGTTCGCGGGCACGTTGATCTGGCGCGCGAGCTCGGTGGGCGTCACGCCGATCTGCCGCAACTCGTTGGCGAGCATTTCGCCGGGGTGGATCGGGACCTGCGCCATGTCCGTTCTCGCGCCTCGTTGACTGGTGGTTGCGCAGCGCGGCAGCGCGCCCTGCGGGTCGCTGAAGGCAGCCTCGCATTGATGCCTACGCTGGACGGATCGCGCCCGCGGGCGCGCAGAACTGAAGAAGTTCGCCGGGCGAGACCGGCCAATCGTTCCGACCCGCCGCAGGGTTCTGGACTTCAACTCGAATCATAGCCGAGCATGACAGGCCTCGACGATTTACGTCAATCGTAAATCACTTCGCCTGCAGAGCCGCCGCGACATCCGGATGTCACGGCGCGGAAAGCCGGCGCCGGCCTCCGGCCGCCGAGGGAAGCCGCTGCGCCACCATGTCTTGGGCGAAATCCGCAGGGGCAGGCGGATCAGGCCAGGAACCGAATTATCATGGAATCCGACATAGATGGTTGCGGGGGCCTGCATCACGCGGTGCCGAGTCGATAGAACACTCCCACCAGAGAAGGTCACCTTCAGGCTGGTCCCATGACTGCTAAGTGCCGCAGGTACTGCAGCCCTCGGAACCATCACTCCCAGC
>Ga0070741_10018926_pt1 | contig 11067 bp, 11 predicted proteins | sample Coa_R1_4_FD_66440 | JGI IMG/M metagenome (GOLD analysis project Ga0070741, IMG submission 66440) | Surface soil microbial communities from Centralia Pennsylvania, which are recovering from an underground coalmine fire - Coalmine... | ecosystem: Environmental > Terrestrial > Soil > Unclassified ...
GGAACGACGACGCTCGACGTCGCCTCGAACTACTTTCCGGCGCGAGGCCTCTATTCGAGCTCGAACGAGCGCGTCGTGTCGGCGCAGATGCGCGAGATCGCCGCGGCGGGAGTCCAGGAGGTCGTCAGCTCCTGGTGGGGCTGGGGCTCCCCGGAGGATCGCCGGCTGCCGCTCGTCGTCCGCGCCGCCCACGCCGCCGGGCTGTCGGTCGCCGTCCACCTCGAGCCGTATCCGAGGCGGACGATCGAGACGGTCGAGGCGGACATCGCCCACCTCGCCTCCCTCGGGATCACCCGCTTCTTCGTCTACCGGCCGTTCGACATTCCGGTGGAGGAGTGGGCGGCGGCCGACCTGCAGGCGCACCTGCCCGACGTGCAGCTCTTCGCGCAGACCGCCCTCGTCGGCCGGGCCGCCCGCGCAGGGTTCGACGGCGTCTACACGTACGACGTCCTCCTCTGGGGCGGCGAATCGTTCCCGCGGCTGTGCCGGCAGGCGCACAAGGCGGACCTGCTCTGCCTGCCCTCGGTCGGGCCCGGCTACGAGGCGGGCCGCGCGACGGGGGATCTGCGGATCAAGCCGCGACGCGACGGCGCCACCTACGACGCCATGTGGCAGTCCGCGATCCAGTCCGACGCCGACGGGGTGACGATCACGAGCTACAACGAATGGCACGAAGGGACGCAGATCGAGCCCGCCCGGGCGTCGTCGCCCGGCGTCGCGGCGTCGTCCTCGTTCGAGACGTACGACGGCGCGTGGGGCCTGCGCGGGCGGGCTGCGCAGACTGCGTACCTGCAGCGGACGGCGTTCTGGTCGAGGGCGTTCGCGCGAGCGCACCCGACCCGGCGCCTGCTTCCGCCCTGATCAGCCGACGAACACGTCCGCGCCGCACCCGAACACGAGGGCGGCGTGGCGATCCGCGTCCGGCACGCCGCCGAGCGACGGGTGGTCGAGGTCGACGACGGTCTCCGGCCACGCCTCGAGCCCGAGCGCCCCGGCCCCCTCGTCCGAGCCGAAGGCGAGCAGGCAGCCGACCGAGATCACGTTGCGCCTGCCGCCCGAGCGCCGTGCGATTCCTTCGACCTCGCGAAGCTCCTCGAGCGGGTCGATGCGCACGTTCGAGTCCGAGCCGATGCAGATGCCGATTCCACGCTCGCAGAGGGCTGCCACGGGGGCGTAGCCGTCGCCGAGGTTCGCCTCGGTCGTCGGACAGACGCAGACACGGGCGCCCGCCTGCGCGATCAGGTCGAGCTCGCCGGGCGTCGCGTGGGTCGCATGGACGACGGTGGTGTGCGGGCCGAGGCAGCCGGTCCGGGCGAGGAGCTCGATCGGCCGCAGCCCGTGCTCTGCCAGGCACTCCTCGATCTCGCGCGGCTGCTCGCCGGCGTGGACGTGGAGCGGAAGCCCTTCGGCGGCGGCGTGGCGACCGATCTCGTCGAGCCAGTCGGCCGGGCACGCGCGAACGGAGTGGGGGGCGAGGCCGACGCGAATTCCGTGTCCCCGCAGGTGCTCGACCTGGCCGAGATACTCGGCGACGGATGCCTGGCGGAAGCGGGCGATGCCGCGGCGCGCGTAGGCGGCGAGCAGCACGACCAGCTCGATCCCAGCAGCGGCCGCGGCGTCGGCCGCCGCCCGCCCCTCGTCCAGGCCCAGGTAGTGGAACTCCCCGACGGCGGTGTAGCCGGCCCTGCGCATCTCGCGGTACGTCTCGGCGTAGCCGGTCCGGATTCCCTCGACCGTCTGCCGCTCCGCCTCGGCGAGCATCGCCTCGCGCCACCCCCAGAAGTCCGCCCCCTCGACGCTTCCGCGCAGGCTGCGCTGGAACGTGTGCGAGTGCGCGTTGACGAAGCCCGGGAGCCTCAGGAGCTGCGCCACGGCGCGATTGTCCACCTTTTCCGGCGTTCCGGGCGGGATTCAGGGGGGACTATCCTTGGGTCACCGTGGCGGCTCTCCCTGCATCCGGCACCGTGCTGACGCGGATCCCGAACGCGATCACGATCGCCCGCTTCCTGATGATCCCGCCGTTCGTCATCCTGCTCGCGCGCGCGGACGGGGGCCACGACTGGGTCTCGGGCGTCCTCTTCGGCGTCGCGGGGATCTCCGACCAGGTCGACGGCTGGCTCGCGCGACGCTGGCGGGTCGAGTCCGAGTTCGGCAAGTACGCCGACCCGCTCGCCGACCGCCTGATGATCGACGCGGCGGTGATCCTCCTCTTCGTCGCCGATCGCCTGCCGTGGCCCGCCCTCGCCGTCATCGTCGCGCGTGACGCGCTGCTCGTCGTCGGCACGCGGTTCGTCCTGCCGCGGGGCTACGAGTTCTCGGTCAGCCTCCTCGGCAAGGCGGCCACCTGGGTGCTGTACGCCGCCGTCGCGTTCGTGATCGTGACGCACGACGGCACCGGCTGGCCGCTCTGGGTCTTCTGGATCGGGCTCGGCATGGCCGTCGGAGCGGGCGTCCTTTACATGGGCTCCGCGTGGCGCTCGATCCGCGGGGGGCGCCGGCTGGAGGTGACGGAGACGTGAGGCGGCGCCGGCAAGACGCCCCGCCGGGTGCGACCCGAGGGCGGCCGGGGACATGAGAGCCGTCGTGATGGCGGGCGGGGAGGGCACCCGCTTGCGCCCGCTGACCTCCAACCAGCCGAAGCCGATGGTGCCGATCGTCGGCAAGCCGTGCATGGAGCACATCCTCGAGCTGCTGAAGCGGCACGGCTTCGACGAGGTGATCGTCACGCTCGCCTTCCTGCCGCAGGCGATCCGCAGCTACTTCGGCGACGGCGAGGCGCTCGGACTGTCGATCGAGTACTCGGTCGAGGAGTCCCCCCTCGGCACGGCGGGCTCCGTCCGCCTCGCGTCCGGCCGCCTGGACGACACGGTGCTCGTCATCTCGGGCGACGCGCTCTGCGACATCGACCTCGGCAAGCTGCTCGCGTTCCACCGCGAGCGGGGGGCCGCGGTCACGATCGGGCTGAAGTCGGTCGAGAATCCGCTCGAGTTCGGGATCGTCGTCACCGACGAGGACGGCCGTATCGAGCGCTTCCTGGAGAAGCCGTCGTGGGGCCAGGTGTTCTCGGACACGATCAACACGGGGATCTACGTGCTCGAGCCGGAGGTGCTCCGGCACGTGCCCGCCGACCGCCCCTACGACTTCTCCAAGGAGCTCTTCCCGCTGCTGCTCGAGATGGGCCGGCCGATGTACGGGATGGTCTGCGACGGCTACTGGCAGGACATCGGCAACCTCGACCAGTTCCGGCAGGCGAACTTCGACGCGCTCGACGGGCGGGTCGCTCTCGACATCCCGGGCCTGCGCCTGCGCGGGAACCTCTGGATCGGCGAGGGGGTGGAGATCGACGACCTCGAGGACGTCGAGGGGCCCGCGTTCGTCGGCAACTACTGCCGGATCTCGCCGCAGGCGTCGATCGGGCCGTATTCGGTGCTGTCGGCCGGCGTCACGCTGCGCGAGCGCGCCCGGACCGTCCGCTCGGTGATCGACGCCGGCACGCACATCGGCCGCAGCGCCCTGGTCGAGGGCGCGATCCTCGGACGGAGCTGTGACGTCCGCACGCACGTGCGCATCCAGGAAGGGGCGGCGATCGGGGACGAGGTCGTGCTCGGCGCGCAGAGCATGGTGCTGCCCGGCGTGCGCATCTACCCGTACAAGGAGGTCGAGTCCGGCGCGCACATCCACGAGAGCCTGATCTGGGAGTCGCGCGCGACCTCGGCCCTGTTCGGCAAGGAGGGCGTGGCAGGCCTGATCAACGTCGACCTGACCCCCGAGGTCGCGGTTCGCCTGGCGGCCGCGCTCGGCACCGCGCTGAAGCGGGGCGCACGCGTGGTCGCGAGCCGCGAGTCTCCGCGCGCCTGCCGGACGATCAAGCGGGCGATGATCAGCGGGCTGAACTCGGCTGGCGTGGACGTGGCAGACCTGCGCGTGCTCCCTTCCGCGGTGAGCCGTCACCTCCTGAAGACGCACGGCTACGACGCGGGCTTCCACATCGGCGTCAGCCCGACCGACCCGGAGGCGCTCCAGATCCGCTTCTTCGAGCAGCCCGGGATCCAGATGACGAGCGCGCTCGAGAAGGAGGTCGAGAAGCACTTCAACCGGCGCGAGCTTCGCCGCGTGCCGTTCGGCGACATCGGCAACGTCACCTATCCGGCCCGGATCAGGGAGAGCTACGCCCAGGACCTGCTCTCGCACCTCGACGCCGAGGCAATTCGCGCGCGCGGCTTCCGCATCGTCGTCGACTACGGCTACTCCGCGTCGTCCTTCGTGCTGCCGCTGCTGCTCGGCCCGCTCGGCGTCGAAGCGATCGCCGCCCACGGCTTCACGACCGAGACCGCCGCGACGCCGGCATCCCTGCGCGAGTCGATCGGCCAGGCGAAACGCCTGGTCGGTGCGGTCGCGGCCGACTTCGGAGCCGTCTTCGACCGCGCCGGCGAGCGGCTCTTCCTCGTCGACGAGCAGGGCCGCGAGATCCCGGTCGAGCAGACGCTGCTCCTGTACCTGAAGCTGCTCGGCGCCAACGGCGGGACCGGCAAGGTCGCGGTGCCGATCACGGTCACGGGCCACGTCGAAGGGCTGGCCGCCGACGGCGGGCTCGAGGTCGTTCGAACGCCCGCCGCGCCCGCCGAGCTGACACGGATCGCCTCCGAGGACGGTGTCGTCTTCGCCGGCGCGGTCGGCGGGGTGTACGTGTTTCCGCAGTTCCTGCCCGCCTACGACGCCGTCGCCAGCCTCTGCAAGCTGCTCGAGCTCCTCGCCCCGATCGAGCGGCCCCTGTCCGCGGTCGTCGCCGACCTGCCCGCGTCGACCGTCGTCCACCGCCAGCTCGCCTGCCCGTGGGCGCTGAAGGGCCTGGTCATGCGGGTCCTGACCGAGCGGCTGAAGGACCGCGAGCTCGACCTCACCGACGGGATCAAGGTCATCGACGAGCGCGGCTGGGTCGAGGTCTTGCCCGATCCGGACGAGCCGCTCGTCCACATCTACGCCGAGGGGCCGACCGACGAGGTGTCGGCCGAGCTGGAGGCCGAGGTGCGGATGGTCGTCGAGGACGTGATGCGCGGGCAGGAATCGCCGATCGCGGCGCAAATCTCAAGCTGAGGTTGAAGCTTCACGGGGGGCCTGCTTCAATGGCGAGGCGCCACCCAGCCGACAGAAGGGATGTGATGGAAGCATTTCCGGACCTGGCGACTCTTTCCGACTCCGAGCTGAAAGAGCTGATCCACACGCTCGAGGCAGAGGAGAACGAGATCTCCTACCAGCGGCGAATCCTGCACGGGAAGCTGGACATCCTGCGCGCCGAGCTGGTGGCGAGGCTGCAGAAGAAGGGCGAAGGCGAGCTGGGCCAGGTCGACATCGACCGGCTGACCGAGATCCTCGCCGGCAAGGCAGCCCCGCCCACGGCGGCGGAGTGATCCACACCGTCGTGCCAAGGCGTGATGTCACCCGGAGGAGGGGGTCCGTGGGGAACCACGGGTTCCCCAACGCGGAGCGTGATCTCACGAGATCGTACGGCCGGCCAGTCGCCGCGAGTCGCCGCCGGAGCCGGGCTTTGCCCGAACGGAGGCATCCCGACGCCGATCAGTCGATCCCGGGGAGGGAGGGGGTCCGTGGGGGAACCACGGGTTCCCCCACGCATCTCCCACGGGTTCCCGCGCGCAGATGAGCCACGTCTACTGCCCGGAGTGCGGGTTCCAGAACCTGGAGTCCGCCAACTACTGCTCCCGCTGCGGAGCGCTGCTCGTCACCGAGGCCGACGTGGACGTGACCATGACGTTCTCGGCCGAGGAGCTCGAGGAGGAGCGGAGCGAGGCGCTCGAGGATCTCGGGGTCGAGGGGCCCGCGCTCGTGGTCAGATCCGGCGGGGGCCGGACCGGCGAGCAGTTCCCGCTCGACCGCACGCAGACGACGATCGGGCGCTCCCCCGACTGCGACATCTTCCTCGACGACGTCACCGTCTCCCGCCGCCACGCGATCGTCGCGAGGGGGCCGGCGGCCTTCACGATCGAGGATCTCGGCAGCCTCAACGGGACGTTCCTCAACCGTCGCCGCATCGAGCGTGCCGACCTCGAGAACGGCGACGAGGTGCAGATCGGCAAGTACCGGCTCACCTTCCTGGAGCGATGACCACCACCGCGCCCGCGACACGCCTGCACACGATCGGCTCGGTCTGCCGCCGGCTGCAGGCCGAGTTCCCTGACATCTCGATCTCGAAGATCCGCTACCTCGAGGATCAGGGCTTGCTCGCGCCGAAGCGCACGCGCGGCGGGTACCGCCTGTTCAGCGAGGACGACGTCGAGCGGCTCGAGACGATCCTCCGGCTGCAGCGCGACGAGTTCCTGCCCCTGCGCGTGATCCGCCAGGAGCTCGCGGCGCCCGCCGCGAAAGATCGGCGCCGCCGGCGCTCGAACCTCTCGTCGCCGGATCCGACGATCGACGTCTCCGAGCTCTGCGAGCGGGCCGGGATCACGGCCCAGCAGGCACGCGAGCTGGTCGAATACGGCCTCCTCGAGCAACCCTTCACGGAGTCCGACGTGGACACGGCCGCCGTGTGCGCGCGGCTGACCGGCGCCGGAGCGGACGTCCGGCACCTGCGCAAGTTCGCAACAGCGGCGGGCAACCAGGCCGATCTGCTCGAAGCGCTCGTCCCGAAGCTTCGCTCCCGCAACCCGGAAGCCAGGCAGGGCGCGCTCGACGACCTCCATGTGCTCGCCGAGCTCGCGCAGGAGCTCAGCCAGCTGCTCTTCTGGCGAGCGCTCCGGAGCCGGGTGGGCTGACCATGAGCGTCGACCTGGCGGCGAAGATCCGCGATGTTCCGGACTTTCCGAAGCCCGGGATCGTCTTCAAGGACATCATGCCGCTGCTCGCCGACGCGTCGGCGCTGAAGGACGCGGTGGAGCGGCTCGCGGCCTGGGCGGAGCCGCGCCGGCCGGACCTCGTGCTCGGAGCGGAGGCGCGCGGGTACATCACGGGCGGCGCGCTCGCCTGCAGGCTCGGCTGCGGATTCGTCGCCGCGCGGAAGCCCGGGAAGCTGCCCTGGCGGACGGTGGCGGCGAAGTACGCGCTCGAGTACGGCTTCGACTCGCTCGAGATCCACGCCGACGCGATCGTGAAGGGCCAGCGGGTGCTGATCCACGACGACGTGCTGGCGACCGGGGGGACCGCCAAGGCGACGGTCGAGCTCGTCGAGCAGCTCGGAGGCGAGGTCGTCGGCCTGCCGTTCATCATCGAGCTCGAGTTCCTGAACGGACGGGAGCGACTCGCAGGCCACGACGTCTTCTCGCTGATCCAGTACGCAGACTAGCCCCGCGGCCTCGCAGCCGATCGGGACTATCTCGCGTGTTCGCCGTCCGTCTTACCGATCAGGTAAGACGAAGGGATGTACGACGTGCTCACAACGCGGTACACGTTCGCGTGTCCCAGCCGGGGCGAGACGAAGGTCGGCCTCTCGTCGTTCCGGCGCCTGCAGCGGCTGGAGGGAACGGCCCATCCCGTCGTCTACCGGATCAGCTTCGCGTGTCCGTGCGGCGAGGACCATCCCGGCCTGGTCACGCACGACGAGCTGGACTGGGCGCCGCTCGGGCTCGATGCGGGGGGCTTCCTGAACCTGATGACCGCCCGGATCCAGGCGGTGGGAGAGGAGCTGGGCGAGCTCGCCGCGCTGCGGATCCAGTCCGGGGAGTGGCCCTGGAGCTTCTTCTGCTATCCGGAAGAGCTCCCGCGGCCCGTCTTCCCGTCGTCGTTCCTGCTGCTCGCACCGGGCGGCCGCGAGCACCTCGGGCTCGCCGTGCGCTGCCCGACCTGTGAGCGGATATCGCTCAACCTCGTCACGCGAGAGCACGTCGACGTGCCGTTTCACAACGACGACGCGGTCGGCGTCGTCGAACACGTGTTCGCCCAGGATGCGCGGCAGATGGTGGCGGAGTTCTCGGCGGAGCTCTACTCGGCGAGCTTCGACGAGCGCCGCCTTCGCCTCTGAGCCCGCTTAACCGGCGGCGATTACGGGTATCCGCCCGTCGAGGTGATTGTGATGATCAGGACTGTGCGTGGCGCAGCAACGTTGGCCGGTGCAGGGGTTGCCGGCCTGCTGATCTGGATCTCGACCCAGATCGGCAACAGCTCGACCGGAGGCTACTGGGCCGTGTACGGCATCCTCGCCGGCGCCGGCCTGACGATGGCGGTGTCGCAGCTCGCCGGCGGATGGACGAAGTGGGGACGGCCGCGGCTGTCGCTGGGCGTCTTCCTGCTCGCGTTCGTCCCCGTGCTGATCGCGGCCGGGTGGGTGCTGCTCGCCGGCCAGCCGCAGGGCAACTGGTTCCAGAGCCACATCACGGCCTGGTCCGGGCACCTGGGCATCGGCGGGCTCGTCAGCGACCTGCGGGAGCGCCTGGGCGTGCTGGCGTTCGGGGTCGGCCTCGTCTTCGGGCTCGCTTTGGACACGTCAGGCCCGGTCAGGGGCGACGTCGTGTCCGACGCCGAGCCGCTCGCCGAGCCGGCCGCCTACGGGCCCGACGAGACGCTGACTGCTCCGGTTGCGCGACCGCTACGGCCGTTCCGCCGCGAGCGGCGGCGCGAGCGCCAGCCGGTGTCGTAGAGGTCAGCGGCTGGGACGGTGGCGGCGGGGCTCGTCCTCGCCGTACAGCCGCACGTACAGGAAGATCGCGCAGCCCGCGAGCGCGGCGACGATGAACGCCGTCGGCTTCGAGACGCCGACCGCGATCATGAAGAGCCAGAGCAGGATCGCCAGCAGGAGCGCCCAGACGAACGAGACGATCCCGTGGTCGATGCTCGGCGGCCTCAGGTGCATCGGCGCGATCCTACTGGACGGGGTTGCGGGCGGAGGGCGGAGAGAGGCCGGATTCGGCCGCTGCCATCCGTCCGCCGCCCAACTTGACATAACGCCGCTTCTCGTGCATCGCATGGGAATTCGACTTTCCTGCCGCAACGTGTTTGAATCGCTCGCGGGGGCGGGTACATCGACGTACCCGAGATGATGGAAGCACCGACAGCCGTACTCGACAGCGTCGTTCAGACCGAGGAGCTTCAGCAGCTGCTGGAAGCGGCCGAGCTGAACGGGTCGGTACGGGCGAACGACCTGCTCGAGGCGCTCGAGCCGCACGCGCTCGAGCCGCTCGAGGTCGACGCCGTGTACAGGATGCTCGAGGAGCGCGGCATCGACGTGGTCGAGGACGACCGCGAACCCGCGCCTCCCCCGCCGCCGGCGACGGCGTCGCTCGAGTCGACCACCGACGCCCTCCAGCTGTTCCTCCGCGAGACCGGCCGGCACCCGCTGCTGACGGCGGCCCAGGAGGTCGAGCTCGCGAAGCGGATCGAGCGGGGCGACATGCGCGCGAAGACGCAGATGATCCAGTCGAACCTGCGGCTCGTCGTCTCGATCGCGAAGAACTACCGCAACCAGGGCCTGCCCTTCCTGGACCTGATCCAGGAGGGCACGCTGGGCCTGATCCGGGCCGTCGAGAAGTTCGACTGGCGCCGCGGGTACAAGTTCTCGACGTACGCGACGTGGTGGATCCGCCAGGCCGTCGCGCGCGCGCTCGCCGACAAGGCCCGCACGATCCGGATGCCGGTCCACATCGTCGAGCGGCTGCAGAAGATGAATCGCGCCGAGCGCCACCTCTGGACGCAGCTCGGCCGGGAGCCGTCGCTCGAGGAGATCGCCGACGAGGCGAGCCTGCCGCTCCAGCAGGCCCGCGAGGTCCGGGCGGCCGCGCGCGCCGCGACCAGCCTCGACCAGCCGGTCGGCGACCAGGACGACGCGGTTCTCGGCGACTTCGTCGCCGGCGACGGGATGCTGCCCGAGGAGGAGGTCGAGCTGTCGCTGCGCAGCCAGGCGCTCGCCGCGGCCCTGCGCGCGCTCGGCGACCGCGAGCGCGAGGTGCTCGTGCTCCGCTACGGCCTCGCGGACTACGAGCCGAAGACCCTCGAGGAGATCGGCCGCCGCCTGGGGCTCACCCGCGAGCGCGTCCGCCAGATCGAGGTCGAGGCGCTCCGCCGGCTCGCGAGCCTCCGCGAGATCGAAGCCGTCGCCCACTGACGGCGCTCGCCCCGCTCGCTTCAGGGCGGAGACGGCCCGGAGGGCCGACCGCTTGCCGGCCCGCCTGGCCGCGCAGCTCGGCTATGCGGAGCGCAGGTACAGGTACAGCTCCGGCGCCTGCGCGCGGAGCTCTCGGAGCGCTCTCGCCTCCAGCTGCCGGACGCGCTCGCGCGTGATCCCGAGCTCGGAGCCGACCTGCTCCAGGGTCTGCGGCGCCTGGCCGTCGAGACCGAACCGGCGGGAGATGACGAGCCGCATGCGTGGGTTGAGGGTGTCCAGCGCCCGCGTGAGCTCCGTCGAGCGCATCGACTCCGCCGTCGTCTCTTCGGGGAGATCGGCGTTGTCGTCCTCGATCAGGTCGCCGTAGATGCTCTCTCCGTCCCCGACCGGCGTCTCGAGGCTGATCGGGTCCTCGATCAGCTCGAGCAGGTCGCGCACCTTCGTCTCCGTGAAGCCGCTCTCCTTCGCGATCTCCGCCAGCACCGGCTCGCGGTTCAGCTTCTGCGAGAGCACACGCCGGGCGCGCATCACGCGACGCACCTGCTCGGCGACGTGGACAGGCAGCCTGATCGTGCGGCCCTGGTCGGCGAGCGCGCGCGTCACCGCCTGCCGGATCCACCACGTCGCGTACGTGGACAGCTTGTAGCCCATCCGCCAGTCGAACTTCTCCACCGCGCGGATCAGCCCCAGATTGCCTTCCTGGATCAGGTCGAGCAGCGGCACGCCCGCCTTGGTGTAGTTCCTCGTGATCGACATGACGAGGCGCAGGTTGGCCTCGATCAGCCGCTTCTTCGCCTCCTCGTCGCCCTCGTCCTTGCGCTGCGCGAGCGCCCGCTCCTCGGCCGCCGTGAGCAGCCGTCCGTCGCCGATCTGGCGGACGTAGAGCTTGAGCGGATCCTGCGTCGGGCCCGCCTCGTCGAGCGGATCCCGCCGTTCCTCCTCCTCGACCTGGTCCGGCTCGTCGAGGGGCGGGACGAGCTCGAGCTTCGGTTCCGGCGCAGGGTCGGTCGAGGGCCGCT
>Ga0070741_10018927_pt1 | contig 11067 bp, 23 predicted proteins | sample Coa_R1_4_FD_66440 | JGI IMG/M metagenome (GOLD analysis project Ga0070741, IMG submission 66440) | Surface soil microbial communities from Centralia Pennsylvania, which are recovering from an underground coalmine fire - Coalmine... | ecosystem: Environmental > Terrestrial > Soil > Unclassified ...
GCGCAATCCGGCGACAGCTCGCCAAGCGGAACATTCCAGTAGTCCTGCCCGAGCCATTTCTGGGTGTAGCGGCCGGTGCGCGAAACCTCGAGCCCGGCCTCGCCATCCTTCAGCAGGATGGCGGCTAAAGGAGAACAGGGGCCGGATTCCACTGAAAATATAGGGTTAGAGGTCGGTGGAGAGTTCGCAAAACCAGAACAAACCGCCGTGAACAATGGTAGAACCTAGGCGGTCACGAGCACAAAATAAGCACATCAAGTTCAGGAGATGTTCCCATGAAAATGCCCCTTTCATTCACCCCGGAATTCATCGGTGGCCTGATCGCTAAGCGCGATAGCCTGAAGAACGACACGCCGAGATGGGAGCGACTGAACATCGCGATCGGCCAATGTCGAACCTACAACAAGGTGGAGCATGATCACCGCAATCGACTTTGGCCGCTGATGATCCGCACCCAGCAAGAACTCGCCAGTCTCGGCGTCGTGGTCGGCTGACATTTCAGGGAGAACAGTGATGGCGAGGAAGCCTGCGAAGTCGCAGCAAACCGTGGTGGTTAAGGACTATGGCGAGGATACCGTAAACCGGCTTGCCGTGATCCTGAAGGCCCTTGAACAGATGGACGAGCGGTCACGCCTCGCCACATTGGGATACATCAAGGCCACCTATCCGAAGGAATGGCCTAGCGACAGTTATCAGTGAGGGGCGAAAATGGCTCGAAAGCAGGAATATATCCGCTGGGCGATCGTGGGTGACGCCGGCCTTTATGTCGGTCAGTGTCTCACCCGAAACGACGCCATCGCCGAGCATGTCCAGGCTCGGTACGGAATCTCCCAGTGGTCTAATCGCGTGCTCAGTCAAACGCAGCGCGAGTGCTGGGAAAAGTGCCGAGCCAAAGGCGACCGTGCGGTTAAGGTCAAGATCACACTTCAGTGAGGTTGGAAAATGGGCTTTGCAAGCTGGATTGCCCGCAAGCGATGGGCGGCGAATATGGCGAGGGCCAAGGCGTTCAGGGATACGCTAAACTTTAGCCAGCGTCAGGTTTTTGATCGTTCGCTGCGACCTCGACTTCCGAAGGAACAGGGAGTTGTGATCGACTATCCCGACGCACTCTATCACATCACAATTGACGATCTGTGTCGGGCTATTAGAGCCGTGACCCGCGATCGCATGTTTCAGTAGCAACGGAGGTTCAGGTGGAACAGATTTTTTTCAGGTCACGAGGCATCGCCATCCCGCAATGGTTCGCCGTCTTGCTGGTCAAGTTTCCGGCGCTACAAGGACCACTTTGGCTGGTCCGTTGCCCTGGTGGATCTGATTGGGCCTGGCGATGTTGTCGGCGGGGCGACTGCGGATGTTCGAACCTCAGATATTACGGACCCGCAGTCTCGAATGGGAACAACGAATGAGATGGGATACGTTTCACGGCTTAACGCTGCGGATGATTATCTTCATCGCCGCATCGTGCTTGATCGCGCATTGGATGCTTTGAGAGTTATACGCAAATCGCGGAAATAGTATAACCGCAGAGATGACCGAAGAAAGTAACTGAGATGCGAAAGCCATGGTGGGGTACGAGCTGGTGTTCAGCGGCATGGACTATGCTCGGTTACGATTGGGTTTATACGCCGCTAATGAACCTATGTCAGATCAAGCCATGGTCGGTGACAGCGGTTGGCCTCGCCTTCCTGATCATAGGAACTGGCCTGCTTGCGCTTCAAGCGGCGTTGGGTCTTCAACCGCATTCGCACAGTTGAGCAGGGATAGACCGTGAGCCCCTTAGAGAAGCATTCCCGAGAGTGCATGGCCAAGCACGAACTCCGCCCCATCGAAGATCCTATGGGCGATGACCACCATACCGACGCCCCTTTCACGAGGGAAGACGAGGAGATCGCAGAGTTAGCCTATTGGCTCGGCGGTCTGTTTGTTGACAAACAAAACTATAGACCGAGCGACCTGATCGGCGCCACCTACTATTATCAAGAGATGACTTCCCTTGACGTTTGGCGGCGAGTGGCTAGAGCGCTTCGCCTTCATGGCCTCAAGATAGTCAACGCTGATCCTAAATAGAGACTCAAAATGTGGTTGGTCCGAACAAAAACTCCTCATCCATGCGCCGGCATGACGCCAGCACAGCGACGCGACTTTGAGTTAATCGCTATCAATGAGCGCCCGCGTGGTGGCACCATGACGCTCAAGAAGCTTTTGGAGCGCGGTCTTATCGAGAGGGGCGAGCCACAGGTGCTTGGTCGTGACGCGCTTGGACCGATTACCGTGCCATCGTGGTATGTACCGATGGACGTGCATTACCAGTGGTGCAAATGGTGCAGCGAGCAAGCGAACGCCAGGAGCGTGAGATGAAGCCGCCGAGCATGAATGAGTTTTTCATTCGCGGAATACCATTGGCTGTGGCGCTTGACCTATTGAAACGATGGGATTCTCTAACCTCGGAAGAGCTTGCAAGATGGGGATTCTCAAAGCCAAAGTTGAATTCCTAAGCCAGGATGACGATCATGGGTGAATGGCAACCGATCGAGACCGCGCCGAGGGACGGCAGCAAAGTTGATCTTTGGCTCACCACGCCGAAGGGAGGCCTATCGACTGGCGATTATGGGCGCGTCAGTGATTGCTGGTTCTCGGACGGGAAATGGTGGCTTTACGACGAAAGTAAGTACGCCAGCGATTCCGAGAACTGTCGAAGCGAGGTCTGGAATGTAACGCACTGGATGGAGCGACCCGCTCCTCCGTCTCCCTGAGAGAGCGCCGTCATGGTAGCCATCAACTTCCAAGCCCAATTCGCTGACGCGGTCGCGGCCGGCCGCAAGACGCAAACGATCCGCCGCAACGCGCGGGCTAATCCCGGTCAAGCGATCCAGCTCTATACCGGACAGCGCACCAAAGCCTGCCGGAAGCTCGCTGATGCGGTCTGTATCGACTGCACCTATGTCGGGCTGACGGCGCGCGGCGTGACCCTTGGCGACACCAGGCGCTTCCCCGGCGACATTGACGACTTCGCTCGGGCTGACGGGTTCAAGGACTACGCCGATATGTGGAAGTGGTTTTCGGAGCGGTACGAGACGAACAGCTTCACGGGGCATATTATCCGTTGGCGCCTCGTTAGCAGTGTCTAGAGAAGACTACGGAAGCGTAAAGGCTCCCAACTGGAAGCACCCGCTGTTGGCAATCGCAATGTTTGACGTGCTGTTCTCATGAACACCGTCCGGCGTGTAAAAGAACGCGGAGCCGTTGACTTGCCACTTACCGCCGTCCTGCGAGTTCTCGACTTGGTTAGCCACTTCGAAAAAGCCGTGCAGCCCTGACGGGATGGTCCTGATCCAGTCGTTCACAGCTACCCGCACTGATTCCGCCGCGTTTGGCGTCTGGTTGACTAGAGTCGCCCAACTATCGGTCGAAGTCGTATATGGCGGAAGCGTAGTCTGAAAGACCTTAGTCGGATCGCGCCAGTAGCTCCAGACGTTCTTCAGTGCATTCTGTACGGTCGCAAGAGAATCCCCGCCTGTGACGATATCGTTGATTCCATACTGACAAATCAGGTGCGAGCAGAAGCGCAGAGCAGAAAAACGCAGGGCGTTCGAGAACAGGAAGCTATTCCCCTGGTCGCCGGAAACACCTAGATTCATGACGGCATAGTTGCTATTTACCGCTCGTTCGATTTCCCCAATCCCGCCGCTCGTTCCGGTAAATGTGTCCCCCAAACCAAAAGCTCGACTATCCCCCACCACACCGATCGATGGCTGGTTGGTCGTGCCAATGATTGCGATCGGGCTGAACATCACACCGTTGGTAGTGTTGGTGATCGTTCCTCCCATAGTCTGATCAGCTATACCAGTAGCCCCATAGGTGCAGGCCTCGCCGTTTGCGGTATCAACACCGTTAGGCCATTTCATACAAGGCAGTGTTGCGCCTCCACCCACGACGGTAGTGTCTCGCCATATCCGGATATAGAAGAATGCTCCTTGCGGCGGCGCCGTGACCGGATCAGAAAAAAAGGTGCCAATAGGGACTAGAAAAGGCTCGATCTGCCCATCCCAAGTAAGCTGTGTAAATGTTCCGGCCGGATACTCCAGCGATCCGGTGAATAACGCAGCGCCGGCCGCAACAGTCTCTTCAATGGCGGAACTATTGGTATTGGCGATAAACCAGTGCGGAATGCCGATCCTTATTGTTGGGGTACTCGCAGCCATGCGATGACGAGAACGCGACATCATTTGTGCCGCTGTCGGCGCATTGAGGGACTGAGGAACTCGGCATCCAGTCGCGACGTGACCGACATAGGAAGTAGAAAGGCTACGAACCGGCATCATCGGGCCGCCAGAGTCGGGGATCATCGGCCCGCCAAATAGGCTCATGTCAACTCCCAGCGCATGTATAGAAACGTCATAGATAGATCACTTTCAGTTTGAGATATTTGGCGAGAAGCCACTCGATCCTTGCCCCGCCGCTTCGCCACCAGCCCGGCAACATGGCGATAGCGTCGCACTCACAGAGCTGGCCAAGGACATAGGCCATGATCCCGCGGAGAGGCATTCCCTCGATATTGGCTGATGCGGGATTGAAGACCTGATGATGCTCTAGTCTGAAGCGGTTTGCGGCTTTGGCAAACGCAGGTTTGTTTAGATCAACGCGCCCGCGCATTGGGCCGGCAATATAGACTTTCACCGCTCGAACTTGAATCTCTTACGAGCGTCCTTGGTGGCTCTCTCGCTCTGTCTCGCGCGGAAGAACAGCTTACCCTTTTCAACCTTATAATCCGTGATGTGAACAAGACCGCAGTGGCAGCACATATCACGCTGCCCGGTCCATGACGCCTCGTACCATTCCCCATCGATGATCTGACGATAGTTTTTCATACCCTGATGATTTCCCCTCGGAATTGTACTTCGTTGTCAGACCATTTCGTCACCAACTCAGGAAACAACAGACGCCCATCCCGGTATGTCAGGACCGCAAACCCGCTCCGCCAATCAAGCGGAGAATCTTCCGTATAAGAGAACGCACGATGGTTCTTGTCAGCCACGCAGCCAGTATCGACGCCGTAACGATCATAAGAACGATAGTCAGAAAGAGGTCGCACGTTCTGACAATGAAGGTGGCCAGTGACCATCGAGATACCGGCATTGAGGGTGTTTGCTCTTGTGGCGTTCATGCCCCCTTTCCAGCGATGCTTGACCATCGTGGCTCCGCCCTCCACGCCATCATTGATCATGCAGGACATTGCTTTCTGCCACGCACCGAAATGGTCAGAGAGGTGAACACCCTTCACGCCTCGCATCTGCGGCGTTGAGTTGGCTATCAGAGCCTCAAAACGCGCATCGTGATTGCCAAGCGTCCAAATCTTCTGTGTGCCGCGCCTGGAGCGAATAACAATATCGTTCAGATGATCTTGCGCGGATTCTAGCTCTTCCACGACATCCGGCGCCTTCTCCCAGTTCTGGGGGTGACGAGAGATGCGCGGGAAATCCATCACGTCGCCATTCAGGATAATGGCGGTTGGCTTGATGTCGTCTACAAACTTCTTGAAGGCGCGAAGGCAGGTAGATTGTTCACCTGGCCAGATATGGAAGTCGCTTCCTACGAGGACTTGACCATTAGCGATTTGAAGAGGAACGCGGCCGGGATATTGAATTGAAGCAGTGCTTGGAGCGGAAAGGAGACTGTCGAGATTATTCTCTAGGCGCCTGCGTCGTTTGTAGACATTTCTTTCTGTTATTCCAAGCTTTTCTGATAAAGCCGTTGCACCAATCGAACTGAACAGACGCATGAACTCTTCGTTTGAGCATCTTGCTTCTGGCATCTAAGCCTCAATGATTTGTTGATGAAAATCATCGCCGCTTAGCGGACTTCAAACACCCCCGCCCTGAACGAAGCAATAGACGGACCCGCCAGAACTCAGGAACACAACGCTGTGGCCGGTCGGATTGCCGTATTTCCAGGTCAGCTTGCGGTCGGGAATTTCGATCTCGGTCCCAATAGGAACAGGAGTTCGTCTCAGCTTCTCGTTGTCACGATCATCCGTGATATTGCAGAAGGTCTTGCTGTCTTTTACATGGATTTCATCGCACCAATAGGCGTCAGCCTCGCCACAACATGAGACTGAAGGATTGTCGGGCTGCATGAGGCTTCGATACCATTGCCTGACTTCTGGATCGGTTTGCTCCCATTGACCCCCGTCCCTGGCGACAGCAAATTGAACGCCGTAGAGAAAGAACAGAAGAACGGCCATCACAATAATGGCCCCCACGAGGGACCAGTTTATGCGTTCTCGTAGCGATCTAGGAGAGAGCAAGGTCCGTATCCCTTTGTCCAACCTGTGTGCCATTGACCGAAATCGTCCTTCGCAGCTACGTGCATATCGATGACGCAGTAATCCACCTGCACCGGCATGACCGGCTTGGGTTGATCGAGCCAAAGGCAATAGAGGGTTGAAATTGTTGCGGCGATGATGACCGCGCGGATCATTGTTTAAAGATCATTCGCCAGTAATAGACGATCTGCAAACACAGGAGGATTGCACCGCCAGCAGGCAGTATGATTGACCAGATGTCCTGCAAGTGATGAATCCAGGCCGGGGAAAATATGCTGATAACAGCCAGAGGAACGGAGATGGCGTCGTGGTGATTCATCTTGCCGCTCAGTGAAAGAACTTCGGATGATGCTTGAACTTATCTGTCCAACGCTTCTTGACCTGATCGTTGGGTGTAACAGCCGCTGGAGGCTCCGCCTCCACCTTTGGTTTTGAATGATGGATGATACCCAATTGAGGTCTTTCCATCGATGAGCAACCGCCAAGCAGCAACGCACTCACAATGACGAGTTTTTTCATGTCTACCTCTTGATGATATTTGCGATACCGGAGAAGAACATTCCGGAAATGATCGTCATGGCGACGTAAGAGGTCGCGCCAGTAACCGGAGGGGTGAACCCGTCGTGTCCGGTTATCCAAAAGCTGATTACTTTGTCGTAGGCAATCGCCTTGCTATAGTAGAGAGCAACGGAATAGGCGAGGATCGATGGCGGGGAAAGCGGATGGCCAATCCACAGGGACATGGCCTGTGCTTGTGACGCTGCAATACCAACGGCCGATTGGATCGCCGTGATAGTAACGTCTTTGGTCTTGTTGTAAGCAGTAACAGCGGAGGTCGCGAGAGAGGTCAGACCACTAAAGATGATCCCTAGCACCGCCATCCCCTCTTCTTGGCGATGTAGTACCAGGTCTCGGAAGCCGCAGAACATGAGGCCCCGACAACCATCGTAATGACATTGACGATATCTGGGTCTGTAACGTCGATTGAAACACCGGCCTTGGTCGCCAGTGTAGCTCCAAAGTATCGCAAGAAGATGCGAACGACCGGAGCTATGCCATCGAAGTTCACTTGGTAACGGCAGCTTTTGCGGCCGCAATCTTTGCAAGGATGGCTTCGGCGTCAGCCTTCATCTTGGCCGCCAATCCTTCTCCACCAAGTATCAATTTCATGATGTTTTGATACTGCCAGACTCCCAAAGCGATTCCGCCAGGAAGCCAAAATGCAACGTCAACCCATGCGAACATAGGGAATTCCTTTCAGTTTGAGAAAGATTTGCTTCCACCACGGAAGCGGTTGAGACTTTGGTTTATGCAGGCAAAGCGCCTTCTCGGCATTTCTACGATTGACGAGACCTTGAACCACCCGTCCCTTTGCGCGGACATACCATCCAGAGAAGGCATCGCAGCCGCCGAACAGATCGCCAGCGTTCATGCGCTCAACCATGGGAGATCGACACACGGCCTTTGGACCGGCGTTATAGGAAGCTGATATCAATGCGGCCTGCGCACCATCAGGAAGATCGACATGGATGCAATCCGCTATCCCGGCCCAGTATTTCGGGAGGCTCTTTTTCAGCAGCGCGATGCACTGCGCCTTGGTGTATTTGTCGCCGGGCTTGAGATCAGGAATCTCGGCGCGAGTTGCGCCATAGCAAACTGTGGGAGGGTCGCCGGTACCGATCGTATCGACTTTTGCCGTTGTCCACAGCCCCTCCCAAGGCTGAAGAAATGATAGCGCAAGAAGTATCGCTCCCGCCCCGGCCGTTGCCTTGGCTGACTTTTTCATCTATTCCATCTTCGGTTTAGGGTTTCAGATACGGTCAGATCATGAAACTAATTTTAGCTATGCTCTTGATTGTTATGTTCTCTGGATGCGACCAAAAGAGAGAGACCTCACACAAGAACCCGCCGCCACCCCTAGTTTGCAGGGACGGTGTGTGCTGCGGTGTCTGTTAGGCCATCCATCGAGCAGTTAGAGACATATTGGCTTCCGTTCCAAAGAACGTCTGGGCATTAGCGTTCACAAGAGCGGACTCAACCGCATTCACATTGTTTATGCCAATCGAAGGAGGGCTAATATATTCTGCGGTCACTGTTTGCGTCATGATGGAAGCAAGCGTTGCCGTTTGTCCGTAGTTCTCTACAGCCGCTCCAGCCGTTCCGGAAATGGCAGTTGTACTATTCCATCCAATACCGATTTGCGCGCCAGAGTTTGCGCTCGTCGCATTGACGTTGATATATTGCAATTTCTGCTTGAACGACAGATCAAAGACATTTTCAGCAAGGCCAGAAAACACAGTAAGCGTATTTCCTGAAGCCGCGTCAGACTGTCTTATGGTAGTGCTTGTATAAGTCCACGATGCTGTGGAGTCTCCGCATTTCAAGTATACTGGAACTCTATTGAATGCGTTCCACACTCCCCATTTTCGGCTCTGTCCCCATGTGCGATGGCATGTGACCTGTCCTGCCGATCCGTCAATGAAGATAGAGCCAACGTAAGTCCCCTCGTTGGCTGCAACCGTGTAAGTTGTTGCACCGTTTCTTGCGGTCATGGAGTTTTTGTTAGTCCAAAGACCGTGAACCCGCTGTAGCTCAGTAGTACCCGCTCCGGTACCTCTCGCGCATGATCCTGCGGTATTCGTATTCCAGGCGGGACCAGTTCCTATCGTTGTGGTTCCCGAATTGTCGAACACGAACACGTCATAGAGGGTACTAGCAAGATGGTTGGCAACAAGAGTCAGTGTTAGCTCTGAGAACTGCCTCATCTTGAAACTAGCGCCGTCAACGGTAATCGGAATGCGATCACCATCGTATGGCGTATAATAAACAGCCGTCGCCGCCGAAACGTCTCCCGTTATGATAGGAGTCAAAGAGGTGAGGGTTAGATAACCCTGCGGTCTCTGAAGCACGTTGTTGAAGTTCTGGCCATCCGTGAACCAGTTAGTTCCATCGGTGTTGGCCATACAGCCGCAACCAGCCGGTATCGTGAAGCTTGCCAGACCATCAATGGTCTGAGTGCCGTTTCCCTTGAAGGTGATGTCGCCGGACGAATTGTTCAAAACGCAAAAGACGAAGGGAGAGCCTACAGAGGTCGCATCAGGCGTCGTTATCGTCTTCCCCGAGACTGTACACTTGATGATTTTTCCCTGATCGGAGGCCGAGACCGTGTAGTCTACGGCAGTGCTGGTAAAGCCAGCACCCCCCACTACCTTTCCGAAGGCCGTTGACGTGTTTGTTTCGCTCGAATCGAACGCCGTCTTTATCGGATCGGAAAGCTTGCTCTTTTGTGTAGACCACTGGACGCGGTTGGCCGATGTCTGAGAACCGTCATCCGAGGGAGGATTAGAGTTGTAATTCGAGACAGACGTTACCGTAAACGGTGCAGCCATCAGGCCACCATCCTTTTCAGACTAGAAATGTTTGAGGTTATTGCTGGAACGCAGATGCGCCCAAGGTATTGCCAACGGTTGCAGGAACGGTTGCGCTTGGTATCTTCGCGCCTAGCTTCGACAGGGAATTACCCGCCGCTCCGCTCTTTTGGATAAAGCTAAGAGCCGACAATCCCATCGCCCTTGGGTCTGCGAGAGATGCCGCAAGGCTTACCATGTCGGTGAGGGAAACCATGTTGTTTCGGCTCGCGACAGGCATCCGCCTGATCAGAGCGTTACTGACCGGGATCAGCTTGGAAATATCCTGATTGATTTCCTTGACCCCTTCGGGAGACGCCTTCTCGATCGCTGTCTTCAGCTTGTTATAGAATACGTTATAGACGATCTCTGACGCCTTTGATTCCGGATCGGGTCTGCCAAACTGCCACGCTCCGAACGATCCTGAAGCCTGCTTGACGATCTGTGCATCAGGTATTGAGAGATTATTACCAACGAGGTTTACTTCCTCGCCAAGGCTATCCAGTGCAGAGGCGATCTTCTGGTTTGCGCCGAAACCCTTCAGTTTTCCGGAGCTATTAAGTTCTTTCCGGGTCTGATCAACGATATCTTCAAGGTTGATCGTTTCCCTTGAAGACGCTAGCTTTTCCCTAAGCTGGGTTGATAATTCGCCAAGCTTGCTTTGGGTTTTCTCATAAGTGGTGTTCAGGCTTCCGCCGAGATCGAACCGCTTGATTGTGTCCAACGAGAATCCGTCCGCAATATCTCGAGAAGTCGGGCGAATTACGCTGGTCATGATCTTGTCGCCGGCCGCGCCGAATATCTTACCCGCCAACGAAAGAACGCCACCTGTAGCGGCACCTATTGCGCCGCCCTCGGCCGCACCTTTAAGTCTATCTTCTAGACCTCCCTCAGACTGTCCCGATCCGAACAAAGCACCAACCCCGGCGCCACTGGATATAGCCTTCGCGACCGTGGGGAGCTTGGAGAGTCCCGTCACCGCTCCCGCCGCCGCAGTTGCCGGAGCCGCCGCCATCGTACTGGCGACGCTACCGGCTATTTCTCCGGGCACGCTAATGGCCGCAGGTATCTCCTTGTCCCTCGCCCTTTGCTGAGCCAGGTTGCCTTCATAGTCACCCTTCTTGCCCCCGACCCCGGTAAGCTCACCCATCTTGGCAGCGAGTTCGTCCGCATATCCAAAGGTCATGCCGCTGGCGAGGGCGCGCACGGCATCATCGATATAGCCAAGGACACCGTGGCCATGCGTTGTGACCTTCTGCCAGTCCTTGCCGTCAAATGCGACCATTTCCCTCGTTTGGGGATTTACAGCCGTCTTCGCAGGCTTCCACTGACCGGAAT
>Ga0070741_10018928_pt1 | contig 11066 bp, 11 predicted proteins | sample Coa_R1_4_FD_66440 | JGI IMG/M metagenome (GOLD analysis project Ga0070741, IMG submission 66440) | Surface soil microbial communities from Centralia Pennsylvania, which are recovering from an underground coalmine fire - Coalmine... | ecosystem: Environmental > Terrestrial > Soil > Unclassified ...
ACCGCGGTATCCTCGCCGCGCTCGATCGCGCGCTCGAATTCCCGCATCAGCAGCGCCTGCGCCCGCGGCGGAAGCTGCCCGAGATAAGTCCTCAGCCGCTCGTTCGAAGTCTGGCCCATCTGCCGAGAAAAAGGGTTGTGGAGACTAGTGCCGCCGATCTGAAGTCCCTGACCCACTCGCGGTAAAATCAAGTTCAGGGACTTCAGATCGAAAGCGGCACTAGAATCGTCGTTTTGCTAGTGCCCATTACTTTCCGAAGTTCGTGAAAGGTATTTGCGGCGATGGATCACGAACTTCGGAAAGTGGGCACTAGGCGCGTCCATCCGGAAGCATAAAGGGCTGCGCGTTAAGAAGTCGTTTAGGATTCGACAGGGGTTGGCGGTTTGCCCGGCCCTGAAACGAGGCGGATACGTTCAACAGGTAACGTCCCCTTTTGGGACGTGAAGCCGACATGTCTTTAGGCTCGGCGGATGTCTGCAAATCACTTGAGCAATCTTGGCGGCTGCCGTCTGCGTAAAGCTTTAGCGCCGCATGGCTACGGTGATCGATGGGCGTCGGCGCCTCCAACTCATCGCCGATACGCGATCAGCCGCGCGTTTGCTCGTAGGCCTTCAGATGCGTGTAGGCCGTGCGCAGCCGGGGCACCGGAACTTTTGCGGTGTCAGCGCGCGCAATCAGGTCGCCAATCACATGGTCGGCTTCGATCGGTTGGCCCGCCTTGATGTCGCGGAACATCGATGCGGTGAGCGCCGAGCCTTCCGCGGTCAACATCGCTGTCGCGCGTTCCAGCGCAGGCGCGCGGGGCGGATAGCCTTGCGCGGTCGCGACCGCCCTGCATTCGTCGAGAATGCCCAGCAGGAAGTCCTTGCCGCCGGGCGCCGACAGGATCATGCCGATCGGGGCACGCATCAGGCTGGTCGAGCCCGCGTTCGACGCGAGGAACATCCATTTCTCCCACATGTCCTGCAGGACGGTCTCGCTCGCCGCGCCGTCGAAATTGCAGCTTCCGACGACGTCCGCGATGGCGCGAACCCGGTCTGACATTTTGCCGTCGCGCTCGCCGAAACCAAGCGACTGCACCGGGCCCAGCTGGACCACTTCGCGCTTCTCGTTCAGTGTCACCGCAATCAGGCAGAGCCCTCCGAGCACGTGGCTCGCGCCAAATTTTTTGTCGAGAACGTCCAGATGACGCATACCGTTGAGCAGCGGGATGATCGAGGTCCTCTCGCCTACCGCGGGCGCGAACGACTTGATCGCATCGTCGAGATCGTAAGCCTTGCAGCTCAACAGCACGATGTCGAACTTGTCCTTGATGGTGTCGGCCAGGACGACAGGCGGATCCTTCAGCGTTGCGTCTCCGTTCGGGCTTTTGATCACGAGGCCCGCGGCGGCAAGCTCCGAGGCACGGCGCGGCCGCATCAGAAAGGTGATGTCGCGGCCGGCTTGCAGCATCCTGCCGCCGAAGTATCCGCCAACGGCCCCCGCGCCAACGATGAGAACGCGCATCTCTCAATTCCTCTTGTTGTTGAATTGGTAGCGATCCTGTCAATCTTCTCCGAACGGCTGGATTTCTACCTCAAACGTCAGGCGCTCTTGGGCTGTTGGTAGAGCTGCCAATAGGCGCATTGTCTTGCTCATCGTCACAACCCCACCCGCAAGAACCCAAACGTTAGGTGCCCAAACCATCTGGGGGCCGGCGGATCACTCTTCTGGGCGCTCGCGATCAGATGTAGTGGAACCAAACCGTTGTCGCTGGCCAAAACCGGACTCCATCCCCGAAGGAGGGTCTGGCAGAGGAAAGGCAGCGAGTATTATCGCTCCCATGGTCATCCGATTGACGACAAGATCGAGCGTTGCGAGGAACGCGAGATGCGCGCCGCGATCGGCCACTCGAAATTGTCGTGCGGCAATGGAGCCCGAACTTCGGAAAGTGGGCACTAGCGCCGTTTGCGGCGAATCTCGCTCGGCGGCCTGCCGTAGACTTCAGCAAAGACGGAGTTGAAGCGTCGCAGGCTCCCGAATCCTGCCTGCATCGCGATCTCGGTCATTGGCAGGCTGGTCTCGTTGAGCAGGCGTTTAGCTCGCTGCACGCGTGCGGTCTTCGCCACTTCTGAAGGACTAGCCTCGAGATAGCGAGCGAACAGTCGGGTCAGCTGCCTTGATCCCATGCCGAGGCGGTGGGCCAGGCGCTCGACAGTGGCTCCCTCCTGATCGAGTGCTCTCTCTTCGAGGATGAGCCGCAGCGCCCGCTCGACCGTCGTCCGGCTGCCGATCCAGGCGCTGGAAAAGGGAGCGGTTTCGGGCCGACACCGCAGGCAAGGGCGGAAGCCAGCAGTCTCCGCCGCGGCGGCCGACGGGAAGAACGAAACGTTAGCCGACCGGGCGGGGCGCACCGGACAGACGGGGCGGCAGTAGATGCCCGTGGTACGGACGCCGGTATAGAAGAGACCGTCATAGGCCGCGTCTCGCGCCAAGCGCGCCCGATCACATTCGGCAAAGTCGAACGACATGGGCGCCGCTGCAAATTGCCGTTCGTGATCAAGGCGCCTGAATGGCTGGTGAGGGTGCATGGGCAACTGTCCTCTCAACCTTCTCCGAATGAGCGGCTTTCCATCCACTATCAACCAGGTATCGCCTAGATGCTTCGGTCGCGGTCGAAGCATCTATGGAGTCCGACTTTGGCGAGAGGACACCTTCTCCAATTGCTATATCGCGACGAGTCTATCGTAGCGATGAGCAACACAATGCATGCCGGAACGCGCTTCTTCGGTTGGTCTGTGGCCTGGGCTGCCTTTGGACTGGCGGTGCTTGCATGGGGCATTGGCTTTTACGGCCCGCCGATCTTTCTCCAAACCCTGCACACCACGCGCGGGTGGGCCATCTCCGAGATATCGGCCGCAATCACTTTTCATTTCTTGTTGGGTGCGCTGCTGGTCGTGTATCTGCCGGAGATACACCGTCATTTCGGAATCGCCAGAACGACCATTGGCGGTGCGATCCTGATGGCCGTCGGTCTGGCTGCATGGTCTGGTGCGTGGCAGCCGTGGCAGCTTTTCGCGGCGGCCGTTCCAAGCGCGGCCGGCTGGGCTATGACGAGTGGAGCGGCTCTGAACGCTATCGTCGCCAGATGGTTCGAACGTGATCGTCCGAAAGCCATGGGTCTGGCGTTCAACGGCGCAAGCGTCGGGGGCGTTCTGTTCGCCCCCCTCTGGGTGTTCCTGATCGGCCGTCTGGGCTTTCAGGTCGCTGCGTTGTCGGTGGCTGCAGTCACCATATGCGTGGTGCCACTGCTAGCCATCCGATACTTCGGCCCGAGCCCCGCCAGCCTTGGTGTCGCGCCCGATGGTGAGCGAGCGGCCGCGGCTGTCGTAAAGCCGGCACCACGACTGAGTCGCGCCGAGATCCTTCGCATGCCGAATTTTCTCACGCTTTCCGGAGCGTTTGCACTTGGTCTGTTCGCACAGATAGGCATCATTTCACATCTGATCGTCCGGCTGACTCCTGATGTCGGTGTGGCCAACGCAGGCCTGCTCGTCAGCCTGGCAACGATATGTGCCGTGCTGGGGCGCACGTTCGCCGGATGGTGGATCGGTGATCATGACCGTCGCATCGCGGCAGCCCTCAACTTCGCTGTTCAGATCGTCGGGGTTCTGTTCCTCATCTTCGGCAGTAGCTGGGTGGTGCTCACAATTGGCTGCATCCTGTTCGGTTTGGGGATCGGCAACCTGACGTCAGTTCCTCCCTTGATCGCCCAGAAGGAGTTCAATCGTGAGGACGTTGTAACGGTTGTGGCTCTGATTACTGCGATCAACCAGGCTGTCTATGCGTTTGCCCCAGCTCTCCTTGGAGCCTTTCGCGACGCCACCTCCAGCTATCTATTGCCGTTCGCGATTGTCGCTTGTGTCCAGTTGTTGGCGGCGACGGTCGTTCTCCTTGGGCGCGGCAAGGCGGTCTCAGTCAGGGCGCCGGCCTAGCGTCATTTCGCCTGACGAATTCGGGCGCCGTCCCGATGGCATGTCCCAACCAAGTTCGGGAGAAGCACGCCATGGATATGATTCCCTTTAGGGTCGACCCATCCTGGTACGACCGTTACTGGTGGTCTGATCCGGCGCCGGACCGGACGGCTTGTCGAGCCTGCAAGGCGAATCGAGGGCGCTTGCTGCGCGCTGCAGATGCAATGAAAATGGCTGTAAATCCGCTCAAAATCGTGCTGGTCGGGAGCCGAAGGATTTTGCAATTGCTTTTGGAAAGATGCCCGAGGACCGCCCCGACGGAACGATCGTCTTCCAAGATGCGCTGACCCTTCAGCATCGAAACGAGATCATCGACTTCGTAACAAAGGAGCGGCTGCCAACGATGTACACAGGTAGGGGATGGGTCCATGAGGGTGGCCTGATGTCCTGTGGTGAGAACCTTGGTAGCATGTTCAAGCGCGCAGCGTACTTTGTTGATAAAATCTTCAAGGGCACTCACCCTGCTGATTTGCCGGTTGAGCAGCCCGTCGAGTTCGATCTCGTCGCCGGCTGCCAGCGGCGACATCGCTAAGGCCGTTTTGACACGACCAAGACCCAAGGCGGTCATCGGCCCGCTTGGACCTGTGTCGAAAATCACCTACTCTCCGCCTGAGCGCAAGCAATTCACATGGGCAATGAAACGACGCGAATTCACAATTCTGGTTGGTGGGGCATTGGCGTGGCCGTTGGCAGCACGCGCGCAGCAACCGACGCGAATCGCCCGCATTGGACTCCTCCTCCCCCCGCCGCGAAATCTGGAGGTAGAAGCTTTCCTCGCGGGGCTTCGCGATCTCGGCTGGGTTGAGGGCGAAAACCTGCATGTCGAGTACCGCGACGCCGGCGGCGACGACAGCCGGCTGCCGGCATTGGCTGCGGAACTGGTTGCTCTCGATGTCGATGTCCTCGCGACGGCCACCTTTCCCGGGATTATCGCCGCTCACCGCGCAACGACCAAGATACCGATTGTGATGATCGTGGGCCCGGATCTGGTGACCATTGGCCTCGCGACCAGCCTGGCTCATCCCGGCGGCAACATCACGGGGCAAACCTTCTTCCTTACGGAATTGGCTGCCAAGCGATTGGAGGTCCTTGCGAGCGTAATTCCCTCGATGACCCGCGCGGGCGTGCTCATGCAACGCGGCAATCCGCTAAATGATGGCACCCTGAGCGCCATGGCATCCGCGGCACGGGCATTGAAGGTTGAACTGCGTCCGATCGAGGTTGATGTTCCCGGCAGTCTTGACAGCGCGCTGTCATTCGTTGGTGCGGCCGCCGTGGACGGTCTCGTCATCACGGACGCCAACGCGTTCGTCACTAACTTGTCGCTGGTCACCGCGCTTGTCGACAAACGCCGCGTGCCATCGATTGCAACGCCCGTCCTCGCTTCGAAGGGAGGCGCCCTTGTGGGTTACGGGGTGGACTTCACGGCGATGTTTCGTCGCGCAACCGTTTTCGTCGACAAGATATTGAAGGGCGCCAATCCGGCCGACATCCCGATCGAGCAGCCGACGCAGTTCAAGACGGTCATCAATCTGAAGGTCGCCAAGGCGCTCGGCGTCGAGATTCCACAATCGTTGCTGGTGCGCGCGGACGATGTAATCGAATAGCCGCGCGTTGGACTTCCGCTTGTGGCACGAACCGGACCTGATCGTGGTGCCTAGCGATGTCGGCTATTGGGGGGTAGACCAGACGAGCCGAACCAGCGGGTCGAGGTCTCAGTTTGACGCAACTCAGACATCTCAAGCAATACTTGCCCCTAAGAACCGTGTTGGCAGATCTAAAGTCCTCGTGGTTTTATGGCGGGTCCAATCGACCAAAGCGCCTTGGGACGAACCACATGAAGCGACGCGATTTCATCTTGGCAACCGTCGGCGGTACGATCTTGCTATCAAAGGCGCAAGCGCAGCAGACTCCCCCGGTCGTGGGTGTGCTCGCAAACGGATCGCAACAAGCCGTTCGATCAAATCCTACGATGCTTTCAGTCAAAGCTCGACTCGCAGAAATGGGCTATGTCGAAGGACGCAATCTGACCCTTGAATATCGCGCCGCAGACGATCAGCTGGATCGGTTGCCTTCACTTGCGGCCGATTTGGTACAGCGTCGGGTTGCGGTGATCGCTGCTTTCTCGGGGCCCGCAATTTCTGCGGCCAAGGCCGCAACCACATCGATCCCGATTGTGTTCTTCACCGGATTTGACCCCGTCACCAGCGGCTTCGTAAAGAGCCTTAATAGACCGGGCGGGAACGTCACGGGTGTGTCGATCCTCGCTGCTGAACTGAACTTGAAGCGACTGGAACTGCTTCACGAACTGGTGCCGACAGCAAAGACTATTGCATTTCTTCACACTCAAACCACCATCAAATCGGAAGACCCCTTTCAAAAGGACATGCAACAAGCGGCCAAGACCATCGGTGTCAACTGGCTCACTCTTGACGTAACCAGTGCTACTGATCTCGATCAGGCTTTCGCGAGAGCGGAAAGTGACGGTGTCGGCGCAGTAATTGTGAACAGCGATGCTGTATTCCTCAATAACAGACAGAAGGTTATCTCCCTGGCTGCTAGCCACCGGCTGCCAGCGATGTATTTCGTTCGCGAATACGCGGCTGAGGGTGGCTTGATCAGTTATGGACCAAACTACAACGACACTTTTCGACAGGTGGGTGAAATTATTGGGCGCGTGCTGCAGGGCGAAAAACCGGAAGATTTGCCGGTGCGACAGGTTACAAAGATCGATCTTGCGATCAACGCGAAAACTGCGAACTCACTCGCCTTGACGCTCCCGGCCACTTTGCTTGCCCGCGCCGACGAGGTGATCGAATGACCGCTTGTGGCACTTGGCGAACACACGGTTAGCCCGCCTGATGTCCGTCTCCGAGAGCAAAGCGGACGTCTGTCCGGACGGAGGTATCTGAGGACACGGCCTACTGAACGCCGGGCAGCAGCAGTTCCGCCCTCAAGCCGCCGATCGGTGCATCGCCGAGCGTCAGGCTGCCGCCGTAAAGCGCGGCCAGATCGATCACGATCGACAGGCCCAGTCCGGACCCCGGTTTGGACTCGTCCAGCCGCTGGCCGCGGCGCGAGACCTGCGCGCGCTCGGCTTCCGACAAGCCCCGCCCATCGTCGTCGACAATGATCCGGAACATCGGCGCCGCGCCGGGCTTGGCCGGCTGCTCCACCAGCACCTCGATGGTGACGCGGGAGGCGGCCCATTTGCAGGCATTGTCGACGAGGTTGCCGGCCATCTCCTCCAGATCCTGCCGCTCGCCGCGAAAGCGCGCGCGCGGATCGGCCTCGACCTCGATGAGGATGCCGCGGTCGCGATGGATCTTTTCCATGGTCCGCTGCAGCGCTTCGATGGCGGGGGCGACTTCCGTCACCGTGCCGACGATGGTGACGCGCGCGGCGATACGCGCGCGCTCCAGATGATGCGCCACCTGGTCGCGCATCACGTCCGCCTGCTCCAGCACCTTGTCGGCGAACGGATCGGCACGATGGGCGGTCGCCTCGTTGACGATCACCGACAGCGGCGTCTTGATGGCGTGGGCGAGATTGCCGACATGGGTGCGCGCGCGCTCGACGATCTCGCGGTTGGCATCGATCAGCGCGTTGGTCTCGCGCGCCAGCGGCGCGATCTCGACCGGAAACTCGCCTTCCAGCCGCTCCGCGCGGCCCGAGCGGATGGCGGCGATCGACTGGGAGATGCGATTGAGCGGCGCGAGGCCGAAACGCACCTGGAAGACCGTGGTGAGCAGCAGCACGATGCCGAGCGCGGTGAAGGTGCCGCCGAGATAGTAGTCGAAGCTGCGCGTCTCGTCGAAAATCTCGGTGGCGTCGCCGGCGACGCTGACCAGGAATTTGCCGTCGGAGCCGAGATCGACCGGCCGCTCGACCATGCGCAGAGTCTGGCCCTCGGGACCGTCGACATAGGCGACGCGGACGCCGGCCGCGGTCAGATCGAGACCGCGCTCATCGAGCTTCGGCAGCTTGCGGTCCCACAGCGAGCGCGAGGCGCGCACGTCGGGCTTCTCGGTGTCGGTTCTCGTGATCTGCCAGTACCAGCCGGACAGCGGCAGTTCGAACAGCGGTTCGCCGAGCGACTGGAACTGGCGGTCCGGCGGCTCGTCGGGCGTCGCCACCTCGGCGATCAGCGTGCGCAGATAGAGATTGAGCCGGCGGTCGAACGCGCGCTCGGTCGCGTTGCGATAGACCGAGGACAGCGCAAAGCCGGTAATTGTGAGGATCACCACCACCCAGGCGGTCGCGGAGAAGAACAGCCGGGTGGCGAGTGAGTTGCGGCGCATAAATCCTAATTAAGCACCTGCCGGCGGTGGCGTCAGTAGATATCCCAGTCCGCGCACGGTCTGGATGATGTCGACCTCGAGCTTCTTGCGGATGCGGCCGACGAACACCTCGATGGTATTGGAGTCGCGGTCGAAGTCCTGGTCGTAGAGATGCTCGACCAGCTCGGTGCGCGACACCACGCGGCCCGAGTGATGCATCAGATATTGCAGCAGCCGGTACTCGTGCGAGGTCATCTTGACGGGATTGCCTGCGACCGTGACGCGATTGGTGCGGGTGTCCAGCGACACCGGCCCGCAAGTCAGCTCGGACTGGGCATGACCGGCCGAACGGCGCAGCAGCGCGCGAATCCGCGCCAGTACCTCCTCGAGGTGAAACGGCTTTGCGACATAGTCGTCGGCGCCGGCGTCAAAGCCCTGCACCTTGTCGCTCCAGCGGTCGCGCGCGGTGAGGATCAGCACGGGCATGGCGCGCTTGTTGCGGCGCCAGGCCTCCAGCACCGAGATGCCGTCCATCTTGGGCAAGCCGATGTCGAGCACGACGGCATCATAGGGCTCGCTGTCGCCAAGGAAATGCCCCTCCTCGCCATCGAATGCGCGATCAACAACGTATCCGGCATCGCTCAATGCGGTGGTGAGCTGGCGATTGAGATCCGGATCGTCCTCAACGACGAGCAGGCGCACGCTTGCCTCCAAAGGTGAACTGCACGGTATGTGCGCTCAAGATGACCTCTCCCGGCGTGAACCGTTCATGAACGGTCCAGCTATTGCAACCTTACTTTTTCGTCACGAACAACTTCGCTAGTCTTCACGCTTTGACACCGCAGGGCGTCTCGAGGTTCACCTGTCTTCTTGGCTGACCCGGTCAATACCTGCTCGCGGAGAAGGCCTTATGTGCGGAAGAACACAAACCAGACCACTGCGAGGATCAGGATCGCGAGCCCGGTCGATACCGACAGCAGCGCGAGCACCGACGGTCCCGGCTCGGCCTGCCGCGCCTCGGTGGGGGTTTCGACGATCCGGCCGTGCTCTGTCGTCGCCATGGTGACCTCCAAAGTCCGCGGGTTCTCGCGGCTGCAACTATTCAAGAAGAAACGCCCGATCGAGGCCGATGTTCCGGTTCTGCCCCTGCCCAAACCGCCCAGGGGACGCTGGACCAGACGCGGTTAACGCCGTTCGCAGAATCCCGGTGGCGGCTGCTTGAATCGGGACCCTTCGATGTTATCCTCAGGCTTTCGTCCCCTGTTGCGTACCGGAGTTTGCCATGGCCCCCCGCGCCAACTGGAAGGGTTTTCTGCGGCTGTCGCTCGTGACCTGCCCGGTCGCGCTGTATCCGGCCACCTCGGACACCGAAAAGGTCTCCTTCAACCAGATCAATCGCAAGACCGGCCATCGCATCAAATACATGAAGGTCGATGCCGACACCGGCGAGGAGGTCGGCAACGAGGACATCGTCAAGGGCTACAAGGTCGACACCGACACCTATATCGAGGTCAGCAAGGAAGAGCTCGACGAGGTCGCGCTGGAGTCGACGCACACCATCGAGATCGACGAGTTCGTGCCGAAGACCGAGATCGACAACCGCTATCTGATCCGCCCTTATTACCTCGTGCCCGATGGCAAGGTCGGCCACGACGCCTTCGCCGTGATCCGCGAGACCATCCGCACCATGAACAAGGTGGCGATCGGCCGCGTGGTGCTGACCAACCGCGAGCACATCATCGCGCTGGAGCCGCTCGGCAAGGGGTTGATGGGGACGCTGCTGCGTTATCCGTATGAAGTCCGCAGCGAGAGCGAATATTTCGACGACGTCCAGGACGTGAAGGTCACGAAGGACATGCTCGATCTCGCCAAGCACATCGTCGAGCAGAAGTCCGGCTCGTTCGACCCGGAGGAATTCGAAGACCACTACGAGACGGCGCTGATCGACCTGATCAACAAGAAGCGCAACGGCATCAAGATCGCGCCGAAGGCCGCGCCCAAGTCGAGCGGCAACGTCATCAACCTGATGGACGCGCTGAAGAAGAGCCTGGCCAGCGAGAAGCAGGCCCCACCCGCGGCAAAGGCCAAGGGCAAGAAGGCCAAGCGCGCCGAGGGCCAGCGCGAGATGCTGCTGCCGATATCAGGCAGCGGCAAGCGCGCCGCCAAGGAAAAGGACGAACCCAAGAAGGTCGCGAAGCCGGCGCGCACCGCTGCGCGGTCGCGAAAGGCGGGCTGACGAATTCAGATTACTTCAGCGACGAATTGATCGATGTGAAGCGGCCGTTGAGCGTCGTGCCCATGCCGTTGACGGCAACCACGATCACGATGGAGATGCCGGTCGCGATCAGGCAATATTCGATCGCGGTTGCGCCGGACTGATCGGCCAAGAATTTCAAGAACAGCTTCCGCATTCCCAACTCCAAGGTACCTCTGCCCGCGCCGACGCAGTCGGAGCGCAATTTAGGGTTGGATTGGTTACCGGCACGTGCACGGACAGGCTGAACGAGCCGTTAAAAGAAGCCGGCAAGGCGGATGGTTCTGGCCGCGGCAACAGGGTCTCGCGCATATCAGGACTTCCCCGCCGGCCGCCAGGCGCGCTTTACCGGCCGCTCGATTCCTGTTCCAAGTAGAGGAAAGGCCGAGTTGGACAATCGGCCGGTCCCTGGGGAGAAACGGCCATGAAGCTCGGCACGGCAATCGCGGAAATCATGAAGCGCGAGGGGATCGAGATCCTCTGCGGCTACCCGGTCAACCATCTGATCGAGCACGCCGC
>Ga0070741_10018929_pt1 | contig 11064 bp, 14 predicted proteins | sample Coa_R1_4_FD_66440 | JGI IMG/M metagenome (GOLD analysis project Ga0070741, IMG submission 66440) | Surface soil microbial communities from Centralia Pennsylvania, which are recovering from an underground coalmine fire - Coalmine... | ecosystem: Environmental > Terrestrial > Soil > Unclassified ...
GCCGCGCCGCCGTATCGTCGGTCGCGAGCTGCGCCAGCGCTTGTTGCCGCGATTGGGGCGGCTCGGCAAACGCACCGCCTGCGAGCAATGCGAGCGCAAGGAGCAGGATTCGCGTGCGGGGAGCGGCGGGCATCATGGCCGTTACACGGCGCACATCATACGGTTACAAAGGCTCGCTATGTTTGGCGGCCTTTAGGAGACGCCGGTGAAGACCAAACGATTTGCATGCGCATGCGCATCGCTTGCAGCCGCCGCCGCTGCCGCGGCGCAGGTTCCGGCGCCGAAGGCGCCGGCTGCGCTCGGTGTGCCGAGCGGTCAGGTGCTGCTCCTCACGGCATTCGCGACCGGCGTCCAGAACTACGTCTGCAGCGACGGGAAGTCCGGCCTCGAGTGGACGTTCAAGGGTCCGCAGGCCGAGCTCACCGATGAGAGCGGCCGTGCGATCGGCAAGCACTACGCCGGTCCGACCTGGGAAGCGTCAGACGGCAGCAAGGTCGTGGGACGCGCCGTCGCTTCAGCCGACTCGCAATCCCGCGATGCGATACCGCAGCTCTTGCTCGTCTCGACGCAGAACAGCGGAAACGGCGTGCTCGCCAATGTGAAGAACATCCAGCGACTTCAAACCATCGGTGGTTTGGCGCCGAAGGAGCGCTGCCGCGACGATCAGCTCGGCCGAATGGTGCAGTCGCCATACCAGGCCGTCTATTACTTCTACGGCGAGGCGCAATAGCCGGAATGCCGCCAGTAGCGCCGCTGTTAGCGCAAGCGCAAGGAGTACGATTGCGCCATCGCAAAGGGAGAGCCTCATGAATGCAAACTCGCTCGTCGCCATCGTGGCGTTTATGGTCAGCAACGCCGTGTACGCCGCCGACACTTCCGGACCCACTTCGCGGCCCGATCCGATGCTCGACCGCTATCACGCGGCGGCCGAGCGACAGGACTGGAAGTCGGCCGCGGCGGCGATGAACGACGCGCTGGCTGCCGACTCGCGCAACGCTGATTACCACAGCCTTTACGCCTATGCCCTGCGCCGCAGCGGCAGCCCCGACATGGATGTCGTCTTCAAGCACTACAACGAGGCGCTGCGCCTCGATCCGAAGCATCGCGGCGCGCACGAGTACATCGGCGAGGCCTACCTGATGGTCGGCAACGTCGCCAAGGCGAAGGAGCACCTGGGCGCGCTCGACAAGATCTGCTTCTTCGGCTGCAGCGAGTACAACGATCTGAAGAAGGCGATCTCGGACGCGGAGGCGAAGACCGTCAAGCAGTAATCATGCGCTGGTCGCCCCCGCGCAAGCGGGGGTCCAGTTTCAGTCGTTGAGCCCGAGTAGGCGCGCCGGGTTCTTGCGCATCATCAGGTCGATGTCGGCATCGGAGATGCCGACACGCTTCATCTGCCCGATCGCCGCCTCCATGCCGTCCGGGTGAATCATGTTGCCGGTCTGGCCGAGGTCAGAGGAGATGATGAGGCTCTTCGCGCCGATCTGCTTGATCGCTTCGGCCACGGTCTTCGCGTCGGTCACCGTCCAGTGACGCATCCACTCCATCGGCGCGCTCGGGCCGACCATGAACTGCAGGAAACAGATCTCGATTACCGCGCCCATCCCGGCCACCTGCTTCGCCTCGTCCATCGATAACCCCGGGATGTTTGTGAAGCCATGGGTGACGACGATGTTCTTCACGCCAAGCTCGCGCGCGCGGCGCGTCACCGCGATGACCTCGTAGGGGTGGACGTGCCCGGTCGCAAGGACCAGGTTCTCGCGCGCGATGATCTTCAGGATCTCTTCCATCTGCGGCGTGACCTTGCCGCCCGGCGCGACCTCGATCCCTTTTGCGTCCTTGGAGACGAGCGTCTTCACGTGCTTGTCGGCCTCGAAGGTCGGCAGCCACACCACTTTGCCGCGGCCGCCGTACATGCGGTGCATCCACTCCACCGCGGCCGGATTAATGCCGCCCACTGCATTGTTGAGCACGATGCCGCCCCACACCTCGAGGCCCGGTACGACTTTCATCACGAGCGCCGCGCGGTCCGCGGTGTTGGCGACGTGGTTCTTGAGGACGATGCCGCGCATGCCGCGCGCCTTGGCGAGCTGCGCGACATCGATGTCGTCCATGTTGCGGCCGAAGACATCGGGATGCGAATGGACGTGGAAATCGATGACGCCGGCGGCGGGACTGACCTTCGGCGGCGGCGGCGGGAAGCCGGCCTGGCCGAACGCCTGGGTTGCGCCAAAAGCCAATGCGACGAGCAGTGCTTTACGCATGGTTCCTCCTCCCTGGTAGCGCCAGGAGCTTAGCGCTAGCGTGAAAGGCGCGCCAGCGCTTTGGCGTAGTACGCGGCTTCGATCTTCGTCCTGAGCAGCGCCAGCTTCTTCACGGCGCGTGATTGCGCCATGGCGTCGTCGCAGCCTTGCTGGACGAGGCGCTCGAGCTGCCCGATCTCGCGAAGTTGTTCGACTTCGGCCGGCGCATAGCCCGCATTCTTGAGGATGCGATAGGCGACGCGCAGATCCTCGGGTATCAGGCGATCGTCCTCGAGCGGCAGCGCTCGGCCGGCGCCCGGCAGATCGTCGAGCTCGCCGCGCGCGATCGCTTCCTCGATCTTCCGTTCAGCAAGATAAAGCAGCGCCGTCACTGCGGGGATCATAACCGCCCGCGAGCGTGCCGTCGTCGGCGACGGTGATGCCGTGGGCATGGCCGGCGAGCTCGTTCCAATCGCCCCAGCGATCGAGCCGGTGCCCGCGGCGCGCGAGCGCGTCCAGCGTCTCGCGCGGAAAGCGTGCTTCGAGATGCAGCGTCTCGCGCGGCTCGCCGAGCGCGAAGCGGCCCGAGAGCCAGCGCGGCGCGGCGACCGCCTGCTGGACATCGCGGCCGTAATCGATCATCGCCACATACGCCTGCAGATGGATCTGCGGCTGGCCGTCGGCGCCCATGCAGCCGAGCGCCGCCCACAGTTTTTCGCCTTTGAAGGCGAGCGACGCGATCAGCGTATGGAGCGGAACCTTGCCCGGCTCGAGGCGATTGGGATGTGCCGGGTCGAGCGAAAAATACGCGCTGCGGTTCTGCAGCACCACGCCGGTGGCCGGGTCGGTCACGCAAGCGCCGAACACGCCATAGAGGCTGAAGATCAGCGATGCCGCGCTGCCCTCGGCGTCAACAGCGGCGACGTACACCGTGTCGCCGGTCAGCCGGCTTTCCGGCACGTCGTCCCAGGCGAGCGCGCGCGTCGGGTCGATGAGCTTGCGCCGCTCGTCCGCATACGCCTTTGAGATGAGGCGTGCGATGGGCACCTGCGCATAGCGCGGGTCGGCGAGCCAGCGGTCCCGATCGTGATAGGCGAGCTGCTTCGCCTGCACCGGCAGATGCACGTGATCGGGCCCCTGGTAGGGGCCGAGCTCCAGCGGCTCGATGAGGTTCAGCATCTCCAGCACCGTGAAGCCCTGTGTGGGCGCGGGTGTCTCGTAAATGGTGACGCCGCGGTAGCGGCCGGAGAGCGGCTCGCCCCAATGCGCGCGCTGCGCGGCAAGGTCAGAAGCGCGGAAGAAGCCGCCATGCTCGGCCGAGAAGCGCGCGAGGGCGGCGCCGATCTCGCCTTCGTAGTAGCCGGCGCGTCCCTGGGCGGCAATCGCTTCGAGCGTGCGCGCGAGCGCCGGGTTCTTGAGTGTCTTGCCGCCGTCGAGGAAGAGCGCTGCGGAGCCCGCATCCTCGCGCAGGTCCGCCGCCGTTTCAGTGATCCAGCGCGCCAGGCGCTCGCTCACGGGATAGCCGTCGCGCGCGTAATGCACCGCCGCTTCCAAGCAGCGCGCGAACGGCAGCCGCCCATAGCGCGCATGCGCCTCGCAGAAGCTCGCGACCGCGCCCGGCGCGGTGAGCGTGGCGGGAACGATGCCGCGGAAGGGGATCTCGTGCTGCCCGCCAAAGCGCTCGAGCGTCGCGCTCGCCGCGGCGCGGCCGCCGCCATCGAGATAGGCGACGCGCGCTTCCTTGGCGTCGAAGATCAGCCAGAACGCATCGCCGCCGATGCCGCACATGTGCGGATAGACGACGCCGAGCACGCCGGCGGCGGCGAGCGCCGCATCGACCGCCGAGCCGCCGGCGCGCAGCATTTCCACGCCCGCCGCCGAGGCAAGCGCATGCGGGCACGTCACCATGCCGCGCCGCGCGGCTATTTCAGCTTTCTCCTCGCGAGCTGCGTCCCGGCAACGAGCGCCTCGAGCTTGCGCACGGCGATGTCGCGGTCCATCGGCGCCATGCCGCAGTTGGTGCAGGGATAGAGACGCCGAGCCGGGACGTATTTGGCGGCGGCGGCGATGACGCGCGCGACTTCCTGCGGCGTTTCGACAGTGTCGGTGGCGACGTCGATTACGCCGACGAGTACATCTTTGCCCTTCAGCAGTTTCAAAAGCTCGATCGGCACCCTGGAGTGAATCGCTTCCAGCGACACCTGATCGATCTTGCTTTTCGCGAGCGCCGGAAAAATCTCCTCGTACTGCCGCCACTCGGCGCCGAGCGTGCGCTTCCAGTCGATGTTCGCCTGGATGCCGTAGCCGTAGCAGATATGCACGCACGTCGTGCATTTCAGCCCGCGCGCAGCGTGCTCGAGCGCGCCGATGCCCCATTTCGTCACTTCGTCCATGTAGACGTTGAAGGCCGGCTCGTCGAACTGGATCACGTCGACGCCGTCCTTCACCAGCGCGCGCGCTTCCTGGTTGAGAAGCTCGGCGAACGCGGTGGCGAGTTTCACCTTGTCGCCGTAGTGCTCGTCCGCAATGGTGTCGACGATCGTCATCGGCCCGGGCAGGGTGAACTTGAGCTGGCGCCGGGTATGCGCGCGCGCGAGCCGCGCCTCCGCCTGATGCACCCGGCCTTTCAGGCGCAGCGGCGCCGTCACCACCGGCACCATGGCGTCGTAGCGGTTGTTGCGGATGCCCATCTTCACCTTGCGGCTGAAGTCGATGCCTTCGACGAACTCGAGGAAGCCATGCACGAAGTGTTGCCGCGACTGCTCGCCGTCCGTGACGATGTCGACACCCGCGTCCTCCTGGCTTTTGAGCCAGAGGAGCGTCGCGTCGCGCTTTGCCTGAGCCAGCTCTTGGCCGGAGAGCCGCCACGCGGGCCAGAGTTTCTGCGGCTCGGCGAGCCAGGCGGGTTTCGGCAGGCTGCCGGCAATGGTGCTTTTCAACATGTGCCTATTATCGGCACCGTCGCTCCTTGGCGACGGGTGCCATTTCGCTCCCTATCGTTCATAATGCGACAGCTTCGAGGGAGGAATCCTGACAATGGTGTTTTGCAGCACGCTGGGGGCGCTTGCGGCCTTTTTGATCGGCCTCTTCAATCCGCGCGTAGTCAACAAGGCCGGTCCGGACTGGCTGTGGCTCGGCGGCCGTGAAGATGTCATTCGCAGCCTCTACTTCAAGCCGAACGGCGCTTTCCGCCGCTACGGCTTCCTTGCGCTGATGCTCACGCTTGCCGTCGGCACCGCGGCGCTCTTCTGGCTGGGCGCCCGCCTCTAGTCACGCACACCGGCGGCTGCCACTGCGGCGCGGTGCGCTTCGAAGTCACCGCGCCAGCCGATATCTCGGTGGCCGAGTGCAACTGCTCGATTTGCTCGAAGACCGGTTACCTGCATCTCATCGTACCGAAGTCGCAGTTTCGCTTGCTGCAGGGTGGCGAATTTCTCACAACCTACCGCTTCAACACGGGCGTTGCGCAGCATTCCTTTTGCAAAGTCTGTGGGATCAAGTCATTCTATGTGCCGCGGTCGGACCCGGACGGCTACAGCGTAAATGCGCGCTGTCTCGACCCGGGAACGGTAACCCGCATGGAGGTAAAGCCATTCGACGGCCAGAACTGGGAAGCAGCTATAAGGAGAAAATCATGGTGAGGCTGATCATTGCGGCGTTCGTGGTAATCGGGTTTGCGGGGACGGCTTCGGCGCAGTCGATGCGCAAGGACTGCAACGAGCTGAAGAGCGAGATCGAGGCGAAGATCAAGAAGAACGGCGTCGAGTCGTTCACGCTCGACATCGTCGACAAGGATGCGCAGGCCGACGGCAAGGTGGTCGGCACCTGCGACGGCGGCACGAAGAAGATCGTCTACAAGCGCGGCTGAAGCATTCGGGAGCGAGCTCGACTAGGTTCGCGTTCGCTCCCCGAATTCAGGGCGCATCGGCACGAGCCACGCGAGTGCCGCGAGCTGCAATAGCGTAATCACCGTGAACGCGGCGGTATAGCCGCCGCTCGCGTAGCCGCCATCGATTACGGGGTAGAGCTTCAGCGCCAGCCCGATGCTCCATTGCAGAGCGAACGAAGCTGTGAACATCAGCATGTTGCACGCGGTCGTTACCCGTCCCGTCATGGCGGGCGGAAAGAGCGGCGTGAGCAACGCGTAGGAAAGCGAGCCCGCCGTGCCGGCGAAGGCGTAGAGCACGAGGATCGCGCGCCGCGAGTTCTCCACGTCGGCAGCGATGAGCGCCAGCATGGCGAGCGCGATGCAAAGTCCGCTCTTGAATACTGTCAGCCGAGGCACGCCGCGCTGTGCCAGCCGGTCGGCAGCCCAGCCGAAAAATAGCGACCCGCCGATGTAACCGAGCGCCGTGGTGAGCAGGTAGCTCGCGACCTCGTGCCGCGCAAGATGCGCGACGTCGTAAAGCCACGGACCGAGCCATAGCCCCTGCAGCGCGATGTACGTGCCCTGTACCAGCATGACGGGAAGCGCAATGCGCCAGAAAGCCCTGGTGGTGAAGATGCGGCCAAGCTGCGCGACTTGATCGCGCAGCCGCTCGCCGCTGCCTGGCAGCGGCTTTTCCGGCACGACGAAAAACACGGCGCACGCCGCGACCAGGCTCAGCAGCGCGAGCAACAAAAACAGGCCGCGCCAGCCGAGCGCGCCGACCAGCGTTTCAGCGGGCGCGGTGGCGGCGAGCGCGCCGAGGCCGCCGACGGCGAGGTACAGGCCGTTCAGCGTCGCGAGCCGCGCGAGCGGGAACCAGAGCGAAAAGGCCTTGATCGCTCCCATCAGTCCCGCGGACACGCCAAGCCCGATCAACGCCCGGGCAACCGCGAGCATGGTGAGGTCGCGAGCGAGGGCAAATACCACTGCGCCGGCGGTCGCGCCGCACAGCAGTGCCGCCACCATGCGGCGCGGACCGTAGCGGTCGAGCAGCACGCCGAGCGGCAGCTGGAACGCGGCGAAGGCGAAGAGATACATCGAGGTGAGGAAGCCGAGCTCGGCCGGGCTGAGCGCGAACTGCGTCACCAGATCCTTCGAGATCACGGCGTTGACGTTGCGGTAGCAGAACGAGAGGAAGTAACCCACCGCGAATGGGCAGAAAACCGACAACGCAGGTAGGCTAGCGGCCGTGAAAAAGCGGCTCATCGTCGGCATCACCGGCGCGACCGGTGCGATCTACGGCATCGCGCTGCTGCGCGCGCTGCATGAAATCCCGGGCTGGGAGAGCCATCTCGTGCTCACCGACGCAGGCGTGTTGAACGTCTGGCACGAGCACCAGATGAAGAGGAAGGAGGTCGAGCGGCTGGCCGACTACGCCTACCACCCGAAGGACATCGCGGCGAGCATCGCCAGCGGCTCGTTCATCACCGAAGGCATGGTGATCGCACCCTGCTCGATGAAGACGCTGGCGGCGGTGGCGCACGCGCATGCCGATGATCTTGTCTCCCGCGCCGCAGACGTGGTGCTGAAGGAGCGCCGGCGCCTGGTGCTCGTGCCGCGCGAGACACCGCTCAACCTCGCGCACCTGCGCAACATGGTCGCGGTCACCGAGATGGGCGGCATCATCATGCCGCCCATGCCGGCGTTCTACGCCATGCCGAAGACGCTCGACGATCTGGTGGCGCACACGGTCGGCCGCATTCTCGATCTGTTCGGCGTGCGTACCACCAAGGTCAAGCGCTGGCAAGGGCTCAAAGGAAATCCCGCAGCGCCTGATTGAACTTCTCGGGCTGCTCGACGTTGGCGATGTGGCCCGCCTGCTTCAGCATCACGAGCTTTGCTCCGGGAATGTTCTCGCCGAGATATTTCGTGCCGGGCGCCGCCGGGTCGGCTTCACCGGCGATCGCGAGCACCGGCAGCTTGATGTCCTTCAGGCGCGCGGTGGTGTTGAGCTTCATGATCGCCTGGCCGCAGCCGACGTAGCCCGCGACCGGCGTATTCTCGATCAGCTTGGCGACGGCTTTCGCCGCCGGGCTTTCGCGGAAGGCGGGCGTGAACCAGCGTTCCATCGTCGAGGGCACGAGCGCCTTCATGCCCTGCGTCTGCGCAATGTGAATGCGCTCCTGCCACTGCTTGATCGCCTCCGGCGGCTGGGTATGCCCCGTGTCGGCGAGCACCATCTTGTCGAAGAGCTTCGGTGCCTTGAGCGCGAGCGTCTGTCCGATCATGCCGCCGATGGAAAGCCCCATGAACGTGGCGCGCTCGATGCCGAGCTGCTTCATCAGTCCGAGCACATCGTCGGCCAGCATGTCGAGCGTGTAGGGGCCGGCGGGCGCAGCGCTCTTGCCGTGCCCGCGCATGTCGTAATTGAGGATGCAGTAGCGGTCCTTGAACGCTGCCACCTGCGGGTCCCACATGCGCGTGGTGCAGGCAAGCGAGTGGCTGAGGATCAGCCATGAGCTGCCCGGCTTGCCATGCATCTCGTAATGAATCTCGGTGCCGTTCACTTTCGCTGTCTTCATGCGTTCTCCACTATCAGAGGGATCATCATCTCGTCTTCGTGCGTGCCGCCATGGTTGCCGATGTGCAGCCAGCGCGACTCGCCCGGCATCCAATCCTTGACCGTGTACCGTCCGCGCATCATCAGCGCGACATCGCCGATGCGCTCGGCGAGCTGCGGATGCGGCTCGCCCGGCCCGAGCCAGCCGTCCCGCACCAGGCGCTCGCTCGGCATGACGTCGCCGCGCTCGCCGAGCCAGTCCTGCGCCCGCTTGGCAAATTCGACGGGTGCATGCACGTGGCAGTAAGCGATACGCCGCTCGCCGCAGAGCGGGAATTTCAGATAGGGGAAAAGCGCCGCCGGCAGCTCGAGCGATTCCTCCGGCGCGACGTCGATGAAGCCGTGATCCGCGGTGGCGACGATGGTGGTTTCGGTGCCCGCAAGGCGCTGCAACAGCTCGCCGAAGGCATCATCGATGATCGCAAATTGTTTCGCCGCTTCGGCGCTCTCACAGCCGTGACGATGCGACACCGCGTCGTAATGCGGCCAGTACGCATAAATGAATTTGCGCTCCACGCCGTGCTTCACCGCGCGCTCGAGCTGCGTCACGAATTCGTCCGCGGTGCCGTAAGCGACGCGCTCGGCGCCCCGGCAAAGCACGCGGTTATATTGCGAGTCGACGATCTCTCGATACGTGACGACGATCGATTTCACCGACAGCGAACCAAAGAGCGGCGGCGTATCGTAGATGCGCTCCGCCTCGACGCCGCGTGCGCTGAGCGGCGCCATGTCGCCGCGGCTGCGATACGGCAGCGCGGCGCTGACGCAGCCCGCGGCGCCGAAATACACAAACCAGCCGGTGAGGCCGTGCTCGAGCGGCGTGCGTCCCGTATAGGAGGTGGTGATTGCTGACGCGGTGGTCGATGGAAAGACCGACGACAGCGATCGACGCCGCCTGCGCGCGAGCTCGCTGCCTTTGCCCTGGCGCACGAGATAGTTGTCGCCGAGGCCATCGATGATGAGGAGCACCACATTGCGCACTCCAGCGTCGACGGTGAAGTCGCGCAATGGCTCGTGCAGCGCTTTGCCGCCGCGCGCCGCGACCAGCGTCGCGACCAGATTGACGAGGCTGCCGCCTGCGTAGTCGGGTCGCATGCGCGGATTTTAGGGGTAGAATCCGTCATCCCCTTTCAAGGTTTTCGCCATGCGGCACGACGTGCATCTCCACGCCGACATCCCGATTCTCGAGGGCGTCTCGCGGCGCCAGCTCGAGCAGGCCCTCGCGCCGCTGCTCGAGTATCTCGACGCTGACAGCATCGCGGAGTTGAAGAGCCTCGAGCAGGACGAGCCGGGCTTCAAGTACGACGAGAAGGAGCTGATCCTCTACGTCTGCTGGACCGGCGAGGTGGGCCGCAGCTTCGACGGCGCTTTGGAAGCGGCGCTCGAGGCGCTCGGGCCGTACTGCTACGAAGCGGTTGAAGTCGACCTCACCGTCTATCACGAGAACGGCGAGCAGGAGTCGAAGCTGCTCTTCGTCGGCCCTACCGCGCAGGCAATCCACGAAGCGCAGCGCCGCTGCATGGTCGAGGACATCGCCGCCATTCTCGCGCGGCAGTTCGACAAGCAGCAGGTGGCCGAGGTGACGGCGCTGGTGAACGACCTGTTCGACCGCGACTGGAAGGACAAGAGCGCGCAGCAGAAGAAGCCCGAGCGCGCCTTCGAGAACTACACGCGCCCGTCGCGCAAGAACTTGCATTAATTCGGGCTCAGGGCATTAATCAATTGCTGCCCTGACCCCGAATACAGATGGCCGGCCCCAAGTACCCTGGTTTTGACACGCTGGCGCTGCACGCCGGCCAGTCGCCCGACCCGGCGACCGGGAGCCGTGCGGTGCCGATCTACCAGACGACCTCGTATGTGTTCCGGGATACCGAGCACGCCGCGTCGCTCTTCAACATGGAGCGCGCGGGTCATGTCTATTCGCGGATCTCCAATCCTACCGTCGCGGTGCTCGAAGAGCGCCTCGCCGCGCTCGAAGGCGGCGTCGGCGCGATCGCCACCGCGTCGGGCCAGGCGGCACTGCATCTCGCCATCGCGACGCTGATGGACGCCGGCAGCCACGTCGTTGCTTCCACTTCCCTCTATGGCGGCTCGCACAACCTGCTCGCGTATACGCTCAAGCGCTTCGGCATCGAGACGACCTTCGTCACGCCGCGCAAGCTGGACGATTGGCAGCGCGCCCTCCGCCCGAATACGCGGCTCCTTTTCGGCGAGACGCTCGGCAACCCGGGTCTCGACGTCCTCGACGTCCCCGCGGTCGCGGACATCGCCCATCGCGCCAAGGTGCCGCTGCTCGTGGATTCGACCTTCACCACGCCATACCTGATGCAGCC
>Ga0070741_10018930_pt1 | contig 11063 bp, 11 predicted proteins | sample Coa_R1_4_FD_66440 | JGI IMG/M metagenome (GOLD analysis project Ga0070741, IMG submission 66440) | Surface soil microbial communities from Centralia Pennsylvania, which are recovering from an underground coalmine fire - Coalmine... | ecosystem: Environmental > Terrestrial > Soil > Unclassified ...
AATGCCAAGTTCGGCCTGAGCACCGCCGAGTTATTGGCGGCAACCGAGATGTTGAAGGCGGAAAACCTCGGCCACTGTTTCAAGCTGCTGCATTTTCACATCGGCTCGCAGGTGCCGGACATTTTGACGGTGAAAAAAGCCGTGCAGGAGGCTGCGCGCTTTTACGCAAAGCTGCACAAAATGGGTTTTGCCATCGAATACATGGACGTCGGCGGCGGACTGGGCGTGGATTACGACGGCAGCCGCTCGAATTTTGACAGCTCGACGAATTACACGTTGCAGGAATACACCAACGACATCGTTTATTACATTGCCGATGTTTGCAATGCAGAGAAAGTTCCGCATCCGAACATCATCAGCGAAAGCGGGCGTGCCATCGTCGCGCATCACAGCGTGCTTATCGTGGAAGTTTTTGGCTCGATTGAAAAAGTTCGTCTTAACACTTCAACGACATGCGGCGAAAATGAACACGCGCTCGTCAAAGAGCTTTGCGACATCAAAAAAAATCTGGCGAAGTCGAATAAATTGGAAGCGTATCACGACGCGCTCGAACGACGCGAGGACGCGCAGCACATGTTCACGCTCGGCGTGCTGGATTTGCCAGACAAAGCGAAGATTGAAAATCTTTACTGGGAAATCAGCCGCGAAGTCGTCGAAAGTTTCAAAGGCCAGCCATATGCGCCGGAAGAAATTCAAAAACTCGAAGACACGCTCGCCGACCAATATCTTTGCAATTTTTCCGTGTTCCAATCGCTGCTCGACCATTGGGCGCTCGGACAATTATTTCCCATCATGCCCGTCGCGCGATTGAACGAACGCCCGACGCGCGAAGCGACGCTCGTTGACATCACGTGCGATTCCGACGGCGCGGTCAACAAGTTCATTGATTTTCGCGACGTGCGCGACACACTGCCATTGCATAAATTAAATTCCAACGGCAACGGACACAACAACGGCATCGAACCGTATTACATCGGATTTTTTCTGATGGGCGCGTATCAGGACATCATGGGCGACCTGCATAATCTTTTTGGCCGCGTTAATGAAGTTCACGTTTTTCTCGAACCCGACGAGCCGAGCGGCTACTACATTGAGGAGATTATCGAAGGTGCGACGATTATCCAATCGCTCGCCGCCGTGCAATACGATGAAAATGAATTGAAGCGCCAGATGAAAGCGCAAATGGACGAGGCGATTAAATCCGACCGCATGAAGCCGAGCGAAGCAATGCGCCTGCTCGACGATTACGAACGCGGGTTGAAGGCTTACACTTATCTTTCGTTTTGAACGAACCGCAAAATCCAAAAATTTCCGGCGAAGCGGAATTGCTCCGCTCGCTCGGCAAACTCGCACGCGGTTTGTCCGCGCTGTTTTGGGGATTGCCCGCGACGCTGATTGTTTGCGTGGAAACCGCAAATGTCCAATCATTGCAATTTGTTGAAATCATTCCCTCGCTCGTCGCAAACGGACTTCTGCTCTTCGGTCTTTGGCAAATGTCGCAATTTCAAAAACAGGAACGCCCGTGGCTCGCGGCGCTCGACCGCGCGCAATTACTGATTATTGTGAACATCGGCCTCTGTCCTTTTTTTTATTTCCAAAACAAATTGCCCGACGAAATTTATTTTTTCGGCTCAATCGGCATTTTAATTTTGTCGTCGTTTTTATTTTTGTTCAATCTGAATTTCGTTCTCAAACGGCTTGGCGCGATGCTGCCGGACGAGACCTTGCGGCATGAAACCAAAGAATTTACGACGTTCAATTTATGGATGCTCGTGTTGTGGTTGGTTGTCGCTGCTGTTTCGATTGCCGCCTTTCAGTTGAATTTGCAAATGCGGTTCGATTCGACCGTTTTGCATTGGGTTGAGCGCATTCGGGACACGATTTTACTTTTTCTCGGCCTGACGCCGATTGCCATCACCATGGCGCTGATTTGGAAAACGAAGGAAATTATTTTCAACGGCGTCTTCGGCCCGCGCGCCAATAGTTAGCGAAAAACAGATTTGACTTTTATCGTCGCTGGCGCAACATCGCAACTGGCATTGGGAAATTGGCTTTCAGGCGCCATACCCAAATTATTTTGCAATATGAAAATAAAATTAATTCTTCTTTCGGCTGCATTTTTTATTTTTATCGGCGCCGCTCGCGCGCAGGATGAAAACACAAATCTTCCGCCGAAAATTGCCGCTCTTCTCAAAAATTTGAAATATCAGCAGGGCGAAATTGATTTACGCGGCGGACTGGCGAAATTGACCGTGCCAAAGGAATTTAATTTTTTAAATTCCGACGATGCTGAAACCGTGCTGGTCAAATTGTGGGGCAATCCGCCTTCCGAAAACAAACCGCTTGGCCTTTTGATTCCCGCCGGAATGTCGCCCATCAGTTCCAATGCGTGGGTGGTTACTATTCGCTACAGCGAGGACGGTTACGTGAAAGATAATGATGCGAGCAAAATTAATTACGACGATTTACTTCAACAGATGAAAAAAAGCATGGCGCAGGCAAATGAAGAGCGGCAAAAAAATGGTTATCCCACGGTGGAATTGGTCGGTTGGGCTGCGCCGCCGCATTATGACGCGGCGACGCACAAACTATATTGGGCCAAGGATTTAAAATTTGAAGGCGAAGAACATGACACGTTGAATTACAACATACGGATGCTTGGCCGTCGGGGCGTTTTGGAATTGAACGCGGTGGCCAGCGTGGACCAGTTGCAGCAAATTGACAATCAAACGCCGGAAATTTTGGGCATGGTTGATTTTAAGGAAGGCAATCGTTATGCGGACTTCGACCCAAAAGTGGACAAGGTGGCAAAATACGGCATCGCCACGCTCGTGGCCGGCGGTCTTTTGGCGGGCGCGGCCAAATTGGGATTGTTCAAATTAATTTGGGTTGCGCTGCTGGCCGCGAAAAAATTCGTCATCATCGCCGTCGTTGCCATCGCGGCATTTTTCAAGAAATTATTCAAAGGCCGGAATAAATCAAACGGGCCAACGGCTTAAACTACAATCGCGCTCACGCGAACCTGGCAAAAATTTTATTCGCTTCTTCGAGCGTTTCCTTCGAGCCGATGTCGAACCAAATGCCCGGCACGCGCCATGTGTAGAACGGTGTGCGCGGAAACATCCATTGCACCAGTCTGCCCGGCTGGTCGGGATTATTACCTTCGGCGATGTATTGCTTGATGAGCGACACGGTGGCTTTCGGATAAAAATAAAGCGCAATGCCCGTGAGCGAACTCGTCGGCTTTTTCGGTTTTTCTTCGAAGAACGTAATTTTGCCGGATGCGTCGGTGGAAATGGAATTGTATTTTTTGATTTCTTCCAAATTACCGACATCGTAAAGCGCCAGCACCGGCGCATTTTTCGCGCGAATAAATTTTCCAAAATCCGTCAGCTTTTCGCTGAACAAATTGTCGCCGGCCACGACAATCAAATCGTCATTCACCTTTTGTGTTTTGAGCACGTAATGAATGTCGCCAATCGCGCCAAGTTTGTTCGTGTCGTCGGTCGAACCGTCGTTGACGATAGTGAAGTTTAATTTCGATTTTGTGGCGCGGTAATTATCCGACCATTTTTGAAATTGGTCGGCGAACTTCGCATTCGTCACGACATAGACGCGGTCAATTCCGCCAATGGGCTCAAGATTATCGAGCACGTGCTCAACCATCGGCTTGCCCGCAACCGGCAGCAGCGGCTTCGGTTGCGTCAGCGTCAGCGGATAAAGTCGGGTGGCATATCCAGCGGCCAGAATGATGACTTTCATGTAATTGTCTGGGACGGAAATTGAAAGAAATTCGCCGTCGCCGGGCAATCAAAAACTGAAAATTTCGCGCACGGTTTAACTTTTCTCGAACAAACTCGGTGCGGCCGCGCGCGCCACTTCCTGACAGCGCGAATAAATTTCCGATGGCGAATCGCAGTTGAGCGCAAATTCCGCGAGTGCCTGCGCTTCGTTTAGTTTCAAACGGCGGATGATGTATTTCACTTCCGGCACGACCGGCGGCGCGGCGCTCAATTCATCCACGCCGAGGCCGATGAGCAGCGGCGCGAGGACGGGGTCGCCGGCAATTTCACCGCACACGCCAGCCCAAATGCCATTTCTGTGCGCGGCATCAACCGTTGCCTTGATTAAACGAATAATGGCCGGATGCGTCGGTTCGTAAAGATGCGAAACTTTTTCGTTCGTGCGGTCGGCGGCGAGCGTGTATTGAATCAAATCGTTTGTGCCGATGCTGAAAAATTTCACATGCTTCGCGAGCGTGTCGGCAATCAGCGCGGCGGAAGGAATTTCAATCATCGCGCCGATTTTCATTTCTTCGTTGAACGGAATTTTTTCCGCGCGCAATTCGGCTTTGCATTTCTCGACCATCGCGTTGGCCTGCTTCAATTCGTCGAGGCCGGAAATCATCGGATACATCATTTTTACTTTGCCTTCGACGCTCGCGCGCAAAATGGCGCGAAGCTGCGCGCGAAACAATTCCGGCTGCGCGAGGCAAAATCGAATTGCCCGCCAACCGAGAAATGGATTCATTTCCTGCGCGAGTTGCAAATGCGATGCAAATTTGTCGCCGCCCAAGTCCAGCGTGCGGATGATGACGGGGTTCGGATTTAGCGCCGCGGCAACTTGCTTGTAAACCTCATATTGCTCTTCTTCCGTCGGCAAACTTTCGCGATTAATAAATAAAAATTCCGTGCGGAAAAGTCCAACGCCTTCCGCGCCATGCGATTTGACCGGCTCAATGTCATTTTGGTCTTCAATGTTGGCTGAAAGAACAATTAATTTTCCGTCGAGCGTGACCGCCGGTTGCGTTTTGATTTCGCTTAATTTTTCTTCAAGCGACGCGCGGTTTTTTTCAAGCTGGCCGTATTCAAAAAGCGTTTTGTCCGTTGGATTGACAATGACCAGGCCGTTATAGCCGTCCAGCAGCGCGTAATCGCCGGTTTCCAACTCTTCACTGATGTTTTGCACGCCGACGACTGCCGGAATATCAAGCGAGCGCGCGAGAATTGCCGTGTGCGAGGTTTGTCCGCCGATGTCCGTGGCAAAGCCGAGCACAAATTTTTTGTTCAATTGCGCCGTGACGGACGGGCTTAAATCGTGCCCGATTAAAATGCACGGCTCGGAAATGTGCCGCAAATCGAACGAATCTTTGACTTCGAGCAAATTGTCGAGGACACGCGCCGTCAAATCATGCATGTCGGCGGCTCGTTCGCGTAGATAGTCATCGTCCACGCCGGCAAGCGCGTCAATGTAACGCTCGGCAACGGTGTGAAAGGCAAATTCGGCGTTCGCCTTTTTTTCGCGAATCAATTTAAGCACTTCATCCACGAGCACGCGGTCTTCGAGCATGAGCAAATGCGCGTCGAAAATATCACCTTCCTTCACGCCCATGCTTTGGATGACTTTATGCTGGACGTCGGAAATTTGTTTACGCGTTTGTGCGAGCGATTGTTCGAAGCGTTTAATTTCCGGCGCAATGTCTTTTTCCTCGATTTCGCGATGGGAGATGAAATGCCGTGCGCGGTGCATGACGAGAATTTTCCCGCGGCACACGCCCGCCGAAACGGCGATGCCGCGAAACACTTTCTCCCCTTTGGACGGTTCTGACATCGTGTCTAAAAAGAAATAGCCGAAGCAAGTGACGTTGAAAAGGATTTCCGCCAAAAAAATAGGCGACGCAGTTGCATCGCCTATTTTTGGAAACCGGGAAATTTACGCGCGTTCCATGTATTTGCCGGTTCGCGTGTCTACGCGAATTTTTTCGCCGGTCTTGATGAACAGTGGCGCCTGCACCGTGATGCCGGTTTCGACTGTAATGGCTTTCTGCACATTGTTCGCGGAATCGCCGCGAACACCTTCCGGCGCATCAGTCACGGTCAAAATCACGCTCGAAGGCAATTCAACGGAAACCGCTTTATCTTCCACGAACGTCACGGTGAGCTGCGCGTTTTCCACAAGAAAATTTTTCGCGTCGCCAATCAATTCCGCCGCCAGTGTGACAGTTTCGTAAGTTTCCGGGTCAGTGAAAACGTAATCCGCGCCGTCCTTGTAACTGTATTCCATTTTTTTGGCAATCATCGGCACCGGCTCGATTTTTTCCGTCGAACTCAGGCGGACATCCGACGCTTTGCCCGTGCGAATGCTGCGAAGTGTTGCCTGCACGAATGCGCGCAGGTTGCCCGGTGTGCGATGCTGAAAATCCAGCACGACGCAAATGTCGCCATTGTAATTAATCGCCATTCCGCGGCGAAGGTCGTTTGCTGTTGCCATAAATCAAAAGTAAATTTTTTCCGCGAAAGAATTTGTCAAACGCGAGCCGCAAAAAATAATTCAATTTGAACCGAAAGCAAGATTTCTTTCCCGAAAAATCCGGTTGTGGCGCAATCATTTGCAAAAATTCAGTGAATAACGCAGTCTTGACTTCCACTATTCTTTGTGTGATAAAAGTCTCTGACCACAATTAGCAGTGGTTTTATGCGTTGCCCGAAATGCGGCTGTCAGGAAGATAAAGTCATTGATTCTCGCTCTTCGCGCGAGGGCGCAACCATTCGCCGCCGTCGCGAATGTGAAAAATGTCATCATCGTTTCACCACTTACGAAGAAGTTGAACATGAAGGCTTGATGGTTTTGAAACGTGACGCGCGTCGCGAAGAATTTTCCCGTGAAAAACTTTTGAGCGGAATCAAAAAAGCCTGCCAGAAACGTCCGGTCAGTCCCAAGGCGATGGAAGATTTAGTGGACCACATTGTCGCGGTTGTGACGGAAAAGTTTGAAGGCGAAGTGCCTGGCGAATTTATTGGAAAGCTCGTCATGGAAGGGCTGCGCGAATTGGACGACGTCGCCTATGTCCGCTTTGCCAGTGTGTATCGAAGATTTCAGGAGGCGACCGATTTTGTGCAGGAAGTCAAAAAATTGGAGGCCGCCAAATGATTGCTCTACATTCCGATTGCCTGATGTTTCAACTCGCCAATGGCGAAAGCATTCCGTGCTCCGCCGAAATGATTTGCATCGAAGTCCACGGAAATTCCGCCGGCTTGCTCGACCAGGAAATGTTGCGCCACGCCGCCGCGTCTGTTTTTCATTATTTTAAAACCGAACTTGCGCGTGAAACTGTGACCGTCGGCGAATTTGCCGGCGCGCTCGAAAAAGTTTTGCGCGGCTTTGGATTAACGATTCGCGCGGGCATGGCCGATGTGCCGTCCCCGGAAATGATTGAAATGGATTTGCGGCTGATTGCGCGCGAAACGTCCGGCAGTTTCGAGCTTTTATTTTTTCCGCGCCTGCGAGATGAATTGCGCAACCAACTTCAACGCTCGCCGCGTGTGCTGCGCTTTCGCGGATTGCGCGGCTGCGTCAAGCAACTTGCCGGCGCGCAACGCTGGAGCGGCCGCTGCGAAAAAATGCAGGAACAAATCGTCGAATATCTGCGCGGTTGTTTGAGCGTGGAAGAAAATGATTGCGCGTTGGTCGTTGAATAATTTGTGGTGACCGGTGAAATCCGTGTAAAAAGTTTTACATGAGCAAAACCTTGTTCGAAAAAATTGTCGCGCGCGAAATTCCCGCGCAAATTGTTTATGAAGACGGCATGGTGCTCGCCATCCGCGACATCAATCCGCAAGCGCCCACGCACGTTTTGATTTTTCCAAAAAAAGTGATTCCGCGAATTGCCGAAGCAAAATCCGATGACAAACAATTGCTTGGACATTTGCTGCTCAAGGCTGCTGAAGTCGCGGAGAAACTTCGATTGGACGACGGCTACCGGCTCGTCATCAACAACGGCGCAAACGGCGGCGAAACGGTTCCGCATTTGCACTGTCACATTCTTGGCGGACGGCACATGAACTGGCCGCCGGGGTGATTCAAAACGGACTTGTCCAATTGGTCATGACATTGTAGCTGAAGGTCATTTCACCGGGATTGAAAATTTTATACCACTTGGAATGACCGTCGGCGAACATCACGTTCTGGCCCTTGCTGTGAATTTGCCAGAACTCGGTCAGCGAATCGTCCGCCGCGCCACCGACGCAATTCTGCGTGTAATCATCTTTGTCCGCATCAAGCGGGTCAAAAATAATCCGTCCGCCTTTCACGCCTGCCGTGTCGCCGCCAAGAACGAACGCAGATGGAAACATAATTGCTGTGCTGCGAACAGGTGCGAACTCGTTTTCCGCTGCGATGTATGCGGCGTTACAACTGTTGAAATAATTGAACGGCCCTTGCAATTCCGACGGCAATTGCACGTTGCCCGGACAATTGAACGCGTTTGTATTTCCAACGTAGCGCGCGATTTGTTGCATCCAGCTTTGCTTTTTTGTGGTCGCATCAACAGCGTCCCAATAAATGTTGCCGCCGGATTCGGGATACAACTCGGTGTTTTCATCCGCATACATGCGCATGGCCAATCCGATTTGATGCAGATTGGAATTGCAACTCGTCGTCCACGCGCGTTGCTTGGCTTTGCTCAATGCGGGCAACAGCAGCGCGGCAAGAATGGCGATGATGGCAATAACGACGAGCAGTTCCATCAGCGTGAACGCGCGTGTTCTCATTGCCGCGCGATGCGATTTCATTTTATTTCGCTTTTTTGACAACGAGCATTTCGACCGAAGCAGTGTCATCTTCCAGAACCAATCCCCAATCGCTCAGAATTTTATCGAAATCTTCGCGGGACAATTGACTCGGGTTCATGCCCGTTTTCCACGGCAGGGAAAAATCATAGAAATTTGTCAAATCCGTTTTGTCCACGACCGGTATTTTTAAAAATTGTCCGAGGCCGCCGACAATGGTGTTGAGTTTCGTGTGCGTGAAATAAAGCCGGCCGTCTTTGACGTTGCCATTTTGTTTTTCATTCGCGGCGCTGACTTTAAATCCCGGCAATGAAGGGTCGACAATCTTCAACGCCAGCACGTCGGCATCATGCATTTCCTTGCTGGCGGTGTAACCGGTTTTTTTCTGGATGGCTTCGCGCAAAAGTCCTTGTCCGTCAGAATTTGCAGTGACGAGATAATCGAAATTATATTTCGGCGCATCCGGCGGCATCCAGACGAAGCCGGGATTTTCTCCGTAAGCGGTGGCCATCATGTTTTTGAACGCCACATTGCGCCCCACCAAACGCTTGTTGTTGACCAAAGCCATTTGTCCGCTTTGCGAGGCAGCGGGAAATTGCGTCCGGCGCACGATGACTTTGCCCGCAGGCACCTGCCGTAATTTCTGCCGGTCGGGTTGAAACCACGCATTGTTGACGGACGGAAACCAAATCATTTTCACCGCCACGACGGCGGCGATGAGAACCAATGCCGCGACGCTCGCCAGAGTAATTTTCATTGTGCGGTTCATAATTTTACAAATCCGGTTCCGAATTTTGAGGGTCGCTGGTGAATTCCGGCGGCTCGGGATAGGCATGACCGTCGGCAAATGCCACGTCTGCTCTTCCGCCGTGCCGCGTTGTCGTCGGGTCTGGCGTAAAATTCATCGTCCTGATTTGCGCGGGAATCCAACGGCCGTCCGAAATCAAACGAGTGCCGTCTTCGCTTTCTTTCGTATTCAGCGAACCGGGCTCTTCCGCGAGCATGATTTTATTTACCGGATTTTTAACGCTGCCTTCTTTGAAAAGAGATTTGTTGGTTGTGCCGGAACCGTCCACGTAAACAATGGAAGACATTCCGATGTTTTGGCCTCCACTCGTCAGCGGCGCATCCAATCCGTAACCGGTCAAGCTGTAACTAAACAAATATGGACCATCGTTGTCGCCATAATTGAAATTGAGACGGTCGGCATCCTCTTTGTCTAACGGGCAACGTAAGGACGGTTTTGCCAAACCGGGAATCGAAGTCAGAATCGGGCTTTGGTTGAATTGCGGATAGGCCGTGTTTGTGCGCCAGTAAATCCAGTCTTCGCCATGAAAACCGTAGCGACGCGACGCAATGCCCGGAAACGCATCCGCATTATCGCCGCGATACATTTGCAAACCGAGCGCAAGTTGTTTTTGATTATTCAAGCAGGCAGCTTGCGCTGCTTTGCGTTTGGCGCGGTTCAAGACGGGCAATAACAATCCCGCAAGAATTGCGATGATGGCAATAACGACGAGTAGTTCGAGCAATGTGAATGCCGTCAATTGTTTCGCTTTTGTTTGACTGGTTTTCATAATTTCCCTTCCGCACGTTTGAACCCGCAAACGTGAAAATCCTTTGCTATTTGTTCAATCACCATTTGCCGACTTTTAATCAACAAAATTTTGGCTGCGCCGTTCAAAATTATCGGCCATCCGGGCTATTCGGATAACACCAAAGGCGATTTTTATTTGGGTCAGCTTCATCTGCATACCATTTATCAAGCCGCACATAACTGACGGAAGTATCAAACGCCGCCTGAATTCCGCCCTGATAATGCCGCGGGCTGACGCCTTCGCCGGGAAAATTTGCGCCGTCATTGAAATAATACGGGTCGGTTTCATCCGTCTCCCAAAACGCGCAATCGGTCGGCTGCATTTGCGCCAGTTTGACCGGCGGATAATTCATGCCGTTAAATCCAATCACTGCGCCATTCATCGCGTAACTTGAAATTTGTTGCGCGCGATTCATCACCACTCCTTGGCTGGCGGACATGTGAGGCAACGCCGGTTTATCCATCGGACAAAAATAAATTTTCTCGGAGCGCAGCGCGTCCCAGAGCAAACCGGTTTTGACTTTGAATTTATTTGTGTCGCCAACCGACAAGTCCGGTTCCGGTTTGTAAAGCCAGCCGGTGAACGTCCCGTTGCCATCGGTGCCGTGAAATCCTCCGTTGTCCCAATTCGGCGGCGTCAAAATATCACCGCTATCAGCCGTGTAGCTATGCAACGCAATCATAATTTGCCGGAGATTGTTAATGTCCGTCGCCTTGCTCGCCGTATTTTTCGCGCGCGCGGTCACGGCCAGCACCATCGCCGCCAGAATCGCAATGATGCCGATGACGACGAGCAATTCGATGAGCGTAAATGCCGACGACGAAGGCTGGACACCGGAAATCAGAAAATGCGACTCTGACTTCTGCCCTTTGGAAACCGACCTTTGGTTAAAGCGCGG
>Ga0070741_10018932_pt1 | contig 11063 bp, 12 predicted proteins | sample Coa_R1_4_FD_66440 | JGI IMG/M metagenome (GOLD analysis project Ga0070741, IMG submission 66440) | Surface soil microbial communities from Centralia Pennsylvania, which are recovering from an underground coalmine fire - Coalmine... | ecosystem: Environmental > Terrestrial > Soil > Unclassified ...
GCCCCACCAGGCGCGACCCCGGCGGGACTGTGCGAACATACCATGGAGTCTGATTTCCAAACCCCAAAACCGGAACTTTCTACTTTGGTGGGATTAGGAACTTTCTATTTTGGTCCGACAAGGGCAGGTTTTCAACTTGCGCGACGGTCTGCAACCTCCTGACCTCAGGATACGTACGAATTCTGTAATATCATACGTACATGGCCAAGCTGACGTTGAGTGTCGACAGCCTCGTGGTATCACGCGCCAAGCAATATGCGAAACAGCGCGGCATCTCGATTTCAGAAATGGTCGAAGTTTATCTTGCTGCCATCGCCGAACCAGCGTCAGCCGCGGCGATGAACGCCCCGATTCTAAACAAGGTTCGCGGCGTCTTGAAGCATGCCGACATCGACGAGCACCGCAAGCATTTAGCGGCAAAATATCGATGACGCGGCTTTTGTTCGACACGAACGTCGTACTCGATGTTCTCCTCGATCGGAAACCGTTCAGCGAGGCAAGTTCGCAGGTATGGGCGGCCGTGGAGACTGGTCTCGCCGAAGGAATCTTGGCGGCCCATGCGGTCACAACAATTCATTATCTGATTCGGCATGAAAAAGGCGCGGCTAAAGCCAGAGGAATTGTTTCGGCGATCTTGAGAGTCTTCGCCGTCGCGGCAGTCGATATGACTGTGATTCAGGAAGCCCTCCAGATGCCTCTCACGGATTTTGAAGACGCCGTGAGCGCGGCGGCGGCTCGATTGGCCGGCTGCACATATATTGTGACCCGCGATCCCAAGAGATTTCGCGGATCGCCAATCCGCTCGCTTACGCCCGAAACCATCCTGCCGCTCCTGGCGAAAGGCGCACAGGAGAACTGACGCATTCCGCTATTTTGCATGCAGCGCCTTCGCCGGATCGATTCTTGAGAGCCCGAGCCCGCCGTGCGGGAATCTGCCTCCAGATCCCGCTCCGCCCGCCGGCGGTTCAGCCGGTCCGCAATTCGACGGAAAAGTCTACGCATTTTCCAAAATCCCCTGAATGGCCTCCGTGACCCGCTGGTAGTTGGCCAATTCCAGCTTGAGCTGCTTCTGCCCATCCTTGGTCAGGCTGTAGAACCGGACCTGCCGCTTGGTTTCCGACGTGCCCCATTCCGCCGTAGCCCAGCCCTCCATCAGCATCCGTTGCAGGGCAGGGTAGCGCGAGCCTTCTTCCGCCTGAAGCACTTCCCCGGAAAGCTGATGAATCCGTGCAGCGGCCCATCCTGTAAGACCCGCAGAATGAGCATGATCAAGGTACCCGGAGGCATTTTTTGCCTAGGCGTTGGTAGTCTGTATGCTCATATCCTGAAAGCGAACCCACGTCAATCTTTTTCTTTTTGACTCGGCAACTGCTTTCTGGCATACTATCTCGCGTACTTGGAGTGTCAGTGTTGACTCGGTCCGCTCGTCCGGTGTTTCTTAGCTCGGCCTGCCCCCCTCGTCTGCTGCGCAGTTTGTCTCCAGTTACAGTTAGGAGTGTTCCGTGAAGAAGCTTTTCGTAGGAAATCTGCCGTACGCCGCGAACGAGACGGATCTTCAGAATTTCTTTGCTGACGCAGGTATCAACGTGGACTCGGTGACGGTCATGCGCGACCGCTTCACCGGCCAGGCCCGGGGCTTCGGGTTCGTGGAAATTAACGATGACGCCGCGGCCCAGCGGGCCGTCGATATGTGCCACGGCAAGGATCTGATGGGCCGCACTCTGGTGGTGAACGAAGCCCGTCCCATGGCTCCGCGCGAAGGCGGTGGCGGGCGTCCATCCCGCCGGTAAAGCGCCCGAATCCGGTTCTCCCGCAACAGCGGCCGCGACGCCGCGATACCTGAAATCTGCGTCTTTACCCAACGCGGCGCAGCCCCTGTGGTTCCGCAGACCTGGCCTGCCAGTCTAACCTCCCATCAGGCGGGTGATCATGAAACGACTTTGGCTGCTGGGTTTCTTTTTGTCCGCGATCGGTCTGCATGCGGATACGGCGGAAACCATTCCATTCCGCGCCGTGCTGCGCGCTTCGAACGAAACGACGGCGGTTGCGGATGCTGGCGCTGCGGGCGCAGTAACTGTGTGGTTGCACGTGGTCCGCGACTCCAGCGGGACGGTCGCCTCCGGATCTCTGGATTTCAGCGTCAACTACAAGTTCACAAAGGCCGTCACGGTCACGGCGATGCACATCCACAAGGCGCCAGCGGGAGTCGCCGGCGGAATCGTGATCCCGGTCCCGCTCACGCGATTCGATGACGCGACCGGCGTCGGATCCATCCCGGCCCGTCAGGTGCAGTTTGCCAAAACCGATGCATCCACAACCGTTTGGGACGCCGTGAACGGCATCCTCGCCGACTCGAGTCAGTATTACTTCAACCTTCACACCACCGATTCGCCCGGCGGAGCTATGCGCGGGCAATTGGAGCAGGCCGACCTGGCCGTCCTGATCGGCCAGATGAGCCCGTTGAATGAGACCCCCCAGCCCATTCAGAACAGCACGGCCTCGGCCGTGGGCTCGGTGATCGCCTTGCGCACGCGCGATAAGAACCTGGCGCTCACGTCCGGAATGGTCCTCTTCGATGTGAACTACTCGGGACTCCCGGCCGACACGAACTTTACGGGGCTGCATCTGCATTTCGGCGCGGCGGGCGCGTCCGGTCCCGTCACGATCGATAGCACATTGAGAGGTCCGCTGGCTTCCGGCGGAACTTCTGGAAACTTGCATTTCGAAGTTGAGGTGGACCTGTCCCGCAATCTCGCGCCGGAAACTCTGAATGCGTTGTTCGAGAATCCGGGAGCGGTCTATATAAATGTCCACACCCAGGTGAGCCCGGGCGGCGCGGCGCGGGCGCAGCTTCGCCGCACCGACCATGAGGTGATTCAGGTCACCATGACGCCGCAGGAGGAGGTCCCGGCGTCGCCCCTGAGCCTTGCCGCGTCGGCCACATCGGCCATCCATCTCTACACGATCCGCAACGCCGACGGTTCGGTAGCCGATGGCGTCGTGGTCTTCGACGAGAATCCTCGCTTCCCTTCCGGCGCTACGTTCACCGCTACGCATATCCACGATCAGGTCGCGGGACAGAATGGTCCGGTTACGATCGACTCGAAACTGTCTGGCTCGCCCCTGCTGGTGGCGGATGGGGTGGGGAATATTTTTCGGATCGTTTACGTGAACGGCGGCCAGGCGCTCACCTCCCTGAACGACCTGATCGCGTCGCCCGAAAAACATTACTTGAACCTGCACACGTCGCAGTTTCCGGCCGGAGCCGTTCGTGGACAACTCGGCGCGGTTAGAAATGCGCCGTCGATCACTTTGATATCGGCGGCGGCGGCAGGCGATGCGCGAATCGTCGGCGCAAACGGATCCCTAATGGCCGTGTTCGGCACGAATCTGGCGCCCATGCTTGGCACACTCGACGGATATCCTCCTTTGGACAAGGCGCCCCCGGCGCTGAATGGAATTTCGGTCACCATCGGCGGCATCGCGGCTCCCGTTCTGGTGGTCGCGCCGGATCACGTGATTGCCCAAGTTCCCGTCGAATTGACCCAAGGAGGATACCACGCGACCCTCACAACTCCGGCCGGAACCTCGAACATATTCGTCCTTAATGTGCAGCCGATCTACCTAAGCATCTTTTTCGATTCCGTCGGAGGCGTCGTCACAAAGCTGCCGAACCAGTCCCTGATCCGGCCGGACAATCCGGCAGCCGCCGGAGACATCCTCATCATTTATTTGACTGGGCTCGGACAAACCAGCCCGCCGTTGCCCACTGGAAAGATCGCTCCGCGCGATCCGCTGTCATTCACGGGACTCCGATAGTCCGCATCGGAGGGAAACCGGCCACCGTGCTGCATTCGCTGGCCGTTCCCGGTTTCGTAGGCTTGTATCAGATCGCGGTGGCGATGCCCTCGGGAATCCCGGCCGGGAACACTACACTAACGGTTTCGCTTTCGGGGAACGATTCGAACACGGTCCAGATCGCGGCGAAGTAGGCGCGTTGCATCAGGGTTTCAGCTTTCGGCTCAGAAAATCGGCCGCGGCGCGATACGCCTTGATCCAGCTCTCTTCCAGCAGGAACTCGTGCACCTCGCCCGGAAAAATAAGTTCCTCGAATTCGACGCCCTGCTTGCGCAAGGCCTCGACCAGCCGGACCGTCTGACTAAAGGCGACGTTCCGGTCGTCATCGCCGTGAATCAGCAGCACGGGCGAGCGCCAGTTCTTGACGTCGGCCAGAGGCGACGAGTCCAGCGCCGTGCGCTCAATCTCCCGCAGTGCATCCACATTCAGGGCCGTCAGTCCGCGATCGCCGCGGATGCTCCAATCATGCACCCCATGCATATCCACGCCCGCCGCGAACAGATTGCTCGCCCGCGCCAGCGCCATCGCGGTGAGATAGCCGCCGTACGATCCGCCCCACACGCCGATCCTCCGCGGATCTACATCGGCGCGCGACGCCATATAGAGACCCGCCCCCGTCACGTCGTTGTACTCGCTGCCGCCCGAGTTCCCGAAGTTCAAAGCCTCCCGGAAATTCAGCCCGTAGCCGGTCCCGCTGCGATAATTTACGCTCAATACCACAAATCCGCGGCTCGCCAGATACTGATTCATCGAATACGCATTCGAGTAATAGCGGCGATAGTGATACCCCAGCAGCATCTGCCGCCGCGAGCCCCCATGGAAAAAAATCACCGCCGCATGCTTGCCGCCGTTGCTCGCGCCCGGGGGCAGAAAAAGCTGGCCGTGAATCGGAAGCCCGTCTGAGGCAGGGAAGATCACCTGCCGCGGTTTCACCAAGTCCTTCGGAAAATCCGCGAACAGCGACTCCGGTTCCATATCGCGCACTGGGCCGCCGCCCACCTGGACAGCCGCGCGGCTGGTCTCGGTCGCGCTCGACCGGAGAAAGGCGACCGTACCGTCGGTCAGGTCCGCCGGTTCCCATTCGATACCCTCCCCAAGCTGCGCTCCCAGAAGCGGCAACGGCTTCCCGCCCGTCACCGCCGCCCGCCATACGTGCCGGCGGTCACTGTCATCCTGATTCGACGAGAACAGCACGTCGCGCCGGTTGCGCGAGAGCGTCACGTGCTCCACTTCGAATGCGCCCGGAGTGAGAAGCTGCGGCCGGCCTCCTGCCGCCGGTACAGAGTACAAGTGCAGCCAGCCGTCGCGCTCCCACGGGAAGACGATGCGGTTCCCATCCGCCCAGAAAATCTGCGACTGAGCCTCGATTCCGCGAAACGCGCTGCCCGGACCCTGCTCCGCGTGCCAAACCTCACGTCCGGAACCTGTCGCCGCATCCGCTACCCGAATCGACCACGGAGTTGCGGCCTCGCGCACCGGGCCGACCGTGATCGCCGCACTCGACGCCCGCCGCACGAAAGCGATCTGCCGCCCATCCGGGCTCCAGACCGGAGAAGTATCGCGATCGACGCTCGGATCCAGATACGTCACCGTCTTGTTCGCCACCCGATACACACCGATGAAGGCATGGTCTCCCCGGTAACTGGTGAACGCCAGCGCGGATCCGTCCGGCGACCACTGCAGCTCATACGAAGACGCCTTGGTGTGCACCGCCTCCGCCGGCTGGGCGCCCTCGATCGTGGTCATCCAGATCTGGCCGTTCTTCAGAAACGCGACATGTCCGTCGCGGGAAATGGCCGGTCCGCGGCCTTCGCTTAATTTCTTCGGAACGCCGCCCTCGAGGGCGACTACAAAAACCGCCTGCTCCGGCGTCGCCGGCAGGTTCCTCGGATTGGGATTGTCTCCGTTGGTCTCAAGATCGCCGCCGCGTGCATACGCCAGAAACCGCCCATCCGCGCTCCAGGCCAGGTCCCCCAGGTCCTGCCCGTCGTCTTCGGTGTACGCTGTCAGCCTGCGCCCGTTATAATCCGGCGCGGAGGCGACCCAGAGATTCCGCGCCCCGCGTTCCTCCACAATCCAGGCGACTCTGCCTCCGCCCGGCGCTGCCAATAGCTCCGACGCGAACGGCGCGTTCAGATAGCGCTCGATCGAATCGGCCCCGAATAAACAGGTGGCGGCCAGCCACAGAAGAAAGCACGATTGGTTCACGTGCCGATTCTCGCATAGTACTAAGGCAACGATGGATCTAAAGCCCATTCGGAATCCCGCCGATGATTTTCCTGGAAAGGATCACCATGCGTTTCTTGATTTTCCCCACACTCACGATTTTCGCGGGAGGGATTCTGCTCGCCGCCGACCCGCAGGCCGTAACGTATATCGGCGGGAATCTGGCCGATCTTGCGCCGAACACCGGCGCCTCCCTGTACTTCAACAGCCCGAAGGCGTTTGAGCTTCGCTCGCCGCTTCACAGCGTCGAGATCCCCTACGCGCAGATCCTGAAGGCGGAAATGGGCCCGATCACCGTGCACACCTATGAATCGGATCCGGCTTACAAAGTCTGGTCTCTGCCCAAGCGCTTCATCAAGACCGAAGGCCAGCAGATGACTCTCGCGTTCCCGTCCGAAAACGGCGAAACCCAGACCCTGACGATCGACATGTCCAAAAAGGCCGCCGCCAAGCTGTTCGCCACCATCCAGCGCCGGAGCGCCCGTGTGGCGGAAAACAACTGGTGGGGCAGCGACTACTGGAAGACGACGCGCAACAAAGACCAGCGCAACGGCCCCAGCACGATCGCCCAAAAGTAAATTCCCGTGGCGTGGGGCGCGTCTCCAGACCTCCTGCGGGCCCGCCTTTGGAGGCCGGGCCCCACACACGAAAACCCGCTACAGCAGAGAGCCTAATTCCCGCGAGCCTGCTGCACCTTCGGAGCCGCTACGTAGCCCGCGATCATGTTCTTCTGCACCTCATTCACCACGATCTCAAACGGCTGCGTCGCCCGCGAAAGCATCAATTGCACCGGCTCATTGACCGTCCTGTCTTTCTTCTCCACCAGCTTGTCGTCGGCGATCACCTCGATCGTATAGCGATTCTTCTTCGCGTCCGCCGACTTCAACCGAATCTGAAGATCGCCCACCTTGCGAGGCGTTTTTTCCTTGGTCAGCCGAAATTCGGTGTAGTTACGCTCGCCCAACGACCGCAGCGCCGCCAGTTCCTTGGAGTTGGTGGCGATCAAACCGCTCTGCACGCCCAGATCGCCCCGCGTGCTCTTGAGTTCTGCAATGGTCTTCTCGAGCTCGCTGCGAGTCGCGGCCGCGTCGGATTTCACCGCGGCCAGATCGCTCGATACTTCGCCCACTTTTGTCTTGGTGGAATTTGCGTCTTCCCGAACCTTGGAAACCTCGCCTGAAACCGCGGATACCGATTCAGCAACCTTGGCCGTCTGCTCCCGCTGCGCTTTTTCCAGCTTCGCGGCCAGCTCGTCTGCGTGTTTGGAGGCGTCGAGCTTGGCCTGGCCGGCCAGGATAGTCGCCTGACGCCGGGCTTCTTCCAGTTGAAGTTTCAGCGAATCGACCGACTCCCGATTCGTCTTGCTGGAAACCGTCGACGTTTCATGCACCTTGGAAATCTGGTCGAGCAGGGCCGTGCGTGTGGTTTCCAGATCTGTCCTTACCTGCCGCAGCTCGTAGAACTGGTAAAGAGATGCGCCAAGCAACGCCACCACAGCCCCAAACAGAATCGGAATCTTCGCGCCGGAAGAACCCGACGGATCGAGAGAACTGTCACTCACGGTGTAGTCTCCTTTTGTGAAACTTCGTCCTATTTTAGCAGGTGCAATAGGGTACTAGGGATTAGGCGTCCCCGAAGGCCAGCCCGAGCTCCCTGAAACCAAAGGGCTTGTGTCGGCTATGCTTGAGGCACGATGCACTGCCTGGGCGAACGCCTGATCCTGCCGGAGCTTCTGGACACCCTCCCTCCCGAACAGGCCCGCGCCAGTCTGGCAGACCTGGTGCGCATCAACCGCCGATGGGGCGGACATTCTACGCTCCGGAGGCTTCTTCGCGGAACCGTGCCCGACACGCACGCCTTTACCGTGCTGGACGTCGGCGCGGCCTCGGGCGACATGGGAGCGTGCATCCAACGCTGGTACCCGCGCGCGAAGGTTTTCTCGCTCGATTACGTCGAGTCCCACCTGTCAGGAGCGATGGGACGGAAAGTCGTTGCCGACGCGTTCCGTCTGCCCTTCCGCCCAGCCAGTTTCGATTACGTATTTTGCTCTCTGTTTCTCCATCATTTCGAGAACCAGCAGGTCGTGAGCTTATTGCGTAGCTTCGGCGCAGTCGCCCGCAGGGCCGTCCTGGTCATTGATCTTGAAAGGCACCCAATCCCCTACTACTTCATCGCATGGACCCGGCCGCTGCTGGGCTGGGACCCGGTCACCGTGCACGATGGGGCGATTTCCGTGGAGGCAGCCTTTCGGCCGCGCGAACTCGCTGGTCTGGCGCGCCAAGCCGGGCTGCGAAACGTCCGCGCTCAGGCATTCCGTCCAGCCTTCCGGATCGCTCTGTTCGGCGAACCTCCACAGTCCATTGGAGGCCTGTAAAAACGTGGACCTAGCGGGCCTTCCGCCACAAGCCGGCTCCGTCGCTCACCCACATTTCGGCCCGGTACCGAATTGGCAGATGGCCGGCCAGTTCCGGGCGTGCCATCGACACCGCCTGGGCGAGCGCACGCACGCGGTCCCCTCCTGGAGGCGGCGGGGAGGCGACAAAAACCTGAAGATGCCCGAAGAGAACTTCAATAGCTCTCATTCGACTCGCTTCCTCGGGCGTGAGGCCGGCCGTGAAGCGATCCAAATAGTAGTCTCCTGGATCATCGCTCCTGTGCCGCCACCCTTCCACAACATTCCAGGCGGGCCAGACTGCCGCTGTGGCGAGTTGGTGCGCCTCGGGAACGGAAAGGCGCTCCAGTGAATTGTGGGATGCGCGTCTTTGTTCCGTGTTTTCGGCCCGGATTCTGTCGATGAGATTGGCCAGATTCGGCAATGCAGGCGCGCACAGCGTGAGATATTGCCGGATCGCCGTGCGCGCTTCTGGCGTCGCCGACTCGATGTAGTGATCCACTAGGCGATTCCAGGCTTCGCGCAACACCGAGAACGGGATAATGTGGTGCCAGGCCATTCCCGGCCCGGCGCTTCCCCAGTGGGACGGGCTTGCGATATCTCGGACGTTGATTCGCGGATTCACACTCTGACGCTATCCAAAATGCTTGGTCCGATCAAGCTCGCCCCCGCCCTGCCGATTGAACCTCCCGTCTGCCGGATGTATACTGCGGTCGCGTGAAGGAGGATCGCACGATGATCCGACGAATGCTGCTGTTGGCTCTCGGCGCAGCCTTGGGGATTTGGGCCGCCGACGCCAGCATTGGAACCTGGAAGCTCAACCCGGCCAAATCGGCCTTTAAGCCCGGACCTCCTCCCGTCGCCGAGACTCGGGTCTATAAATCCGAACGCAACGGAGTGCAAACCACCGTCACCACCACCTGGGCCGATAGGATCACCACCCAGGTAGAGTACCCGGCCAACTACGATGGCAAGGATTACCCCGTGGGTGGTTCTCGCGATGTCGATGCGGTCGCTCTGACGCGACTGGACGACTTCACCTCCGAGGCCGTGCTGAAGCACGCGGGCAAGGAAATCGGCGTGGCTCGCCGCGTGGTGTCCAAGGATGGCCGGACTATGACGATCAGTTATAAGGGGATCAACACACGAGGCGACCGCGTGGATAACACCGCCGTCTACGATCGGCAGGATAAATAATCGACTCATAACGTGGCGCACGCCACTCGTACGTGCCGCGCCAGCACCCTGCCGACGCATGGACGCCTTCAGCATCGTTGCGCGGCGCTCCGTGGTCAGTGTACGCCACCCGCCTGCCGGGTGGCTGGCTGCAATCCATCGAGGATCGCCTTCAAGGCCCACAGGTCCCGAAAGCCCATAACCTTTCGAAACGAATTTCGATTTCTAAGAATGCAGCGGCCGATCAACGCGCGGCCAGGCCGGGCTGCCAGCCGCATACGCTCTTTGCATCAAAACCGGTTCAAAACCTGTTTGCATCAAAACCTTGCACACCCCCTCCGCGTCTGCTAGACTGAACCTAGTCCTACCGGCCGCTCCCTTGCGGGAGACCCTGCGTAAAGGCGAGTCAAAAAAGTTGGCTCGACCACTTGCGCAGCGGACCGGGGTCTGGTAGATTAGACGATGGTACTATGTGGAGGCGTTCGCGCCGTCCACTGGGGCGAGTGGGCAGCAGGTAGAAGGTTCTATCGGCCAGCCTTAAACTGAAGAAGTTCTTTCAGGTTCCCAAGTTTCTAGCGGCACAGCGGTTTTCAGCGTTGTGCGCGCTAAATTATGGACGCCGCTTTTTCGTCCTGGGCTGTGATGGTTACATGCGGTCCGGCTTAGGCGGGCGCTTCTTAACGGTTTTCCGCGTGCAGCATTTTTCGTTGTGCGCGAAACGGCTTTCGAGGCCGGCGGTGGTTGGATCTTCGCAAGATCATTCAACCCTCCCGCGCAGATCATTGAAAATCTGGTTGGATGCTAAGTAGAAGAAGCGCACCGGCGTTTCCGCAGGGAAATGTCGTGGCGCAATTTCGTCAGTAACCTGAGTTCAAAATCGAAGCGACTAACACTTCGGTGGTAGGTTCGGCCTCTGGCCGGACTTGCCCCAAACGGTTCAAACGAGAGTTTGATCCCGGCTCAGAATCAACGCTGGCGGCGCGCTTAACACATGCAAGTCGCACGAGAAAGGGGGCAACCCTGAGTACAGTGGCGTACGGGTGAGTAACACGTGGATCATCTACCTTCTAGTGGGGAATACCCCCGGGAAACTGGGGACAATACCGCATAAGCTCGTGAGAGGAAAGCCGAAAGGCGCTGGAAGAGGAGTCCGCGGCTGATTAGCTAGATGGCGGGGTAACGGCCCACCATGGCGAAGATCGGTAGCCGGCCTGAGAGGGCACACGGCCACACTGGCACTGAAACACGGGCCAGACTCCTACGGGAGGCAGCAGTGGGGAATCTTGCACAATGGGCGAAAGCCTGATGCAGCGACGCCGCGTGAGCGATGAAGCCCTTCGGGGTGTAAAGCTCTTTCGACGGGAACGATAATGACGGTACCCGAAGAAGAAGCTGCGGCTAACTACGTGCC
>Ga0070741_10018933_pt1 | contig 11063 bp, 8 predicted proteins | sample Coa_R1_4_FD_66440 | JGI IMG/M metagenome (GOLD analysis project Ga0070741, IMG submission 66440) | Surface soil microbial communities from Centralia Pennsylvania, which are recovering from an underground coalmine fire - Coalmine... | ecosystem: Environmental > Terrestrial > Soil > Unclassified ...
CCGATTTTGCATTGACCAATGATAACGCAGGGGCAGTAGCTCGGATATGCGTGCGTCTGGACGGCCTTCCCTTAGCGCTCGAACTGGCAGCGGCGCGCATGAAACTCTTTTCTCCCCAGGGTTTACTGGAGAGGTTGGACCACCGGCTCTCTTTTCTAACAGGTGGACCTTGCGATGCCCCGGAGCGACAACAGACGTTACGTAAGACCATGCAGTGGAGCTATCGGTTGCTGACGTCGGAGGAACAACATCTCTTCCGTCGTCTCTCCGTTTTTGTCGGTGGCTGTTCTCTGGATGCTATTGAAGCCATAAGTGATGCTTCTGGCAAGAGCGACTCGTCACTTCTGGATACTCTGACCTCTCTGCTCAATCAGAGTTTGCTCCAGAGGGAGCCGCAAGCGGGCAATGGTGAGCATCGTTTCACGATGCTTGAGACGATTCGGGAGTATGCATGGGAATGCTTACAGAACAGTGATGAAGAAGAGGCAATCCGCCAGGCACATGCCGAGTATTATGTGGCGCGGGTTAAGACCATAGATCCCAATGGAGTAGGGGACCCACGATGGATACAGAGCGAATTTGAAAATCTGCGTGCGGCCTTCGATTGGTTCCTCTCATCGAAAGAGAGAGAGCGAGTCCTGGAGATGAATCTCATCGAGACAGGCTCTCCTGCTGCTCTTGCCGTGTGCCTGCTGGTCATAGGGACAATGCTGGCATTGCAAAAGCGATACACCAGGGCGGTGCACCTGTGGGGAAAAGCGAAAGCTCTCTATAAGATGAAGAGCGAACTCTGCGAATCAGCACCCTATGAATGGCTTATGACCATTCTGGGCACGAATCCGCTCTATTCCCGGACGCTAAAGGCGGTCCATACTCAGCTTGGTGATCGGGAGTTTACTGTGGCATGGAACAAGGGACACACCATGACGCTGGAGCAACTGCTGGCCGGATCGGAGTCACCAATGAGTTGCACATCTACCTCTCCTACGAAAAAAGGAGCAATAGCCATCGGAGATGGCCTGACATCACGGGAAAGAGATGTCTTGCGCTTGCTCACACAGGGCTTGAGCAGTGCTCTGATTGCAGAACAGCTCTTCATCAGTCTGACCACCGTCAATTCGCATGTACGCATGATTTATAACAAACTAGGCGTCTCCTCTCGCAGTGCTGCGACCCGGTATGCGCTGGAACACCATCTGGTATGAGGTTAGACCATGCATCATTGAGATGATGAAAGGAGGCATGGAGGTTTGCTTGCCTTCATGGATACTTGCGATGTTTCGTACTATTCTGATCGCCAATCGCGGTGAGATCGCTCTACGCGTGATTCGAGCCTGTCGAGAAATGGGCATACGCAGCGTGCTTGTTTACTCAGAAGCGGATAAAAAATCGTTGCCTGTCCGCATGGCCGATAAAAGTATTTGTATTGGGCCGGGACCAGGGAGCAAGAGCTATTTATATATCCCCAATATTCTTAGTGCCGCAGTCGTGTCGCGAGCTGATGCTATTCATCCTGGCTATGGCTTCCTCTCAGAGAACATGAATTTTGTCGAGACGTGCGAGGACCTGCACATTCCCTTCATTGGCCCTCCGGCCAGTGCTATGGGGATTATGGGCGACAAGGTTTCTGCTCGTCTAGCTATGGCGCAGGCCGGTCTCCCTCTCCTGCCAGGAACTTCTGTGCTCCACTCGCTTGCCGAAGGATTGGAGGCAGTCAGAGAGGTGGGCTTTCCGCTGATGCTCAAGGCGGTGGCCGGGGGCGGTGGGCGCGGTATACGATTGGTCAAAGGGCCAGAAGAGTTTGAACATGCGTTTTTGCTCGCACAAAATGAGGCTCGTGAAGCTTTCCGCGACGATGGCATCTATCTCGAACGCTATCTGGAACGAGCACGTCATGTCGAAATTCAGGTCTTGCTTGACCATCATGGGAACGGAATCCATCTAGGTGAGCGTAATTGTTCATGCCAGAGACGCAACCAGAAGGTGCTCGAAGAGGCTCCAAGTCCACACTTGCCCGTTGAATTGCGGCAGGAAATGGGTACCAGAGCAGTACAGGCCGCGCTGGCTGTTGGGTATCGCAATGCGGGCACGATGGAGTTCCTGGTAGATGAGCAGAACCGTTACTACTTTATGGAAATGAATACGCGTCTTCAAGTGGAACATCCCGTGACCGAGCAAGTCACAACTCTTGACCTGGTGAAAGAGCAGATTCGTGTTGCATCGGGTGAGCCTCTGTCTCTTCGTCAGCAAGATGTCCACTTTCTCTATCATGCTATTGAATGTCGTATTACTGCTGAAGATGCTCAGGCCAATTTCCGCCCACAGACAGGGACTGTGACACAGTATATGGCTCCGGGAGGACCAGGGGTGCGCGTTGATAGTCACCTCTATACAGGTTATGAAGTGCCGCCATACTATGACTCTTTGCTCGCGAAGCTCATTGTTTGGGGGAAGACAAGAGAGGAGGCGATTATAAGAGCCAGGCGTGCTCTGGATGAATTTGTTATCGAGGGCCTCCCAACGACGATTCCTTTCCTACGTCGCTTGCTCGATCATCCAGCTTTTGTGCAAGGTGAGACATATACACGTTTTATCCAGGAAGAAGCTGCCGCTCTGGGAATAGAGTCAAAATAGCGCAATAGCGGCTACAAGTGTAAACACATTAGATGTATTATTTGCAGAGTTTTTATGCAGAGAAAGAGGAAAAAGTGACAGGTAACTCCCATAGCTCGTCTATCATTACCACGCCAGTTGGAGAACGCCAGGCTGATACGGAAAGTATTAGCCTGGAGCAGTTGCAGTTCCTTGTGCATCTGGTTGATCAAAGCGACATTGTGGAATTAGAGGTGACACAAAATGATACAAGGACGCGTCTGGTCCTGCGTAAGCCCCATCAGTCAATCAGCCATGTTCCTTCTGCCGAAAGTAGTTCTCCCCCAGAGAAAGCTAGCAGCCATGACACTGAGCCAGGACGCTCTACAATACTGGCTCCATGTGTTGGGTTTTTCCAGTCATGGTCTAAACCTCTCGTTGCAGTAGGAGACACGGTGAGGGGTGGACAACATGTTGCAGTGATCAGGTCGCTAGGTATTCCCAACGAGGTGGAGGCACCAATGACCGGAAGAATAGTTGAGATTCTTGTGCAGGATGGACAGCCTATCGAATATGGACAACCATTGATGGTGATTGAGGAATGACAGGCAATCTATGATTGGCATTGGCTAAGGAGAAAGAACATGTCCTGGGTAGAGCGCGTTGAGACAATTATGTCTGCACTAAAAGGGAGCAGCATTGAAGAAATCGAACTGGCCGAAGGAGAACTTACCATCCTCATTCGACGTAGCCTTGGCAACATTACTGCAATACAAGCCTCCCAACAGGTAGATGTACAGCCGGAAAATATCCTTGTGCCACAGCCTGGCAGACCTTCTCTTGATATGAAGTCCCCTCTTACCGGTGTCTATTATGCTGCACCTTCTCCTACATCACCTTCATTTATCAAGGTAGGAGATACCGTCGCAGTTGGGCAAACGATAGCTCTTATCGAGGCTATGAAGGTATTTAGTGAAATCCCTTCGGAGGTAAGCGGGCGTGTTATCGCTATCAACATTCAAAATGGTAATGTGGTCAAGAAGGGGGAAACGTTATTTCAGGTCGAGCAAGCCTGATATAAAGAGGTAATAAGTATCGACGAACGTATGAAAAGGCCATTCTCGCTCCTCCTCAGCAAATCATCTCCTCCGCTTTGTGGAGACGCTCGCTTTTGCAACTTGATCAGTACTATTCCTCTGAAAAATTTGGATAAGGCTCCCTCAGTAACTTCTCCCTTCCTATAGCCTGAGGCTCTTTTTGGGGCAGTCTTGCCCCAAAAACTGGGGCAAGACTGCCCCAGTGTATTGTCGTCTTGTGTTCACCTGCCCGTGTGAACACAAGGGCACACTCCATGAGTAGATGGCCGGGTGCGCACCTTCGTAGGTAGCAAGCCCGCTCTCGCGCTCTTGCTCAATTGTCCCGATTCCAAGGTGCCTGGCTACCCACAGCCGCCCCTGCTGCCAACTTCCCTGTCGCATCGTGCAAATATGATCATCGGCGCGTTGAGCCTCCTTTCCCTGCTATGGAAGCAGTACCAGCGCCTTTTTTCTGCATCGGTGCCAGACCTGATCTTGTCCACGAACCGATATGCAAATGATTGTGCTCCTAAGAGGATGCAGAAGAGCAACAAGGTTCTTCACTACTCATTAAAAAGGAGCAACACTATGAACCAAACGCTGCACACCCTTTTGAACTCAACTTTGGCTCTCTTGTCTCTGATTGCGTTGTTGGCTTTCCTGTTTCTGACCCATCCGCTCGTGATAAACGTGCTCGCAGATGAAATCATTCCAGTTCGTTAGGCTCAAAACCATTTTTGAAAGAAGGGACGATTGATCAATGGGAAAAATTGGTTTTTTGTATCCGGGGCAAGGATCACAGCAAGTGGGAATGGGAAAAGAACTTGTTCAATCTCACCCGGCCTTGTTTAAACGCTACATACTCCAAAGCGATCAAATCTCTGGCGAACGTGTAAGTCGCTTCTGTTTGCTAGGTCCAGCAGATGTGTTAAGCCAGACACATATCGCCCAGCCTGCTTTGTTTGGCTATTCACTGGCCCTGACCGAATATGCGCACAGCTTAGGTCTCTTTCCAGATATGGTGGCTGGTCATAGCCTGGGAGAATACACAGCTGCTGTAGCAGCAGGAGCACTCTCCTTTACTGAAGGTCTTTCTCTCGTCTGTACACGAGGGCGTCTGATGAAACGGGCTCAAGATGAGAGACCAGGAGCGATGGCTGCGATACTGGGGCTCTCAAAGGAGGCTCTCACTGCCCTTTGCCACTCGATCTCTCGACGCGATCTCGTATTAGTGACAAACTGGAATGCACCCGGACAACTGGTTGTCTCAGGGACGGAAAGTGGTATAGAGCGTTTAACGGAGGCCGTTCGTGCACGTGGTAAGGGCACTGTAATGCGCCTACCGGTCAAGGGAGCTTTCCATTCTCCTCTGATGGAGCCAGTTCAGGAAGCAATAGCAACCTTGACACACAAACTGCACTGGCATGATACTACCGTCCCGCTTGTTGGCAACGTATCAGCTGCTGTGCTGACTGGTGGGGAGGAAATTCGCCGGGAGTTGGTCGAGCAGATCACCAGTCCGGTGCAGTGGGTTGCCTGTGTAGAAAGGCTCATCGCCGAAGGCTGTGATACGCTCATTGAACTGGGCTCTAATCAGGTCCTGACCAAATTGGTGCGCCTGATTGCTCCTCATGTTACAGCGGTGACAATCGATACCCCTGAGAAATTGACTAACTTCGTGCAGACGCTGCGCACATCCTCCCGACAGGGAGTTGTACCCGCTGCGTAATACCCGGTTCGGAGGGAACATCTAGATGCGGGAGGCATCTAGTAGGAAGTTTATCTCTCTTGTTCGAGATGCTCGATGCCTGTACTCACTGTTGCCTGTCAGTGATCTCGGGTTTAAGCAAACAGGCGACGATTGGAGAAGAACAATGGCAAGCCTTCGACAAAAACTGTTGCGGAGTCCATTCCGCTATCGGTGTACCGTTTGTGGGAAACGGCTCGCGGAATTCCACCTCTGCTGGAAGTGTCTTCAGCCAGTACATACCGGGTGTACTTGTCACCCATCGACTTCACGATTGAGCGAGGGGATGACGTTATCAAGGACTCGTTAGGGAAATGTCCCATTATATAGAATGGAGCACTCAATGCTAACATTTGCCACAGAGGCTCAAGAGCCGATGACGATAACCGAGCAGGTTGCGCTCAAGTGTCCACAGTGTCGCGCCATCCTTTTTCAGCGGGAGTATCAGAGAAATCTGAAGGTGTGTCCTCAGTGCAACTACCACTTTCAGCTCACTGCTTATGAGCGCATCCAACTGCTGGTTGATGCTGCTAGCTATGTTGAATTCGATGCAGATGTGGTCTCCGCCGATCCTCTGCATTTTGTGAGCCAATCGCAGGTCTATGCCCAAAAGCTGGTATCGGAGCGCGAAAAAACCGGCCTTAATGAGGCGGTGACCACTGGTTATGCTACCATTGAAGGTCAGGCACTGGCGCTGGCAGTCATGGACTTCCGCTTTATCGGTGGAAGCATGGGGGTAGGAGTTGGAGAAAAGATCACACGCGCCATCGAATATGCATGCAGCTACCATCTCCCTCTCGTGATCGTCTCGGCTTCTGGTGGTGCACGCATGCAGGAAGGGCTCTACTCGCTAATGCAAATGGCTAAGACGGCGGCGGCGCTCGCAAAATTGAAGGAAGCCGCGCTTCCCTATGTGAGCTTGATCACGAACCCAACGACGGGAGGTGTGACCGCAAGTTTTGCTATGTTGGGCGATATTATTCTTGCAGAGCCAGGGGGACTAATCTGTTTCGCTGGCCCCCGTGTGATCGAGCAGTTTATGCATGAAAAGTTACCACCAGGAGCGGTGAGCGCAGAATTTTTGTTCCAACACGGCATGCTTGATCGCATTGTGCCGCGTCATCAATTGCGGGATACGCTTGCACGGATACTTCGTTTCTACAGCCAGGCTTCCTCCCAACACCGCACGCTTCAGATGCCAACTCACCAGAATACCAGTTCAGTGGCGGCAGCTTAAGACAGAAGGGGGATCTCACGATCCCCCAGAATAGACAGAAGGAGCAATAGCATGCAATCATGGGAATATGATTTAGAGTTTGAGCAGCCACTGGCACAACTAGCGAGGGAAATAGAGGCACTGCGCCAGGAAGGGGGCAGGTTAGAACATCCAATGCGGATACAAAAGGCAGAAAACGAGCTGCTCACGCGGATGCAGGAGATCTATAGTAACCTGAGTGCATGGCAGACTGTGCAGGTTGCTCGCCATAAGCAGCGTCCCCACGCTAGCGACTATCTCCATCTGATCTTCGACGATTTCATGGAACTGCACGGTGACCGCACCTTTGGGGATGATCCTGCCATTATCGGTGGGCTGGCAACCTTTTATGGACAGACAGTGCTCTTCCTGGGGCACCAGAAGGGATCTGGGGCACGGGACCAGCAGTTCCGCAACTTTGGGATGCCTCATCCAGAAGGATATCGTAAAGCTGCACGCCTGATGCAGATGGCAGGCACGTTCAAGTTTCCGCTGATTAGCTTGATCGACACGCCCGGGGCATTCCCAGCTCTGGCCGATGAGGAGCGTGGGCAGGCGCAGGCCATTGCGGCCAATCTGGCCCTGATGGCTCGTCTACCGGTCCCGATTATCGCAGTCGTGATCGGAGAAGGGGGAAGTGGCGGCGCGCTCGGTATTAGTGTAGCTGATCGCCTGTTAATGCTGGAACATAGCATCTACACGGTGGCAGCGCCTGAGGCGGCGGCCTCTATTCTCTGGCGTGACACAGCTTTTGCGCCTCAGGCGGCTGAGGCTATGCACATCAGCGCCCGTGAAGTGCTGGCGACACGGATCATTGACGGGCTAGTACCAGAACCCGTCGGGGGAGCCCATCGCAATCCTATACTTGCCGCCAGCTACCTGCAAACCGCCTTGAAAGAGCATTTGTGGGATCTTACCCAATATTCTCCCGAGCAACTGATTGAGATGCGCTACCAGAAATTGCGTTCCATTGGTCCATTTGATCGTGAATCACAACAATAATGTGGAAAGGAAAGAAGTAAATTTGCCTATGGAAGAGCAGCGTGCTGCTTATGCGGCATTTGAGAGGACAATACTCGATCTGTATGAGCGAAAAAAGCTCACACGAGACGTGCTCGATCATGTTGCATGCCAATATCAACCTGGTGGTATTGATAGCGCAGGAAGTCATGCTTTGCAGACGCGAGATGGCAAGGACTTGTTACAGATCTGCATCGAACTGGTTGATCCCACGTTTCCACTTGTTGCAAAGGGATCGAGCGAAGACCACGAAGAGTACTGGGAACGAGAACTCAAAAAATGGGAGGAGATTGTCGCCAAACGTTGGGGATTGTTGCCGCAAAGGTACTGCACCCTATCAACAAGCAGGAAGAAGACTGTATAGCTATAGGCTCTTTCAGATTAGAAAACCTCAATTTGGTCCAAATTCATGGCCACTGACTGATGAACAAAAAACCAGTGAAGTGCCGTAACAAGCAAAGGGACTGGATGAGTTGGTCACTAATTTGGACCAAATTGAGGAAAAAAGAAATTGCATAGAAACATTCTTATGTGATATACTATCGTCATGCGATACATTCGCCCTTATTATTAATGGTATCATCTACCAACATGGTTTGATCGTTCTACCAAGAAGCGACCAATGATCCTCCAGCTAAAGGGCAGAGCGGTCTGACAACAAAGATACAAAAACTCCTCCAACTCAGATCCTCCTGAAGAGTTACTTTGTTTTTGTATCTTCTGTAGGCTAGATATGGAAACTATGGGTAAAATGCATTTTGGGCTTGTTCCCCTGTAGATAGACGGTTGAAAGGAAATGCATTGAGCATCCTTGTGCCTTTAAAAAAAATCACGGCTCCTCCATTGCCTGCGACCCTCTTGCATCGTAAAGATCTTATAAAACGATTGAGTGAGGTTCTTAGTGGAAGAGACCTTAACACAGGAATAAGTGCTTCTTCCATCTATAAGCTCATCCTGGTACATGCCCCGGCAGGCTATGGGAAAACCACTTTCCTTGTCGATACATCCTTACGTGTCTCTCTGCGTTGTTGCTGGTATATTCTCGACCACAGCGATAGAAAACCGCTTACCTTTCTGCGGCTGTTGCTAGCGAGTCTGCGGCAACGCTTTCCTTCCTTTGGCGAACAACTCGTGCCCTTGCTAGGAGAAGCTGCTGCGTGCTCTGCCAGGAGCAACTATCCAGGGCAAGTCATGGAAGCGCTAGTCACTGCTATGGGCAACGAGATTTCAGAGCGCTTTGCCCTCGTGCTCTGCAATTATCAAGAGGTCAACGAGTCTCCTGAGATTACCGCGTTGGTAGAGTATCTGTTGAAACATCTGCCAGACCAGGGTGTGCTGGTGCTGGAGAGCCGCGAGGTACCGAATCTCGATTTTGCTCCTTTGCTAGCTAGCAGAACTATGATGGGTATCGGCCAGGACCTCCTACGCTTCTCTGCTCATGAGATTCTCGAACTGGCGCAGCTACAAGGGAACCGAACGCTGAAAGAAGAAGAGGCTGAGCAGCTGGCTGTCGCTTTCGATGGTTGGATCACCGGGCTCCTACTAGGTACCCGGCTGGGCGGGATTGAGTTTTTGCAGCACAGTTTCACAGCTGCTCTTCCCGATGAAGCTCAAGGAGTACAGATCCATGCCCAGAATCTCTTTTCCTACGTTGTCAATGAAATCTTCAAACATCATCAGCAGGTGTATGCCTTTCTCAAAGAAGCCGTAGTGCTGCAAGAGATGACCCCTGAGTTCTGTGCAGGCTTGCTAGGGATCACTGCAGTAGAAGCAAACAGACACTTGCATTATCTAGAGCGGCGCGGGCTCTTTATAGCGCAAAGAGAGGTAAAAACACAGCGAGTTTATACCTGTAATCCAGTCTTACGTGATCTATTGTGCGAAGAGCTGCGACAAAAGGACCCGGAGCGCTTTAGACAATTGCATCAGCGGGCGGCCGAACTCCTGAGTGCAGATCAGCAATATGATCAGGCAATCTCCCATGCACTGGAAGCCAGTGCCGACGATCTCGCCGCTCGATTACTTCTTTCCTCGGCAGATCAGATGATCGAACAGGGTCATTTGGAGACGCTGCAGCACTGGATCGCAGCTTTCTCTGAGGCAACCATTGCACATTACCCCAAGCTTCTGCTGATTCAAGCCAGGATCTATGTAAGGCAAGGTGAACTGGACGAGGCGTTGCCCTTGCTTGAGTGGATTGCTGATCTGTTAAACAGCCCGTCTCCCACCTTCCCTAATCGAGAAGACCTGCCCATTTTGCAAGCGGAACTCACGACCTTACGTGCCTATATGTATATCCTGGAGGGGGAATATATTCTGGCACAAAAACTCTGCTTAGAGGTATTGGCGCATCTGCCAGCAGACGAGGTCGCCTTGCGGGCAACGACACACATTTATGCAGGTGCTTGTGCGCAATTTCTCGGAGATTTTACTACAAAGATCATGCATTATCAGAAAGCCCTGCAGATCAGTGGGCGGCATACTGTCAGTTATCTCACTGCTGATGGGCATACCTCCCTGGCCCAGACCTATACAATGTTGGGCAATTTTGCCCTGGCCGAGCATCATAGCAGCCGCGCGACAGCATGTTGGGAGCAGTTACAAAATATCCATGGCATCGTCAATAACCTGATAGTACTGGCTGAGATCAAAAAGGATCACGGCGCATTCAGCGAAGCAGAATGCCTGTTGCAGCGGGCATTGACCCTGGCTAGTCGCCCACTGCAATTGAGTCGTTTGCAGGGCTATGTGCTGATTACCCTGGGTGAGCTTTACCAGGATCAGGGATCCTACGACCGTTCGCTAGCCGCTGCCGAGGAAGGACTGGCTATTGCCCGGCGACTGGAGGACTCTTACTTACTCAAATCTGCACTCATGACGCTTGCACTGACCTACCTCTACATGAAGGATGCTGCCACCGCCAGTTTACTTCTCTCAGAGATACAGTTTGATGGGAGCCCGCAAACTGCTTCTCCCTCGTTACAGGAGCTTGAGTGGAGCCTGGCAATGGGAACGGTCTTGTTGCATCAGCGCCAGTATACCCAGGCACGTGCTCTCCTGGAGCCGACGGAAACCAGGCTCAATGATATGGGCTACAAAAGACAACAACTCAAAGCTCTGATACGCTTAGCCGCCTGCTACCTAAAGGAGAAGCAGTGGCAACTGGCCTTCCAGCAGCTAGAGGTGGTCGAGAAGATCCTCTCATCCTTTGACGGTTACGAACAGCGAGTGCTCTCCGATTTACAATTGTTTCCTGAATTGCAGCAAGAAATACAGAAGCACCCAGAATGTGCAGCATTGCGTGTTCTCATCCATTGGCAGTCCAGCGAACAAGATGTGCAAGGTGAGCAGCAGAGTGCTGCTCCCCAGGAAG
>Ga0070741_10018934_pt1 | contig 11063 bp, 12 predicted proteins | sample Coa_R1_4_FD_66440 | JGI IMG/M metagenome (GOLD analysis project Ga0070741, IMG submission 66440) | Surface soil microbial communities from Centralia Pennsylvania, which are recovering from an underground coalmine fire - Coalmine... | ecosystem: Environmental > Terrestrial > Soil > Unclassified ...
TAACTCCTTCTGATATATCAGAACCAATCTGTATTATAGCGGATGACGTGGCTACAAGATAGAGTACGCAATTCGCTACTATCGTATTATTCCTTTTTGCCTGTCAATAATAAGAAATGCTAATAGTGAGACATATATGCTAGAAAATTGAACAAGTGTCTCGAATATGATATGGTAGTGCTGGATACTCATACAAAATAGCTGTTGAAGTATCGTTAGCCGGAGGACGCGATGAACACGACCCCACAACGACTTGGCAAATACGAATTACAATATCCACTGGGACGGGGAAGTGTTGGGGAAGTATGGAAAGGGCACGATCCATCAGCGCATCGCGATGTTGCGATAAAGCTGTTGCATGCTGATCTACAGCAATCCGATCCTAACTTCATGACACGCTTCATTACCGAAGGGCAGTCTATTGTATCCCTGCGTCATGACAACATCGCGCAGGTTTATGATGTAGATATTGCCCGTTCCGCACAATCAAACGAAACCGTGGCCTATATCGCCTCCGAATTTATCGAGGGACAAACGCTGGCCGACTATCTCAAATCTACTTCTCACCAGGGAAACATCCCCTCTGTTGCCGAGATTGTGTACCTCTTTACCAGCCTTGGTGTCGCCATCGATCACGCCCATCAATGCGGAGTTATACACGGCGACATCAAACCGAGCAATATCTTACTCAATAAACACAATACTGCGAAATTTGCGTCAGGAGAGCCTATGCTCACAGATTTTGGCCTGACACAAATTTTAGAAAGTGATCATAGCAATGGCAGCGCAGCCAGTATCGCTAATCCTTTCTATATGTCTCCTGAGCAGGCCAGAGGGTTGCCTGCAAACAATCGCAGCGATATCTATTCACTTGGCGTCCTGCTTTATGAAGTCTGCACAGGAGTCCTGCCCTTCCGCGACGAGAGTTCTGTTGCAGTGATGATGCAGCATATCGATAGGTTGCCCACACCGCCGATACTGATTAACCCGAATATCCCTCCCGCACTTTCCGAGGTTATCCTGCGGGCAATGGCAAAGAATACGGCTACACGTTTCTCTCTCGCATCGCTCCTGGCAACCTCAATCGCTGAGGCATGCGCGATGCAAACCACCATCCAGATTACACGAAGTAGCACCAGCGAGGAAGAAGACAGTTTATACCAGACCTCCAATGACGCTGGTGCATCCATTCTTGGCGTTGCACAGCCCTCAGTCTCGCAACCCTTGCACTCGCATTCTCAGTCCATGCCGCGCATCCCCTCGCAGCCCTTGCGCTCACCTTCTCAACCCATCCCGCGCATCCCTTCGCAACCCTTGCGTTCGCCTTCTCAGCCCATACCACGCATTCCCTCGCAGCCTTTGCAATCGCCTTCTCAGCCCATACCACGTCTCACGCCCACGACTCCTGCGGCAGCCACACAGCCCATGCACAAAATCACTTCACAGCCTTTGCCTACCGCTGGTGTGACACCGCCCTCTATTAATTCAGGCCCGATGCCTTCTGTCAGGCCAATGCCGACAACGACATCGGCTGCTACACGACCCAACCTGCCACGCGTATCCGGACCGCTACAGGTTCCGACGGCATCTTCCATGCCAACTGCACCATTTTCAATACCTGCGTCCCAGGCACAACAGAAATCGGTCTCGGCTCCTCTACCCATTCCTAAACTACCACGGTCGGTCAGCAGACTGAGAACGCTGAACTTTACCGATACACCGGTCTACGTTGTTATCGGTGCACTGGTCGTGTTACTTATTGTGTTAGGCACCGCAATAGGCGCAAGCCTGGCCCTCAATAAGGGGCAGACAGCCAGTAGCAACTCATTGGGACATGTCTTTTTTCAGGACGACGCTCTTGGCCATGCCGATCAACTACGCATCGAATTGCTGAACCCTCCTGCGCAACCAGGCGGCAAAAGTTACTTCGCCTGGTTACAGGATACGAATCAGCACACTCAGCCGCTTGGGCAACTCACAATCAATAACGGGACAGCCTCTCTGCTCTACCAGGGTGATAGCAAGCATACAAATTTACTCTCGATAACTCAAGGCATCCTGATCACAGTAGAGGATAGCGGGAGTCAGCCACAAGCGCCAAACGGCAATAAGGTATTCCAGACTAGCTTTGATACGGCCACACTGCAAGCCCTCAAAGATATTCTCTATCAGACCCCTGATTTTCCGGGGAACCAGGGGGTTGCTGCAGGAATGGTTGACACAATTAAATCCATGAACGATAAAGCGCAAAGTATTGTCGATTCGCTGAATGGGCATGATTACACGCTCGTTACGCGTCAGGCGACGCGCATTATCGAGATGATCGATGGAACCAAATATGCGACCAGCAACGGCGACCTTCCAGCAAAATACCCGCGATTATTGTTTACTAATGCCGGACTTATCTCATCATCAACGCAGACCGGTTATATTGACACGTTAGATAAGCAGCTGGACAATATCAAGCAAGTGGCAGGTAATAATGCCACATTGCTCCAGCACATCCAAAACGTGAAAAATGCTATAGCTGATCTACGAGACTGGATACAAAAAATTCGCACTTACGACGTTCAAATACTAAAGGCTGCTGACCTGAAAAGCCCAGCGATTCTCGGCACCGCTCTCCAATTGTCGAAGGCAGCAGCCGATTCTTACACAGGTCGCACGATCCCGCCAAACCAGGGACCAACGCTCAACGCCGGTTCTGCCGGAGCCTATCAGGCTTATACCGAGTGCCAGTATCTGGCAACACTCGATATACAAGCAGCTTGATAAACAGAACAGACATATGCAATTGGAGCAAATCATCCAGCAATTCACCTGAAGGGTTGCTGGATGATTTGCTCCAATTGCATGTTTGGTTCATCCGGTAAATCACAGGGGAATTCAACGGTTGAGGGCCTTCGGATGAGAGGCAAAGGCGACCATCGGGGCTTATCAATCGCGCCCTTGCCGATATATCGTAACATATCGGCAAGGGCGCGATTGATAAGCTCCGATGGTCGCCTTCTTATTTACCGGATGCATCAATGATCGATCTTTTTTATATAGTAGCATTATCCAATTCATTATCCAGTTCTGGAGAAGGCGCGATTGGCTGGACCCCCAGGCCAAATGTAGCCGATACAGCCAGATGATCACTGGCATCGCTTCCGCGTAACCCCTCTCCCTCCGTGACCTCGGAACAACCCTCCAGCCGTTCGGCCAGATCGGGACTGGCGAAGATGTAGTCGATACGTCCGGCTGGCGCGGCTGAGGGGCAGGTAAATCCCCATTCATGAGGATGGCTACGTCGGTAGCAATCTATATAACCAGCTTCATGTAAGAGGCGTATGCAGCCACGCGGCACATAGTAATAGGCAGCTGCATCAAAGAGTGTACAGAGTGCATCACTGCGTGCAATGGTTCGCAGCACTGGCTTGAGGAAACGCAGGCGCGGCGGTACGACTGCATTGAGGTGTGGATTGCCATCAATAATCGTCTTGTTGCGGTTGCGCTCATCAAGTTCTACCACGTAGCGCAAGAGGAAACTGGCTTTGAGGGGATCGCCTGGAGAAACTGTATTGAAATCGCCCATCAGCAGATGTGGCTTGCCCTGTTCGCGCAGCGGAGCCATCAGACGTATAACATTCTGCAACTCACGTTGACGGATATGGCTGCCAGCCCAACCCTTGTTGAACGATGCCGACAGGTGTGTCAGAAACACGGTCAGATGCTGCCCATTCTCCTCCTCTACACAAACCTCTATCAATGATTTGCCGCTGATTTCAGGGCGAGGATGAATTTTCGAGTACACAATTGGTAAGCGGGTCAGCAGCATAGGTTGGTAATCGTAGAGGCTTCTGGGTTCGCCTCCAGGGACCATTTGCATGCCAAGCCTTTCCGCTATCTCTTCAGCCACGTTTGGCTTCTGTGTTACTTTTGGATGTATAGCCTCGACCAGTCCTACAACATCAGGCTGTGTCGAACGAATAATTCTCACTAATTGATCAACACGTCTTGTTCCATTCCTCTGGAAGTCGTAGCCCCCAGCCAGAATATTATATGAAGTGATACGCGTCATTCACAGATCCTTTTATACTATAAAACATCATCAAGAGCGCTTGCACGAGCGACCACGAGGGTACGCCCCGACCATATATGGATGCCTTCCGTATATGGTCGGGGCGTACCCTCGTGGTCGCCCGCGCGTCCCATGTCATTCATTATACCCCTGGGATTGCTTGCGCTCCCTCACTACTATCATCGTCCGTTATGGTTTTGCCCATTTCACTATTCTAAACGATGGTGAGGGCAAAAAAGGCACAGATTGTCTCCTGGGGACTCTCTATTTCCATGTTACGCGATCCAGCAAGAACATGGGTAGTTCGCTGATCGCAACGCGTATCTGGCTGGTTGTATCGCGCTCACGTACGGTAACGGTTTGATCCTCCAATGTCTGGAAGTCAATCGTGACGCAGTAGGGCGTCCCGATCTCGTCCTGACGACGATAGCGACGGCCAATATTCTGGATGTCGTCATACTGCGCGACCATCAAACGCTGCAAGTTTTTATAAATGCCCTTCGCAGTGGTCACCAGTTCCTCTTTGTTTTTCTGCAACGGCAGCACAGCGACCTTGACCGGTGCCAACCAGGGATGCAGATGCAGGATGGTGCGCACTTCGCCAGCACGGCCAGAGGGATCGGGCTGTTCTTCGTAGGCATCGAGCAGCAGGTTCAGGAAGGTACGATCTACACCACCCGAAGTCTCGACGATCCAGGGAATATAACGCTCTTTGGTAATCGGATCGGCATAGCTCAAATCCTGGCCGCTGTACTGACTATGCCGCGAGAGGTCCCAATCCTGTCGCCAGTGGATGCCCTCCCACTCCTGCCAGCCGAGCACGGTACGGTATTCAACATCGAAAGCCTGCTTTGCATAGTGAGCCAGCTCATCCGGGCCATGGGCACGCAGGCGTAGGCGATCCTTATGATTGATGATACTCGTGTACCACTCGAAGCGATACTGCTTCCAGTACTCGAACCACTTCTGCATCTCGCTAGGATGCACAAAAAACTGGAGATCCCACTGCTCGAACTCGCGCTGGCGGAACAGGAAGTTACCAGGTGTGATCTCGTTGCGGAACGCCTTACCGATCTGGCAGATACCGAACGGAATCTGCATACGCGAAGACTTCTGCACGTTGTCATAGTCCAGGTAGATGTTCTGGCATGCCTCACCGCGCAGGTAGGTCTTCATGCGCTCGCCTTCAACCACACCGAGGTAGGTCTCCATCAGCAGATTGAAGACACGCGGCTCGGCCGTCAGTTCGCCGCCGCAATTGGGGCATTTGTGCTGCTCCAGATTCTCTGCTGGCAGATGATCGATGCGGAAGCGATGCTTACATTTCTTACACTCAACCAGGCGGTCTACAAAGTTTTCGACGTGTCCGCTGGCCTCCCACACGCGGGGATGGGTGATGATCGAGCCTTCGATGCCCACGACATTATCCTGTGTCTGCACCATCGACCACCACCAGTAGCGGCGGATATTATTACGTAGTTCGACGCCGAGTGGCCCAAAGTCATAAATGCCAGCGACGCCGCCATAAATCTCAGAATTGGGGTAGACGAAGCCACGCCGTTTGGCGAGCGAGACAACCTTTTCGATGGGAACCAGGGGAGTATCCTGGATTTCCACTTTATCTTCCGTCTGTGTCATAATAAGTGGTCTCCTACGTTTAAAAAGTCCAGTGCGCTTGCATAACGAGATAATCCACTGCAAGGGAACCCGGATTATTCTGATGACGCCTGGCTTATTCTGCATTCGTATCATGAGGCGGCTCCTCACCTCATAAAAAAACCCCGGGCGATTAACTCAATCCGCCCAGGGACGAATGCGCCAACGTAGGCCCAGGGCCACTACGTTTTACGGCAACATGCGCGGTTCCACCCTGCTTCTTCACCAACCAGTGAAGCCACTCATTTCAACAGATCCAACTCCGAAGCGCCCTTCACCCGCTGTAGATTGCCGACCTCGCACCTTCTATCGGCTCGCTGTTACCCCCTGGCAGGCTACTCCTCTTCATCATCGTTGGAAAACATGTATTATTGTCTGTTTTAACATAGTATAGTATAGCAGAGAGAGAGGGGAGATGCAAGACCAAGCAAACTCGAAAGAGGTCCCTTCGTCAATGCTCAAAGAGATGTTATTGAGCGCCGTAACGTGCCTGCCATACGACTTGCTCAAGTCTACGCACTCGATGACCGCCATAGGAAGTCGCTCCTTATTTTACTGTTCCTGCTGCTCGTGAAGCTATACCCCTTGAGTGTACAGTGTAAATGGAGCGAGGGCAAGAGAGTGAGAGGAATGTAATACTCTCACTCCCTGCTACAAGTCATGTGCTAAGAATAAAGCGTGCTATGGCCTCGTTAGGAGCTGCCGCAACTAATCTAATAACCTCTAGCAACACATCTATATTTTCCACACGGTCTCCTCGCTGCTCCGCCAGTTCTACCAAAGTCGGAAAACGTGTGATAACAACATCTACTAGCCCGCTTCGGGCTGTCTTCTTTATGCTTTCTGTGAATCCTTCTGCAAAGCCCTTTGCCCATTGTTTACGCACAAACGGATCTTCAATCAACAAACGATCAAACACATCTAGCTCTTCTTCCACATTCCTTACCTCCACATAGAGAAACCGGGCACCAATCAGAGATGCCCAGTTTTATTACCTAAGATGCTGATAGGAAGTTGAGTATAAAGCGCGCCGCTGCTTCATCAGGAGCATCGATAATCGAATCTATGGCCTCATGGAGCGTTTCGACTCGGGTCGTATGTGCTGCTCGCTGCTGCACTAGCTCTGACAGCGACGGAAAACGTCGGTTAACGACTCGCACTAGTATTCGCCGAGCCTCTTTTACTTCCCCCGCTTCTTCACCCAACGCCCGCTGCTTCCTCACAAACTCATCTTGTTCTAGCAGTTGCTCAAATGTATCCAATCGCTCCTCCACTCTTTGTTTGTCTTCCAACGCTACCATGTCCGACCGCCGTAAGAAGGTACTCAACCACAAGAGACGTTGTGCTAATTTTGTCTCGTTTTCCTTAAAACGCTCTACGAGTCCGTCTATTGCCTGCAACAACACTTGAGCATCAGCGTTCTTCATTGCAGGCAACAATGTGTACATGCATATTTCTTGTGCCTGCACATATTGCCGCGCATCTAACGTCCACAATCGTACAACTCTGTAGTGGAAGGTGAGCAGATTTTCGTCTCCACTCATCTCTCTAAATGGTGATTCTACCACGTTTGACTTGAACAGGTATATAATCATTGAAATCACTGGCAGGCGATAGTCCTTCAAGAGCACGGTATGATAAACCAGTACCCGGTACTCTATCTCCTCATCCTCGTTGGTCTGAAACTCTAGTTGAAATGCGTGAGACTTGCCCTTATATATTATCCGAAACGCCCGATCCGCACGCATTGGCGGTCGTAGCACTTCGATATCAAGCTCATCGATAAATATCGCGCCTTCTAACAATAGCGGCACAATTCCCGGCGCGTCTTCCTTAAAAATAGCTTTGATTGAACTATCGTATGGTTGCTGACTCATTTCACTCTTGCCCTTCCCACTTATCTTCTATAAGAATAGACTACGCCCAGTATCTTACCATGTCTCTCCACAAAATACAATCATTTCTATATAATACATATAAATATACGTAATTCTACTTATAACTAGCAATAAATAATACTGGAAGAAAAATATTATTCTCACGATTTGGAGTATCCATTATCCCGTGATTGGCTCTTGACACATCCATCCCAACCAGGTAAGCATATAGCATGAACCATCCGTCACTTTATCGCACAATTGACTGTATTGATGAGAAAGAGAGTACCCACGTGAATATCCCCCAGTTTCAAGATGTTCTGCAAGCCCGACGACGTATCCGCCCTTATCTGGCACGCACGCCTTTACATAGCTACCCCGCCATTAATGCACTGCTCGATACTGAGGCATATATCAAACATGAGAATTATCAGCCGGTAGGGGCCTTCAAGGTTCGCGGCGGCATCAATCTGATCTCGCAACTCAGCCTACAGGAGCGCGAACGTGGCGTGATCTCGGCTTCTACCGGTAATCATGGGCAGTCGGTGGCGTATGCCGCTCGCTTATTTGGCGTCAAGTCGCGCATCGTTGTGCCGGAAGGGGCCAATCCCGGCAAGGTTGCAGCTATGCAGGGGATGGGTTCTGAGGTGATTACGCATGGCGCAAACTTCGATGAGTCCAGAGAATATTGTGAAGCTCTGGCACAAGAGCACGGCTACCGCTACATCCATTCGGGCGACGAGCCCTTGTTGATTGCTGGCGTTGCTACCGGTCCATTGGAGATGCTGGAGGATGAACCCGATATCGAGGTGATCTTTGTGCCTATCGGTGGCGGCAGTGGCGCGTCTGGTGCCTGTATCGTTGCCAACGCGGTCAACCCTGCCATTCGCGTCATCGGTGTGCAGTCCGAGTCTTCTCCTGCCGCATACGAGTCATGGCGAGCGCATCGTCTGGTGACAGCACCTAATCGTACTTTCGCGGAGGGCCTGTCAACCGGCACCGCCTTCGAGCTGCCACAGACGATCTTGCGCGAGAGGCTGCACGATTTCATCCTCGTCAGCGATAGTGAGATTTTACAGGCAATGGTCTGGATGATTGAACGGGCTCACACTTTAGCCGAAGCAGCTGGAGCTTCATCTCTCGCCGCAGCGTACCGCCTGCGCCATGAGCTACGCGGCAAAAAGGTCGGTATCGTCTGCTCTGGCGGCAATACATCGCTGGAACACCTCAAACAAGCTCTAAAACTGAATGGGTGAAAAGCCCGTAGAAGTTGGCCATTAACATGCGTTCGTGTTGTAGATCATACCGAAAAGGGCCTGGATCGAAGTGTCCAGGCTCTTGCTTCTCTGTTACAGCTGGCTACATAGCTCACTGTGCTCACTTGCAGCCTTGAGGCGTTTGCGCCGCTTGTTTACGATGCTCCGACCCCATACATGTTCACCAATGCATCATCATATGACATGATCTGCTTCCCTCTCTACCTGCTATACCAACCAAAGACGCGCCGTTGGATCTCGGGATCAGTACACCCCTCCCAAAACGACACACGCCGACAGTATTGACGGGCTTGGATCAGTTGATCGAGAGATGGCTCCGTGATTCCTTGTTGATGCAGATAGGTGTTGACATGCCGTTGAAAGGTAGCATCACTCATCCGAGTGTAGAAGGTGTCTGAGATGTAATGCCATCCGAGGTGATTACTATAGTTGAGTAAGATATCGCCGCTCATGACTTCCCCTCACTTCTTGCTGTCGGAATGAATCCGTTGAACGCTTCTGCTGTAAGCTTTTTTAGCCCTTCGCGCACCAATGCCGCTTGTGTACTTTCTACCGTCAGACCATGATCGATAGACCACACGGTAAGCACTGGCACGCCAGAAGCACGCGCCACCTCGACCCAGGTCAGCTTATAACATGCCAGATAGCTATGAAAATCATCAGATGATGAAAGCGGTTGCAGAACTATTTTTTGTTGTGAAATATCCCTTTGCATACTCACCTCTTTTCTAGCACCACCCCTCTGTGGACATGAGAGCAACTGCCTCTTCTTGCTTGCCTTCTTGAAACAGGTGTAGAATTTTTTCCGCCCCCCTCTCCATACGGGCGGTAATGCTTGCATGGCTGGCGACGATTGCTAGCCCAGAAAGCCCTTGTTGTGCTGCATGTTCCTCTGAGGATTGTTGTTCCCTGAACCTGGCTACTTCACTTCCTTCCATCACACAGATGATCCTTTCTGCATCTTTTGCACCTCTCGAACGGGCAGAGAGGAAGGCACATGGACGACCTTTTGGGCGCGATCCTGCCCAAAGGCTTCAACAAGCAGATCTATCGTCTCCCACATATCCCATACTCGATCAATGAGGGTCTCTGTCTCTTCGGAGCACCCTCGCTTGCCATTGAGCCACTCTACGATTGCTGTTCGTGTTGTTGCTTTCATCTCCCTCTACTCCTTGGTTCTTATGCTCCATGTTTTCTGTCATCTTCATTCCATGATGACAGAGTGCGTGTTCCGATACATGCGTAATAACTCATGGGCATCTTGTCAAACGGCAGTAATCAACGGGAGATCACTGCCGCACAGCTTGCTCGTGTGTACGTGATGAACAGACCATACACACATGAGAAGCAAGAGTAGGGTATACTGGTGTTGAAGGAAATAAACGAGCGCACGACCCAACAGGAGAATATGCTGCCTGCCTGATAAATGAGGGGACGTGAGGGCAAACGAGGACAAACAAAAAGCACGCTAGATCTCTAGCGTGCTGATTTTCCAGGAGATTTTCTTTTACCAGTGCTTCAGATATTCGGAGAGGTGCTTCACTCGTTTCTCAGTCGGCCATGCGCCACGCATCGCAGCATAGGCATTCTTTGCCTCAGTATATTTCTGTTCGCTCCGCATAGCAATGGCTCCCTGTATGCCTTGCTTGAAACGTGCAATGCAGAAATCCATATCACGCGATTTATCTTCGCGGTAGACTTCCGCCATGACCTGATCTATGAAGGACTCGACGCGATAGGTCTCATGAGATTCTGGAAGTTGGCTAATCGTTGCAAACGCGTTGATTGACTGTTGTGAATCCCCTAGATGATAGTAGGTCAGACCGCTATTTAAGAGCAAGTTTCCTTCATCAAATCCTGCGCATACAGCGAGGGGTTCCTTGTTTGCTATAGCCGCATCAAATGTGGCTCGTGCCTGCCCTAGCGAAGTGAGGGCGTCTTGCCTTTTCCCATTGTGCGCTTGATAGTTTGCCAGCCCTGCATAGACATAACTCTGAATCATCAAAGGGATCGGCGTTTCCTCTTCCGCTGTCTCAATAAGATGCGCTGCTTTTTTCGCCGTGTACATAGCCTGTCGCCAGTTGTCAGCGTAATCATACGAGACTGATTGTGCTCGCAGGGTAGAGATAGAGAGGGTAAGGCTGGCTGCCTGCTCACTTACTTTTTCTGCCTGCTTCCGATAGCCCAGCG
>Ga0070741_10018935_pt1 | contig 11062 bp, 11 predicted proteins | sample Coa_R1_4_FD_66440 | JGI IMG/M metagenome (GOLD analysis project Ga0070741, IMG submission 66440) | Surface soil microbial communities from Centralia Pennsylvania, which are recovering from an underground coalmine fire - Coalmine... | ecosystem: Environmental > Terrestrial > Soil > Unclassified ...
TCGGACACCCGCGTATGATTCGCCGATGCAGCCTAAAATCGGCGTCCTCTTCCTGGCCGTCGCGGCCTCGGCGTTCGGGCAGCTTCGCCCGTTCACGCTCGACGACGAGATGGCGTTGCGTTCGATCGTCGACGTCAAGATCTCGCCGGACGGAGAGCGCGTCGCGTACGTCGTCTCCACGCCGAACCTGACGAAGAACGAGCACGACGGAGCGCTCTATGTCGTGCCGGCGGGCGGCGGAGCTCCGATGCGCCTCGCCGAGGGGCTGCGCATCTTCAATGTCCCGGCGCCCGCGCCGCGGTTGCGATGGATGCCCGACGGATCCGCGGTCACGCTGCTCGCGTTCGCCGGCGACAAGCCGCAGGTCTTTGTCGTGCCGCTCTCGGGAGCCGCGCCGCGCGCGCTGACCGGCGCCGCGGAGGGCGTCTTCGCTTTCGAATGGGCGCCCGACGGCAAAGGCCTCGCCTACCTCACACGCGATTCAGCACCGTCCGAAAAACCGATCGTCATCCACGCCGACGCGCCCGACCGCCCGGCGCGGCTGGTCGTGTGGCGCGCGGGAACCGCACGAACAGTGTCGCCGCCCACACACTACGTCGACAGCCTCTCCTGGTCGCCCGACGGCCGGCAGATCGTCTACTCCGCCGCCTCGCGCGGTGGATTTCCGGCCCAGTACCTGACGCGTCTCTACATTGTATCTACGGACGGGGCGCCGAAGCCGCTCGTCGACCGCCCGGGCATGAACACCCGCCCGCAGTGGTCGCCGGACGGAGAGTCCATCGCCTTCATCACCACCAACGGCCGCGCTGACATCATGTCCACGCGCACGCTGGCGGTGATCCCGGCGCGCGGCGGCGCGATTCGTCCGCTGCTGCACGACGACGCCTGGATCTACGAGTTCGCCTGGGCCCGCGACGGCAAATCGATCTGGTTCGTGCCGAACGACGGCCAGTTTGCATCCTATGCAAACATGTTCGAGCAGCCGATCGTGCGCCTGTCGCTCGGCGACGGAAAAGCGACGCGCGTGATTCCCGGCGCCACGGTCGATTACTCGCTCAGTTTCAGCGCCGACGGCCGCCGTCTCGCCTATCGCGCCGTCGAAGGGCGGACCATGGGCGATGTCTTCGTGCTGGAGATCGCCACTGACCGCTCCACGAAAATCACCGATGTCAATCCGCAACTGCATGATCTCGCCCTCGGCGATTTGCGCCCGGTGCAGTGGCGCTCGTTCGATGGCATGGACATCTGGGGCCTGCTGCTCACTCCGCCCGGCTGGACTCCCGGGCGCCGTCTTCCGATGATCGTCTACTGCCACGGCGGGCCGGGCGGCGGATTTACGCACGGACTCTTCCCGCAATTCATGCACACCGTCGGGCAGATCGATCCCTATCCCACGGAGGCGCTCGCGGCGGCGGGGTTCGCGGTGCTGTTCCCCATGCCGCGCGGCGGCGCGGGATACGGCGAGGCCGGCCAGCGCGCCATCATCAACGCGTGGGGAGAGGCCGACTACCGCGACATCATGACCGGCGTCGAGGCCATGATCTCCCGCGGCATCGCCGATCCCGACCGCCTCGGCGTGATGGGAGCGTCGTACGGCGGCTACATGACGAACTGGATCCTCACGCAGACCGGCCGGTTCAAGGCCGCCTCCGCCGGCGCGAGCCTGAGCGATCTAACAGACGAATACTTCCTCTCCGACGGCGGCGAGGTGATGGCCGACTATTTCAAACCTCCGTGGGAGAACCGCGAGTCGTACGCCGTGCACTCGCCGCTGACGTTCGCCGACCGCGTGACCACGCCGCTGCTGCTCCAGCACGGCGAACGCGACCCGCGCGTTCCGATTGCCGGCGCCTGGAAGTTCTATCGCACATTGAAGGCGATGGGAAAGACCGTGGAGTTCGACATCTATCCCCGCGGCGGCCACGTCATGTTCGAGCCGCTGGAGGAACGCGAGCAGATGCGGCGCAACCTGGAGTGGTTCCAGCGGTGGCTTGGGCACTGAACTTTATGTCGAACTCGAACTCCCTTCTCCCCGCTCGCCGAGAGAATGTGCCCGGAGGGCGGATGAGGGGCGCGGATTACACGCCGACGCCCGACCCCTGAGGCCCGACGCCTGCGCCCCGCGGTTGGTAGGCGCACAACGGGTCCTCGGCGAACACATCGCCGGTCATCGACCACGCCCGCGCGCGCGAGCCGCCGCACAGTTCACGGTATTCGCATCGCCCGCACTTTCCCTGCAGATTATTGCTGTCGCGCAAACGAACAAAGAGTTCGCTCGAGCGATAGATCTCCGCGAGCGAATGCTTCTTGACATTTCCCGCGCGGAGTGGCAGGAACCCGCTGGGATAGACGTCGCCGATGTGCGAGATGAAGACGAAGCCCTTGGCCTCGTTGACGCCGCGCGGCGCGCGGGTGATCGATCCCGGCATCACGCCGAGAGGCTGGAAGCTCGTCGATGCGTCGATCAGTCCCGTGATCGGATCGATCTTCGCCGCCCCCATCCTCTGCAACTGATAACGCCGGTAGTGCATGGCCTCGGTGGTGCGGATCTGGAACGGCACGCGCTTGCTGGTGTCGTAGAGGAACCCGAAGAACTCCTCCACCTCCTCGGGCGAGATCAGATCGGAGCTCTTCGCCCGGCCTGTCGGAACGAGGAAGAAGACGCTCCACATGACGATTCCCGTCTCTTCGAGTAGCGGCACCATGCGCGGCAGATCGCCGATAGTTCTTCGCGTAACGGTGGTGTTCACCTGGACCGGGATGCCTTCGCGCCTGGCGGCGTACAGCGCGCGCATGGTGAGGTCGAATGAACCCGGCACGCGCCGGAAGTTGTCGTGCAGCGTGGCGTTGGAGGCATCGAGGCTGATGGCCATGCGCGCCAGTCCATGGCGCTTCATTTTCGCCACCGCCTCTTCGGTCAGCAGCGGCGTGGCGCTCGGCGTCAGCGACGGCTCGAGACCGCGTTCCCGGGCGTAGCTGATCATGTCGAAGGTGTCTTCGCGCTTCAGCGGATCGCCTCCGGTGATGACGAAGACCCGCGGCTGCATCTGCGCGATCTCATCGATGAGCCGGAATCCCTCTTCCGTCGTCAGCTCGAACTGGCTGCGGCGCGGCTGCGCCGCGGCGCGGCAGTGCACGCAGGCGAGATCGCACGCGCGCGTGCTCTCCCAGATGATCACGTAGGGACGCAGGTTGAAGTCGATCATGACAGCCCCACCTGGCGTGCCCAGTCGCGGTAGGCGGCGGGAGAAATCTCCGAGGGCTTGATCTCCGCCCGCCCGCCCCAGTAGACGTTCGTGTAGCTGCAGCCGATGCCGATCGACGCGAGATGCGCATCGATGGCCGCCTTGTGCGCCATGACCTCTTCCCTCGACTCGCCGTGTGCCACGGCCATGATGTTGACGTTGTTCAGCTCCGGCCCCGCGTCGCGCCAGTAGCAGTGCGTGAGGATGGCGAAACGTCCGATCTCGCGTCCCGCTTCGATCTCCCGCCCCGGCTCCACGGCCCAGTGAAAGAGACCGTTGAAACTCGACAGCCGCTCTTCACCGGCAACCGGTTTGGCGTGTTCGAGAAACGTGGAGAAGCGCCCGATCACTCCCCGCCTGTCGAGCTCCTCGGCGACTTCGAAGAAGACGTCGACCGGGATTCCCGCCGCCTTCGCCCGGCGCTCCCACATCCGCTCGCCGATCTCCTCGGGGGCGAAATCGCGCTTGAGCGCCACCAGCACCCGCCAGTCGCGCTCCGACAGGTCGACGATCGCCGGCTCCATCGACTCCGCAAGCCGCGACGACATCTCGCCGGGCTTCATCCCCTTGCGCCGCATGTGCCCCACGCCGAGGACGAAGGCGCGGAGCGCGGGCATGATGCGGTACTTCTCGGCTCCGATCGCGCGGCGCAGAAATTCGCAATGCTTCTCGATCGAGAAGCCGCTCGGGACTTTGAGCGTCGTCCACAGCCGCCAGTCGGTCGTTCCGGTCTCGCTGTTGCGGATCACCACGTGGCCGGAAAACGGATCGCGCGTGGCGATGAACTGGAACGCGCTCTCCAGGCGTGATTCGTCGATCTTCCAGGCGATCAGCGCCCCTTGCGCCAGATTCGTGGCCAGCAGCGTCTGACGCACGCGGCGGATGGTCCCCGCCTCGAGCATGGCACGGATGCGCTCGATCACCACCGGCGAGTGCACGCCGGCACGGCGCGCGATCTCCGCGATCGGATCGTGTACGAAGCCTTTGATCTGATCTTCGGAGATCTCCAGAATCTTCCGGTTGATCGGATCGCGCGGTGAGACCGGGACCTCGCGTGCGGTGAGAACGCTCACGCCACCACCTCCGCGGCGATCTCCGAGTCGAGCAGGTAGCAACCCGGATCCGAGCCCCAGTAGTCGCCCGTGGCCGCCTCGGCGCGCGCGCGGAAGTTTCCGTTGCACATCGACAGCCACCGGCAATGGGCGCAACGGCCGTGCAGCAACTCCTTGCGCCGGCGCAGGCCGTCGAGCAACTCGATGCGCGCGTCGGTCCAGATCTGCGAGAACGGCCGCTCCTTGATCGATCCAACCGTGTGATGCGACGTGAACTGATCGGGATGCACGAACCCGAAGCTGTCGATCGCGCCGATGGCGATGCCTGAGCGGTTCCCGCCGTTGTTCTTCATCAGCGACAGCGCATGGTCGGCACGCGTCGGATTGCGGTCAAGAAGCCGGAGGTACACGAACGGCGCGTCGGCGTGATTGTCGACGGTCATGACCTCGACTTCGCGATCGCGCTCGTCCCACCACTCCACCTGCTCGATGAGCCGGGTCATCATCACCCGCTTCTGCGGCGTCGTCAGATCAATGCCCGACAGATACGACCCTCGTCCCGAGTACACCAGGTGATAGATGCAGAGGCGGCCGATGTCTTCGTCCTCGACGATGCGGAAGATCTCGCCGAGCTCCGGCAGGTTTTCCTGCGTCACCGTGAAGCGAATGCCGACGCGGATACCGGCCGCGCGGCAGTTGCGGATGCCGCGGATGGCATCGCGGAACGCGCCGCGGCGCCCGCGGAAACGATCGTGGCGCTCCTCGCCGCCGTCGACGCTGATGCCGACATAGGTCACGCCAATGTTCGCCAGACGCTCCGCCTTCTTCTCATCAATCAGCGTCCCGTTCGTGGAGAACGTGACGCGCACGCCGAGCGAGGTCGCGTATTCGGCGAGATCGAGGATGTCCGGACGGACCAGCGGCTCGCCGCCGGAGATCAGCAGCGCCGGGACATTGAACTTCGCCAGGTCCTCGATCATGGCGCGCGCCTGCTCGGTGGTCAGCTCGCCGGGGAAACGTTTTGTTTCGGCGTCGGCGTAGCAGTGGACGCACTCCAGGTTGCAGGTCTTCGTGGCGTTCCACACCACGACCGGGCCCGAGCCCGGGCGAGTGCCCGTCTTCTGTTTGGCAGACTGGGAGTCGTACCGGAGGCGATCGCCGAAGTACGACGCGCCGCCGAGGAGTTTGGTCAGGCTGAGCATTCCGAGAACCTCCGCAGCGGCATCATCGGTCCTCGGTCGAACAGGGGGCGGTGACGACATGAACGTTCAGGTGTGATGGGTGACACATATCGCCGTGCGTCCGGGGAATAAGAGAATTGCATGGGAAAAAATGAAGGAGTTCTCGACCGCACGCTTCGCATCGTTCTCGGCCTGGCCATCCTGAGCCTGACCGCGGTCGGCCCGAAGACCCTCTGGGGCCTGATCGGCCTCGTGCCGATCGCCACCGGCGCCCTCGGCTTCTGCCCGATGTACACGCTGTTCGGCATCAGCACCTGCCCGAGGACCCCAAAGCAGGCATGAGCCCTACGACCTCGACCGCGCGAGCGGCGTCCGGCAGCTCGCCCGGCGGGTGTTCTCTCCGCGATGGGGTCTGTGTCGGGTGAAAAGCGCACTGTCCCCGCTGGTTGAGGGATCGCGGACTTGATGGCCCTTCGAAGCTTCTGGAGCGCGGCTTGTCGTCGCTCAGGCGCCGCGAATGGCAAACCCGACCTTCAAAGGCGCGGAACCACGATTCCTCGAGGAACCGGAGATACGGAGTACGGCCACCGGCGCTACGGTGCGAGCGGACCCAAGGGTCACGAGTGGGTACTTGGCGCAGGAGATTCGCCGGAGAAGGAACCCTCGCGCTCGTGCTGACGTCAGAAGATCGAGACGTCCACGGTCCGGGAGGAAGCAATGCGCAGTCTCGCCATCGGTCTTTCCTCAACAATGCTCTCTCTTACACTGGCCGCACAAGTCCCGCCGCCGCGCGGTCGGATGATGCGGCCGCCCTCGATGCTCGCGGACACCGCGGAGAGCGCGGTGAAGCAGGCTACCGAACAGTTGGTCATGCTCAGGAAGATCTGCGATCGGGACCTGGAAGTCCTCGCCCACATTCGCACCGCCGACAAGGCGCTCGTCGATCCGATGCAGCCGGAAAACGCGCTGCAGAAGGCCTGGGAGGAAGTCCAGACGGCAATTCGGCTCGAGCCTGAGTTCTACGTCAGGCAGGGAGTCATCCGCGCGAAAAACGAAATCGAAGGCGCGCGCCGCAGTCCCGCCAGCGCCGACTTCGGGCGCCTCCGCGCGGTCCTTCGCAATGAAGCGCTCGGTCCCGCCTCGCGCGTCGTCGTGCGCAACGCGCTGCGCCTCGAGGACGAGCTGGTCGCCTGGCTCAAAGTGCAGCAACTGATCGGCGACCATCTGCGCGCGCTCTCGGATATCTCCAGCAACAGTCTTCGTGCATCCGAAGAGCAGTGATCGAACTTCGGGTTCTCGGAACGCGCGGCAACATTCATCCAACCGCGCCGCGCCACGCGAAGCATTCCGGCATCCTCCTCGGCGACGAGCTGCTGCTCGATCTCGGCGAGCGAAGCTTCCTCCGCCTGCATCCCCGCTGGATCGTGATCACGCACCTCCATTCCGATCACGCGTTCTTCGTCGAGGCCCCGATCGAGGAGAAGCCGCGCGTTTACGCTCCGGAAACGCATCATCACTGCCGGGCGACGATCCTCACGCCCGGCGAACGTCTCCGGCTCGGCGGCTGGCGAATCACCGCCATCCCGACGATTCACAGCCACAGGATCCGGTCACTGGCCTATCGCGTCGACCGCGGCGGGAAATCTCTGCTCTACACGGGTGACCTGGTGGGCATCCATCGCAAGCATCACCGGCTGCTTGGCAATCTCGACCTGGTGATCACCGAGGGGAGCTTCGTGCGCAGGGGCGGGCTGGTGCGGGTCTCGCGGAGCGGGCGGCGGTTCGGCCACGCCGGCATTCCCGATCTGATAGCTTTTTTCGCCGCGTTCACCCCGCGCATTCTCATCGTCCACCTCGGCTCCTGGTTCTATCGAAATCCGCGAGCCGCGCATGAACAGGTGCGGGCGCTGGGAGGCATGCACGGCGTCGAGGCGGCGATCGGATGGGACGGCATGCGCCTGCGCCTTTGAGGCGTGGTTAGGCTACGATTGCGCCAAACGGAGGTCCAAAATGACGGCTCTTCCTGCACTTTGGCTCCCAATCGTTTTGTCTGCCGTGATCGTGTTCGTGGTCAGCTCGATCATTCACATGGCAACGCCCTGGCACAAAGGCGATTACAAGAAGGTGCCGAATGAAGACGCATTCCGCGCCGCCGTCGGCCCCATGGCCATCCCGCCCGGCGACTACATGGTTCCTCGCGCGGAAAGCATGAAGGACATGCGCTCGCCCGAATTTCGCGAAAAATTCGAAAAAGGCCCCGTCATGATGATGACCGTCTATCCGGGCGGCTCGATGTCCATGACCGGCAGTCTGGTCCTCTGGTTTCTCTACTCCGTGGTGATCGGAATCTTCGCCGGCTACATCGCCGGCCGCGCGCTCCCGCCCGGCACGCTGTATCTCCATGTGTTCCGTTTCGTCGGAGCCACCGCCTTCCTCGGATACGCGGCGGCGCTGTGGCAGTTCTCCATCTGGTATCACCGTGCGTGGAGCACCACGATCAAGTCGACCATCGACGGTCTGATCTACGCCTTGCTCACCGCCGGCACGTTCGGCTGGCTCTGGCCGCGGTAGATGATGCGCGTCGCGCTCGGCTTTCGCGCCAAAACGGGGCGCGCCATCGCCGTCGCGCTCACGCGGGACAATCGCGTTGGGTGGCACGGTGAGATCTCGCTCATCGATCCGCGTGTGGCCGGGACCGCGCAGCCGTATCACGCGGTCATGGAACTTCCGTGGCCGGAATGGATGCGCGCGGCGGCGCCGTTCGTCGCGGCGATCGAGCGCGTCGCGACACGCGCGCTCGAGCAACTGCGGGACGACCTCCGCGCGGATGGCATGACCATCAGCGCGGCCGGCATCATCGGGTCGGCCGATCGCGAACTCGGGAAGATCGGGAATCCTCATATTCGCGCGCACGCGGCCGAAGGGATCCTCTTTCGCCGGGTTCTGGAGTCCGCGGCGAAAGCCACGCATCTTCGCAGCCGCTCTTTCACGGAGAACGAAGTGAAGAGCGAAGCGCGCTCGTTTCAGGCGCGCCTCAAAGCGCTCGGCCGGACCGCCGGAGCGCCGTGGCGCGCCGACGAGAAGGCCGCCGCGGCCGCGGCGTGGCTGGTGCGATGACCGCCTGCATCGCGCTTCTGCGCGCGGTCAACCTCCCCCATCACAAACAGATCCGGATGTCCGATCTGCGCGCGTTCCTCGAGGGCCTTGCCTACCGGAACGTGCGTTCGCTCCTGCAGAGCGGCAATCTGCTCTTCGAAACCGATGAGCGCGCCACCGCCGCGATCGAGCGGCGCCTCGAGACCGAAGCTGCAAAACGCCTCGGCCTGGAGACCGATTTCTTCGTTCGCACGGCGAAAGAGTGCGCGAGCATCATCGAGCGAAATCCGTTTCCCAAAGAGGCGGCGCGCGATCCGGGCCATCTCATCGTCGTTTCCTGAAACAGGCGCCGGAGGAGGCCGATGTCAAAGCGCTCCAGGCCGCGATCAAGGGACGCGAGATCGTCCGGGCGAGCGGCAGAGAAGCGTACATCGTCTATCCGGACGGAGTCGGCCGCTCGCGTCTGACGAACGCGCTGATCGAGAAGAAACTCGCCACGCGCGGCACAGGACGCAACTGGAACACGGTCCTGAAGTCTGCGCTCTGACCGGTCATCGCCGTGGCAGCCCGTCACAGCTCACGAGTGGCGTGCGCCACCGCCCTTTGCCCTTCCGATCGCCACATTAGAGGGTGGAGGCTGTCATGCGGATCGCCAGAATCGTCGTTTCGCCTTCCGATCGAAAAGGAGCCACCGAGGAGAACGTCATGCGCATCTCGCCCGTGGAAGGAGACGAAGTTCTCGGTTACAGTGGGCGCGGTCGTGAGGAGCACAGCGGCGAGCCGGTCGTCAGCGGTGCCGAGAAGGCTCCGTGGCGCGCGCGTTCCCGCCGCAGGCGGCACCTTGTGACGTCGCCATGACCGACCCGTGCGAGATTCGGCGCTGCAGCGAGTGCCTGACGCTGTTCGAAGCCTGCGTCGCTGATCGCGATCCGAGCGGCGCGCCGCGCTGCCCTCAGTGCGGCCTGGCCTCGTCGACAACGGCGGCGCCAAGCCCGCGCGATTTCGTCATCCGTGCCACGACCCCTTTCCGCTGAGGCTACTCGCCAGGCGCCGGCGGCGCCTGATCTGCGAAGGGCCTGTCGATCGCTCTCCACGCCGAGTCGGGATCAGCCTGCAAAGGCAGATGCCGACCTGAAATGACTACCAACGTTCCATCCTCGACTGTTTGAAGCAATGCATCGGGGTACGCCGCTGGGCGCAACCGGTCGTTGGAACCACGCAGGATCAGGATGGGACAGGTCACGTCCGCTCGGCCGATCGACGGCGGCAAGGACAGAATGCTGCGCAATACACGCCGCGAGAAAGCGAGGGCGATGACTTGCGGATCACTCGCCGAACGTTACGAATAAGCTGGCGAGATGGCATGACGACCGACAACGGACCATCGAAGCACAACGCTCGGGAGCGGCAGCGCAAAAATGAACGACCCAGGGAAGCAATCGGAGCGCCCGTGTGCGTGGTGCTGCCCACAACGAAATGCACAGCGCCAGAGCTGACACGCGGGTCGAATGCTCAGCAGTCAATTCGAGCGCCATCGGACCGGAGAAAGACCCCGCGACCAGCGAATTTTCCCACAGGCACACATCGAGCCACGCAGTCAACAACCCGCCGTAATCAGACAACGGCGGCAGCCGCGCGGTGACAGCCTGAACGTCTTCGGTGCTCGGACGAATGCGTCGAACTGATCGCCGGGTCCGTCCAAGCTGGGAAGGAGCATGACGGTCGGGCGCCGCATTCGACAAGTACTTTCGCTATGAGCGAGCCAAGATTGCAAGGAGAAAAGGTGTGACACAGGTGGCAGCGCCCTCTTGACAATAATTATGCGACCGAGAAATGACATGATCCTATCGACTGAATCACTGCTGTCCAAATTAGCCGTCGATCGACGAAAACACGCGCGTAACTTGTTGAAAACACGAGAGCCTAGCAACGGTCACGAGATGAGGCCCCCTTCCTTCCTTGGCTGCTGTCCAAATTACCGCACCGGCAGGACGCCGTCCGCCCTACCGGATCGAGCCTGGGAAAGTGGCGTCCATGGCCGGTTTTGCGGCCGGAAACGAGAGTCAGCAGCGTTCCTCGCGGGCGGCACCCCATCCGAGCCGTGTTTCTGAAAAGCTAATTTGGACAGGAGTGCGACTGAATAAACAATGCGAGGCAACTCCAGGAACGATCCATTGACATTAATCCACCTTCCCTGTAGGCTAGCTACGCATCGTTAAGTGAATCATTAAGAAAGGATCGAATACGCTCTTGAGATTGCTTCGCCCAGCTTCCGTTCTAGCGTTGGTGGTCCTGCCCTTTGCCCTTAACTCGCACGCGGATTGTTTGGTGTGCAACGTAAAGCCCTATGCGATCACGATCAGCGGTGGGGAGGTTGTCCCGATCGTAGTTGAAAAGTGAATGGCGGTTCCTTTCACCCGGATCGTACGATTCGGGTTGAGAAAGAAAGGAGAACCGCCATGAGAGAAGCCTACCACCAGAAGAAGTT
>Ga0070741_10018936_pt1 | contig 11062 bp, 4 predicted proteins | sample Coa_R1_4_FD_66440 | JGI IMG/M metagenome (GOLD analysis project Ga0070741, IMG submission 66440) | Surface soil microbial communities from Centralia Pennsylvania, which are recovering from an underground coalmine fire - Coalmine... | ecosystem: Environmental > Terrestrial > Soil > Unclassified ...
TCCCAAGAAGATAGTTGAACCGTGCTGATTGCAGAAGCGGAGCCAGGCCGTCCTGGGTGAACGGCAGACCGGGAACCGGATCGCCGAGATGATCGGCCATGGCAACGGCCTGCGAACACTGTCCGCGCTGCGCCAGAGACTGCGTCTGTTGCAGCTGCACCTCGAGCCACACCTGGCGTACGTTTGTTCCACCTTCTTCGCGCTCGAAAAAACGGTTCCGGAAAAGCGCAGCCGCCTGATCGTAGTCTCCGGCCTCGGCAAGATTCAGGATGAGCTCATATACCAGCCGCGAAGGCATATTGATGCGGTCGGGAAAGCGCTCGAGCGCGGCGACTCGTTCCTGTGCGGGCCGGCGGAGAATGCTGAGCGCCTGGTCCATCCCCGTGTAGAGTTCGACATTCCCGGGATCTGAGCGCAGGCCTTCCTGGAAAACCGCCAGCGCCCGCTCGGGATCGTTCTTCACGTGCAGCAACGCGCCCCCCAGGCTGGCGTGCAGAACAGGGATTTCCGGATTGAGCTTGCGCGCCTGTCCCCATTGATCCAGCGCGTCGTCTGCAAGTCCCCGCGAAAAGTAGAGTGTCCCGAGCAGGTAATGAGCATTTGCATCCTGCGGGTTGGTTTTGAGCGCCGCGGTCAGGACCTGGATTCCTTCTCCGCGGCTGGGGAATACGTACGCGGTTGAGAGTTTGGAGGCCGCGCTGAAATCTGCTGCTCCGGATTGCCCCAATTTTTCCCGGCAATACCCGCGGAAGTAGGCCACCATCGGATGTTTCTGCGGGGGAAGGGCGCCGGGTTCGCTTTCGTCTGCCACCGCGGGCGGATAATTGCGCGAGAGAACGGCGATGGCCTGGGAATACATTCCCAGCCGCAGATACTCGGAGGCGACGTTGAGCACCCGCTCCGTGTCGTTTGCAAGATGCTGCAGGGCCGGCTTGCCGGCTTCTTCGAGCAGAAAGTAGCTCTGCGGAAAACGATCAAGCCATGTGCGGCCCAGCTTCTCCGAGTCCTGAGTTTTGCCCTCGGCTCGAAGGACCGCGACCAGCTCTTCCGCGGTCCGGAGATCGTCGGGCGCCACGCGGCTTACCTCTCGCAAATATGCTTCGGCCTGCTGCAGGTTGCCCTCGCGGGCCGACATTTCGGCAAGCTTCAGGCCGCCTGCGGCCTTAAGCGAAGGCAGCCGGTAGGCGGCCTCATAGGATTCGCGCGCTTCCCGCTCCTGGCCGAGGCTTTCGTAGGAAATGCCGAGGTAATACGACACCTCAGGGTCGGCCGTATCGTGAGCATGCACTGGCTCAAGATAGCTCTTCGCTTCGCGAAAGCGCAGAAGGCTGGCACAAAGCCGGCCGGCTGCCTTGCGCAGCGTAAAGCTTCCCGGATACTTCTCTATCGCGTTGCGATAGGTTTCGAGCGCTTGCAGCAGCCTGCCATTGAGTTCCTGCTCCTCGCCCAATTGGACCCAGTCATCTTCTGTGCGACTAGGAGGATCGGGAATGCGAACGGAAGGTTGTGGCCCGACCTGAATGTTCTCAATGGGCGTCCAATCATATTCGCCTTCGGTCTGCCGAAGCAGGACGTTGTTTCTTGTGCCGGCCAATTCGAAGGTATACCTGCGCTTCGGGTCTGCGTTCTCTATCTCATGCGACCACGTGCGCTCGGGGGCGAGGTCCGCTTTCGTCTCGAACACCTTCTGCCCGCCCGCCGAAATCCGTAGCCCCGCGCCGGGAATCGTCTGATTCACATTCAGACCCACGACGAGAGAGCCATTCCGGCGACTCAAATTGACCACTCCTGCCAGATTGGCCTGGGCAATGCCGCCGATCTCCCGCGCCGGCATCCAGAACTCAGAGAAACTGATCGTCTGCCGCGGCTCCAGAAATGCATAAGTCTCCTGGTTCCGGAAAAGTCCCGCCTGAATTTCGACATAAGCGCTGTCGTTGTCGGAGAGAGCTTTGCGCCAGTCCAGGCCATCGGCATCGCTTCCCCAGGACCAGATTTTCTTGGCAGGAACTTCCGCATAGTCAGCAAAGTGCACCGTGCCCGTGTTGGTGTGCGGGTGCCACACGCCCATAAAAGGCTCGCGGCTGCCATGCGCAAACAGCGACACCGGCCCCTGGGTATGGTTTTTGATGACGCTGAGATCGGTGCCGTCGGTTTGTACCGGCCACGGTACGACTTCACGGAAGCCGTGACTGGCGGCGAAGCGCATCGGGTACTGAATACGCGAATCGTCCCAGACCTCTACCCCGGCGTTGTTCCACCAATAGAAGCGTCGCCGCACGTCACTGCGATTGTTCAGGGTCACTCGTTCTTCGAGCACGGTGGAGTGGGGCCGCAGGACCAGTTCGACGCTCCACTGCATTCCGTAAACCCGGTCAATGTTGCCCACCTGGACTGAGGCGCTGCCATCGTCCCTGGTCCCGAAAGCGAAATCCACGGGGGAGACTGTGACCCAGTTATGCGAGACCGGAAAATTGAATTCGATCCCGAAGGCGGCCCAGGCTCCACGATAAGCCACGTCAGCTTTCTTGATGGAAGGGTTTTCGTAAAACATCGGCTGGCCGCTGATTTTGTCAGTGCAGGTGTAGACGTGGCCGCCGAGGTCAGGCAGGACGGAACACTTCAGGTACTCATTCTCCAAAAAAATGGCGCGCCAGGCATGGTTGTTGCGGCGGGCGGTCAGGTTATGACGAAGCGTGTATGGATAGTTGAAACGGTTGTTCGCGTATTGATCGAAAGGCGGATTGGGGTCCGGCGGCCCCTCTTCATAGGTAGGCAGCGTCAGCGTGTCTTGCCAGACCCGCACCTGGGCGCCAAGCGCTGCAGACGATAGCATGAGGAATAAAAAGAGTCTGCCTCGCCTTGCCAGTGTCTGAAGCCATTTCCGCCGGTTGATCACTCGCTGTCTCCTAATGCGGACAAGAGTGTCCGCGCCACACTCACGACGACCCTGACGAATCGCGTTCGCCGTTCAAAACGCCGGCAGGAAAGTGCAGCTTGAAACTCTGCACGACGCGGTTAATGACGCCGCTTTCGGAGGGAGAATCCGGGCGCAGGCCTTCCCGCAGGCACCGGAACAACCCCAGGACCTGGCCCACCACGACGTCCACGACCGGGGCCGGGCTGTCTCCCACCTCGGCCAGACCGGGACAGGAGATGACGACGTCCTGGTCGCGCAGCAGGTCAGGCGGAACATCGTCTCCAACGATGATTTTCAGCATCCCCAGATTTTTCCGATCGAGCTCGCGGATCAGATCGCTCTCGTAGGCCCGGAGCGTCTTATCAGAAGAGAGGAAGCAGACGATAAGAGTGTCCTTATGCACGTAGCTCATGGGCCCGTGCCGCAGGCCAAGATAGGTTTCCGCCACGGCACAGACTCGCCCGGAGGTCATTTCCAGCATCTTGAGCGCAGCTTCACGCGCGGCGCCGAATCGTACGCCGGTCCCCAGAAATATCGCCCGGCGAAAATCTAGCGCAGAGACTTCTGCCAGCCGGGCGAGACCGGTCATCAGCAGTTCGCCGGCAATTGCGCTCAGTTTCCGGCACTGTGATTGATATGCCTCCGGCGCCTCCAGAAACGCAAAGCAATGAAGAGCGATCAGCAGGTTGGTAAAACTGCTGGTCATCACCAGGCTGCGATCGTTCGTGCTATCCGCCAGCGCAATCACGTGAACTCGTGGATCATTGCGGAACCGGGTTGCCAGCTTCCCCTTTGCGTTGCAGGTCAAAACCAGGTGGCGAAGGCCGGGTTCGGTTTCGAGCAGGAGCGAGAGCACACCGACGCTCTCCGGGCTGTCACCCGAGCGCGCCAGCGACACCACCAGCGCCGGGCGCTGGCGAGGCAATGCCCACGAATTGGTCAGCAGAACCCCGCCGCCGATGGCGAGCGTACTTACGCCCAGACGCTCCTGCAGAGCGAGACGAACACAGTGTCCCACATACTCCGAGCTGCCGGAACCCGTCAGTACCAGGGCGCGGACATCCTTCATGCCGGCCCGAAGGCTGGGAGACACGGACGCCATTTGCTCCGCAGTATGGATCCAGCTGGACGGCTGCTGCAGGATTTCGCGCAGTGTGTGGAAGTACCCGCGGCGCTGTTGTTCTTCCACCGGCGCCGCCAGAAGGCGCGCCACTTCAGGCTGACGTTCACACACCTCGCGGAGCCAATCGGAAGATGAAACCGTTGTGCTGAACATCACCCCGGCATCCTTCATCCTTATTTACCGCACCGGCGCCAACAGCTCTGCAGCGCAGAATTCCAGTTATTCCCGCCCCGGCTGAAGTTCCGGAGTAGCAATGTCCAGCGGCACGTCCCGCCCCAGCAGGGAGCCGTGCCACGCGCTGCCTCCGAAAGTTGTGACGTAAATCCGGCTGCGGTCCACAGGATCTGGAATCACCCGGTACGACCACTTGAAATTGAAACCCGGAATTCGCGACCAATGCTCGCCGCGGTCGGCTGATCGCCATGCCGACGACTCGAATCCGGAGGCGTAGACGACATTCGCATCATTCGGATCCACGGTCACATCGTAAATGTGCCGGTCGCGTGCAAAAATCTGTCGCCAGGTCCTGCCGCCGTCCTGCGATAGGAAAATGCCGCCGCCATCTCCATGCACCCCCGATGCGCGCGCCCATGCGCCGAGATACAACCGTTGCGGCGATTTGGGGTCCACAGTGAGCGCGTTTGGTCCGTTTACTCCGGGGGGAAGGGGGACGGGTTGCCAATGTTCGGCGCCGTCCTTTGAAACGTAGAGCGCGCCGTCGTTGGGGTTGCCGATGCTTCCGTCCTCAGAGCGGCGGGTAATCACGAGGTACAGGGCGCCATCGGAAGCCAGCGACAACCGCCAGGCAAACGGCTGGCGCTGGGTGATGCCCTGGTTCTTCAGAGACCAGGTCTTGCCCCCGTTCGTGCTCTTGTAAACTCCCCTGCCAAATCCTGCAACATACAGGACCCGCGCGCCGGGCGGACTGGAAGGATCAAGCAGAATATGGGTCGCTGCCGTCTCCTCCATTCCCGCATTCGACTTGCGCCAGTTCTTGCCGCCGTCTTCGCTGATGCAGACCCCTCCTTTGTAATTCGCCGGATCCTGGCGCCGCCACATCTTCGGCCGCGGGAGATCGTGCGTGTAGCTGTTCACGCTCCACACGCGGCCACGAACGGCTGGGTCAAACACCAGCCAGTACGTAGTGTTGAGCCATTCCTGCGGTACACCCGTGGTAGAGCTTTGCCAACTCGCCCCGCCGTCTTCGCTGCGGAAAAGGCCGATATCGGTGTAGGTCAGAAACTGCCGCTTCGGATCGAAGGGATCGAAGTGAATGCCGTAAACATTGGTCACATCGAGGCCGGTGCTGGTCCATCCTCCCGCGGGCGACTTGCGGGAGTACACCGCCCACCAGTTGGCGCCGCCATCGCTGGTTTTCATGGTGCGGCCAAGGTCAGTGCCATACGCGAGGCCGGGATTCTGGTCGGCGACGCCCAGCGCGAGCGGGTTCTCACCCCAACTTACCCCGAAGCGCGCAGTGACCCAGGCATCATGGACATTGGGCGCAGCTTGCCTGGCTTCTTTCCACACCAGCTTCCAGGACTTGCCTGCGTCCTCGGTCTTAGCGACACCCAGCCACTTCTCCCCATCCAGCGAGAGATCGCTATAGGAGACGTATGCAACATTGCCGTGGCGAAGGCTGGTCGCGACGGCTCGGACAGCGGCGTCTGAACCGGGCAGCGAAGCATGCTGCCAGCTATTGCCCCCGTCGTTTGAGACGAAAATGTTCTTTCCGGATACCGCGTAAATCACCGGATTGCGGCCCGCGCCAAATCCTGCGGAGATATCAGAGAAGGCCTCGGGGGCGGACGAGCGATGCAGACCAGAACTGTTTCGAACCGAAACAAAATGTGTTCCGCCGATGTACAGCGTGCGAGATGCTGCGGGCGAAGCCGGATCAACCCAGATGCGGCGCGGGACTTCGGGCAGATCGTCCAGACGGGTCCATCTGGCGCCCCAGTCTCGCGAGAGGAACAACATCGGACGCTTCTTGGATCCCCCCGCGACGTACAAGACCTTGGAATTCTCCGGATCTACTGCCAGTGCCGCGATATCTCCGAGCGGGTCCGGATCAGCCACCAGAATTTCGTCGGCATGGTCCGAGCGCATGACGATGGACTTGATGCTGGCAGGCTTTGGATACACCAGCTTCCACGTCTCTCCGCTGTCTGTGCTGCGCCACAATCCCGTGGCTTGCGCATACATGACCCTGGGCTGCAATGGATCGAACGCGAAAAACCGGACCACGCCACGCAGGTTGAACATGCGCCACGACTGCCCGCCGTCATGGGTGATGTACGCGCCGGTCATATCGCACGAGATCAGGACCGTGTTGGGATCATGGGGGCTGATGGTGGGATTGAACATCGCTCCGCCGCCTCCGGGGCCCAGCACCTTGAAGTCTCCGGGCCGGACGGCAAAAGCTGCGCCTGCCAGAAGAAGGGAGAAAATCAGCCGGCGGGCGATGTTTGCCATTTGATTCTTTCTTTTACTTTCGATATCTTTGCGTCACCACTTTCCGGCAAAGCCAGGGAAATGTCAACCGCAAAGTAGCGGCGGGCGGAAAATTCATGGATCGCAGAAGCCTGTTGAAGGCGGCGCTGGCGGCAGCGGGCACCAAATCTGCCCTCGCGCAGGGATTCGGAAATCAGAAATTCTCTTCCCCCATTTTCTCCCGTGACCGGCTGGAGCAGGGCCCGTTCGATATTGACCAGGACGAAGGCTGGCTGACCGCGCTGTTTACTACTCCTTCGGAGAAACCGATCCGGAATCCCGGGCTGGGACTCGTCGGATATGCCTGGGAAGAGGGAGGGCCGTCTCTTGCGGCGCGCGCGGGTCAGGAAACTCTCGAGCAGCACGTGGAAAAGATTTCCGGTCTGCCGTTCGTTGACGTTCTGTACATCCGTTGCGACTGGCGCAACGTGCAGTCGCGTCCCGGCAGGCTGGACCTCGATCCCGTCTGGGGACTGACCCTCGATGCGGCGAAGCGCAGAGAATTGCGCGTCGCCTTTCGCGTGCAGCTTTCAAGTCCGGTCTTCCAGCCGGAGCAAATCTCATTGCCCGAATTTCTGCGTTCGCGGGTCCCGCTGGTCAAGATCGGGCGAATTCCCGGACGGGGAGAGGCGGAATATCTTGAGCCCCGGTATGACCATCCGGAATTCCAAAAGGCCTTCAGGGAACTGAACGATCTGCTGGCAGCCCAATTTGACGGGAACCCGCTCGTGGAGTGGGTGGATGTCATGCAATACGGCTTCTGGGGCGAAGGACACACCAGCCATTTTCCCAATCCGTTTCCCGATTATTCGACCGCAGAGCGCACCTTTGTTGAGATGACCGAGCTGCAGATCGAGACCTGGAAGAAAACTCCGCTTGCATTCAACACGCAGCCGGATATCAGCAACGTGGGTAACCGGCGGACGCTGGCCATGGCGATGAGCGCCGGGGCGTGGCTTCGGTCCGACAGCATCATCGTCGAGGAGCCGATCCAGATTGATCAGATGGCCAACCGCCCGCCGTGGCTGGCAGCAATTCTCGAGGACGGATACTTCCGCCAGTATGACGTTTCCAAACTGACAAAGGACGCCAGCGGCGTAAACGTGCTCGAAAATTACATGCTCCACACGCAGGACCTGCGTGCGAACTACTGGTCGCTGTGGACTGAAGCTTCCAACCTCGCCCGCTACAACCGGGATTATCCACGAGGATTCGAGCGGTTGCATGCCAACCTCGGGTATCGCTTGCGACCGTCGTGGGTCTGGCAACGCAAGCGCCACGGGACGGCTGAACTGATCATCGCGGTATCGAACCGCGGTGTGGCCGGAGTTCCAGGAGTGCTCTGGTTGCAGCTGGCCACTCCCGACCGCAAGCTGAAACTCCGCGGGACGCTGGATGCCGGGCACCCGGCGGGGGGCGGCATTCGCCTGGCCTCATTTTTTCTCCCACCCGGGTTTGCAGGGCAGATCAATCTCTCGGCGGAATTGGAGGTCCGTCCGGACGTTCTGAAACCGGTGACCTGGGCCTGTGAGCAGCCGCTGAACCCGGATGGCTCGATCACCATCGAAGTCAAGACGAACGCTGACCGCGGCTGGAGAAAGGGAGTCTAAGCGCGGGATTCATGCCGGACCGGAAGATCATTGCAGGACGTGCAAGCGCAGGCGCGCATCCTTGCGGCCCTGGAAGGAAATCCGCAGGACGCCGGCGCGGTCCGTGTCTGCAGTCCCGCTCCAAAGATGGACTCCTTGAAACAGCCCGCCGCCCCAGGTCTTCGTCTTGCCGCCGGTGAGATCCAATTGGTATTTGGCCTCTGGTCTTAAGCCGGTCACGATGAGGGTGTTGCTTTCGATGCCGGGCACCGTGACTTCGCCGCTGAGGACCGGCGTCTCGGAGGTGGCAAATAGAACCAGCGCTTGTCCCTCGATGAGCGTTCCGGCGAAATTGCTGCCGTCGGCAAGCGCGGCAGGAAAATCTTTCCCGTCGCCATCATCTCCGATTTCCAGCACATTCAGAAACAGATCATCCTTGCTGGGCTTGGCCGGCGAAAGCTCGACGCGCCACGCGCCGGGCACAACATGCTTCATGTTGGAAGGCAGGATTCGATTGAAATCCTCACCCCAAAACGTCTTCCACATCTTTCTTAAGTAGGGATCGTTGGGCAGAGGCCCTCCTTCAGCGCCTTCGATCGGCCAGTTCTTTCCGCTGCCCCAGTCGCCGCCAAACTCGTCGCCGGGAGTCCAGAACTCCCAGCCAGGTCCTCCGCGTTTTACCAGTTCGTTCTCCCGCGGCAGGAGCGCGCGGACCAGCAAGCGCCCGGCGCCATCCTGAAAAGTAAAGCTGCGTGGGCTGGCGTATGCAGTTCCGCCGTGTCCGACGTCATGGCCCGGTTCGTTGGGTGCCACTGCCGGCTCGTTCACCCCGTGCAGGAGCCAGACTTTCTTGTACTGCGGATCTTTGCTGCGCACATGGTCGAAGACAACGAGGACATTGATCGCGGGCAGGTAAAGGAGTTCGCGGGTGAACAACTCCAGCTTCGAGGCGCTGTACGCCCGGGTGGCGTTTCCGCGGGCGTACTGAAATTCATTGGGAACATAATCGGCGATTTCCATGCGCGCCAGGTCCCACAAATCGCGGGTGTTTTCCCAATCCTCGACGCTGCGGATGGTATTCCAATACCGCGAGGAGTCCATGCGCTGGCCGCCGTCATTGGCCGCCGGCCAAAGGTTCTCCGCCCAGAAAAATGGCTCGCCCGGCTTGTAGATCAGCATGGTGTTGTGCGCAATAGTGCGGCGGTAATAGTTCAGATAATTCGGACTCTCGGTGTCGGTGTAATCGGCGGCGCTGTCAATCGCCAGATATCCGCGATGGAAGATGGTGAACTGGTTCTGATCGAGATGCTGGTGTTTGGCCAGATAAGGGCCGGCCGTGAACTCAATCCAGGTGGAGTCCGGGCCCCAGCCGCTGCGCATAACGAGATCACCAACTCCGCTGAACAGGTGCTGTCTGGACAGCTCGGCTTCGCTGGCTTGCGCCGGGTCGCGCGGAGCAACCAGCGGATCCTCCCACAGGAATTTCAGAATCGGGATATACCAGTTTGGAGTTGAAGCCCAGCCGCTCCTTCGCAGCATCCACGCGGCATACGGATCTTTGAACCGGTTCACGATATAGCCGAGAACGTCATTGTCCTGGGCCATGAAAAAAGGCCATTCGTGATCTCCGCGGCGCGACGTCGTTCCATCCGGAAGCGTCTTATAAAGGTAGGTGTCGCCATAGTGCCAATAAGCGGTGAAGCGCCGCGCCGGATCATCGCCGGTGGCGGTGCGGCGAAGTTCGGCCAGCAGGGCCATGGGCAGGAATGTAATGCGCTGGTAGTCCATGGATTCGTGATAGCCGCCTTCCGGAGTCACGAACTGGCTGATCGCAAGCACGTTGTCGAACGAGCGCCGGGCGCGCTCACGGAGCGGCGCCGCCCGCGCTTCCGTCGCTGGGTGGCCCTCGATCGCCGTCAGGGCGAATGTCGCCAGCGTAAGAAAGCGGACGGTGTAGTTGTGATACATGACCAGCGAGGGGTCCTGAAGGGCGTGGTCCTGAAACATGCGTTCGGCCCCATTCAACAGTTCTCCGGCAATCCGGTCTTTCAGCGCGCTGTCAAAATCTTTGTGGTCGTAGAGCCAGTCGAAGGCAAGGGACCAGCGGACGTAGTCCATATAAGTGCGCGAGCCCACCTGCTGAGGCGGATGCGTCCGCCGCATTTCGTCGAGGGCGCGTCTGGCAAAGGAGTCATCCTGCGTCAGCAGGTAGGTGAGCGCCCAGCCCGCAATGTCGTTGGAGGGGCGCATACCAGCTTCATATCTGGCGCGCAGAATCGAGAGGCCGGTGAAAGGATCCTCCGGTCCGGTCAACATTCGCGGCCGCGCCAGTCTTGGGTTCGTTTCGCCGTTGGCTGGGGCAGAAAGCAGAAGCGCAAGCACCGCCGCAAACGCGAGCAGGGCAGGGATCGAGAGAAGGCAGGCTGCCGGTGGTTTCGTGTGCTTTCGTTTCATTGCCACAGGACGGTCATTATAGGACGTAGGTCAAGGGTGCGTGCTGGTGGCGCGTGCATTCCGCTTCGAATAGACTTACGCAGCCATGGTCTTGCGGGTTGGGCTGATCGGGTGCGGAGAGCACTCCGAAATCGGGCATGCCGTGCCATGGACGCGTTATGCGGCGGAGCGTCCGGGCGCAATCGAACTCGCGGCGGTATGCGATATGCGACTCGAGCGCGCAGAATTCTTCTGCCGAAAGTATGGCTTCGCCCGTTCCTATCGCGCGCTCGACGAGATGCTTGCCCGCGAGAAACTGGACGTGTGCATCTCTGTGGTTCCGGTTGAGCTCATCCCCCAGGTTGGCATACGGCTGTTGCAGGCGAACCTTCCGTGTGTAGTAGTCGAGAAGCCGCTGGGCCCTTCCCTGAGCGAAGTCCGGAAATTGACTGAGGCTGCGCGTACAACCAAGACCACAAACATGGTTTCCGTAAACCGGCGGTTCAT
>Ga0070741_10018937_pt1 | contig 11061 bp, 6 predicted proteins | sample Coa_R1_4_FD_66440 | JGI IMG/M metagenome (GOLD analysis project Ga0070741, IMG submission 66440) | Surface soil microbial communities from Centralia Pennsylvania, which are recovering from an underground coalmine fire - Coalmine... | ecosystem: Environmental > Terrestrial > Soil > Unclassified ...
ACGACCGGATCCTGAAAGTGAGTCGGACCATCGCCGACCTTGAGGGTGTGGAGCAGGTCGTCGAGAAACACATCTCAGAGGCCGTGCAGTACCGCACGCTCGATCGTAATTTCTGGCAATAAAGCTGCCGCCTGCGCGCCCGCAGGCAATAAACGAATTCGTCATCCGGATCAGATTCGCGTAAGCCTCCTGTCATTGCCCGCCGAGAACCACGCGGATATCGTGTAGTTGCCCATCACCGGACAAAACGATTTCGGGCGACTGCCAAATCTTCCCATCAATCTCCACGCTGGCAACTCCGCGACAAACGCCGTGCGGATTTTCAACTCTGATGCGATAGCGCGTCGTATCGCGCCGGTATGTGATTTCAAATTCATGCCAGTCTCGCGGGATGCATGGGTCAATCAGCAGGCGGTCGCCGTTGAGTTGAAAGCCGAGGATTGATTCAAGCCCGGCGCGATACATCCAGGCCGCCGAACCTGTGTACCACGTCCACCCGCCGCGTCCCGTGTGTGGTGGCAGGGCATAGATGTCGCCGGCCGCCACGTACGGTTCGACGCGGTACTTATGGAGTCCGGCGCGCGTCAAAGCGTGATTGATCGGGTTAAGCAGTGAGAACAGTTCACCGGCGCGGTCTCCCTCTCCGAGCATCGCGTATGCGATCAATGTCCACAACGCCGCATGAGTATACTGCCCGCCATTTTCGCGGACGCCCGGCACATATCCTTTGATGTAGCCGGGATCATGCGTGCCCTGATCGAATGGCGGCGAAAACAGCAGCGCGAGGCCGTCGCCGCGACGAATCAGGTGTTCTTCGACGGCTGCCATCGCGCGCACCGCGCGCTGTTTGTCTGCCACGCCGGAGATCACCCCCCATGATTGCGCGATGGAATCAATGCGGCATTCATCGTTCTTCGCCGAGCCGAGCGGCGTGCCATCATCAAAATAAGCGCGGGCGTACCAGTCGCCGTCCCATGCGTTCTCCTCAAGCGCAGTCTTCAATTTCGTCCCTTGAGCGCGGTACTGCGCGGCGCGCTCCCGATCCTGACGCGCATCGCAGAACCGAACGAATCCTTCAAGTGTGGCGCAGAGAAACCAGCCGAGCCACACGCTTTCACCTTTGCCGCCGTTGCCGACACGATTCATGCCGTCGTTCCAGTCTCCCGCACCCATGAGTGGCAGGCCGTGTGTACCGGTTGCCAGACTGCGATCAATCGCGCGCAGGCAGTGTTCATACAGGGATGCCTGCTCGGATGAAACCTGCGGATGGAGGTAGGAGTCGTCTTCGCCTTCGGCCAGCAATGGGGCTTCGAGAAAGGGAATCACTTCGTCAAGGATGGCGACGTCTCCGGTCACGCGGATATAAAAGTTCGCGACGTAAGGGAGCCATAACAAGTCGTCGGAGATGCGCGTGCGGACGCCGCGACCGGTCGGCGGATGCCACCAGTGCTGGACGTCGCCCTCTTTGAATTGATGCCCGGCGGCCAGCAGGATCTGTGCGCGGGTTATTTCCGGCTTTGCATAGACGAGCGCCATCACGTCCTGCAACTGGTCGCGGAAGCCATACGCCCCGCCCGATTGATAGAACGCCGAGCGCGCCCACACGCGGCAGGCGAGCGTCTGATACAACAACCAGCGATTGAGCATCAGGTTCATTGCCGCATCGGGCGTGCGGAGTTCGATGCTCGACAACGTCTCGTCCCAGTAATTCACGACGCGCTCGAAAACTTCGTTGACCGCGGACGAATCAAGAAAACGCGCGATGAGTTCGCGCGCGTACTCCGCGGTGTCGGCCTCTCCAAGCAGGATGAGGACTTCGCGTGATTCGCCCGGCGCGAGTTCAACGACGCTGTGCAACGCCGCGCACGGGTCGAGTCCTGCGCCGAAACGATCATCAAGGCGCGTGCGACCGAGCGCGGCAGGGCGCGCCGGATGGCCGTTGCGCCCGAGGAAAGATTTGCGGTCACAGGTCGCGCTCGTGGGGGTCGGGTTCATCGCGGTGAAAACCACACGATTCGCAAACTCATTGTTGTAAGCATTGCGCGCGAACGTGGCGCCGGAATCCCGGTCGCGTTCGGTGACGATGAACGGTGCTGACTTCTCGCGGATGACGCCGAGGACAAGTTCGTGATATGTCATCACTGACACGCGCCGCCGCCGGTCGGTGCGATTGTGCAGGCGCAAACGGGCAATCTTCACTGGCGAATCCAGGGGCACGAACAACAGCAACTCCTGTGCGATGCCGTGACTCGTATGCTCAAAAATCGTGTAGCCCTGTCCGTGTCGGACGACATACGGTTGCGTCTCACGAATCGGCAGCGGCGTCGGCGTCCACACAGTCCCGGTGTCTTCATCGCGCAGATAAATGATTTCGCCCGGCGGGTCGCTCACCGCATCGTTTGACCAGGGCGTCAGGCGATTCTCGCGGCTGTTGACCGACCAGGTGTAACCCGCGCCTGACTCCGTCACCTGGAAACCAAAATCCCGTTCGTTGGCGATCACGTTCGTCCACGGCGCGGGCGTCCACTGCCCTTCATTTAACACGGTGACATGCTCACGCCCTTCCCGCGCGAAGCCGCCGAGACCGTTGAAGAATTGCAGATCGGAGATACTGATTGCCGGCTCCTCCGGGTAAGTGCGCGCAGGCAGGCGCGGCACGAAAGGCGCAGGCGGTCTGGTATCTTCAGCCGGACGCCGCGCGAGTTGTTCTTCGAGCGTGCCGCGTTCGGTGACTAACACGACGCGCGCGACGGTATGCAACAGAATCTTGTCCTCACCCGGCATAATGTCTGCGCGACGCACGTAAACACCACCGGGTTTGTCCTGCAGGGTTTGCATGCCCGTCGAGCGAATCAGCGTCTGAATTTCATCCTGCAACAGCTGCAAATAGCTCGGCGGGTGGTCATTGAGAATCACGAGGTCAATGTGCAGACCTTTGAGCCGCAGGTATTCATGTCCGCGCAGAATCTGTCGCACCATGTCCAGATCATCAGCGTTGCTGATCCGCACCAGCACTATTGGCAGATCGCCACTGATGCCGTACTTCCACAACTCGGCCTGCGTCTTTTTATTCAGCTCGAGGACGCGCGAAAGCGGCCGCAGCGAGTTGTCGGAATACAACACGCGTCCGGCCAGGCGCTGGAACAGGTGCGCTTCGCGCGGTTCAATGTTCAAGTGGCGCATCTCGATCTGTGCCTTCGTCCAGGCAAGGCGTTCGACGCGCTCGAAGATGTTCGGGTCATGATACTTGTCGGCGAGCATCAGGATGTGTTCGCGCGAGTGTGCGACGGCGGTCGAAAAAGTGACGCGCGCCGTCTCGTTCGGCTTCAGACGAATGCGCTGGCGCAGGCTGAAAATGGGGTCGAGGACCGTGCCGACGGTGTTCGACAACGGGCGATCTTCAATCACGGCAAGCGGCGCGCGCGCGTCGTGACCACGCCCGAGAAAACGACTGCGGCTTGTTTCATACTGCACCGCGCCGACGCCGTCGCCTTCGGTGGCAACCGTGTGAACGGCATAGAAGAGCGGGTCAGCCGGCGAACGCGGACGGCGGCGCGCGACGAGCGCATTCTCCTCACCGATAAATTCCGTTTCGATGAAGAGATTGCTGAATGCCGGATGCGCGACATCGGCGGCCGGCGTCGCCAGCACGACTTCGGCGTAACTCGTCAGTTCAATTTCACGCACGCGCGACGAGCGATTGGTCAGCGAAACGCAACGCACTTCGGCATTGTCTTCGGGAGACACAACGATGTCCGTGTGCGTCAGGATGCCCGCATCCTGACGCTTGAAGACCGCGCGCTCTTCCGTAAATGTCACTTCATAACTCTGCGGCGCGCGCGCCGTCGGTTGATAACCGGTTGACCAGATTGCGCCGCTTCTCACGTCGCGCACGTAACAGAAGCTGCCCCAGTTGTCGCGCGTGATGTCTTCGCGCCAGCGGGTGACGGCATCGTTGCCGCACATTGAGGAGCCCGCCCCCGCCGATGTCACCCTGACTGAATACGTGCCGTTTGAAAGCAGCTGCGTGCGCGGCGTCGGCAGGTGCGGCGAATCGTAACTGATGCCGAGTGGCGCGGTCAGCGTGTTGACGATGCGCCCCCCCAGGACTTCTTCGCTGCGGAGCCGCACAATCGGCACATTCTGCGGGATGCGCTCCTGCAACAGCAGCTCCGTCGCCTGGATCAGGGGATCGGCGTGAAAACGCTGCTGCATCACGTCGCCGTGCAGAACATTATCGAGCGCGACGAGGCTCATGCCCTGATGATGCGCCATGAACGAATGGATGACGGCCTGCTTCTGATTCTTCGGCACCCGCTCCGGCGTGTAATCAATCGCCTCGTAAAAACCGTAACGTGCCAGCGCGCCGCTCTGTGCCAGTCGCTCCAGGTTTTGCAGCGCAGCCTGTGGCGCGACCATCGCCGCCAGAACCGTCGCATACGGCGCGACCACCAGATCTTCGCTCAGGCCACGCTTCAAACCGAGACCCGGCACGCCGAACGGCCCGTACTGGTAATTGAACTGCAAATCGCGCGCGTTATAGGCGGATTCGGAAACGCCCCACGGCACGCCGTGTTCGCGCCCGTAAGCGATCTGCCGGGCGACGACGGCTTTGCAGGTCTGGTCAAGCAGCGTCTCGGCGTAATCGCGCGTGACCAGCAGCGGCATCAGATACTCGAACATCGTCGCCGTCCAGGACACCAGCGCGCGCCCCACGCCGTCAAGTTGCGTTAATTGCCTGCCGAGACGAAACCAGTGTTCCTGCGGCGCGTCGCCTTTCGCAATGGCGACCAGACTGGTCAGGCGGGATTCCGAGGCGAGCAGGTCGTAGAAAGAATGATCGCGGCGACCGTCGGAGACATTGTAGCCGATGACAAACATCCTGCGCTCGTCATCGAACAGGTAATGAAAGTCCATCGCTTCGACGATCTCATCGCACGAATGCGCGAGCGCCCCCGTTCGTTGCAGGAGTTGCGTCGTCGCGTGGAAAGCTCTTTCGATCAATGCGGTGAGCGTGTCGAATCCCGTCAGCAGCGCGTCACGTTCGGGTGTTCCGGGTGATGAGAGTTCGGCTGACAGAAATTTGAGTTCGTCGAGCGCCTGCGTGCAGCGTTCGTTGATCTCGCCGACGACCGGAACATGGTCGAATGCCTCGACGATTGTCTGCCAGCTCTCAATCAGCTGCGGTGCGTTACGTTCCATCAGCAGCGTGAGACTGGTGATCAGCCTCGTGTCCCAGGGGATCAGCGTACTGAAGTCGCGCCGCGCCGCGCGCACCTGATTGAGCAACGCCGCGATCCAGAAATGGAACTCCGCGAAACTCTCGGTCGTGTCCTTCCCCTGCTCCTGTTCCAACGCGTGCCCGATGTCTTCAACTTCGCCCGCGCGCGCGGTCAGCTCATAGAAAAATCTGCCCCACTCGTCTGAATTTTCCGGGGCGCCTTTCATCCCCTCGACCAGCCTGACGCAGATCTCGATCTCTTTATTCAACTGCTTGACGGTGACGACCTGCGTCCGCTCTCTGATGGCGCCGATGCGTTTCGCTTCTTCGCGCAGCTGCGTCAGCGTGTCAGTCAGGCCCCGCAGCAAACGCGCGTCGAATAATTTCTGTTCCGACAGCTCGATCGTCGCCTGTTTGACGGCGATCAGATGGGCCGCGAGATTACCACTGTCAACCGTCGAAATGTACTGCGGGACGAGTGGCCGCAGCGTCGTCGTGTCGTACCAGTTGAAGAAGTGTCCCTGAAACTTTTCCAGACCACTGAGCGCCGCAAAAGTCAGCTCAAGACGTTCGACGGTTTCCAGCAGACCGACATAGCCGAAGTCGCGTGCGGCTAAAGTCGAAAGCAGGAGCAGACCGATGTTCGTCGGCGAGGTGCGGTGGGCGATGACCGGGCGCGGATCCTCCTGAAAATTATCGGGCGGCAGCCAGTGGTCCTCGTCGCCGACAAAGGTTTCAAAGAAACGCCAGGTGCGCCGCGCGATCAGACGGATCGTCTTTTGATCTTCGATACTGAATTCACGACTCGATTCCCTGGGCGAACGAACGGCGCGGCTGACGAAGTATCCGAGTTCCGGCGAGGCCGCCCAGGCAATTAAAAACGGGAGTGCGAAGAACAGCGCCTGCGGCCTGAGCAGGCTGACGAGAATCACTACAATGATTGCGAACAGCGTCACGGAATACATCAAACGCCAGAACGCCGCGCGGTCGTGGCGGCTCCCGCTTTCCGCCTGCGCCGCCGTCATCCATTCGAGCAGATGCTTCCCTGAAATCAGTTTGCGGTAAGTGACGCGCGCAATCGCATCAATCATCAACCAGGCCTGGTGCGGCAGAAAGGTGAGCGTCAAGGCGGCCTGTTTCGTGTTCGTCCCGAAATCGCTCCACACATGCCAGAAATGGCTTGTCCACGGCACGCCGCGCGGGTGCAGCAGCATACTCGTCGTGACGTGCGCGTAGACCGGAAAGCTGACCGCGAGGAGGGCGAACAACGTCCACCACAGGGGCGAACCCGGCAGACAGGTCCACGCCGCGACGAGCCACAACAGCAGACCCGGCGCCAGGAGACTGCGGCGCAGGTTGTCGAAAATCTTCCAGCGCGAAAGCAGCGGCAGAGTGTTCCGCACGGGCTTCCCCTCGGCGTTCGGCACACGCGGCAGCAGCCAGCGCGCAATCTGCCAGTCGCCGCGCGTCCAGCGATGCTGACGTTTCGCGTAAGTGTCGTAATGCGCCGGGTGATCATCAAGCAGTTCGATGTCCGAGACGAGTGCCGCGCGGGCATATAACCCCTCAAACAGATCGTGACTGAGCAGCGAGTTTTCCGGGACGCGGTTCTCAAGCGCGAGCTGAAAAGCGTCCACGTCATACAAACCTTTGCCCGTAAAACTTCCTTCGGCAAAAAGATCCTGGTAAACGTCGGACGCGGCGGTGCTGTACGGATCAACGCCCGTGTTGCCGGAAAAGATGCGCGCGAAACGCGAACGCCCGCTGCTCTCCAGCGTGACGCTGACGCGCGGCTGCAGGATGCCGTAACCGCGGACGACGCGCCGCGTGTCCGGGTCAGGCTGAGCGCGGTTGAGCGGGTGCCTGATTGTGGCGACGAGTTTGCGCGCCGCGTCGCGCGGCAGTTGCGTGTCGGAGTCGAGCGTAATGACATAACGAATACTGGCGAGCAGCGCAGTGTCAGCGGCGGTCACCACGAAACTGGTATCCCGTGCGCCGCGCAACAGGCGATTGAACTCTTCCAGCTTTCCGCGCTTGCGCTCCCACGCGATCCATTTGCCTTCCGATTCGTTCCACTGGCGGCAGCGATGAAACAGATAGAAACGTTTCGGCGCGCCAGCGTCTTTCACATAGCGCTCATTCAGTCTTTCGATCCCGTCCAGCGCGGCGTCGAGTAACGCGCCGTCGCCCGGCATCCCTTCCGTCGGCGCGTCGGCAAAGTCGGTAAGCAACGCGAAATAGAACTGTGCGTCCTGATTAGCGAGGTAGTGGATTTCGAGTTTTTCAACCAGTTCAGCCGCGACCGTCTCGCTCGTCAACATCGTCGGCACGACGATCATCGTGCGCGCTTCAATCGGCACTTCCGCATCCGCGTTCATCTTCGGCAGGACGCGCGGCTCGAACGTGTGCGTCACGTCCCAGTTCAGCACGCTGATGGCGAGGTCGGTTGCCGGGATCAACGCGAGCAGAGCGACCGCGATCAGACCTGACGGGGTCGCGCCCGCGCTTTCAGCGTAGAGAACGAGCAGCGTGATAATCAGTCCGGTGAGCAGAAAGAGGGTGCCGAAATAGAAGGGCGTCGGGTGATGGAGAGCCGTCCGCTTCGCGCGTTCGATGATTGAAGGGCGGTACCTGACCTCGTGTTCCAGATCGGCGAGTCCGTCGTCAATCAGATAATAGCCGACGTGCGCGCGCGCCGTGTCAGGCGGGTTACGCTCATGAGCCTGCCTGGCCAGCCCGACGACGCGGTGGGCAACATCAAGTTCATCGGTGCGCGTGCGCCTGGCGATGCGTTCGATCACATGGCGGTAACGGTCGCGCGTCGCAAAGTTCATCTGCGCGTATGCGCCGGCCGGGTCAAGGCCGAGAATCGGTTCGGTGAGGCTGACGCTTTCGACGAAGTGGGGCCAGTCGAGCGCCGAAATCAGCCTCATGCTCGTGATGATGTTGCCGACCGTCACCTGCGCGGCCGCCTGCCGTTGGTGTTCGTACTGGACAATCTGTTCGATGCTGTGACCCTGGCGCTGCACCTCGCGCTCGACCCATTCGATGACCGGGGTTACGTCCGGGTCCTGGTCGCGCAACCGTTGCGTGAGCTGCACGACGAAGGCGCGGCTGATCTGTTTCCGTTTTTCAAGTTGCTGAATGAGGTCGGCGACAGCGGCCCGCTGCTGGGTGTCGGTCGCCGCCAGCAGGCTGTCGGCCAGCCGGTCGGCTTCTTCACGCTCGTCACGCGCCGCCACTACGCGCGCCGTCAGGCGGCGGAGATTTTCGATCAGCGCGAGCCGTAACGTGATCGCCACCGCCCACAGCTCGCCGATGGTCAGCGGCTCCGCCTGCTGATATGCCCGGATGAACCGCCGGAGTGAGTCGCCGTCAAGACGGCTGTCAGTATGCGCGATGAAGGTGAGTGCGATTGAGTAGATTCGCGGGTAGCCCCGCATCTCGCCGGCGACGAGTTTGGGCAGTTCGTAGTAGTAACGCTTCGGCAGGTCTTCACGAATCTGACGGAGCTGCTCTTCGACAATATGGAAATTATCAACCAGCCATTCGGCGGCGGGCGAAATCCCCCGTTCCTGAAAAATCGCTTCGGCGAGCGAGCGGTACGCCGCCACCAGCCGGCGCCCGTTTTCCTCAAAACGCGGCAGCAACAGCCGGCCACGTTGTGGCCTGTCGCTTACCTGATGTTCAGCCGCCAGTGTCGCCGCGTACTGTTCCAGTCGCTCGACACTGAATAACTCTTCACGAATCGGCTCTTCATCAATCCATCTGCCCGACCCTGCAACCGGGCTGTCAGTGCTTGTAATCCTTTTCATTCATCCCCGTCAGATCATCTGACGTTTCCCGTACTCTTGTCACGTCATCTCCAGTTGCAGGATGATACCATTCGGCAGTCTGTTTCTGAATCCGGCGCCTCTCAATTGAGAGTTGCATAACCTGACCTCACTTAAATCTGAGGCTTTGGCCGCAGCCTGAAAACCTGCGGGGCAATCTGCTCGAACAGGATTGCGGCGGCATTACGCACTGAAATTCTTTGGTCAGTGAGTGCATCCGTGAGAATCGGGAGGGCAGATCTGATTGAATCACTTCTGCCCAACAGGCAGACGAGGGCTTTTGCCGCCAGTCTCTGCACCTCGCGATCCTGATCACCCTGCGCTTCCAGCAGAGGCCTCACAGCGCGGAGATCGCCGGTCTCACCGAGCGCCGCTGCTGCCGCCCTGCGGACGCAACAATCCTCGTCCAGCAGGGCTTTGATGAGAGGCTCGACCGCCCGCCTGTCACGGGAATTCCCCAGCTGATCAGCGGCACGCGCTCGACGTGCGAAAGACTCCGAGTCCAGGGCCCGGAGCCTCACCTGAAATCTGAAATTGCGAAGTGGATGTGCTGAGATGTGAAACAGGGCGACGATCTCCTTTACAAAAGGAACAGAGAGTTCTCTGCATCGTCTGACCCTGATTGATGTGCTGATTTCGGCCTGATCAGCAGCCGCGTCCTGTTCGGGTAAGGCAGCGCGGAATGGTTCTGCCTTCTCTATAACCATTGCAGCATCCCGTCTATTTTGCTGCTGACATCGCTTTTGAACTTTTTACTCTGTTCCGGTGTGGGTGGGAACGCCCAGGGCAGAATGACATCTGCGCTCAACAGGCTGTTTACACTGAACCAGTAGGATAAAGTCACCGTGGAATGGCCTTGACGCCTTAAGCGGTAGCCTGCTTCCCAGCTCCCGGTCACTTGCGCGCCCCATGTGGCCGGAGGGTGAAATTCAATTCCCTTCATTTTGCCTGCGTCGTGGCATACGCCACTGATCAGTGTCGCCAGAGTATTTTCAGTCATCATTCACCTCAGTCTGTTCGCGGTGTTTCGGATCATTCAGCCGTCCTGCCTTCGACTATTGGCATTGACGCGTGTGTCTGAGTCCGCCTCTCGCAATCTGCCCAGCCTTTCCTGACCTCGGCATTGGCGGCAGATTGCAATGCCAGCTGTTCCTGCCGCTCGCGCAGCCAGACCTCCCGAACAATTCTGGCCCAGCCCGACAGTGCCGCAGAATTTTCACGCTCTTTGCTCGTCATAGTACCTCTCGGCGATGCGGCCCCTCCTGTGACTGCCCGGGTTCGGGTCTTCGCCCCTCCCGGGAGCCACCGTTTCAGGAATGGTCTCAACATCAATGGCAGCCTCCTGTGGTGAGATCACAATGTCTGATGCCGGTTGTGGATCGGCGATCAAAACCTGAGCTTGTGGAGAATCTCATCAGAGCTGCTCTTCTCGTCCTCTATGGCCTGAAGATGTTCCCGGTACATTTGATTAGTTGTGGCCACCACTCGCTTGAGATTGTCCAGCTGATCCTGAAGCTGATCGTCAAGCGGGCAGGTAATATGAATCTGGTCATCACTCACTGTGGGCAATTGCAATGAGGATACCTGCCTGCTGCGCCCTTCCCGCAGCCGGTTGAAAGTTTCGATCCAGGGGCCTTTGGCATGGCCTGAGAGGCTGAACGTAATAATGAACTGGTCTTTGCCTTCCTTGTTTCTGCCCTCTTTGCGCGGCGGCCTCGATATGCTGTTGCCCGAGATGGTAATGTCGGTGAAATGAACTTCGGTCATGTCTTCGCCTTTCGATGGATGATCAGGGCAGGTGTTGATATCGCGGCAGGTCAGGCGGATGCCCGTCTGCCGCCTTGCGGTGATTTTGCGCCCGCCTGGGACGAACAGGTTTCTGATCCGAGCCTTACCGCCGTGACGGTGCTGCTGAGTCCGCCGTGGCTTCATCACTGATCGTGGCGTTCCCGGTCTCCTGTTTGATCAGGATGATGGCGTGCCGGCAATTATCCCGATTGAGGTAAC
>Ga0070741_10018938_pt1 | contig 11059 bp, 11 predicted proteins | sample Coa_R1_4_FD_66440 | JGI IMG/M metagenome (GOLD analysis project Ga0070741, IMG submission 66440) | Surface soil microbial communities from Centralia Pennsylvania, which are recovering from an underground coalmine fire - Coalmine... | ecosystem: Environmental > Terrestrial > Soil > Unclassified ...
CGCCGTAGCCGTAGCCGTAACTGGATCCTGTGTTTCCCCAGTGGCTCGCTCCTCCGCCTCGAACGGAATAATCGTGCCAACTCAGGGTCGAAGCCCCAAGCGCGGGCACAGCATCTCCGAGCGGCGGAACTACAACACCTCCCGGGTAATGCTGTCCACCGGCGAAATGCGCTCCGCCGCCCGTATGCCCCGTGCGTCCGCGTTGTGCAGCCAGTTGGCCGACGATCGCGCCAACTATAACTGCGCCCATGAGTAGTCGTTTCATAAAGCACTCCTGTTCAACCGTGAGATTCGTGCCAAGGCTCCCACGACGATCCTTCCCGGAGGCGAGTGGCCCAGGTCGGGGAGCGAAGGAACTATCCTCGGACTATTGCGAGGAGCAAGACCGTAACCACTCGAACACGTCCACGACGCCTTGCTGCGAGCGCCAGTAACCAGCCACATACGCTTTCCGACCGACTGAGCAACTGGAGCATGTGGCCGCCAGTCGGCATGTGTTATCGGCATCAGTCAATGTCGGCAGCTCACGTCGGCGCTGATCCCGACCACGCGTCATCGCAGCGGACCGCAAGAGTGAACTATGCCGCTCGCAATCGAGCTGGCGCAGTCGATCCCGCCCTGCTCGCCTTGGGCGATGCAGATGTTCCCGCCCGTCGCGTCTGTCAAGGCGTCCAACAGGCGCTCGGTGTCACGGGTTGAGTAACTGCGCTCACGTAGAGCAACCCTCTCCAGTAGGCCCGCGGTTGCACTTTTCAGCCATGATACGGGCCTTCGTGACCCACCTTCCGCGGAGCGGTCCGATGACAACTGAATCGCGTGGACCCTCGTATCCGAACTCCGTGCCAACTCGAGCAAACGGCCTTTCGAGGTACTCGTCGGATAGAACTGGTCGTGGGCTATGACGATCATGAAGTGTGGGCGGTGAGCTTCCATGAGCCAGACAAAACCTTCCTCCATCGCCTCTCGCAGCGGAGTTCGCGGTCTGACCACGACGAGCTCACGGTTCTGAGGTCTCACAGAAAAGCCGCTCTGGAGTGTGGGCTCCGTGTCGAAACGGGCGACCGCCAACCGAACCCGTGGGCCGAATAATGCCACCAACTGATCACTGATTCTGTTCGCGGCCTGACCTGGCCAGGCGGAACTGCCATCCACGACCAGAACGACGCTCGCCGGCGTTGCCGCACAGTCTGCGTCTATCCGTTCAGGCTTGGCATGCGATTCCAGTCCGTACATTCCAAACACACTCAGGAGCAAGGCGTACATGCTTCTTCTCTCGCTCCTCGCTGCACGGCCAGTACCAACGCCGCTACAGGGTGGATTCCATCAGAGTCGGTGAGGCGCGGCGGTTCAGTTCAATCAGGATCGCGTGGGCTGAGCGCGCTCTCTACCTGAGAAGTCCTCTCGAAACGAAGGCTCGGCAGGGTTGCGGGTGATTCACTGCCCTTGCGCGGTTTCGTCAGCAATGCTCCGGATGAAGCAGATATGCGGTAAGAAGCGCGCGGAACCGCGAGAAACACGTTGGCCAATCTCGCGCCGAACGAGAACTTCTGTTTCGAAGCTTCTTCGAACTGTTTGCGCATCATGTCGTGTTCGGGATCCGACTGCGGAATTTGAGAGAGAATACCCTCCGCTTCCGGCAGCGCCGCTCTGGAGCAATCGGCATCATCCAGCAGGAATTTGAACAGCGCATATCGGTATGCCGTCTCATGCGGCGCGAGGTTTACGGCTTTTGTAAGAAATGTGTGCGCCTTGGCGGCGGTACGGCAGCCGAACGGTATGCGTATGTCCGCCAACCGTTCGTAGGCGATGCCGGTCCAATAACACGCCTCAGCATCACGATCGGCATTACAGCCGACCCCAAACTGGACTGCCGCCTTGCCAAAGTCCGCTTCCTCGAAATATCGCAGCCCGGCCGAAAACTCCGGGCTCGGCTGGACCCCGCTGGCAGCGTGCATCGCCGTGAACATTGCCGCAACAAACAGGCCGGGTTTCATATGCGTCTCACTGTGTCTCCGCTCGCTATCACTTTCCTTAGTTGCACGCCGGCGGCCGACAACATTCCTGCGGGTCACACGTAAGCTCAGCGCCTTTCCGCTCTTGAATCGGCACTGTTATCGGCATCTGACGACGCCATCTGCCGATCTTCATCACATACACACAGGACAACCGACTGAGCAGCCACGCCGCCGAAATGGAATCTCAACTGCCTTCTCGTCACGCAAGGAATGTCACAAGCGACCAGGCTTGTGGCCCTGAAAGAATCGAATGAAGACCCCGCTATTTCGCAGATGGACGAAGAACGCTGCCCTGGACGGTATCTGGGTGGAAGCAGGCGAGAGCAGAATACGGGTAGTCGAGGGGACCGATCAGTCAACTGTAGCCGTCGCCGGGCGCGTGACCATCGGTTCGTCGCCGCCTCTTCGGTCGATACTCCTCGATCTGATCCGTCGGTGCAGAGCGGCGCTGGTGACTATCGATTTATCCGCTGTGTCCTATTTCGATATGTCAGGTATGGCGGTTCTCCTCGAGACTTTGAAGGCTGCTCGTGGACGTTCCGTAAAGCTGTTTGTCACTGGCATGAGCGGCCAGGTCAGAACCCTGGCGGAAGTCGCTCAACTGGATGCGGTGTTTCGTGCGTGGGGTTCGGAAGTGGAGTTCCGTTGACCTTTCTCGCGTAAGTCGGACAAGCCGCGATCGTCGGCGTGGAGGATGTTGGTGCATTGACCATTCAGTTCTGGTCTGTGCTGGGGAAGCTGCCGCGCATGTTGCCGATCGTGGGCACAGGCCGGCGGTGGCGTTCCGTCGTGCAGCAGATGTTCGCCATCGGAGCGAGCGCGCTTCCCATGTCGGGCGCCATGGCCCTCTGCACGGGGTTCATATTGGCGCTGCAGAGTGCGGCCGAGTTACGAAGGTTCGGCGCTCTGGAGATGGTAGTTGACCTGGTTGCAATCGGCTTCACGCGGGAATTGGGACCGCTGATCACTGCATTGAGTGTGAGCGGCCGGTCCGCGTCGGCTATATCGGCGGAGATCGGAACCATGGTTGTTACCGAAGAGATCGACGCGCTCCGCGTCATGGGGCTCGATCCGGTCGAATTCACCTTGGCGCCAAAGTATCTGGCGGCGTTGATCACGCTGCCGTGTCTCACCGTCCTGAGCACGTTCTGCGGGATCTTCGCCGGGTACCTGTTCCTGGCCTTCAGCATGGATATAAGTCTGCGAATTTACCTCCAGGCGGTCGCCGAAGCGGTCCTTCTGCGCGACGTTGCGTTCATGCTGGTCAAGAGTCTGGTGTTCGCCACCATCATTGTCCACGTTGGCTGCCTGGAGGGCCTCCGGGTCCGCGGCGGTCCGGAAGCGGTAGGGCATTCGACCACGGCCGCCGTGGTGAAGTCGACCTTCCTGGTGATTTTCGCGGACTTGCTGGCGACCGCAATCTTCTATTTGATGGGCTGGAGTTCGGTCCGATGATCAATTCTGACATAGCAAAAACCGATGACGCCGTGATCTCGATCCGGGGCGTATCTATGTCCTATGGCGCCCGGCGGGTGCTGGATCGGGTCGACCTGAATGTCCATCGCGGCGAAATTCTGGTCCTGCTCGGGGGCAGCGGTTCCGGCAAGAGCACTTTGCTGAAGCACGTGCTTGGACTGGTGCGGCCTGAGACCGGCAGCATCACCGTCAACGGCGTGGACATCACATGCTGCTCGCCATCGGAGCTGGGCGCGGTTCGCCGGCGAATCGGTGTCGCCTTTCAGGCGGCCGCACTCTTCAATTCCCTTTCCGTCGAGGAGAATGTCGCCCTGCCGCTGCGGGAATTGACGCGGCTGGCGGACTCGACCATCAAGCTGATGGTCTGGATGAAACTGACGGCGGTCGGCCTGGCGGATGCCGGCTCGCTTTATCCGCCCGAACTCTCTGGAGGAATGCGGAAACGTGCAGCCGTAGCCCGGGCGATGGCGCTGGATCCGGAAATCCTGATCCTCGACGAGCCTTCCGCCGGACTCGACCCGATCGTCTCGGCTGGCCTGGATGAGCTGATCCTTTTCCTGAAACGCTCTCTTGGTGTGACCATTCTCGTCGTCACGCACGAACTGGAAAGTGCTTTTCGCATCGCCGACCGCATAGCCATGCTCTACCGGGGCCGCCTCATCGCCGTGGACACGAAAGAGCAATTCGCCGGCAATCCGAATCCGCGCATCCGGCCGTTCCTGGACCGCCAACCTGACGCAGCGCCGGGAGTAGCGGCCGAAGAATTCATCGCTTCCTATTTACGGGGTTAAGGAATGACTACTGAAATAAAGGTTGGCTCGTTCGTAATTGCCAGTGTGCTGGTCCTCGGCTCGGGGACATATTTCCTCCGCACCACGCAAACCGTACGCGGGCAGGTGCCTTACACAACGCACTTGCGCAATGCCGGTGGCCTCGCGGCAGGGGCCGCTGTGCTGTTCGGTGGTATTAAGGTGGGCCAGGTTACGGCGGTGCGGCCGTGGGCTGAAGATCCGACTCACATTGAAATCGCGTTTGCCGTAACGTCCGGAACTCCGGTGAACCAGAAGTCGACGGCACGGGTCGGTACCCTGAGCCTTATGACCACTCCGGCCCTCATGATCACGACGGGATGTAATCAAGCCGCCCGCCTGAGTGGCGGCGCCGTCGTCCCGTCCACAGAGACTCTCAGCCTGGAAGAGATCGAGGGAACCGTTGCGAAGGTGGCGGAATCGGCAAACGCCCTCATGGCCGAGCTGCGGACAGAGATCCCGGGCCTTACGGGCGAGGCCCGCACGTTGCTGGGCAATCTGAACCAGATGAGCGGCGCGCAGAATCAGAAGAAAGTCGAGCAAATCCTCGCCAATCTCAACACCGTGTTGGAGCGGGAGTCCCCGAAGATCGCGCGGATCACGGATCAGATTTCCGAGTTGGCGAAACATGCCGACTCCGTGGTCGATTCCGTGGAACCGGTGGTCAACCATGTTGACCAGGCTGTGGTCAACGTCGACAAGACGGTAACTGCGATTCGGGAGCCGCTCACGAAGGACCTGGCCGAATTGGAAAGTACGCTTCAGGCCGCCCACGCTGTCCTCGCGGACGTCCAAAATGTCATGGGTTCCAACGAAGACGATATTGGCGAGACCGTTCGGAACCTGCGTTCCGCGTCCGAGAACGTCCGCGTCATGAGTGAGTCGCTCAAGCAGCGTCCATGGAGCCTGATTCGAACCAAGCAGCCCGCCGACCGGAGGATACCGCAATGAAAAAGTTTGCAGCCGCGTTAATAGCAGCAGTCGTGCTGGCCGGCTGTGGGAGCGTTCGTTACCCCACAACCTATGTCCTGAACTTCCCGCCGCCGGCACTGCCGGTGGACAAATCCGCCGGCGCTCTAGGGCCAGTCGAGATCCGTGAACTCCGATGTCCGGAATACCTCTGCGAGGGCCGCATCGTCTATCGTCCGAGTCCGGAAGAGGTCGGATTCTACGAATACCATCGCTGGGCGATGAATCCGCGCCAGGCTATCACGCAATACCTCGAGGACAGCCTTCGGGCGCAATCGCTTTTTAAGAGCGTGACCGTCCGCCAGCGTGATGCGGAAACGGCGTATGTACTCAGCGGCAACATAGAAAAGTTGGAGGAAGTGGACATGGGCCGCGACGTCCGCACCGTTTGCACGATTTCGGCGCAACTCGTGGATACCCGAACCAGATCTGTCGTCTGGAGCCACACGGCATCGAAATCGGTTGCAGTGGAGAAGCGGGACATGGCCGGGATAGTCAGCAGCCTCTCGGCCAGCGCTCGGACGGCAGCCGATCGCCTGCTTAAGTCGATGATGCAGGAACTGCCGGCACCAATTGCACAGCTACCTGCGGATCGACGACTCAGGCCTTGACGAGCAGGCGACTTCGCCAGGTCAGATCTCTTCCGGTACTGTAAATGGCGCGCGGTATCCCCGGTCGCCGTCGCGCAGGAGCCTGTTCGCCTCGTCGTCGCCAACCACCTGTTCTGTCCTAGGATCGAATTCGAGGATCCGCCGCAGCCGGTATGACGCGTTCGCCAGGTGCACCAACGTGCAGGAAATGTGCCCTTCCTGAATCGGCGCGTTCAGGTCCTCCGTCTTCCGGCTGCGCACACAATCGATGAAGTTCGCGAAGTGATTGCCACGGCCATGGCCATGAGACCCGGGCTTGCCATCATTGCTTTGAAAGATCTCATAGCTCGACGCGTCTTCATCGCCCGCCGCAAGGTATCCTTTGGAGCCATAGAATATGTTACCGATGCTGTTGTGACGGCCGACAAAGCGCTTGATTCCGGTGGTCAGGCTTCCGCGTCCGATTCCGGCTTCGCTATTGGTGATCCAGTGGCGAACCTCAAACTCCAGCATCTTATGTTTGCCGTCCGGCAGATCGAAGTCGAAGGCACAATTTAGCGTGTTGGGCGTCTGCTGATCGTCATCAAACATGAAGTGCCCGCCGATGGCGGCGATACGGTTGGGGAAACGGACGCCTAACCCCCAGCGCGCAACGTCGATCTGGTGAATGCCCTGATTCCCTAAATCCCCGTTGCCCGTATCCCAATTCCAATGCCACTTGTAATGGAAGCGGTTTCGGGTAAAAGGCTTCAGAGGAGCAGGTCCCGTCCAGAGGTCATAGTTGACGCCGGCGGGCACAGCTTCCTCCGGTGCATGCCCGATCGTGTCGCGCCACTTGTAACAGAGTCCTCGGGCCATATACACGTCGCCAAGCTCGCCATGTTGAAGTTTTTGGACGGCCTCCTGGATCGCGGGCGCAGAACGGGTCTGGGTGCCATGCTGAACTATGCGCTGGTATTTTTCGGCCGCGCGAACCAGTTGCCTGCCTTCCCAGAGATTGTGGCAGCAGGGCTTCTCGACATACACGTCCTTGCCTGCCTGGCACGACCAGATGGCCATCAGCGCGTGCCATTGATTCGGCGTGGCGATAGAGATCGCATCGATTGATCGATCCTCCAACAGCTTGCGCACATCCACGTACGTCTGCGGTTTGCCGCCCAGTTCCCCCCGGCGCTTGCGCAGCAGGTTCTCGTCGACGTCGCAAAGCGCTGTAATCTCGACGTTCGGTACGCGCGAGAATCCATAAATGTGATCCTCGCCGCGGCCGTTTAGGCCGCAGATCGCCAGTCTGACACGATCGTTCGCGCCCAAAGCTCGGCTGGCCTGGGCCGCGAGCGCGAAGCCGGTTGTTTGCGTCGCGATGTTCAGAACCTTTCGGCGGCTAACGTCCGATTCCATTTTGATTCCTCTTTTCGTTCTCTGCGTATTCCGTATAGGCTTGCGCCACGCTTGCCTCGCGAACATCGCCATCATGTATGAAGACGCGGTACCGCAGCGTGAGCGATCCGTCCGCGGGGATGAGGTAGCTGCCGTCCTGATGCCGATCATGCAGAAATGTTCTGAGTCCGAACGGATTGACGGACAGCAGGCCATAATGGCGGGCATGCCAGTATGCCGGGTGGGGCTGGTTTCGCGGACTATCGAAAATGGCAACGCCGACACTCTCGCCAGCGACGTCGCCATGGTAATCGACCCAATCCGCGCGCCTGCCCCAAATCGCCTTTTCGCCGGTAGCCCCGGCTGAATTGATCATGTGAGCTGCGGGCGGCTCCAGCGCTTTCACGAGGCGGATCGCGAAGGTCCCTTCCTTGGTGTCGCCTATCTTCAGGGGTCCATGATCGGCGTGAAGGGTAAACTCGCAATCGATTATCCTGAGATGTCCATCCCCGATGAAGCTGTAGGCCTGGGTCTCGGTACCGATGACGGTTCCGTTGGATGTCGTCAGGTTGAATCCGGCCCGGAGAGTACCTGCATCGGCGCGGCCGCGAGTTGTGTCAAGCTGCCGGAACACAGTCCGGCCGAACGTGGATACCGGGTGGCGGCTCCATCGGGCGAACTCCGCCTCTCCCCAGAAATCGTACCCATTGATATCGCCATGGCCGAAATACATCGCGCGTTGGTGCGGCTCGTCATGGTCCTCGCCCGCTATGTCGGCCATTGGAAAGGCGCGTGTGACTAGCGTTCCCCGGGCGCTCCGCAACGGAGACATGTACGGCTTCGCGGCGGCCGTACCGAAGTAGTAGGTGGTAAAGGGACGTCCGCCGATCAGAACATCGATCCGATCTCCTGCACGCCTGAGTTCCACAGGCTCCGGGCTGCAGGGCAAGGACAAGCTCAGACTGAACAGAGCGAAAGCTAACGCGCGTCCCATGTTGTATCGGCGTGACTTATCGAATCACGCGCACTCTGTCGTCGGCGAGCCTGTCTGCGGATATCGGCTCGTCCATCCAGCGCTCTTGGCTATGCGTGCTTCTCGTGGCATAGATCGGTTTCCCCTGAGATTCGTAATAGGTGCGGCATAGAATCTCGGCCACCAATCCCAGACAAAGGATCACGACGCCGCCGAGTACCAGCGCGGTTGCGGCAACCAGCAGCGATCCAGAGTCCATGATCGGATGCCGGCCGAACAACTTATTGACGAACAGGCCGAAGCCGATCAAACCGCCGAGACCGGTCGCCAGCAGTCCGATAGGACCGAAGAAGTGCAACGGCCTGGTTGAGTAATCCAGCAGGAACTTGGTGCTGAGAAGGTCGAGGAATACGCGAAAAGTCCGTGAGATTCCATAGTTCGATTTGCCGTTCTGGCGCGGCGGATTGTTGATGGGGATCTCCGTGATTCGCGCTCCGTACCAGGCGGCGAGCGCAGGCACAAAGCGATGGAGTTCGCCATACAGCCGAAGGCTTTTCACGGTTTCCCGGCGATAGGCCTTAAAGGTCGTGCCGAAATCGTGCGGAGGGACTCCGGAGAGTTTCGCCATCAACCAGTTCGCGATACGGCTGGGCAACCGGCGTGAGAGCCACCCGTCGCGCCGTTGGGCTCGCCATCCGCTGACGATGTCGTAACCCTCCTCCATTTTGGCGATGAAAGCAGGGATCTCTTCGGGATCGTGCTGCAGATCGCCGTCCATGGAGATGATAATTTCACCTCGCGCTGCATCGAAGCCCGCCTGCAGTGCAGGGGTTTGCCCGAAATTCCGGCGCAAGGTGACCACCTGCACGCGCGTGTCGGTCTCGGAGATGGCGTGTAACGCTACAGGTGTGTCGTCACTACTTCCATCGTCCACCAGGACGATCTCGTAAAGTTCGCCCAGATCCTGCATGACCTGGCTCAAGCGCACGTATAGGGGTGTGACGTTCGCTGCTTCGTTGTACAGCGGCACGACAATGGAAAACCTCGGCCTTCTATTCATCTCACCGATCTCCTTGTCTGGAGCGCTCCGCATCGGTTGCGTGCGCCCCCATTCAATCCTTCTAGCTGCGCATAACTGATCAGTTGAATACCGCGATCGGCTACAACCTTCTTCACGACAGGCGCGGTGAGCGCACTTACTTCAATCTCGCGCTGCCCTAACAATCGGGTGCCGCTGTTTACCAGGTCCGAATCCACGTACCCCGGATGGCACATCAGCTCACTGACACCTTCCGGCAGGTTTGCCAGAATATCCAGCACGCTTCGCAGGCGCAAAAACCCGGTATGACTAAGACCACGAAAATGAGATGGGAACAGCAACCCGGCTTTCGCCAGTTTTGGCGCAAAGCGGTGGGCAAATCCGGAAACCGCCCGCCAGACCAGACATTGTTTGATCGCCGCGGGCTGCGAATGCGCGTCGCGGAACAGACCTGCCAGATCAGGCGCGACCTCTCGGGGGCAGCGAATGGCGGGAATCGAAAACTCGGCGGCCAGCCGGATTACAATCTCCGATACGCCGGGCATCAGGTGCACGTGCTTGTGCCCGTCCAGGTGGGTGGGCCGAATACCGGCTTTGCAGACCTTACGGACCTGTTCCCGAAGCTCTGTTTCGATTTCCCGCAGGCTCACCTGGCGCGCGACGAGGGCCCGCAGCAAACGGGCCGGAGTCCACCGCAAGCGCCCATCTGCATTGACGAGGCTGGGGATGTTCGCGGCCGGTGATACCGGCCGGACGGACGTCAGGTTCAAGTGCACGCCTATGCCCAAATCCGGCACACAGGCGCTCTTGAATACTGCGGAGTGGAAGGCCGCGCCGGTAGCCATGAGGGTCGCGCTGGTAACGATGCCCTCGTCGTGCGCATGGAGAATTCCCCGATTCACCGCCTCGGTGAGGCCAAAATCGTCCGCATTGACAATAAGCTGTTTCATGGCAGCCTTCCTCGCAGGCTCATTAGCTCCGCCACTTCTTCCTTGCGGTAAATGCGCGCGGCGTCCGCTCCGCCGATCTGAACCGTCCGTATTGGTCGCTGGCGGGACTCGATACTCTGAACGAGCGCGGAATTCTCGAAGTACGTTCGTCCGTCCTGCAACACCAGGAAGGCGGAATCCATCGCTCCGGGCGTCTTTGTGCTATCGGAAAGATCGAAGTAATTCAGATCGTCCCGCCCGTACTTGTGGAAGTAATATCGAAAGACAGGGCCGCCCTCGCTTCCCACACTCACACCATACGGAGCTTCCTGGGCGATGTGTTCGCTGGCAGCCCGCACGCCCATGTCATTCATTTCGTCGTGCGGGAAGTAGTAACCCGTACGCCCGAATCCGAACGCATTCAGGTAGAGCGAGTAATAAGGGCAACTGGCCGCGGCGGCGCCGGCGGGATATACGATAAACATCAACGCGAACGCCGCGGCTGAAGCGGCCGCCAGCCGCGGGGTCAGGCGCGGTCGAGCCACCACGGACAGCCACGACCAGATTCGGACGATGCCAATGGCAGCGATGATATATACACCCGGCATCCAGGCGAGCATGTAGCGCAACCACTTCGGACCGGCCAGCGAAAACGGGACGATCCACGATACGAACATGAAGAGCGCGAAGGAATAGCCGGGCTCTCGGCGGCGTTTCCAGGCTTCGATAAGCCCCACGAGGAGACAGGCCAGAATGGGAATCGGCGTTTTGAGCACGAATAATAGAAGGTAGAAATACCTGGGCATACCGCTGGCGCCCGCCGCATCCTCGCGGTAGAGATGGCCCATTACCAGATAGCCGTGGTGAGTGATGCTGCTCCCC
>Ga0070741_10018939_pt1 | contig 11059 bp, 7 predicted proteins | sample Coa_R1_4_FD_66440 | JGI IMG/M metagenome (GOLD analysis project Ga0070741, IMG submission 66440) | Surface soil microbial communities from Centralia Pennsylvania, which are recovering from an underground coalmine fire - Coalmine... | ecosystem: Environmental > Terrestrial > Soil > Unclassified ...
GGCGCATGGCCCTTTGCCGAAATAAACAGTCTTGCCGCGAAAATCGCGTCCGAATTGTGAAACGTAAGCATCATCGCAATTCAAAAACGCAATGCCATCGGCAGGAAGTGCCGCTACCAGCTCGTATTTCGCCCTGGCGATGCCGGCAATACCGTCAGGAAAATTCTCTGTATGCGCGTTGCCTACATTTATCACGACGCCCCAGTTAGGAGAGGCGATCTGAGCCAGAGCGGTAATCTCTCCCGCGTTGGACATGCCCATTTCTATCACAGCCACATCATGATCCGGCTCAAGGCGAAGCAGTTGCAGCGGCAGGCCGTATCCGTTATTGAGATTGCCCTGTGATTTGAGCACGTGGAATTTTGCGGAGAGCACCGTGGCAATGGCTTCCTTGGTCGTCGTCTTGCCTGCGCTTCCCGTCACGCCAACCACGCGCTTCCCCCAGTGTCTGCGGACAGCGGCAGCCAGCATCTGCAATGCCGTCAAAGGCTCGTCCACGATGATCAGGCTTCGCTGACGCGCAGTCTCCGGCAATTCGCGGACTTTGCTTTTTGAGACTACTGCCGCGCATGCGCCGCGCTCAAAAGCTGCGGCCACAAAATCATGAGCATCAAAGCGCTCGCCCCGCACAGCAAAAAACAGATCGCCTGCCTGCAATGTGCGCGAATCAATGGAATAGCCGGTGGCCTGTTTCTCGGCAGATCCGTGCAGTGTTCCGCCCGTCCACCGGGCAATCTGATCGAGCGTCAGCTTCATTGCTTCACTCCCGTCTGCGCCAGCGCCCGCATGGCTTGAGAAGCCACTCCAGCATCATCGAACGGAATCACGCGGTCGCGCAGCGTCTGCGTCTTCTCATGGCCCTTTCCTGCGAGCAGAACAATGTCTCCCGGCCTTGCCTGTTCCACCGCAATCTGAATTGCCTTCGCGCGATCAGCTTCCGTAACAAATTCGGCTCCGGTTGCTTCCAACCCCGGCAGAACATCGCGCAGAATCGCTTCCGGCTCTTCACTGCGCGGATTGTCCGACGTGAGCACAACAAAATCACTTCCTTCACCTGCAGCGCGCCCCATCAGCGGACGCTTGGTGCGGTCGCGGTCTCCGCCGCAGCCAAAGAGCGTGATGACGCGGCCCTTCGCCGGTTTCACAAACTCGCGCGCCAGCGCAATCAGATTTCGCAGAGCGTCATCGGTGTGCGCGTAGTCTACGATCACAATGAATGGCTGGCCTTCATTGACAGTCTGGAAGCGTCCCGGCACACACTCAAGCGATGCTGCCCCTGCCGCAATTTCTTGCAGACCCAATCCACGCGCATACGCCGCAGCCGAGGCCGCCAGAAGGTTATAAACATTCACCTTTCCCGTAAGCCGCGTATCGATCGGAATGTTCCCGCTCGGCGCAACTAACAAAAACTGCATGCCGCCTGCGGAGATGCTGACTTTTTCAGCCCGGAATTCCCCGGTTCCCAGGCCATACGAAAAAATCTCTGATCCTGCTTCACGCGCTTTGATCGCCAGCTCCGCGCCGTAAACGTCCTCGACATTGATGACCGAGACACGAGGCACGACGCCGTTCGATCCATCAAAAAGCATCTTCTTGGCCGCGAAATATCGCTCCATCGAGCCGTGATAATCGAGGTGGTCGCGGGTCAGATTCGTGAAAATGGCAACATCAAACGGAAGTGACCACACGCGTCCCTGCTCCAGCGCATGCGAGGAGACTTCCATCACTGCCTCGCCCGCTCCCGCGCTTACTCCCTTCCCAAAGAGCTCCAGCAGATCGCGCGATTCCGGCGTTGTGTGCGGCGATTCCACCACTGCGCCTGCAACGTGATATTCAATCGTCCCCACCAGTACCGTTTTGCGTCCGGCATGGTTCAGCATCGCATCCAGCAGAAACGCTGTTGTGGTCTTGCCGTTGGTTCCGGTCACGCCACTGAGGATCAGCTTCTTTTCCGGATGGTCATAGAAATTCGCTGAAATAGCAGCAAGCGCGCTCCGTCCATGGGCTACTTCGATCAGCGCTATTTGTGGATGCTGCCGCGCAGCCTCCTGAAAGGCCATCGCCGAATCCGTCACAATCGCAACGGCGCCACGCTCAATGGCGGAAGCAATATAGCGGTTGCCGTCCGTTGTGCCGCCCTGCATGGCGAGAAACAGCGATCCAGGCTTAATCCGGCGAGAGTCGTACTCGATGGCGGCAATGTCCACACCAGGACCGCTGCGCCGCACCAGGCCGACTCCGCGCAAAACATCATCAATGTGCATAGGAACTTTTTTGATTGTAAGGCTCAGCGGGTAAAGCGGACTACAATCTCTGTGCCTGCAGGAACCATCGTTCCCGCCGCCGGGGCCTGCTCACGCGCGATGCCCGTACCGAGCACCTGCACACCCAGCCCTGCTGATCCGGCGCGCTCGACAGCATCACGCACCGACTGCCCCACCAGAGAAGGAACAGCCACTTTCTTCGCAGCATTCACGATGACGGAGCCGTTCACTACCGGCGCAGGTGGAGCTGTTGGCATAGACGGTGGTGACTCAGCCTCTGGCGCGGGTTTCGGCGCAATCGTTTCCGCCATTGCAACCGTGGATGATACCGGGTGATTCACTGGCTCCGAGGATTTTTCAACAGTTTGTGTTGTTTCATTTTTCGCCACCGGGGCCGCCTGCCCTTGATTTGCCTGTGGCGCGCGCAGCGGATCATCCGCCGGAAGGTCATTCACCTCGGCGAAAAGTGAATTTAAATCGGCATCGTTCTGCTCAGGTTGATCTTCCTCCACAGCCGGAGTCTGGTTCTTTGCAAGCTCTGCCTGCGGCTTCATCTCCTGGTCGTGAGGAACACCCAGATACTCAAGAATCTGTTGCGCCAGTTCCTGAAAAACAGGCGCGCTGGCCTGCGCCCCAAAATGCATACTGTGGTCCGGCGAGTCCATTACTATGGCAACGGTGATGGCCGGATTGTTCACGGGAGCAAATCCTACAAAAGAGGCAACAAACTTTGTCTTGGAGTAGGTATGCGTTGCCGGATCGATCTTCTGCGCCGTTCCCGTTTTCCCCGCAGCGCTGTATCCATTCAGATGGACCGCCTGATGTGCCGTGCCGATGAGAACAACATCCTGCATCATCTTGCGCATTTCGGCTGCTGTCATCTCCGAAATCACCCGATGCGCGCCCTCGGGCAGCGGGCTTGGCAATTCGCTCTCAGGATGAAAGGCCGCTGGCAGCAGTTTAGGATCGCCCTTCATCAGGTCGGTGCTCTTCAACAAAATGTGCGGAGGCAAATACACGCCGCCATTGGCAATGGTGGAAACCATCGAAACTATCTGAATAGGCGTGACAGCAATTTCCTGTCCCATAGGAACTGCGCCCATCGTAGATGGCCCCCAGTGTTTTAACGGCTCCAGCAGTCCTCGCGTCTCTGCAGGAAGCTCAATACCGGTGCGATCTCCAAATCCAAATGCGCGAATGTATTTGAAGAGGCGATCCTGCCCCAGACGCTGGCCTACACGAATAGCGCAGACATTGCTCGAAACCGCCAGTGCCTTCCATGCCGGGATCAATCCAAAATGATCTCCCGGAGCATCGTGCACGGTGTGGCCGGCAATGTTGATCTGCCCGCCGCCGCAATCCACGATGGTGTCGGGAGTGATGGCCTTTTCTTCCAGCGCTGCCGCATAGGTCACCGGCTTAAAGGTCGAGCCCGGCTCGTAGACATCGCTTACCGCATGATCGCGCAGCAGGCTGGTCGTCGCATGGCGAAAATCATTTGGATTAAACGTGGGCCGAATCGCCAGCGCCAGAATCTGTCCTGTGTGCGGATCCTGCACTACGATAGTTCCGTTCTGCGCGTGCGTCCTCTCCATGTTGCGCTCCAGCGCCTGCTCCGCCATGAACTGAATGTTGGCGTCGAGCGTAAGGACCAGGTTTTCGCCAGGAAGCGGCTCGCGCTCCACGCTCCCCAGCACATGCCGGCGAGCATCGAGAGCGGTCAGCATGCGGCCGGGAGTGCCGTGCAGATCTTCGTCAAAGTTCAGCTCAAGCCCGCCCAACCCGTTGTCATCCAGGCCGACATAACCCAGTACTTCCGAGGCCATCTGGTTATCGGGATAAAAGCGCTTGAACTCCTTCTGAACATATACTCCCTTCAGATTGAGCGCTTTTACTTTGGCGACGATGTCCGGGTCCTGCTTGCGCGCAACCCAGGCAAAGTTTCGCGATGCATTGAATCGCGCCAGAATCTGCTGTGCTGATGTGAAGGAGTCGGTCGGATCAACATGGACGACCTTTGCCAGAGCTGCCGCCGTTGCCGGCCTGGCATCGCCGATCTCCGACGGCACTGCATAGATCGAATCAGACAGCACCGTCATTGCCAGCTCGTGCAGGTTGCGGTCATAGAGCATGCCGCGCCGGGGAGCTACTTCAAAAGTACGCTGCTGCTGTTTGGCTGCGCGCTCTACGAACTCATGGTGTCGAAAGACCTGCAGCCATACGAGACGAAAGCCGATCAATCCTGCCCAGACAGCAAATGCGGCAATGAGGTAGATCACACGCATGCGGCGCATCGGGGTGATTACACCCGTCTGCGCCGTCTGTGTGCTTTGAGATGCTGAGTTTGTTTCGGGATGGAATGAAAACCGCTTCACCGCGCTACCTTCCGGCAGAATACGAAAAATCTGGCCTAGCGGAGGGGGGCCGCAGGCGTCATCTTTGCCATTACCGGGCCATTCTGGTCCAGGCTTGCATCCGGGCGCACTACTTGTCCGGGCTGCGGAGCATCGAGCCCAAGCTGACGGGCCATGCGATCAATGCGGGCCGGGTCAGCCAGCTGTGCTTCGGTCAGACGAAGCTGGCGGTTCTGCTCCTCAAGCTGCGTGAGCTGCTGCTTTTCTGATTCCACACGGTAGCCGTATTCGATAGATGAGAAATGCTGCCAGCCATAGACCATCACCAGCGCAAACAGCACAGCCATTGCGCAGGCAAAGGTGCGCATCTCGCGCACACGCTGCGGATCGGCAGCCTTGACCAGCCGCGAATTGTCAAAACGCTTTACGAAGAAGACTTCCGGCGTGGGGCCCCGGCGCGCGCGCTGCTGCTGCGCAAACAGGGACAGGTTTCGCTCGGCCGCGATTGCTTCTGCGCTTTGGCGGGGGGCCGTTATGATTCCATTGGTTGCGATTACCTGCGTTGCCATCTTCTCTTCTCCAGACTGCTCACTTCTAATTTCACCTACACAAAACTGCCGTCATCCTGAGCGGAGCGAAGGACCTGCTTTTCTCCTTCCCATCGCTTAATCTCCTCAAACGACCGGGCCTGGGCCGCTATTTCTGAGGAGGGACTTACGGAATGTCGTCTTACTTTCGCCTTGTTTACAACGGTGGGACGACCCCGGCCCGATCCTTTCAGGGCTCACTTGTCAGATCCAGGGATCAGTAATTTTTCTCTGTGCCCTGCGCCCTGAGCGCTGTGCCCTTTTTCTTCTCCGCCGCCCGCAGCTTCGCGCTGCGTGCCCGCGGATTGCGATCCGTCTCCTCCGCTTCAGCCATCACCGGCTTCCGCGTCAGCACTTCATAAATTTCCTGCCGCGCGCCTTCGCGCAGCGCATCTTTTGCCCGCCGGTCTTCAAGAGAATGAAAGCTGATCACCACCAGCCTTCCTCCCGGCTTCAGCAACCGGGGCGCCGCGTCCAGCAGCGTGTCTATCTCGTCCAACTCAGCGTTGACGTAAATTCGGAGGGCCTGAAAGGTCCGTGTCGCAGGATGGATTCGCTCTGATTTCATCGCCGGGGCCGCAGCCGAAATGACTCGGGCAAGTTGTGCCGTCGTCGTAATCGGCCGGGCCCTGACAATGGCTCTGGCGATTCTCCGCGACCTCCTTTCCTCTCCGAATTCGTAAATCAGATCGGCAAGTTCTTTTTCACCGGCCTGGTTTACCACCTGTTCGGCGGTCAGGCCCTGGCGCGGATTCATCCGCATTTCCAAAGGCCCCTCCGCCTGAAAACTAAATCCTCTGTGCGCCTCGTCGAACTGCATCGAGCTGACTCCGAAATCGGCCAGCAGCCCGTCTAAACTCTCCGGCTCGATCAACTTCTCCGCCTGCGAGAACTCGACATCGTGCAGGACCACTTCCGGCATCGCCGGACCAAGCGTCTCGCGCAGAGCATCCAGCCGCTCCCGCGCCAGCGCCATCGCTTCGGGATCACGGTCGAAGGCGATCAGCCTGCCTCGCGGACCGATCTGCCGGGCTATCGCCGTCGAATGCCCCGCAAGTCCGAGCGTGGCGTCACAGTACGTGCCGCCCGGTCGCACATTCAGGTATCGGATCGCTTCTTTTAAAAGAACCGGCACATGCCGCTCACGTTCCGTCATGTGCTACCCCCTTGGGGGCTTACTTAGAGCCCAAAAGCTGCCAATTCCTTTTCATCTTCAGGCGTCAGCGGGGCCGCTTCGAGGTTCCGCTTAAAGTCCTCATGGTTCGCGACCGTAAGGTAGTTCTGCATGCCGAAGACAACCACTTCCGTCATCAGGTTTGCCGATTCCCGCAGAATCTGCGGCAAAAGCAACCTGCCCTGTTGATCAATCTCCACTGTCTGGCCGTAATAGTTCACCCGGTCCATCAATTTCTTCTTTGCCGGGTGGAAACTTGGAATCGCGGCCAGTTTTTCCTCGATCTTTTCCCATTCCCGCAGCGGATAAATTTCAGCAACCTTGCCGTCTTTGCTCGTGATGTAGAAGAGCGATCCGTAGTTCTCCGTCAGTGGGCGCTTGAATTCCACAGGAAGTTTTAATCTCCCTTTTTCATCAACGCGCGCTGGATGATTTCCACGAAACATCGCTTCTCTATCGCTTCATCGGCCAAAATCGGTCGTAAATCTACTAAAAATAGTTCTCAAAGACCATTTTTAGCCACTAAGTCCCACCGACATCGTAACGCAGTAGATGCCGTGGTCAAAGTTACTTTTGCTGTGGAGATTCGAGAAATTCAGGTGGTGATAAAGAGTGGGTGTTTCAATCCTGACAAACCCCAATTAATTGGGTTCGAATATCATGTCACTACCAGATAACGTGTTTATTGATTTGATTCCAGAGCTTACTTCCGTACTTGCCAGATTTCCTCAGTCACGCTAGGCATTTTTGCCTATTCTTCGCCTATTCACTCGCGTGGCGCCTTCGATGGCGCTCACGCAATGTTCGCTGAACATAAAAAATCAGATACACCACAACAAGCACATTCACCAGAATGAGACCGCCTTTGACCCAGCTTGGACGGCGCAGAATTTCAAAAAACTCCCAGGGAAGAAAGGACGCTGTGAGAATCAGGGTGAGGTATTCTGCCCAGGTTTTTTCCAGCACCAGCCCGGTTCCTTCAACAAAATCAAGCCCCGCATAGCAGAAGATGGCAATGCTGATCTGCTTCATGCGGTGCGCATCGATCAACGCAGCCTTATCCAGCACCAGGTTGACGAACCTGCTTTCCGGATCGAAGTGCAGATCAATCACCCACTTCGTCAGCATGTCCACAATGTCTCGATGAACGAGCTTAAGCGCGCCAATACCCAGCAAAATGAAGAGAATGCCTTTAAGCAGCTTGAAGCCGCCGATGACAAGGATCCAGCGATCATGCGGGCGATGGGCCGTCTTCGTCGATACTGCCTGGAAATCCTGCACTCGCGACATAGATTACGGGTTACCCACGCGCCGTAGTTCCATCATAGTTGGTCGTTTATTCACATGTCCCGCAGCAGGTCGCAGCAATTTTGAGGGGATTAACGGACCATTGCGCTCGCCCGCGAAATCCGTTTGAGATACGGGGACAGTTTTTCCAGAGCAGCTTCTACGCTGATTCCATAGCGGGCGCGCAGCTGCTCGACTTTGCCATGCTCAATGAAGCGATCCGGCCAGCCGATTCGGACCACCGGAACCGAAAACTGCATTTCACTAAGAGCTTCCATGACCGCGCTGCCGAATCCACCCATCAGCACGTGATCTTCAAACGTGACAATCACGCCTGCGCGCTTTGCATATTGGGCCAATACTTCCCTGTCGAGCGGCTTCACAAAGCGAGGATTGATGACCGCGGACGAATATCCCTGCTGGTCCAATCTCGTAGCCAGTTCACTGGCCATCGGCAGCAATGCGCCCAGGCCAAAGATGGCTACGTCTTCTCCGTCGGCAATTACTTCGGCTTTGCCGATCGGCAGTGCAACCGGATGCTCTTTAACCGGGGTACCCGGCCCCGTGCCGCGCGGATAACGAACAGCGCTTGGTCCGTCGTGCAGCATGGCCGTATAGAGCATGTCAGCCAGCTCATCCTCATCTTTGGGAACCATGTGGATGATGTTCGGAATGCCGCGCAGATAGCTGATATCGAATAATCCGTGATGCGTTGCGCCGTCATCTCCGCTCAGGCTGCCGCGATCCATGCAGAAAACAACCGGCAGATTCTGCAGGCAAACGTCATGCACAATGGGATCGAAAGCACGCTGCAAAAAGGTTGAATAGATGGCGCAAAACGGCTTGTACCCGCGCGTGGCCATGCCTGCGGCAAAGATTACCGCGTGCTCTTCAGCAATGCCCACGTCAAAGTATTTTTTGGGATGGTGCGGCCTGAAAAGATCGAGCGCCGTGCCATTCGGCATCGCCGCAGTAATCGCGACAAGCTTCTCATTCTCATTTGCCAGCTTGACCAGGGTATTGGCAAAGACCTCGGAATACGTCAGCTGGCCAACAGGCTTAGTTTCGCCTGTTTCCGGATCGTATGGACCCAGGCCATGAAACTTCTTCTGCTTATCGAGCGCCGGCTGAAATCCGCGACCCTTCTGCGTGATCGCATGCAGCAATACGGGCTTGTCCTGCGCCTTCAGAAATTGGAAAGTCTCGATCAGTAGCCCAATATTGTGCCCATCAAGCGGCCCGTAATACGTCAGGCCGAACTCTTCAAAGAAAACGGAAGGCCACAGCATGCCCTTGGCAGCTTCTTCCGCGCGCCGGACCACACTGACTGCCGTTTTACCTGTCTTACCGAAACGCTCCAGCAAACGCGCCGCGCTGTCATGCAGATGGCTCACATGCTCATTCGTGACAATCTTGTGCAGATAACGGGCAATTGCTCCCACATTGCGGTCAATTGACCACTCATTATCGTTCAGCACAACAATGAGCCGCTTTGTCTGATCGGCAATATTGTTCAATGCCTCGAATGAGATGCCGTTGGTAAAAGCCGCATCTCCGGCCAGCGCGACCACATGCTCTCTGCCGCCGGCAAGGTCACGCGCTACAGCCATGCCTAATGCGGCGGAAAGCGCTGTTCCGGCGTGCCCCGCGCCATAGCAGTCATGCTCGCTCTCTGTGCGCAGCATGAAGCCATTCAACCCGCCCGGCTGTCGGATCGTCTCAAACCGCTCGCGCCGTCCTGTAAGCAGCTTATGGATGTACGCCTGATGGCTGACATCAAAGACGAACTTGTCAGACGGCGTGTCGAAGACGTAATGCATGGCCAAGGTAAGTTCAACCACGCCGAGATTCGGCCCCAGATGGCCCCCTGTCTTCGAGAGCGTCTGAATCAACATCTCGCGTATTTCCTGTGCCAGTGATTCGAGTTCGGCAACGGAGAGCTTCTTGATGTCTGCCGGCGATTGGATGGTATCGAGTAAATGTCCCATTCAGCGATAAGGCGCTCATCTCATTAGACTCGGGATGCGCGCGACCCGTACTCTGCTCCAATCCATCAAAAAAGACCCTGTAGCAGGGCCTCGTGCAGCAGAGTGAAAGTCATTCCTCTGAAGTGTAAGTATATCAAGTTTTATCAATATCACTCTGAAAGCGCGGCAAGTGCCTCATCTGCCGGAGCTTCCCTGCGGAATTCTCCTTCCCACCGGGCCACAACCGCGGAAGCCAGACAGTTGCCGACCACATTCACAGTCGTTCGCCCCATATCCATCAATGCATCAATGCCGAGAATCACAAAAATCGGCTCTTCAGGCAAATGAAAGATCGACGAGGTTGCCAGCAATACGACGAGAACTGCACGAGGAACACCAGCCACTCCCTTGCTCGTCAGCATCAGTACCAGAAGCATGAATATTTGTTGCTTCCAGCCCAGATGCATGCCTCCAGCCTGCGCCACAAAAATCGAGGCAATCGCGAGATATAAAGCCGACCCGGCCAGATTGAAACTGTATCCAGTCGGAATCACAAACCCGACAATTCCACGCGGAACGCCAAATGCTTCCATTGCTTCCATTGCGCGCGGCAGCGCAGCCTCCGATGTGCTGGTGGCAAAGGCTATGGTCGCCGGTTCGGCAACCGCCGCCAGAAATTCGCGTAGTGGCACACGCGCAATCAGGGCTGCCGGCAACATTGCCAGCAGCGTGAATGCAATCAGTGCGACATATAGCGTGACCAGCAGCTTCGCCAGGCTGGTCATCACGCTCAACCCGCCATTCGCCACCGTATAGGCAAGCGCCGCTCCCACGCCAATCGGAGCGTAGTACATCACAATGTTCGTAAAAGCGAACATCGTCTGCGTTAGCGATTCAAAGACGCGCAGCAATGGCTCGCTCTGTTCTTTCTTCAGTCGCCCAAGCGCCAGCCCAAATATCAAAGCAAAGACCGCCACCTGCAGAATCTGGTCATCGGCAATTGATTTGGCAAGATTCTCAGGAAAAACGTGCAGCAGAAACTGCTGCCATGACAAACCGGAGTTGGTCTGTGGGATGGTACCGATACGCGCCTCACTGTGAATGCGCGTTGATTGCACCGAAATGTTGAGATCCGTACCAGCCTTCGATAGATTGATCGCCGCCAGACCAATCACCAGAGCAATCGTTGTCAGCACCTCAAAATAGACAAGCGATTTCAGCCCCAGACGGCCCACGCTCTTCATCTCGCCATGTCCGGCGATGCCCGTAATGAGCGTTCCCAGAATCAGCGGGGCAACAATGACCTTGATCAGACGCAGAAAAATATCACTGAAGACGCGGGCCTGCACTGCAACATGCGGCGCATCGAGACCAAATTCGACGCCGGCCAGCATTCCCCAGATAATCCAGACCGTAAGTGACCGCC